>FUWD013184922.1_pt1 | contig 14103 bp, 10 predicted proteins | sample 1063281 | NCBI WGS metagenome assembly FUWD01 (sample SAMEA79048168, study PRJEB19326) | metagenome | biome: marine | reverse complement strand
ACATTCTCACTCTCACTCACTTATCCGTTTTTGTTTAGTCACTCCATTAAAGTAACGGTTTAATAATGTCTAGGGATCGAGTTGTCTACTCCACCGAACAAGGTAGAATCTGTCCCGGCTGTGGTAAGCCCGTTAACCAATGCACCTGTCGCAAACAGACATCACCACTCGGTGATGGTAAAGTACGAGTCTCCCGTGAGACCAAGGGCAGAAAAGGTAAAGGTGTCACGTTGATTAAAGGGCTCGCTATGGATGCTGCTACCCTTGCATTGATGGGCAAGAAGCTCAAAGTAATGTGCGGTTCCGGCGGTACGGTCAAAGAAGGCGTCATCGAGATCCAAGGCGACCATATTGAACGTATACTTGACTATTTGAAGAAGCAAGGCGTGATGGCTAAACGAGCTGGCGGGTGAAGAGGGAAGAAAACTAATAAATGGTGTGATCGAATTAATGAATAAAAAATTCACAATCTTACCCGTACTCACTTTTCTGTTTTTGTTTAGTGGTTATACTATGGAGGTTTTTTTATAAGGTGAATAGATGCAAGACAACGATTTTATATTTTTGCATAAATCCCATACCGTACACCTAAAACCTGATGGAGAAATCTGTGATCGTCTCAAGGCAGGTACTAAAATTTACCTTCGGCAAATTAAAGGCGCGTGGACAAACATTAGTTGGAGAAATGGAAAAAGAGGGACGGATTAAACTTTAACTAGAAAAATTCTAACTGGTTATAAGGAGGCCACAATGAAAATAGACTACAACAAAAAAGTTCTTATTGGGGTCGCACTAGCACTTTATATCTTTTATAAAATGATGGGAGGTTGATTGAATGCACTTCCTAGGATGTCCCGTTGCGGGTTCTACGGCGGATGTCTTTGATTACCCCTGCTTAAAGTATGTGGCAGTTGCATCCAGGCGGTAAAAAATTTAGCTAATTGGGTTTTGTCAAACTTTTTTGGTGATGGCATAGTTTCATCGAACTGTTTTTTCCTCGCAGGCGTCGTTCCTAAGCGGTTGTGAGCTACCTGATGCTGGCTTTTTGCTCGTTCATAAAACCATCGGCTTTGTTCACTAGGACACTATATTTATTCAGACAAACGTTTTATTTCAATATGAAATGAATCATTGGCAGAGTTTAGTAAAGTAACTTGTAGGCAGGAATGTAGGAATTAAACTATGAATCAGATTTATAGACCTCTCTAACAATTTTTTTAATCGTTGAAATTGAGCATCCAAACAGTTCCTTGTATTCTTTTGCTGGCATATCGGGATAAGCTTCTTTTCCTTTATTAGGGGCAAAGGCATTGATTACCTCTGGCATATAGAGGACTTTTTTTTGTGTGATATTTGGTTTTCTCTTCACAAGTTTTTCTACTGCCTGTTTTACATTTTCTTTATGAGGAAATGGAGGACGGCCACCTTCAGAGGTTTCTTTTACGGATGCCAATCGGTCTAAAAATTCTTCCTGATAAATTTTAAAATCTGCGTAGGACAAGTATTGAACAAGTTTACTTTTATTCTTTCGGTAAAAAGATAGAAAGCCTTTCTTATCTAACACCACCACATTAGGATTATTAGTTAGCATCGGCCCCTCGCTAAGGTCCATCAATCTTCCGCTTTTAACCCGAATCACTCCAAGACTAATAGAATCCTCGATCGTCGTCCATACACCCGTTAGAGCCTTATAAATAAGTTCAAACTTAGTTCTTCCTTCATCAAAAGCTTTAGGTAAAATATGTGTGTGATTGCAGAGGAGTTCAAATATATCTCCAAACCCCCAGTTATTGGAACGCTCAAGATCTTCTAACGAGGGTAATTTATGAAATTCATTCATTACTTTCACCTCTTCAATGAAACGACCTTGCCTGAGAATTTGCCAGTTAGGATAGATGTCAACTTTCTTTCCAAAGCTCCCAGAGCCTTTTGCTTCTCTTTATTGATCTTGCCATGCAAAAGTAAGCCACACTCTTTTTTTCATACTCCTCTGGGCTAAGATAGCCGAGATAGGAATGACGACGTTGCCGATTGTAAAATATCTCGATGTAATCAAAAATAGCCGTCTTAACTTCTTGCCAAGTACCATAAACTTTTCCGTGAATTATTTCCACCTTTAAGGTGTGGAAGAAGCTTTCTGCTACTGCATTATAAAAGACATTGTCGGTGATATTGATGGAACCCTCAAGGAAAATGGCGGTAAGGTTATTGTAGGGTCCATGCCTAAAATTTACAGTATTTCCGTTCGCATTTAACAGATCATGCAAAACCTTATTGATACTTCACTTAAATATCATCAGAAAGACCTTCCTCCCATTGTTAACATCTCAAGCGTGCAAGCGAATGACGAAGATACGGAACATGGTTTGGATAGTGGAGAGATTCAAAAAATTGTTGCAGATAACGAAATAGAATTTGATGAAAAGCATGCTGATAGTATTTTTCAGTCTTTCAGGAGATTTCATGGCAAAAGCCAATTTAAAGGCACCGGATTAGGGCTGGCTACTGTGAAGAAAATTGTTGATTACCATAAAGGAAAGATTTTGTTAAAAGCCATAAAGGCCAGGGTGCAACTTTCACCGTAGTTCTTCCTAAAAAAACATAGGTAAATTATTTCTTCAAGTTGGCGATGGAGTGTTTCAGGCCAGAGATCAAATTTGTGTGAAAAATCCTGAAAACCGTATTGCAATCAAATTTTTATGATAAAATAGCTAAATAGATTGAATACGGGTTATCCTCTTGTAGTGCGTACCCTCAGTTGTGCAGGTTTTTCCACCTGTTTGCCCAAATAAGTCACATCATAAAGAGACAAAATCAAAGTGTGGATCAAGAAGGCGTTTCGAGATTATTATAAGCCTAAATTACGTCGCGAGTTGAAGCAAGACCCGACCCAAGATGAAATGGACCGGCGATTTGATGAAATTTATAATCAGATCAGCGGGATTCTTCTTGTTGGGGTTAATGAAGGCGTGGCAATCCAGTTTTATGAAATAGCCAGATTTACCAAGACGGAGATTGATGGTTTCAGGGATAACCCTGAGGGATATTTGTTCGACCGGTTTGGTGGTGGATGGTTTAAGCTCAATTTTTATGAAGGACCCACTTTTGTTGTGTGCGTCAACTTCAAGCCCAAAGGCGAAGCCCAATGGAAACATTTGGTGACCGAAAAATCTGAAGGTCCGCCTCCTTCCTGAATTATTTATTTGATGAATCATTCGATACTACCTGATAAAGCTATTTCTCCTTCCTTTGACGATGGAGTCCGGGAAATAGCGAAGCAACTCGACGGTGATTCTGCTGTTTTGCATGCCGATGGGCTTAAAGGTGCCTCTCGTTCATTTTTTCTAGCCCGACTTGTTGAAGCTACCACCCGGCCAATAGTCGTGCTGACATCCAATCAAAATTCTGGTGAATCACTCATTGGGGATTTGAGATATTTCTATCATTTTAATAATATAAAAAATGTCCCTCGATTTTTTCCAACCTGGGAAATCCTTCCTTATGAAAATCTGTCACCCCTTGCTGAGATATCGGGTGAGCGGCTGGAAATTCTTAATCGTCTTCAGCGTGGCAAAATACCTTTTCTGGTCGTTCCGGTGGAGGCGCTCATGCAATGTGTGATCCCGCGGGCAGAACTGGATAATCAGACATTCCCCATTACGAAGGGAGATTCGCTTGACCGCGAATTTCTTGAAGCTTGTTTGTTTGATAATGGCTACACTCGAATTCCCTTGGTTGAAAACCGTGGAGAGTTTAGTGTGCGTGGGGATATAGTGGATGTTTTCCCTACAGCGTCTACTAATCCATTAAGGTTCGAGTTCTTTGACGATATAGTTGAGTCCATTCGCGAGTTTGATATTGGTAGCCAGGTTTCGTTGAAAGAAATCAAGGAAATTGAAATCCTTCCTGTGCGCGAAGTTTCTCCTACACCCGGGCAAAAAGATGCAGGTCTTGAGAAAATTTCTAAATTAGCAGAAAAACAGGGGGCTGATCCTGCCGGATTAAATGAATTGCTCGACAAGATTCAGCACTTGGGAAACTTTGTTGGCATGGAGCATCTGGCGCCTTTCTTTTACCCCCGGCGTGAGACGTTGTTCGATTATTTTTCCAAAGACACCGTTATTGTTTTTGATGAAGAAGAAGATGTCCGTTCGAAAATTGGTCATTATCATGAAATCATACATACGGAATTTAATTCTGCATGCGACCGTGGCGATGTTGTGGCACCCCCGGATTGGTTTTATCTAGAACCAGAAGAGATTAACAGACGTTTGGCCGACATAAAAACCATTACCATCAACACCTTGAATATTGAGTCCGATGATGTTCCTACGGTGCGGTTTAATATCAAGACCAATCCCGTATTACAAGGGAAGTTCGAGGTTTTTGCTGAAAAGGGAATGGAATGGGAAAAGGAGAATCGCAGGGTTGTTGTGGTCGCGCCAACGAAGGGACAGGTTAAACGGGTTCATGAATTATTGGGTGAGTACGACTTGGACGCTGACGTTGACCGAGGATATGTCAGTAACGGATTTCATTGCCCTGATTTGAATCTTACCTTTGTTGCAGAGCATGAAATTTTCGGACGAACCCATAAGCATCGTTATCGAAGAAAACCCAAGTCACAGAGTTTTCAACGTGGATTCAAAGATCTGAAGCCAGGAGATTATCTGGTTCATATTGATTACGGTATTGGCAGGTATATGGGAACCCGAGAGCTTGAAACAGGTGTTGGCAGTGGGGAATTTTTGAACATTACTTACGCCGATGGTGAAAAGTTGTATATCCCAATGGATGGCTTGGCATTTATTCAAAAATATGTTGGTTCTGGAGAGGTGCCTCCGGCATTAAACAAATTGGGTGGGGTCAGTTGGAAACGGCAGAAGAATAAAGTTAAAGAGTCAATCCGTGAAATGGCCGAAGACCTTTTGAAACTTTACGCTACGAGAGAAATTGCGACGGGTACCAGTTTTCCTGTCAATCCCGTCCTCATGCAGGAACTGACTGATTCTTTCGAATTTGAAGAAACAGAAGATCAGTTAAAAGCCATTGATGATACGATGGCAGATTTAGAAAGCAGTAAATCGATGGATCGGCTTATCTGTGGCGATGTTGGCTACGGCAAGACCGAGGTTGCCATGCGTGCGGCATTCAAAGTTGTTTTAGATAAAAAACAAGTGGCAGTTCTGGTCCCCACCACTATTCTTGCACAACAACACCTCATCACCTTTCGAGAGCGGTTTCGTAATTATCCAGTGAATGTCAATATGGTGAGTCGTTTTAGAAGTGCGCAAGAGCAAAAAGAGATTCTAAAAAATGTTAAATCGGGGGGAGTGGATATCATTATCGGAACGCATCGGTTGCTGTCTAAAGATGTTAATTTTTCCGACTTGGGTCTTATCATCGTTGATGAGGAGCAACGCTTTGGTGTCCGTCATAAAGAGGCGTTAAAGAAACTCCGCAATAAAGTTGATATTCTCACCCTCACCGCTACGCCGATTCCACGAACGCTCCATTTCTCACTCATGGGAGTTCGCGACTTGAGTGTGATAGAAACTCCTCCTGTTGATCGTTTGGCCATCAAAACCTTCGTTCGTAAATTTGATGAAAAAGTCATTCGGGAATCCATATTGAGAGAAATGGACCGGGGAGGGCAGATATATTTTGTTCATAACAAAATAAAGAGTATTCATTCTGTCAAAGAGATGATTCAGCGAATTATCCCGGAAGCGCGAATAGGAATCGGTCACGGGCAATTACCAGAGCATCAATTAGAAGAAGTGATGCGTAAATTCATCGATAAAGAGACAGATGTTCTCCTTTGCACAACAATTGTTGAGTCTGGTTTGGACATACCCTCTGCCAATACCATAATCATCAATCGCGCAGACCAGTTCGGGCTTGCGCAGTTGTATCAATTACGAGGCAGGGTAGGACGTTATAAACACCAGGCTTATGCTTACCTGCTTATCCCGGGAACGCTTGCAATTAGTTCAGATGCAAGGCACAGGTTGATTGCGATTGAAGAACTCAGTGAATTGGGATCGGGGTTTCAGTTGGCGGCGCGGGATATGGAAATTAGAGGTGTGGGCAATATGCTCGGACACAATCAATCGGGGCATATTGCGTCAATTGGATTTGATTTGTATTCCAAGCTGATCGAAGACACGGTCAGAGAAATTAAGGGACAAGAGGTTGCTAGTAATCCGATAGAACCAGAGATTAATTTACAGGTCAAAGGGTATATACCAAAAGATTATATTCCAGATCTGAACCAGAGACTTGAGGTTTATCGTCGTCTTCAACTATTTGATACTCTGGGCGAGGTTGACGTCCTGGAAAATGAATTGAATGATAGATATGGGAAGTTTCCTGAACCTGTGGAGAAACTTCTTTTGCTCGTTGTTATAAAAATAATTTGTAAGAAAATTCATATTAGCAGGGCTTACATGGTCGGAAGCGAAGCTCGTTTCGATATCGAATCGACCACTCCGATCGCACCAGAAAAAATTGCAGTTATTGCCGATAAGCGGATAGTATTTTTATCAGAGTTTCGCATGGGTATTAAATTAGATCGTAAAGGGTGGAAGAAAGATATTCAGGTGTTAATAGACTATTTGAAAAAAATTGCGGATACGATTGAAAATGAGTAAAGGAATCCATAAAATTCGAGCCATATTAAAGACCCAGTGTGTTGTTATATGCATTGGGTTTTTGTTCCTGGCTTGTTCAAGGCCAAATTCAGTTGAAAGTATTTCTGATCATACCGTTGTGGCGGTTGTCGATGGGAGCGAAATAACTGCGGAGGTACTCAGGGACGAAATGGAGGTTTTGTTAAGGCAATTTCGTGTTAAAGATGAAAGCGATATGACCCTTGAGGAAAAGCTCATTTTAAAGACTAAAGGGCTGAACCGAATCATACAGAGTATTATTTTAGATAAGGAGGCGGCCTTAGCTAAAGTTTACTTATCCAAGGATGAATATGATGAAGCTTTCAATGAAGTTAAAAGTGGGTATCAGGAGGATTCATTTGCCAAGTTTTTGAAGGTAGAGGGGATTCTGTTCGAAGAATGGGAAAAGAAGTTTAAAAACAATATGTTAATAAAAAAATTGATTAAGGTCAGTGTCAATAGTAAAGTATCTGTAAGTGATGATCAGGTGAAAAAATACTATGATCATCATCAACAGGAATTTCAGATGGGCGAACAAGTTCGTTCTCTTCAGATTATAGTGGCGTCTGAGGACGAGGCCAGGACGATCCAGAAACAATTGAAGTCAGGCAAAATAGATTTTTCTGTGCTCGCTCAGGAGTATTCTTTGGGCCCTGAAGGTCCTCAGGGAGGTGACCTCGGGTATTTTGAGGTCGGTCAAATGCCAGAGGAATTCGATAGTGTTTTTAAACTAAAAATTAACAAGATCAGCGAGACAATTCAAACTCCATACGGGTACCACCTTTTCAAAGTTGTCGATAAAAAACCGGCTCGCCAGATGAACTTTGAAGAATCAAAAAAGGCAATTTATGATCAGTTGTTGCGGGAAGAGCAATCCCGAGCATTTGAGAACTGGCTGGTTAAACTAAAAGACAAATCAGATATAGAAATTAAACATGATGTATTGGCCCAAATTAATTAACAAAATAGCGATTCGTTTTGCGGTGTTGCTTTGTTCCGCCGTGTTAATTGCTCCTGTGTCCGCCGGCACAGTAGACCGGGTTGTGGCCAAGGTTAACAGTGAAATCGTGACATTGAGCGCAATTCAGGACCGTTTTATTGTCATTTCGCAACAGATGCAAGCTTCCGGTAATGATGTGGAAATGCCATCGGAAGAGGAGATAATGAAAACCGCGCTGAATAGTATTATTGAGGAAAGGTTACAGGTTCAGGAAGCTAAAAAAATGGGATTTGAAGTAGGCAATGAAAGTGTCCTTAAAGCTTTTGATGAGATTAAGATGAATAACAATATTACAGACGAACAGTTTAAGGCCATGCTGGAGAGGGAAGGGCGTAGTATTGAGGCCTATAAAGAGATGCTTCGTGATCAAATTCTTGTTTCCAGGGTTAGTCGCATGCAAATGGCGAACAAGGTCACTGTGCCTGAAAAGGAAATTAAAAAATATTATGCCGGACACCAAAAAGATTTTTGGGAGCCACCCAAAGTAAAGGCTCGCCATATTCTTTTTATTATTGATGAGGATGCCCCAGAAAAAGATATCCGATTGAAAAAAACCAGGGCACGGGAAATTCTTCGCCGGGTTCGTGCTGGCAAAGACTTTGCTGAGTTGGCAAAAAAATATTCAGAAGATGCTTCCGCACACACTGGCGGTGAGATTGGAATGATTGAGCATGGAATGCTTGTGCCAGAGTTTGAGGATGTTGTTTTCAGGCTTCAGCCGGGTGAAGTCAGCGGCATTGTCAAAACCAGGTATGGACTACACATAGTTAAATGTGATGAAGTTATCTCCGGGCATTCCAGGCCATTTGCACAAGTTAAAGATCAAATCTTAAGGCTATTGAGTTTCAATAAAGAGAAAAAAGTTTATCGAAAATGGATTCAGGAGCTCAAAAAAACAGCGTTTATCGAGATATCTTTATTTGAAGATCAACGGGATAACTTCACAGATATTGACACCACTGAAGAACCACAAACCGCCAGTTTGCAGGCGGATGATTTCTTCGATGATAATAAATCTAAGAATATTGCTAAACCTACGCGCTCTAGAAAGGTCAGAGCATCTGACTCTAATAAGTTAGGGTCGAATATAGATAGGAATTCGCGTGAATATAAGGTCCTGGTGAAGAAATTAAAGTACTATAAAAAACTGCGCGATAATAACAAAATTTCTGAACAGCAATACCAGAGAAAGAAAAGGAAATTGCTCAAAAAATTATAATTTCAACCGCCATCAGGCAGTCCTTCCTCAAGCGGCTAATTCCCCAGCCAGAACAGTAAAACTCCCTAACCTGTAAAAAATCATTCATAATGTAAGCATGCATTCCGTTGAAATTAAATTCCGGCGAGCAATGGGTCAGATGTTTTCTTCTGGCGACCGTATTCTTGTGGCTGTATCAGGTGGGCAAGATTCAGTGGTCATGCTTCATCTGCTCAACCAGTTAAAATTAGAAGTAGAGGACTTTACCATTGCAATCGCTCATCTCAATCATCTCGCCAGAGGAGAAGATTCTCATAATGATGCTGGCTTTGTAAGAAAACTGGGAGAGCAGCTTGGTCTTGAAACATTCATTGAAGAAATAGATGTGGGTGCGCTATGTCGTAAGGGTGATTCATCATTTCAGGAAGCGGCTAGAAATGTCAGGTATGATTTTTTGAATCGTACTTTAGATAAATGGAATGGCAATATAATTTCCCTCGGACACAACGCTGACGATCAGGCAGAAACAATGCTCATTAATTTATTACGGGGTAGTGGCTTGCTAGGTTTGACTGGAATTCCATCGAAGAGAGGGCGTTTGATTCGTCCGCTTCATGAGTGTTTTCGCAATGAAATTGAAGAATATTCAAAACACCATAATTTAGAATTTTGTACGGATGGAACTAATCATGAAAAGAATTACCTTAGGAATAGGGTTCGCCTAGAACTCCTTCCGATACTGGAAAGGTATAACCCGAAAATTAAGTCTTCCCTAAACGAAACATCTCGATTGTTGAGAGATGATGAAAATTATCTGGAGGGCCAGGTCGAACAAATTTTTGCACTGGCCAGAATTGATTTAGGTGTGTTGGAGCAATTCGCACTCAAAGTTGATATTATTAGATCACAGCACCCAGCTATGCAGAAACGACTGGTCAGGCACGCAATTTCAGGTGTAAAAGGCGACCTCAGGTCGATTTCAGCTCGTCATGTATCAGACATTCTTCAATTGATCAGCTATTCCAAAGGTAGCAAGGAATTACACCTTCCTGGAGGTCTGACAGCGTTTTATGCAGGTGGTATATTGTCTTTTTGCAAAAATTTTCTACCAAAAGATGGCATCTTATCAAATGAAGAGGGTGAAGCTCTTCCCACTAATATTGATATTCCCGGTTGCATCAATTTGAAGAATATTGGACTGAGGATAACCACAAAATTGGTCACCAATCATTTTAAATCACAATATTCGAACCGGCCAAACCGGGCCTACCTTGACTATGACAAAACAGGAGCACAGATTAGAGTCAGGTTTTTTCGTCCGGGTGACCGATTTGTGCCTCTTGGCATGAAAGGTAGCAAAAAACTCAAATCTTTCTTTATCGATGAGAAAGTGCCTCAGAATGAAAGAAAATTGGTCCCCATCTTGACTTCTCAGGATGACGATATTATATGGGTTTATGAGAAAAGAATAGCAGAAAACTATCGTGTGACCGATAAGACTCGTAGGGTCCTGTTAGTTGAAGGGGAATCGAGCTGATGCCTGGGACAGGATTATTTGGCACTTGCATAACATTAATTATGCTATGATTATAGGCTGCGTGCTTGAATTTTCAAATGGTGGAGTTTATTTATTTTAAAGGAGAACCGCGTTGAATCAGTTTTATAAAAATCTGGCACTTTGGCTGGTCATAGGAATGATCTTGATCGCCCTATTTAATATTTTTAATCAGCCTCTGAATACGCAATCTGAAGTCATTTTCAGCGAATTCATGAATCAGGTAGAAAATGGTCAGATCACAGAGGTGATGATTCAAGGGGACAGCATAAGTGGTAAAAACGTAGATGGTCGTTCTTTCCAGACGATGACCCCTCCAAAGGATCCTGACCTTGTTCGTATTCTTAGAGAAAAAGGGGTACGCATTGTCGTGGTTCCACCAGAGCAGACAAGTTGGTACATGAATATCTTGATTTCGTGGTTTCCAATGATCCTTTTACTGGGGATCTGGATTTTCTTCATGAGGCAAATGCAATCGGGTGGCGGCAAAGCTTTGTCCTTCGGCAAATCCAAAGCCAGGCTTATGAACGAAGCCAAGAATAAAACGACATTCAAAGACGTCGCGGGCGTGGACGAGGCAAAGGAAGAACTGCATGAGATCATAGAATTTTTAAAAGAACCGCAAAAATTTAGTAAACTGGGTGGCAAAATCCCTAAAGGTGTTCTTTTGGTGGGTCCTCCCGGTACAGGAAAAACCTTGCTGGCAAAAGCCATTGCAGGTGAAGCCAACGTTCCTTTTTTCAGCATTAGTGGATCTGATTTTGTTGAAATGTTTGTAGGTGTGGGTGCTTCCCGTGTACGTGACCTGTTTGAACAGGGGAAAAAGAATAGTCCCTGCATAATCTTCATAGATGAAATCGATGCGGTGGGACGTCACCGTGGCGCCGGATTGGGTGGCGGACACGATGAAAGGGAACAGACCCTCAATCAGCTTCTTGTTGAGATGGACGGGTTCGAAAATAATGAAGGCGTAATCCTGATAGCTGCGACCAATAGGCCCGACGTGCTGGATCCCGCATTACTCAGGCCGGGAAGATTTGACAGGCAGGTCGTGGTCAACCGCCCCGATGTTAAAGGCCGTGAAGGAGTCCTTAAGGTACATACAGCAACGGTGCCATTGACCGAAGATGTCGATCTTAAAACCATCGCCAGAGGAACTCCAGGATTCACCGGGGCTGATCTGGCCAATCTTGTTAATGAAGCCGCCTTGCTGGCCGCGAGGGATGACAAAAATTGTGTTGGGAATGATGATTTTGAGAACGCAAAAGACAAAGTCTTAATGGGTGTTGAGCGGCGAAGTCTGGTTATTACGGAGAAAGAAAAACACACCACTGCCTATCATGAGGCGGGACACGCCTTGGTTGCTATGAAGATTCCGGGGACAGATCCAATTCATAAGGTCACCATTATTCCAAGGGGAAGGGCTTTAGGTGTTACCCAGCAGTTGCCGGAGGATGAGAGGCATACATATCCTAAAAGCTATCTGTACAACAACCTCGCAATTTTCATGGGGGGAAGGGTAGCGGAGGAAATATGTCTGGGGCAGGTGACAACCGGTGCGGGGAATGATATTGAGCGAGCCACTGAAATGGCACGCAAGATGGTTTGTGAATGGGGAATGAGTGAAAAAATGGGACCACTTACCTACGGTGCCAAAGAGGAACAGGTTTTTCTTGGTAAGGATTTTTCTCAGCAGAAAAATTTCAGTGACCAAACGGCCAAGCTCATCGATCAGGAAGTGAAGGCCCTGGTCATGGGGGGATATAGCAATGCTCATGAGATTTTGACAGACAATAGGGAAATCCTCGAAAAACTTGCATTGGCTTTGTTGGACCAGGAAACTCTCAATGCAACCGAAATCAAAGATATTGTTAATGGCAAAGAGCCTCCCGCTGACGCTTCGGATGAAAAACCTCCTGTGGATAATGTCATAGCCCAAGAGGAAAAGGCTAAACCCAAGTCGAACGATGATTCGGAAGGAATTATGGGCGGTGGCTTGCCAGATCCGCATCCTGCCTAATCGACAAACTTGATGGGTTGTGGCTGGCAATAAAAAATTATTTAAATGGCTTCAGGTTCGGAAGATTATGAATCCGACCTGGGGCTTTTTTTGTTTGATTTGTTAGATTTACTGAGTTTCACTCGAAGGAAACGATATGGCATTTTCATTCGACAGACTGACCGAATCCGGCTGCGTTGCTGTAATGGGGATTCTCAATTTATCCCCCGATTCATTTTATTCTGGAAACCGATCCTCCAACCCGGATGATGTGCTTCGCTTTGCTGAGCAAATGGTTGAGGATGGAGCGCACATTCTGGATGTCGGGGCAGAAAGCACACGGCCTGGAACTAAAGAAATTTCTGTTGAACTGGAATTGAAGCGGTTGCTTCCAGTAATATCGAAATTGGCCAGTCGGTTTAGCGTTCAAATTTCAGTGGATACGAGTAAGTTTGAAGTTGCAGACGTAGTTTTGCAGGAAGGAGCTACTCTAATCAACGATGTGACAGGTCTTCGGAAGGGTAAGCAAATGTCCGAAACTGTATCACGGCATGGAGCAGGAATAGTGATAATGCATATGCAAGGCACACCGGAATCAATGCAGAACAACCCCGAGTACAATGATGTCGGAGCTGAGGTATTGAGCTTTCTCCGCGAAAGTGTCAAAACAGCTGAATCAACCGGGATCATCCCTGAAAGTATCGCGGTTGACCCAGGCATAGGGTTTGGCAAAACTCTCAACCATAACCTAGCGTTGATCGCCAGATTAGGTCAGCTAAAAGAGTTGAAGAAGAAAATCCTGCTTGGAGTGTCTAGAAAATCATTTATCGGTAAGATTCTGGATCTTGAGGTCGAAGACCGACTTGAGGGTTCCCTAGCCGCTGGTATCGCTGGCGTTATGAATGGAGCCGACATCTTGAGAGTCCATGATGTGGCGGCAACGGTGCGAGCTGTTCGAGTCGCCCAAGCTATCAGAAAGGTTAATAATTAGAAAATGATCAGACTTTTTGTGAATATAGACCATGTCGCAACCGTTCGCGAGGCAAGGAAAACATTTGAACCTGACCCTTTGCAAGCGGCATTGCTAGCTGAAAAGGCAGGCGCTTATGGCATTACAGCCCATTTGCGGGAGGATCGTAGACATATTCAGGATGATGATATCAAGCGATTGAAGGAAGGTATTAGTACGCCTCTGAACCTGGAAATGGCGGCAGTCGAGGAGATGGTGCAAATTGCGCTCAAAACCAGGCCTCACCAAGTCTCGTTGGTTCCGGAGAAACGGCAGGAGATCACAACTGAGGGCGGATTAAATGTGTTTGAGCAAGAAGGCCTTCTAAGTAGTGTTGGCAACCAGATAAAGCAAAATGGAATTCTGTTCAGCCTGTTTATTGATCCAGATGAAGGGCAGGTTATGGCATCCAAAAGGGCAGGGGCTGACAGTATTGAATTGAACACCGGAGCCTATTCAGAATCTTCAAATCCTGAAGAAGCAGAAGAACTTCTAGTTCGTTTAAGAAAATCCGCCAGGCTGGCTCATGATTCTGGACTGCGAGTATTTGCCGGGCATGGCTTGACCAATAATAATGTTCAAGCCGTAGCGGCTATACCAGAAATCGAGGAACTCAACATTGGACATCATATCGTTTCACGTTCCATTTTTGTAGGAATGGAAGAATCTGT
>FUWD013245136.1_pt3 | contig 14107 bp, 20 predicted proteins | sample 1063281 | NCBI WGS metagenome assembly FUWD01 (sample SAMEA79048168, study PRJEB19326) | metagenome | biome: marine | reverse complement strand
ACCCTGACGTGAGAGAAAGCTATCTATCTCAGCGAGACACGCTAGACCCCAACCTTACGCTTGAAGGGTTCGCCAACGCTCACTACAACAGAGATGGCCTTGCCGAAATGGCCGCAGGCAAGCGGGCACCGTTTACCTTGGCCCAAGCTCAAGGGGGTGGCCAGTCTTACACCTCACCGGCCATAGCCGGTTTCGGCGAGGGCGACGAAGAGAGTCGCCAGTCTAACTTTACTACTCGAGGCTACGACAATGAGCTACTAGCTAGAGACCTCGGACCGGCAGGGGGCGCAATCATACGACCAGTATTCGCAGAAGGTGGCCTTGTAAAAAAGCCTGAAGGGTTCGCGGACGGTGGTCCTGCGGACTCGATGACGGCTGACGAGCTGACTGCTCAGTTGATGGCGATGGACACCCAAGAGGCTCCGGCCCCTGTCCAAGAACCACGGCCCACGGATCAAGTGCAGACTGAAAGCCAAAGCATGCTCGACAACCTTAATCGTGCAATGTCTCAGGTTACGCAGCCCGTTGTTGCAGCCGCTACGGACATGACCGTGGGCCTTGGTGACTTAGCCCAGATGGGTACAAAGGCCGTCGCGAACAAAATGGGCATAGAGACTAAGCCGTTTATTCCTGTGGGTGAAAACATCAAGGCAAGCGTTGGCGCGGATGACGTAAGCCCGTTAAACCCTATCTACATGGCTACTCAAATACTCCTTTTGCAAGACTACAGAAAGCTCTTGCGGCGGGTCCCGCAGCCTACAGAGAGGCAATGGCGTACCTTGCCGGAGAAGGCGGCGCGCAGGTAGCTGCCACTCAATTCCCTGATTCTATGGCCGCGCAGATTGCGGGGGCAGTATCTGGCGACATGACGGCTAGAGGCCTTATGGATTCGTTAGATGGTCTTAACGTGCGCCGAATTACGGGTGACGAGCCTCCTATTGACGATGAATTCCCCATTGACGACGGACCTCTCCCAGAGGGCGAGCCGGAGGGCACGGTTCTAGGGATTTCGGATCAAAGCGAATCAGACAAGATGTTGGAAACGCTTAGGCCTGAGATAACCACTGAAATAGGGGATAGAAAAAGGGTAGGAACTACAGGCCAATATGTAGGAGCACCAGAGGGGGTTAATAATCCCCAAAAATTGGCAGCACTTACAAAATCAATGACCAATTTAACCAAGGAAGGCGAGTTTGGCCGTTTCTGGTACGAGCGCAGTGGTCGCCAGATATTGGATATAACAGGTGGGAATAAAGCAGATGCTGAAAAAATAATCCAAGCCGTTGCAATCACATCAGCTAACACCCCTGTAGCTTCTAATTTTGATTTTGCGATCCAAGCCTACTACCAGTGGAAAAACGGTCAGCCAATTAAAACAGGCATGTATACGACCGCTATGAGCAAAAAACTGCAAAAAATGTTTGAGGGCGAAGATTGGGCAGGCAGAAAAACAAATAATTTCTACAACAACCTAATGAGAGAAGTAGACCCATCTAAAGTACAGGGAGTCACTACCGACCTTTGGATGATGCGAGCATTTGGTTTTGATAAGGACGCGCCTACGAGCGCGCAATACAGCTTTGTAGAAAACGAAACAAAACGGATAGCAGAAAACCTTGGTTGGGAGCCGCAACAAGTCCAAGCATCTATTTGGGTAGCCCTTAAATCCCGAATGGAAAATCAAGGAGTTAAGGATGCCGTAGAAGCAAAGTCGATTAAAAACGGTTGGATGCATTACGAAACTATAAAAGGCAAAAAAGTAAGGGTTATTGATGACAAAAATAAGCATGCAGCTAACTGGCTAGACCAAGCCTTAAAGTATTCTCCTACTGATGCGGATAGGGCGGCTGCAGGATTTGATTATGCCGATGCGGCCAATAACAACTTGGCTCAAATTAGTTGGGAGACTATACCTAGCAAAACTAGTGGGCATATGCCTGAGATATTTGAAACCACTCCAGAAATTAAGCAGGACTACCACGTCCAAATGTCGAAAGCGTTTTTGGACGATAATGGTAATGATTTAATTGCCCAAAAATTTGAAATATTGTCGCCCGGAGATTTTGAGGCACCCGGTTATTATGAAGGGCTTGTAAGTCCCGGCACGCAAACAGAAATAACTGCCCCCAGACAATACGGATTAACACGAAGACTGGCTGAAATTAAAAAGCAAGCTGATGCTACTCGTAGACCAGAAGAGGGGGCAGATCTTGTTGGCCCCAGCGTTGCTGCTTTTGAGAAAGATGCATTAGCGGCCGACCTTAGAGAAGCGACCTACGCTACTGAACCTGCGGCACGAGAAGCTATGTTTGCTTATGCCGCCGCTCGTGGAATTCTTCTTAAGCAAGACGGAATAGGTTTACATCGACCGGCCTTTATCAATGGTTTAAGCAGGCCAAAATCAAATGGCATTGAGATCAACATAGGTAGGCCTTTAACAGCCAGAGAAACTTCTGCCATAGCAAAAGCTGTTGCAGAAGAAGCAGGCCACACGGAGTTTAATCCAATAGGGTCACCTAATGGGGCTAGATTTATTAATTTTGACTACATGGGACTACCCAATGTACAATTCCAAAAATTAGTGAACAAAGCACTAGAAAAGGTTACATTCGACAACAACGAAACCGTTGATGCTGCAATGTTTGGAGCAGATACAGGATACTTAGGCAATGACTGGACGGAGAATTTAAATGGCGAAAGTTACTTGGAGGCTGGCGAACTCGCCGGACGACCCGATCTACAGCGGAAAATACGTGATATCGTCGCACAGCTCGCCCCAAGGGTATCGGCGGTTGAAGACGAATTCTCCAACCGTTACAACTGGACAAGGAATAGAAACCTTAATTCCACCTATGAAAACGCCGAAGCCTTAGTTCCTCAGTCTTTAAGACTACAGGATGAGGAGCTTGGAGCAGTTACTCCTGCCGCAAAAGGCCCAGAAGCCCAAGTAGTAACTGAGCAGCAGCGCCAATCTTGGCGTGAAGCTAATAAAGGCGATTTTAGACAAGAACAAACCCCCGAACTTGCTGAGGCAGCAGAAAAGCTTGGCAGGGGGGAGATATCTATCTCGGACTACTCGAAAGAAGTTGACCGCCTTCGCCCTATTACCCCCCTAACGAACGTCCCCCAAATAGCTTCGTTTGAAGATATTGCTTCTGCGCTAGACGCAAACAAGGTAGCTAAAGGCATTATTGGCTTAGACACAAAGATTGCCGATGGCACTATGGTGGGTTCAAGACTAGACATCCCTGCTTACAACAACTACAACACGTGGGTAGTATCCGTGCATGAAGGGGCAGGCACTTCTGGAAGTTCACTGGGTTATGGTAAAGTAGCCGTCCTTGATGATGTTCAATTTAACAGCAACCCTAAAGCCGCGTATGGTGTTGCCACTGGCGACAAAGCTAAGGCTCCGTTTGCTAGAATGAATGGCAAGTGGCGTAATGTTGATCCTGAAGTTGCCAAAGAACAGGCCGAAAATTTTATTAACGATCCAAACTGGACGCAGGTAGGCATGAACCCCTATCGCCATTCATTCTTTTATGACAAGGCCACGGGACAACCCGTAGACTCGGCAAAAGAAGTTATCCAGATTGGACCGCTAGTTCTTGCCAGAGACGTTAAGACTAGGCCACTAGAAAGTCCGGAGCACGCACTAGACCCTAAAAAGCGTAAAAAAGGCGAGCCTGACTATTTCAAAAGTGGCGGATCAGTAGAGCGCGTGTACAATGACAACCGAACATACAAATAGGACAGAGTCATGCCTGTAGATAAAGTCGTAAATCTGGCCCCAGTAACCGACATCATTGAACTGATGGGCGAAGAAGAGCCGGATATTGAGATCATCTTAGAGGATGACGGCAGCGCCGTTATTGAAGTTAACGAGGAAGACGACGTTGAGTTCTACAGTAACCTTGCCGAGGTTATTGACGAGACTGAGTTGAATGATATCTCCTCGGACCTACTTGCTTTGTTTGATGCAGACAAAGCCTCTAGGCAGGACTGGGAGCAGATGTACGCCAAGGGAATGGATTTGCTAGGCCTTAAGATAGAGGACCGCACGCGACCGTTCCGTGGTGCTGCAGGCGCTGTCCACCCCATGCTTACAGAAGCCGTAGTCCAGTTCCAGTCGCAAGCGTTTAAAGAGCTTATGCCCGCAGGCGGCCCTGTCCGTACTGAGACGTTAGGCAAAGAAACTATCGACAAGGTCCAACAGGCTTCGCGCGTGCAGGACTTTATGAACTACCAAATTACGTCGGTGATGAAAGAATACACGCCGGAGTTCGATCAATTACTGTTTTACGTTGGATACGGCGGTTCCGCATTCAAGAAGGTTTATTATGATGAACAATTGGGCCGTATGGTTAGTCGTCTGGTTCTTCCTGACGACCTCTATATTCCTTACAACGGGTCGAGTGTCGTTTCTCAGTGCCCAAGAATTACCCACCGCATATCGATGGACTCAAATGAGTTCAGAAAGCGCGTTGTTGCGGGTGAATACCTCGACGTAGTCGTCGACCCAGAGAACAACCCTGTCGGCGGGGACCAGATTAGGTACGCAATAGACCGAGTTACGGGTCTAACTTCAAGCGGCGAGCCTGAAGAAGTCTTTTTGCTCGAGTTCCAAGTCGATTTAGACCTTATGGGCTTTGAAGACCTTGACGACAAGAACAAAGAGACCGAAATCAAGCTGCCTTACGTCGTTACTATTGACGAAAACAGCGGTCAGGTGGTCGGAATACGCAGAAATTGGTTAGAAGATGACGAATTAAAGCGTCGTCGTGAGTATTTTGTGCATTATGTGCTGATTGAAGGCCCCGGCGCTTACGGTTTGGGCTTTGTTCACCTGATTGGTGGCCTAAGTAAGACTGCAACGGCCGCTTTGCGTCAACTTCTTGACGCAGGCACGCTATCTAATCTTCCTGCGGGCTTCAAAGCGAAGGGTGCACGGATTGCTGACGACGATAACCCCATTCAGCCGGGCGAATGGCGGGATATTGACGCCGGTGGCGCCGAATTGTCGTCTTCTTTGTTGCCTTTACCGTATAAAGAACCTTCTCAGACGCTATTTACGCTTCTAGGTTTCACCGTAGACGCCGGAAAGCGCCTTGCGAGCACTGCAGACATGCAAGTTGGCGATTCTAACCAACAGGCCGCTGTAGGCACTACGCTTGCGCTGTTGGAGCGCGGCTCTATCGTCACCTCTGCCATACACAAGCGCCTTTACTACGCTCAGACGCAAGAATTCGAGATGTTAGCGGCAGGATTCGGGCAATTTCTGCCCGATGAATACCCATATGACGTTCCCGGAGCGTCTAGATGTGTAAAAAGAGATGATTTTACCCATATGGTCGCTATATTGCCCATAGCGGACCCAAATGTATTCTCTGCGGCCCAAAGGATCACTCTTGCACAGGCTCAACTGCAGTTAGCTCAAAGTGCGCCTCAAATGCACAATATGTACGAGGCTTACCACCGCGTCTATCAGGCCATGAATGTCCGAGACATTGACGGCATTCTGAAGATGGAAACTAACCAGTTACCTAAGGACCCTGCAAGCGAGAACGCTGACGTGGCGGACAACAAGTCGTTGAAAGCCTTTGCCGGTCAACAACACGACGCGCATATTGCGGCCCACCTGATGATGGGCATGTCGCCTCTCATGCAAGCGAACCCTTTAGGCTCGGCAGAACTTCAGAAGCATATTCTGGACCACATACGCTTAAAAGCGGAAGAGGGTACGGAGGCAGAGCTCTTTGCAGAGTACGGTGCGGACCCTGACGGTATGGTTTCTGACCTTCAACGTGAGGCAATGGTCTCGATCAAGGTTGCCGAGGGCATGATGGAAATGAAGAGCGTTCAGGGCCAACTTTCTGGCGAGGGAACAGGCGAAGACCCAGTGGTAGCGCTGAAGGCCAAGGAGTTAGAGCAGCGTGCTGCTAAGGACCAAGCGGACATAGCCATTAAACAAGAGGGAGTTAAACTTGATGAGGCTAGAATTGTTCAAAATGCTGAAGCCAACCAAGCCCGAATAGACTCCCAACAGAAAATAGCCCAAGAAAGGGCAAATGTTGCTAGGGAAAGAATCAATGCCCCTAAGCAAGGAGGCAGGTAATGCCACTTAAAAAAGGTTCTAGTAGTAAAACAATTGGTAAAAATATCAGTGAATTAGTTGGAACTTACGAAAAAAAGGGTAAAATAGGCGCCAGTAAACCTAAGAGCAAATCTGCAGCTCAAAAACAAGCTGTGGCAATTGCGATGAATACAGCCGGTAAATCTAACAAGATGAAATCCGGCGGTGCAGTAAGAACCGTTAAAAAACGTGACGGTAACCGACCAGTAAAGATTTACTAAGAATGCCCCCAGACGGTGGCTTTAAACTGTCTGCTCTCATGGAAAAACGACCATGCTTGAATTCGCTGAAAGCGTATTGAAAGAAGTTAGGAAGTTACAGGAAGACTCCGAGGGATTAGTGCTCAATGGCGCTATTTCCGACATGGAACGCTACCGTTTCCTTATGGGCCGTCTGGAAGGCATAAAGCTTGTGGATCAGATTATCCGAGACAAATTGGATAAACATTCAGAAGAATTTTAACCCACCAGAGAGACCTATATGGAACCTGAAAAGAAACTTACGCACTTAGAGGAAAAGTGGAAGGCAGAGGCTAAAGATGAAGTAGCCGAAAGCACTAAGCTAACCCTTGACGATGCGTACACCGAAGAAGGAAAAGTCGCTGAACACGGCCTTTCCGACTCTGTTTTAGACCTTATTCCGCAACCCACTGGATGGCGACTAGCTATCCTGCCTTATCGTGGCGCTAAAACCACTAAAGGCGGAATTGTGCTTGCGGATGAGACCCGTCAACGAACACAACTGGCAACTAATGTCGGCTACGTGTTGAAGGTAGGTGGCCTATCTTATGCTGACGAGTCTAAGTTTCCCCACGGTCCGTGGTGCAAGCCGGGCGATTGGGTGATATTTGGTCGATACGCGGGGTCTCGGATTCAGATAGATGGCGGCGAGATTCGTCTGTTAAACGACGATGAAATCTTAGGGATAGTAAATGACCCTGAAGACATTCTACATATGTAAGGAGGCTTTTTATGAGTGAATCAATGACAGAAGAGTTAGACTTTAATGTTGGCGAAGATGAGCAGGAAGCCACCATTGAGATGAACGAGGACGGCTCTGACGCTAAATTAGCGGTGGAAGAAGAGGCGGAAGTAGTACAGGAGGGCGCTAAAAAAGCAGGTCCTGCAGAAGAAGATTTAGATGACTATTCGGGCAAAGTTAAAAACGAATAGACAAGCTTACTGCTCGGTTAAGAGAGACTCAGCGTCGTGAAGAGGCCGCTCTTGATTATGCCCGTAACGTAAGGGATCAAAACGAACAGCTTGAGCAACGATACCAGAAGACTGACACGGAAAGGCTGCAAGAAGCCCAAGGCCGTGTTGACAGTCACCTAATAGCTCTAAAGCAAGTTATTAGAAAGGCCCGTGAAGAGGGTGACATAGATACCGAGACGGAAGCTCAACAGCGTCTTACCTCTATGGTTTGGGAGCAAAACCGCCTTAACGAGACGACAAACCAACGTCGTCAGGAAGCGCAAAGGCCTAAGCCTCCCCGAGAACAGCCTGAAATACTACGCCCAAGAATGCCTGAGCCAGACATGAAGGCCGAGGATTGGGCAGAAAAGAACGCTTGGTTTGGTGAAAATACGGTGATGACCCACACAGTTAGGGGAATTCACATGGATTTAATCCAAAAAGAAGGGTTTGACCCAAGCACCGACGAGTACTATAGTGAGATCGACCGTAGGATGAGCCAAATATTTCCTAGTGAATATGGCATTGAGCCTACGCAACAAAACAACAGGACTAACCGACCCGTGCAAACGGTAGCTCCTGCAACCCGATCTTCGGGAGTAAATAACTCAGCACGCCGCTCTGTAAGGTTGAGTCCGAGTCAGGTTGCGATAGCAAAAAAACTTGGGGTTCCACTTGAAGAATATGCCAAATACGTTAAGGAGTAATTGAAATGACTGAGAATAGCGTGCCAAAACTTAATCGTAGTGTTCGTGATTCGGATACCCGTGAGACCACTACGCGCCGCAAGCCTTGGGCACCTCCTTCACGATTAGACGCGCCTCCTGCGCCTGCGGGCTACAAGCACCGTTGGATCAGGGCTGAATCAGGCGGGGTAGATGACCGTACTAACATCGCAGGGAAACTCCGAGAGGGGTATGAACTGGTTAGAGCGGACGAGCACCCTAACTTCGACTCAGGTGTTCAGGATGACGGCAAGCATGCAGGGGTAATCTCTGTAGGCGGATTGTTGTTAGCTAGAATACCCGATGAAACAGCAGAAGAGCGTCGACAGTTTTATTCTTCGCGGACCCATGATCAGATAAGGGCAGTCGATAACGACATGTTGAAGACGAATGCACACTCGTCAATGAAGATCAACTCGCCGGAAAGACAGTCTAAAGTAAGCCTCGGTGGCCCAAGATCGGGTTCCGAGTAATCTTAATTTAAAGGACATTTATCATGGCTAATGCAGACAAGGCCTTTGGCTTACGTCCGCTTGGTAACCTCTCTGGCACTGGTAGCCAGAAGCAGTACGGTTACGAAATTGCGGACAATCCAAGCGGAGCTATCTTCCAAGGTGACCTAGTCACTCTGAAAGACGGCTACATATTGCAGTTTGACCCTTCAAGCCACAGTGCAGCGGTCGGCGTGTTTAATGGTTGTTTCTATACAGACCCAACCACTGGCAAGCCCACTTTCTCAAACTATTATCCCGGTTCAGTGAACATCACTCAGGGTAAGATCACCGCAGACGTACTCGATGATCCTAGCCAGTTGTTCCTTATCCAAAACGATGGTACTTCAGCCGCCGCAAACTACGGCAAGAACGCTGATATCGTTGTTGGAACGGGCAGCACTACAACAGGTGTTTCAGCGAACGAGTTGGATACATCAGGTATTGCCACTACTGCAGCACTAAACCTTAAGATCATTGGTCTTTGGGACGTGCCTAACAACGCAGTCGGTGCCAACGCGGTGGTTGTAGTTAAAATTAACGAGCACCTTTACGGTTCTGCCGGTGTTGCAGGTCAATAGGAGACTTAGGTCATGGCTATATCACGTTCACAACTAGTAAAAGAGTTGGAGCCGGGTCTAAACGCTTTGTTTGGTCTGGAATACAACACTTACGATACCGAGCATACTGAAATCTACGAGACAGAGTCTTCGGACCGAGCCTTTGAAGAGGAGGTGATGCTGTCCGGGTTTGGCGAAGCGCCAGTTAAATCAGAGGGTTCGGGTGTTGCATTCGATCAAGCCCAAGAGGTTTACACTGCTCGCTACACTCACGAAACAGTGGCTTTGGCCTTCTCACTGACTGAAGAGGCAGTGGAAGACAACCTGTACGACCGACTATCGGCTCGTTACACAAAGGCGCTCGCTCGTTCAATGGCGACAACGAAGCAGATTAAAGCTGCTTCTATCCTCAACAACGCTTTCACTACCTCTATTGGCGGTGACGGCAAGCCTCTCTGTGCGACAGATCACCCCACACTAGGTGGGCCTAATCTGGCAAACGAGCTGGCTGTTGCGGCAGACCTTAGTGAGGCTTCTCTTGAGCAAGCTCTTATCGACATCGCAGCGTTCACTGACGAGCGCGGCCTGAAGATTGCTGTTCAAGGTACTAAGCTGATCATCCCTAAGGAGCTTCAGTTCACGGCAGACCGCATCATGAAGTCTACTCTTCGTGTTGGCACTGCTGATAACGACATCAACGCCGTGCGTAACATGGGTATGGTTCCACAGGGCTACAAGGTAAACCATTACCTCACAGACCCTGATGCGTTCTTTATCATGACTGACGCGCCTAACGGCATGAAGATGTTTAACCGTGTAGGGATCAAGACCGGCTTTGAAGGCGACTTCGACACCGGCAATGTTCGCTACAAGGCACGTGAGCGCTACAGCTTTGGCTTCAGCGATCCACGTGGTATCTTTGGCTCACCGGGTACTCCGTAAGCCAGAAGACGAAAGTCAGGAAAGGCCCTTCGGGGCCTTTTTTCGTTTGAGAAGTAACAGTTATGCCTAGACAAACTAAAGTAAAGCCTGTTTCACAAGGTTCCCGATTATGCACTTCGTGCAACAAAGTAAAGCCGCTGTCCCAATTTGAGACCTTTAAAGAAGGGCAGATACGGGGCGTCTGTCGGCATTGTGTGACCCTCCAAAGATCGAAAAAAACCTCGGCTACTCCTGAAGCCTACATCCGGGTCTTAAACACGCAGTTAAAATCTCAGCGTCTCAAACAAGGCATCCAATACGATCTAACCACAGAGGAAGTTATCGAGATTTGGGAGGTGCAGGAGGGTAAGTGCGCTCTTTCTGGCGTCCTCATGACCCATCAAAGAGATGGCACCTACGGTGATAAAAAGCCAAAAGAACTTAACGCATCGATAGACCGGATAAATCCCCAAGGTCCTTACGTACGGGAAAACGTACAGCTAGTTGCTGCTAGGGTAAATACCATGAAGCACACCCTCGGCCAAGACATGTTCATGTAGTGGGTAAAAAACGTACATGACAATTTAATAGGTTAAGATTTTCTTGAAATATGTACATATCGGGGTAAAGAACATTTACGAGGCCCGCATTAAGTGATATGTTGGGGGTGCTGCAATTTCGCAGTAATCAAATTAATGCTTTGATTTTTGTTTTTTTAGTGTGTTTATCTCCCTTGAAGAGACTTGGCCCATCCTTACAGATGGGCCTTTTTTATTTGTGCAACAAGGAAATAACTGGTATATACTGTTATAAATCCGGAACCAAACCGGCCTATCTGACAGTTTCCGGACTGACGACATGCAGACAGATAAGCCCCATAACTCGCATGTGAGGATTTCCCAATGAGTTCAACAACTTTTTCAGGCCCGGTCACCTCGACCAATGGTTTTGTCGGCGATGTAACTGGCGATGTAACTGGCGATGTAACCGGCGCAGTCGTTGCGACCACTATCACCGCTTCTAGCAACGCTACCCTATCCGGCACTGCTAACGTCATCATTATCCCTACTAGTGACCCCGGTGTTACTGGCGCTATCTGGAATAACGGTGGAACTCTGGCTGTCTCAGCGTAGGTTTCTCACTTAATAGGAGTAACTTATGAGCGCAAGTAACATTGAGCTAGTAACCAAAGTACCTGTGGGTGCAGCAGCTATCAGCACAGCGGCAATATCGGGCCGAACACGCCTGTATGGCATCTATTACACTTGTACAGCCACTGCTTCTTCTTTTGAAATTAGAAACGGTGCTGCGGACACGGCCACCTCTTTGATTACTATTCATACCCCTGCAGCAGCCGGACAGTATGAGATAGATATCCCAGACGGCGGAGCTTTGTTTAATGCAGGTGCATTTATTGACGCAGCCGACACTGAGATAACCAGTGTGACCTTGATATATGCAGGCGGAGCGGCGGCCTAATGGCTTCCACGAAGGCGGTTAAACGCACGCCTTCTGGGCGTGTAGCTTATCGAGGCGAGACTTTTTCAGGCTACAACAAGCCTAAAAGAACCTCAGGAGGCAGCAAGAAGTTTGCTGTTTTAGCCAAGAAGGGTGACGACGTAAAGCTAGTGCGCTTTGGTGATCCGAACATGACTATCAAAAAAGCTATACCTGAGCGCCGAGCTAACTTTAGGGCCCGTCACAATTGTGACACTGCAAAAGACAAGTTCAGCGCACGATACTGGAGCTGTAAAAAATGGTAGCTAAAAAAGGTCTTTATGCCAATATCGCGGCTAAAAAAGCGCGTATTGCAGCGGGCTCAGGCGAGAAGATGCGGAAGGTAGGAGCCAAAGGGGCACCTACTGCAGGCGCTTTTAAGCAAGCCGCTAAAACTGCCAAGCCCGTAGCCAAGAAGGATGGGGGAATAGTCAAGAAGGGCTCACACCGCATGCCTGATGGCACGATTATGAAGAATTCGGCTCATAAGGGCCGTAATACAACCAGACGAGGTAAGTAACATGGCCGGACGTGGAATGGGTGCCGCTACCAGAGGCGGAGGATGCGTAGGAACAGGTCCTAGAAATAAAGTTGAATCTAAGCCTAGCCGTAAGGTGGGTGACCCCGTCATGATGAACAAAGGAGGCATGGCAAACAGTAAGAAAAGCTTCCCTGACATGAACAAAGACGGCAAAGTGACTCAAGCTGACGTTCTTATGGGCCGTGGTGTCAAAAAGAAAATGGGCGGCGGGATGATGTATAAGTAATGGCTACTTCAGGAACAACAGACTTTAATTTATCGATTGACGACCTCGTAGAAGAGGCGTTCGAGCGTTGTGGCATGCAGATGACTGCAGGCTATCAGCTTAACTCGGCTCGTCGTTCGTTAAATCTGTTGTTTTTGGATTGGGCAAATCGAGGCTTAAACCTGTGGACCATAGAGCAAGCTACTTATGCTTTGGTCCAAGGCGACGCTGAGATATCCCTGCCAACAGATACAGTCAATGTTTTGACAGCAGTTATCCGTCAGACAACTAACGGTCAGCAGCAAGATATAAACATGGAGCGTATTGGCCGTCAGGAATACCTTAACGTGCCAAATAAGCTCACACAGGCAAGGCCGTCTCAGATATATGTCGAGCGCACAAGTGCGCCGAAAGCCTACCTGTATCCTGCTGCCGATAAGGATTACACGCTGGTTTATTACCGCATACGTCGCATGGAAGACGCCGGAGATTACACCAATACTACGGATGTAAACTTCAGATTCCTTCCCTGTTTAGCATCAGGCCTCGCCTATATGCTGTCTTTAAAATACTCCCCAGATAGGACCGCCGCCTTGCAGCAAATGTACGAGCAGGACTTTGACCGAGCTGCACAGGAAGACAGGGACACAGCCAGTACCTATGTACTGCCTGACGTAGGCTTTTAAAAATGACTCAGGCAACGGGTAAATACTCTTACGGCCTGTGTGATTATTGCGGGCAGCGCTATCCTTATCAGACTCTTAGAAAGAACTGGAAGGGGTTCATGGTATGTCCTGAGGACTACGAACCAAAAGAGCCGCAGTTAGACCCGTTGAAGTACAGGGGCGATGCGATTGCACTTGGGAATCCTCGCCCAGATAGAACTGAGCCGCTGAGCGTGTTTGTTAATAACACCGGCGGAGATACACCCTTTGAGACAGTGCCGGGATCAATGCAGCCTGCCCCTCCTGCGATTGCAGTTGAAGGCGTGGGCACACTTGGAGCGGTTACGGTGGTGACTACATGACCTATGATGAGTTAGTGACAAATATTCGTAACTATACCGAGGTAGACAGCAATGTCTTTTCCAACTCGGTAATAGACACGTTTATTTTGATGGCGGAAAACCGCATCATGCGGGATATTGATCTAGATGTTTTTAAGATTGAAGCCACCGCAAACATGACCTCAGGCAATCGTTTTCTAGTTGCACCAAGCGATATACTTACTCATCGCTACATTATGGCGACGTTAAGTGGAGACCAAACTTTTCTGGAGTTTAGGGACACCTCTTTTATGAAAGAGTACTGGCCTGATTCTACAGTGACAGGAACTCCCAAGTATTACTCCGTATGGAACCAAAATACTTTTTATATCGCCCCTACACCAGACGCTAACTACGAAGTTCAGTTAGGTTACATATATAAGCCGCAACAGTTGTCGTCCACAAATACGACAACGTGGGTAAGCACTGACGCCCCCGAAGCGCTTTTATATGCGTGCCTTATTCAGGCATACAGTTACACCAAAGGTCCGCTCGAAATGCTGAAATATTTTGAAGACAGCTATAAGCAGGCAATACAAGGTCTCGGCATCGAGCAGCAGGGTCGCCGTCGTCGTGATGAATTTAGAGATGGCATGATTAGATTGCCCATTAAATCTGAATCTCCCGGCCCGTAACATTAAATAGAGGAAAGTAAAATGGCTATTTCACAGGCTATGGCAACATCGTTCAAAGTTCAAATCCTTGGTGGGGACTTTGATTTCAGCAGCGGTACAGCACAGGTATTTAAGATCGCGCTGTTCACTTCATCGGCTACGCTGGGTGCGACCACTACTGC
>FUWD013020239.1_pt1 | contig 14107 bp, 12 predicted proteins | sample 1063281 | NCBI WGS metagenome assembly FUWD01 (sample SAMEA79048168, study PRJEB19326) | metagenome | biome: marine | reverse complement strand
GTGGAGCGCAGTCGTCGCGAGAATGAAAATGGCATGGGCAGGCGGTTCCTCTAGTGTTTTCAGAAAGGCGTTCCAGGCGCCTGTCGTGAGCATATGTGCCTCGTCGATGATATAGATCTTGTACCGTCCGGAAGCGGGCGGGGTCGGCACGGTTTCGAGGATCTCGCGCATCTTGTCGACCTGGGTATGTGTCGCCGCGTCGAATTCGATCAAGTCCAGGGAGCGGCCATCCGACATGAGTAGACAATTCACGCATTTCCCGCACGGTTCCGCTCCCTTGCGGTCCGTACAATTCGCCGCCTTGGCGACGAGTCGTGCCAGGGTCGTCTTTCCGGTTCCGCGCGGACCGGTGAAAAGATAGGCGTGACTGATTTTGTCGGCCTTGATGGAATTTTCGAGCGTCCGCACGATATGTTCCTGACCGACCATATCGGAGAAGCGTGAGGGACGGTACGTCCGGTAGAAGGCGGGCATAAGTCTATGCAGTCACAAGTCAAAAGTCGAAAGTGAAAAGTCGGGGACGGGAACGAGCAGTTTAAAAAATGTCTCGCAGCCGAGTCCCCGAGGCTTCACCGAGTCACAAGGCTGGAACGGAAGCTGTCTGACAATGCGACAATGTATCAATGTATCCATTCAGCAATATGAGACCATTATCTTCCTTCAGTATACCAATCAAAAACCCTCCCGGGAAGGGGAGGGTTGCGACGGAATGGTTTCGAGCGGCTACCTCTTGAAGACGAACAGCTTGTAGCCGACGAAGTTCCAGGCGAGGCCGGTGACGCTTCCGAGCGCGGCGCACGCCAGACCCCACTGCGACGGATTCATTCCTCCGAGCGCGGTTACCGAGGTGAAGACGAACGACGTGAAGAAGATATTGATAAGGAATCCGATGATACTCACAACGAGGAATTGTATGAATTGTTCGCCGCCTTTTTTCGTCGGATTTCCGGAAAAAGTCCAATACTTGTTCCAGAAAAAACTGTTTATATTGGCAATCAAAAACGATGTCGCCTTGTAGAGCACGTAGGCGGTCATCGTCACCGTTCCGAAGACCGCGATGGCGGTCTCGGGATTGATGCCGTACGATATCCGGAACAGCGATTGCAGGGCCGCAAGGATACCGAGATCAACAAGCGTGTTCAGTATGCCGATGAGCGCGAACTTCGCGATCTGCCAGACGATGGGGACGAATCGGTACGCTTTTGAGGCCACGAAGATTCCGGCCGGAGAGGCGACGAGAAAGAAGATGACGATAAGCGGCCGGATACCCGTCTGCAGGTCGGGCATAGCCGTTGCCAAAATGGGGAGCATCAGGAATCCGATCAGCAGTCCGGCCACGATGCCGGCTTCATAATCACGTTTAGTCGCCGGTCCGGACGAGGTGCGCTGTTCCATGGTGTTTTCGGGAATGCTTATGCTTGTCCGACCTTCGCCGCGTCGGCTTTTTCCTGCTCCTCGATTTCCTTTTCGAGCGCTTCCATGTCCCGTATCCATTCCTCCAATACGCCATCTTTCGGATCCGCAACCGGTCCTTCCGAGAGGGCATCCGAAGGGGCGGCAGATTCATTCGGTTCGACACTCGGCACTGCGGAGGAAGGCGTCGCCGGTTCCGCTCTGAGCTCTTCTTTCCAGTTCCCCATGCGTGACTCTCCGGCCGAAACGGTGTTTCGAGCGATAGAGAGGGCTTCTTCCGCTACGAGTGCGCCTTTTTGGAGCACGTGTTCGATCGCCGCATAATTCGCCTGGAGATCCCGAGGAAGCAGAATCGCGACCTCGTCTCCGGGTTCGAGTTTGAAATAGGTGACGGATGCGAACAGGATACGGAACATCCGGTTTTCGGCGGCAATGAGGAAATTTCCGTGTTCGTCCTGTGTGACGATTCCGATAGCATGTTTGCGTTCGACCGGGCTGATCTGTTTGTAGATGAAGGACCCGTCCGGAGTTATGGTCAGCTTGAGCATGTCTCCCTCGACCAGTTTCGATTTGGACGCATAATTGGCCGGGACGGGATACTGTTTCCCGTCGGCCCCCTGCATGAACTGCCCGTCGAACGTGCCTTGGACTACGGTCCCATCTGCCGCATCGAAATCGCTCTTTCTTGGTCGGCCAGTCTTCTTTTTTCCTTCAAGCTGAAGGAGCATTGCCTTGGCTCCCTGTATGGTCCGCTCGGCGTTGAGTATCATGTCTCGGAGTGCCTGAACCTTTCCCGCACTGTCCGCGATGCCTTGTGAAAAGTCATCTGAGTGATCGCCTTGATTCATATTTTTGTTTCGGTTCGAAACGCGTCCGTAATTTTCGGTCGCGAAACGCCCCCTACTTTTTATATTGATGTCATTATAATGCGGATGGATAAAATCGGCAAGCGCCACTATTTTCAGGGAGGATCGTGAGCAGAGGCCAATCGGTTTTTCCGATACGGAAGACGATACTTGACAAAGTTTTATAATATGCGATAGTATATTCATCCGTAAATGAATGCCGGTGAGCTCGCGAGTCGTGGTTTCCGACGGATTCGGGAATGTCGTCTCGACGGGGGATTCCGGCGATTAATGATATCCACTATGGTAAGCATGAAGTCCGGGAAATCGGAGCAGGAACGTGGTGCCGGGGCGACTCCTTTTTTCGATGTGCTGAACGTTTTCTCGGAAGTGTTTCTTCCCCGGACAAACGATATCGTTCGCGCCCGTTTCGGGTTGTCAGGATCGAAGCCGAAGACGCTTGAAGAGATCGGAAAGACGTATGGAATCACTCGGGAGCGTGTCCGACAGATCCTTTCGGGAGCATTCGCTTCCGTTAAGCAGCGCCGCGACGATCCGATGTTCGTGGATATTTCCGATCGCATAGCGAAAGCGGTCGATGACCGTTCCGGTATCGTTTCGGGTGAAGACCTGTTCTCGGCGCTTGCCGGGGATTCGAAGACGGAAACCGGGGCGCTTTCCTTTTTCTCGAATGCGTGAAGAGCGTCAAGGAGGAGCGGGAAACGGCGGAGCGTGTGCGGGCATTCGTTTCGACCGGTTTTTCGTTCGAAGCGTGGGAGGCAGTCCATGCGGTCGCGTTGGCAATCGCCGACGAGTCGGGAAATGCCATGACCGAAGACGCCTTTTACGCGAAGGCGAAGAAGCGGGCGGTCGCAGTCGATCGGTCGACGTTTTTCGGATATCTTTCCGTTTCTTCGCGCGTGAGGAAGAATCCGTTCGGGCGGTGGGGTCTTGCGGATTCGAACGAAATCAGTCCCCGCGGAACGCGCGAGAAGGCGTATCTCGTACTGAAGATGAACGCGACCCCGATGCATTTCAAGGACATCGCGAAGCGGATCGACGAGACCGGATTGCAGAAGCGCGGCCGTGTCACGCATCCGCAGACGGTTCACAATGAGCTTATCAAGGACAAGAAGTTCGTCCTTGTCGGCCGCGGGTTGTATGCGTTGTCGGAATGGGGGTTCGAGAAGGGGACCGTCCGTGAAGTGATCGATGCCGTGCTTCGGAAAGAGGCGTCGCCGATGACGCGTGAGGCAATCATCGAAGCGGTGCTTCGGGTCCGGAAGGTGAAGCGTTCGACCATCGTCATCAATTTGAACGCGTATTTTGGAAAAGCGGGGAAAGACAGGTATACTGTGAAATAGATTTGTCTCCGGAGATTACGGAGATCGTGTTTCGGGTACGGAGCCTGAAATCATAAAAAACGGAAACGGAACGGATGACGCGCAACGACGCGATCCGGTCCCAGACATCCATGAACGTCCTTCTTCTCTCATTGACGGACCTGTTCCAAAGCATCGGGCACTCGTTTTCCTTGCTCGGGCAGGTATGGTTTCTCGTATTGCCGCCGGTCTTTTACCGTGTTTTTCTGGAAATCTGGCTGGACCATGTCCAGGGGCGGTATATCGGCGGGACGAAATATATCATGCTCGAGCTCGTGCCGCCGCGCGAAGTGGAAAAGAGCCCGAAGCTCATGGAGTCGGTCTTCGCCGGCATGGCCGGTGTGCAGAAAACCTATAATACGTACGAGTCGTTCGTCGAGGGCATGTTCGTTCCCCCGTTCAGTCTCGAGATCGCGAGCGATACCGGTTCGGTCCATTTCTATATACGTACGCCCGCGGTGTTTCGGAATCTCGTCGAGGCGAATTTTTTCGCCCAGTATCCGGATATGGAGATTACCGAGGTTCCCGACTATGTCCGGGCCGCCCCGGCGACGATTCCGAACGACAAGTATGAGCTTTGGGGATCCGATTTCGAGTTGGTGAAGGATGACCTGTATCCGATCAAGACCTACAAGTTTTTCGAGGAGGATGTGACCGGTAAGATGATCGATCCCCTGGCGGGCGTCATCGAGGTCATGGGAAAGCTGCCTCCGGGTCAGACGATGTGGATGCAGATGATTATCGCGCCCGGAAAGGATAACTGGCACAAGGACAAAGGGAAGGCGACGATCGACGCCTTTCTCGGCAAGGCGAAAAAGGTCGAACGGGGGCTGTTCGCCGACATACTCGATATTCTCCGAAACCTGCTAAAGGCATTCCTGACCACGCCGGAATTCGAGAAATCGAAAAAGGACGAGAAGCAGGATCAGCCGCTGGAGTTCCGGCTTTCTCCGGGAGAAAAGGATGTCCTGAAAGCGCTTGAGAGCAATCTTGGAAAGCAGATGTATTCGGTGAAGATGCGCATGGTGTACTTCGGGCTTCGTGAGGGGTTTACGAAGACGTTCGTGTCCATGTTCGTCGGTGCACTCAAGCAGTTTTCCGATAATAATCTGAACGGGTTCAAGCCGGAGAGTTTTTCGAAGACGCAGGCCGACTTCCTGTTTGTTACTGAACGTCTCCGGTTCATGCAACGCCGAATCTATTCGAGGTATGTTTCCCGGGACCGGACCCCGTCGAACAAACAGTTTCTCCTGTCCGTCGAAGAGCTGGCGACCGTGTTCCATCCTCCGGACCTTTCGGTCATGGCACCGGCACTGACCCGCGTTTCGGCAAAACGCGGAACGGCCCCCTTCAATCTGCCCATCCTTGAAGACTAAGACCTATGCCAGAAAAGAACGAAATCAGTTTCTTCGCGAAGACGAACTTCCGGAACCAGGAGCGGATTTTCGGTATCAAGACGGACGACCGGCGCCGACACATGTACGTGATCGGCAAGACGGGTATGGGCAAGACGAATCTTTTGGAGAATCTTGCAATCCAAGATATCAAGCACGGCAAGGGCGTCGCGTTCATCGACCCGCACGGCGATACGGCCGAGAAGCTCATCAAGGCTATTCCCGCGGACCGTATCAACGACGTCATCTATTTCAATCCGGCTGACCAGGATTTTCCGATCGCGTTCAACGTGATGGAGAGCGTGGATCCGGAATACAAGCACCTCGTCGCTTCCGGACTCGTCGGAGTCTTTAAAAAGCTTTGGGCGGATTCATGGGGACCGCGACTCGAATATATCCTCCGAAACGCCATTCTGGCGCTGCTCGAATATCCGGGTTCGACACTCCTCGGAGTGACACGCATCCTCGTCGACAAGGACTATCGTGAGCGGGTCGTTGCCAAGGTGACGGATCCGGTCGTCCGGGCGTTCTGGGTGGACGAGTTTTCGAAGTGGAATGATCGCGTACTGCAGGAAGTCATATCGCCTATCCAGAACAAGGTCGGTCAGTTCCTCTCCACGTCGCTCATCCGGAACATCGTCGGTCAGACCGTGTCCTCGTTTGACGTGCGCGATATCATGGACAATCGGAAGATCCTCATCATGAACCTCTCCAAAGGACGTGTCGGTGAGGACGCGAGCGCGCTCATTGGTGCCATGATGATCACCAAGATCCAACTGGCCGCGATGGAGCGCGTGGATATACCGGAAGACGACCGTGCGGACTTCTATCTCTATGTCGACGAATTCCAGAACTTCGCCACGGAATCGTTCGCGAACATACTCTCCGAAGCCCGAAAATACCATCTGAACCTTATTTTGGCCAATCAGTACATCACTCAGCTTGACGAGAAGGTCGCTGACGCGATTTTCGGCAATGCGGGAACGATTATCTCGTTCCGTGTCGGTGCGGCGGACGCCGAGGCGCTCGAAAAGGAGTTCGAGCCGGTTTTCATGATGAACGATATCGTGAACCTTCCGAAATACAATGTCTATCTCAAGCTCATGATAGACGGTATCGCCGGTGACGCGTTTTCCGCGACGGTATTGCCGCCGATCTCGCTTGAGGCGACGCTCGGCAACGAAGAAAAGGTTATCCGGGTGTCGAGGGAGCGATATGCGTCATCGAAGAAGGACGTCGAAGACAAGATCAGGAGATGGAGCGGCATGTTGACCGACGAGGAGCGCGCCGAGCTGCTGCAGAAACGGGGATTGATTCCTCCGTCGGCAGCGTCCGTTCCTCCTCCGACTCCCGTGGCGCCGAAGGCAATGGAGCCGGTTCCTCCCGCACGGCACCGGATTGCGGATATTCGGGCGGAGCGAAACCCAGCATCGGTCGGGAGTGATAACGCCCCGCAAGCCGTTCAGCCTTCCGTTCCAGAACAGCCGCCCGTTCAGTCGCTTACCCGGAAGGAAACGGCGACTTCGCCGGATGCGGAATCTTTCGGGTCCGCTGACCCGATGACCGGTACGGCGGGTGTTGTGCGTACCGCCGAAGAACGATTGACTCCTGAGGTATTGGAGCCAGTTCCGAACATGCCGTCTGACATGTCCGATTCCGCATCGTCCGCTCCCGCGACATCGCGCCGCAAGGTTCCCGCGGCTATCGCGGACGAGGATGAGGAGTTGCTGTTTGCCGCGGCGACCAAACCGGTGAAGCCGCCGAAGGAGTCGTATGATGATCGTCCAACATTCCCGGCAATCTGCGATACTTGCGGTGTCGAAATCCGTGTGCCGTTTCAGCCGGACGGGAAACGACCCACCTTTTGCCGTGACTGTTTCAAGAGTCATCAGCGCGCCGTCGTGAAAGCTCGGGAAAGCATGCCTTCACCCGCCCGCCCACCTGTTCACCCGCCCACCCCATCTGCCGCTTCGCCCCGTCGCGCTCCCGCCCGGTCGTTTACGCGTCCCGAACCGGCATCTGCCGAACCTCATCGGGTCGCGCGGTCGTATGTGTCCGAAGAGGCTCCCATTTCCCTGTCCCGGGCCGCGCTGGTCGCTCCGAAGAAATTCCGCGCGCTTCGCGACCGACCCGCACCCGATCTCGGTGCCGTACGAAATATCATCGGAGCGGCCACATCACGGGAGGGGAAGGGCGAACCGCAGGAATGATACACGACGTATCTTCGGCGGTGGCTTTCACGTGATGCCGGTTTCTGTTATCATGAAACATATACGATACCTATGGAATTCCGAAAACGCCATAAGAAGCTCTATCTTTTCTGGATGATATCCTCGATAATCGTTGTGGCATCGATGGTGGCGTTCCTGTTAGCCCCGATATTCTATCTTTGAAATCGCCGGTATCCGCGTATGAAGATTCCGTTACTCGCGAAACTGATGCTGGGAATCCTGATAGTCGGGACCGGTGCGGTCCTTTCTTCCGGATGGAAGGAAATGGAACGTTCCAGGCGGATCGAAGCGGAAGTGGACGCTCTTCGTCGGGAGGCCGAGCATATCCGCGGGGAGAATAGGACTTTGGAGGAGAAGATCGCGTTTTTTTCTACGGAGTCTTTCGAGGAGCGTGAGGCGAAAGAAAAACTCGGCATGAAGAAATCGGACGAGGAAGTGGTCGCCTTGGATGCCGGGTCGGTACTCGGTGTCGAGGCGTCCGATACCGGCCCAACGATCGCTTCCGGCGTTGTGGAAAAGCCGAATTATCTGAAGTGGTCGGCGTATTTCGGAATCAATCGATAAGGGGATAAACGAAAAACATATGATTCGGATCGAATCCGCGAGAAAGATCTGGTCGGAGTGGCGAATAGGAGTATGGCTGTCCGGAGTCGTGATCGCACTGCTCTTGGCAGTTGTTGTCGGCGCACTGTTCTCGTACGTCGCGCCAGCTTCATGGACGGTGACCACGTCGGTCCGCGAACGCGTGCCGTTTCCTGCGGTGATGATCGGTCGGCATACCGTAGCTTCCTTTCCGGATATCGCGGACGACCTTTCGTCCGTCAGAAGTTTCTATGAGAATCAGGATTTCTCTTCCATCGGTCTGCGCGTGGACTTTTCCACGGAAGACGGGCGGAAACGCCTCAAGGTCAGGGAGCGGGAAATCATAAATCGGATGCTGGAGAACGAGGTGATTCGAATGGCGGCGAATCGGGAAGGCCTGACGATAACAAGAGAGCAGGCGGAAAAGGCGGTATCGGAAGAACTGAATGTCGAGGGAAACGATGTCGAGGGCGTGGAGGACCGGATCGTGAGTCTCTACGGATGGAATCTTTCTGAGTTTACGGAAAAAGTCGTCCGCCCGTCGCTGTATGAGGAGGAGCTGCGCAAGCGTTTCACATCGGATTCATCACGGTTTGTCGAGGCGAAAATGAAAGCGGAAACGGCGAAGAAACGTCTGGATGACGGGAGAACGTTTACGGATGTCGCCTCCGAACTGTCCGAAGGCCGAACTGCTGCAAACGGGGGAAGCATGGGTTGGTTCGCGTATGATGATCTCGATACCGCCCTTCAATCGGCAGCCAGGAGCCAGAAAGCTGGTGTCGCCGGAGACGTTCTCGAAAGCGGTCTCGGGTTCCACATCATGCTCGTAAACGGTCGAAAGACGGAAAACGGGAAAGAGCTTGTCGACCTGAGTCAGGTATTCGTCAGGAAGCAGACGTTCGGGGACTGGTTGACCGAGAGGCTGAAGGAACTTCCCGTGTTAGTTATGGCTCCTGAATACGAATGGAACCGGGATACGGCGCAGGTGGAATTCCGTGATCCGGAACTGCGCCAGTTCGAGACGAACCTGTTGCAGAACTCCGAGGGCGACGCCTCTGTCATGTTCTGATGTTTTCTGGCTGCAAACTTTTTGAAAACAGTTTCGTGACACATTCGTAGGCGTACATGATGTTTTTTGTGCGTGTTATAAGTATCTATCTCAAATCTCACCGCGATGATAAGCCTAAAAATACGCTTGCCGGCTGAAATCCGAAAATTTCGGCTGCAAACCATTCAAAAATTGTCAGGTTACGAGAGTAGCCTTCCTCATTTTTCATGGTTTTCGCTCAAAATTTTCGGATGTACAGCACGACATGAGATTTGAGATAGATACTAAGAAATGTCATACGAGTATGGAGAATGAAACCAGGGTAATAGAATCGGTGATCAAGGATGCTTCCGATCCGGGAAAGGCGGTGCGCAAGCACGTATCTCATCGGCGTTATGGCATGATAGTTATTTTGCTTTCCGTACCGGTATTAGCGTTCGTCGCAGGTATGGCCGGGTCTGCTTTTGAACGTCGTTTTTCGGGATATGTCGCGGTGCTGCCGTTTGCGATGCCGTGGTCGAGAGGGAATGGCGAGGCGGAAGAAAAGAAATCCGATGCAGTCGCGCCTTCGGTCTTGACGGATCCCTCCGATAGGGCGCTTGTCGATATCGTTGAACGCTCGTCACCTTCCGTCGTTTCCGTCGTTGTGACGAAGGAGATCGTTCGTACACGCGGCGGTTTCGAAAGTCTACCGTTCTATTTTGGTCCGTTCGGGTTTGACACCGATACCGACGGGCAAGACCGGTCGGACCAAGGAGTTCCGGAAAAGCAAAAAGTCGGGAGTGGGACCGGTTTTTTCGTGTCTTCCGACGGCCTGGTCGTGACGAACAAGCATGTCGTGTCTAACCAGACCGCCGATTATACGGTGGTCCTTTCGGGCGGGAAGGAGTATTCCGCGAATGTGCTCGCGGTTTCGCCGAATCAGGACATCGCCGTGCTCAAGATAGACGGAGCCGACTTTCCATCGCTTCCGCTCGGCGATTCCGGAGCGCTTCGCGTCGGTCAGACGGCGATTGCGATCGGCAATCCGCTCGGCGAATTTCCGAATTCGGTCAGTCGGGGAATAATCTCCGGTCTCAACCGGAATGTTACGGCGGGGAGTGCCTTCGGCGATGCCGAGACACTCTCGGATATCATACAGACGGATGCGGCCATCAATCCCGGGAATTCCGGAGGGCCGCTGCTTGACATCGCGGGGAACGTGATCGGCATAAACGTCGCCGTGGCACAGGGCGCGGAGAACATCGGTTTCGCGATTCCGATCGACCGTGTCAAGCGCGTCATCGATGACGTGAAGACGACTGGCAAGATATCGACACCGTATCTCGGGGTGAGGTATGCCATGATCGACGCGGAGATCGCGGAAGAGAACGGTCTTCCGTACCCCTACGGCGCGATCGTGGTCCGAGGAAGCCGGACGGCCGAATTTGCCGTCGTTCCCGGGTCGCCGGCCGACAAGGCCGGCATCGTCGAAAACGATATCATTCTCGAAATCGATGGGACCAGGCTTGATACCGATCATCCACTTGGGAATGTCGTCGCGGACCGTCGATCGGGCGACGTGGTCACGCTCAGGGTCTGGCATAAGGGAGAGGAGAAAGAAATGAAAGCGACTTTGGAGGAGCGGAAATAAGCGAAGGAATGATAATCCCGGTGTACAGCCGGGATTTTGCTTGCGCAAAAAGAGTAATTGCGAGAAAGTGGATGTAATGTATATGAAACCTCCCGTTTGGAAACCTTTGTATCTTCTCCTCCGTCTCTTCGGTGCGCCGGTGGCGTGGGAAGTGTCCGCCGGTTCGGCCGTCTTTCGCATGGAAAATGGAAAAAGGGCGTTTCTCATCCTTCGCTATCCGAGTGGGCATTTCGATTTTCCGAAAGGACACGTCGAAGCGGGAGAAACGGAAGAAGAGGCGCTTCGAAGAGAGACGCTGGAAGAAACGGGCATCGATGATCTCCGAATTCTTCGTGGACGAACGAGTATCCGGTATTTCTATGCGGCGAAAGGTGAGGAGGCAGAATGGCGAAAACGTGAAGGACGCGGATTATGGATCTTCAAGGCGGTTCATTTTCGCCCGGCGGAAACGACCCGGTCGGCAGTTACGATTTCCGACGAGCATGTCGGTTTCGAGTGGTTGGCGTATCGGGAAGCGCGGAGAAAGCTGACTTTCGAGAACGCACGACGGGTACTGGATATGGCAGAGCAGTCCGCATTGACGGATAGCCGGAAATAAGGGATAATGGGTAGAAACCAGTAAAGAAGGGTATGAAAGATCGAAAACCGGCATTTCATGAGGATTCCGTTCAATCGTTGTTTCAGGAACTTCGCGAACGCGTGAAGGGAGAAGGAACGGATACATACGGGGAATACAAGGAGCTCGTCCAGGAACTGCTTCAGGAAAAACTGAACGAGGGCGTGTTCGACGTCAACGAGGATCTGCAGACCATCGAAAGCGATCTCGAGGGTCGCTGGCTCGAAATCGAAGCGACACTCGACAGGTAACAGGGAACAGGGAACAGGGGAAGAAAAGCCTGGTTCCCCGTTTTAAATACCTGATTCCATTTGCTTCATTATTGATTCATCGGCTATGTTGACCGTCCGAAAACTCTTTAAGCGTTATGGTCCGATCCGGGTGCTTCTCGGTGCGGAGTTTTCGGTTTCACGCGGACAGAAAGTCGCGCTGGTCGGCGCAAACGGAGTCGGCAAGACGACCTTGCTCCGCATCATCGCGGGCGTGGAGAAGGAAGATCGGGGCGAGGTTATCCGTGAACGCCGCGCGAGCATATCGTATCTTCCCCAGGAGGTGTCCGACGAGGTGTCCGATGATACGGCACTCGGCTACCTCCGACGTGTTTCCGGTATCGCGGAGATTGAGTCGGAGATGACGGCTTTGGAAACGAGGCTGACGGATGAGGAATCGCTTGAGCGATATGGAGAGCTTCGGGACCGCTACGATCGGATGGAAGGGTACTCTTTCGACGAGAAGGCCGCCGCCGCCCTTTCCGGGCTCGGTTTGCGGGGTGACTTCCTGAGCCGGCAACTTTTGGGAATAAGCGGCGGGGAAAGGCGACGCGTGGCCCTCGCGGCCGCGCTGCTTTCCGGTGCGGATCTGCTGCTCTTAGACGAGCCGACGAACGATCTCGACTTGTCGGCCATACTGTGGCTCGAATCGTATCTGAAGAAGAGTTCCTCTGCCGTCATCGTCGCGTCGCATGACCGGGCCTTTCTCGATTCGGTCGCGGACAAGGTGCTTGAGATCGACTGGCACTTCCGCACGACGCGTATCTGGACGGGGAACTACAGTCTTTATTTCAAGGAAAAGGCAGAGGAACTTCGTCGTGACCGGGAGGAATACGAACGCTCGGAAAGCGAACGTGTCCGATTGTACGAAACCGCTGACGAGAAGCGTGAGTGGGCGAAAATCGGCGGAGCACAGATGATGCCGGACAAGGATCGGATGTCGCAGGGATATCATCGCGATCGGGCGGAGCGGAAGTTCGGGGCGGCGGCGCACGCGCTTACGACCCGTGCCGATCAGGTGAAACGGGTGAAGATCGCCGCGGTCCGAGACCCGCTCGCGATCTATTTCCAGCCGACGGAGGGTGAGGGCCGCGATATCGTGATTTCCGGCGCGGTGGCGGGATACGGTGGTGACTTTTCCGTCGGACCGGTCGATCTTTCCGTCCCGTACGGGGCGCACGTGGGATTGTTCGGACAAAACGGGTCCGGAAAATCAACCATGCTCCGGATGATTGCCGGAACGTTGCCGCTCTCATCCGGAACGGTCACGCTCGGCGCGGACGTGAAGCTTGGGATACTCACTCAGGACAACGACATCATACCCAAGGAGAAATCGGCGCTGGAATGGTTCGCGCAGGAAACTGAGATTCAGGACGAGAACGACATCATCCGGTTCTTACGAAAATTCCTGCTCATTGGTGACGTCGCCTCGTTCAAGATGGGGGAGCTTTCCCCGGGAGAACGAATGCGGCTTTCGCTCGCGTTCCTCATGGCGACGCAGTCGAACGTACTCATCCTCGACGAACCGACCAACCACCTCGATCTCGAGGCGGTCACGGCGCTCTCCGAAGCGGTCGACCTGTTTCCGGGCACCGTCATCCTCGTCTCGCACGACCGCGCGTTCCTGCAGAACCGAGACTTCTCTCAGGTCCTCTCCGTCGATGACGGAAAACTGTTCGTCGAAAAGGATTACGATTCCTATCTTGAAAAAGCGATAAAGGAAGCCGAACGGGGGGCGTGATCGTTTCATGTAAAGTATTTAGAGTTCCGTAGAGACGCCACGGTGGGGCGTCTCATGTTATACGATCGTAAACCGCGTGGTTTAGGGCGCAAACCTGAACCCGCAAGGGGTTAATTTTTGGGAGAGACGCCCCACCGTGGCGTCTCTACAGGAAATGCGGAATGAGCGTGCCTGAAAAAAATTTGTATTTCTTGTAGAGACGGGGCATACCCCGTCTCTACGGGCCAGGAAATATTTTGGTTCATGTATTTTTGTAGAGACGTCCCGGCGGGGCGTCTCTACGGGCCCGTGATAATCGTTGTACATAAAAAAGCAGCCCCGTTATATCTTGCAGTGGGGCTGCTATTTGGAGTGACATTTTTTACACGTTAATTTTTCATCCCTTTTTTACTTCGGCTTTCCTTCATCAGGGGGCAGATATGCGACCAATGCCGAGTAGACGAAATTTCCTTCGGCTTTGTTGAATTGAATGTCTGCGATTAGGGTGCCGGTTGGTTGCTTCTTGAGCCATTCATTGATGGCCCTATGTATTGGCATGTCTTGATAGCCTACCAATAGGTGTGTTCGAATTAGTGCTGCGTCGTATGGTTGTGAAAATGCGGCACTGGTTCCCGATTCGGTTGCTCTGAATCCTTCTTTTGAGCTAAGATAAGCACAGATTCGTGCTTTTTTTGTTTCCGAAAGTAAAAACTACGTTTTTCGATTAAATCTATGCCCAAAAAAAGCACTGTCCGCGCTGTGGAAGTATCAGCCTCAAGCGATACGGAACACGTACGTTTTCCCTCTTCACGAAACAAGGATGGAAGCATATCGAAAAGCAGCGATACCGTTGCTTCGATTGTTCCCAGTCTTCCATGACCCACTCTCTGCCATCGGTATGTTCGACTACGAGATGATCGAGCAGGCCGCCTTCATGTATCTGCGGGCGATGTCGTTCCAATCGATCGTCGATA
>FUWD012844532.1_pt1 | contig 14125 bp, 17 predicted proteins | sample 1063281 | NCBI WGS metagenome assembly FUWD01 (sample SAMEA79048168, study PRJEB19326) | metagenome | biome: marine | reverse complement strand
CATTAGATGAAATGACAAGTGAACTCAAAAAAAGAATTACAACTGCTGAAAACTATTCCACTGATTTGCTCCATGAAATTAGGAATCCTTTGGCATCATTAAAAAGCGCTTCTGAGATAATCTCTGAAACGGAAAATAAAGAACAAAGAAATAAACTAATTGGAATCGTATCTAACGATGTTGAAAGAATTGAAAGATTGATTACTGATTATTCTCAAATGTTAAAGGATGAAGCTGCTATTTCATCAGAAAAAATGATGAAAATTGATCTAAAAAAAATTGCCGTGTCAGTCGTTGATGATTTTAATAGTATTTATGAGTCAAAAAGATCCATTGGCATTAAACTAAAAACGAATGCTGCAAAAGATTATAAAATTTTTGGAATTGAGAATAGAATTGAACAAATAATTGCAAATCTTCTAGAAAATTCAATTTCATTTAGTGAAGATAACCAAGAAATAGCTGTCGAAATCTCCAAAAAGAAAAATGGCAAACTATCGTTGATTGTTCTCGACGAAGGGATTGGATTCAGTGAAAAAGATACCAACAAAATCTTTAATAGATTTTACAGCAATAGACCTGAAAAATTTGGAGAACATTCTGGTCTAGGTTTAAATATAGTTAAAAATCTTGTTGAACTTCACAATGGAGAAATAATAGCAACAAATAATAAAAACAAAGGTGCAAAAGTCGAAATTACGTTTCCAATGGCTTAATTAAATATTGATAAAAATAAATAATCTTGTTAGAAGGCCAACTTTATGAGCGACTACAAAATTAAGGATATAAATTTAGCTGAATTCGGCAGAAAAGAAATATCACTTGCAGAGACTGAAATGCCAGGTTTGATGGCATTAAGAAAAGAATATAAAGGAAAAAAACCACTTAAGGGGACTAGAATAGTAGGCTGTCTTCACATGACAATTCAGACAGCGGTGTTAATTGAAACATTGGTAGATTTAGGAGCAGAAGTTAGATGGTCTTCTTGCAATATTTTTTCAACACAAGATCATGCTGCTGCTGCAATAGCAAAAGCTGGAATTCCAGTATTTGCTTGGAAAGGTGAATCCGAAAAGGAATATTGGTGGTGTGTTAGACAATCTATTGAAGGAAAAAAGGATTGGAAACCTAACATGATTCTTGATGACGGTGGAGATCTAACAGCATTAATGCACAAGGATTATAAAGATTTACTAAAATCAATTAAAGGATTATCTGAAGAAACTACCACAGGAGTATTGGCTCTTAAGAAAATGGAATCTGAAGGTACGTTATTAGTACCAGCTATTGATGTAAACAACTCTGTTACTAAGTCAAAATTTGACAATTTATATGGCTGCAGAGAAAGTTTAGTTGATGGGATTAAGAGAGCAACAGATGTTATGATGTCTGGAAAGGTTGCAATTGTTGCAGGATTTGGAGATGTGGGAAAAGGTAGCGCAGCATCTTTAAGACAAAGTGGAGCAAGAGTTATGGTTACAGAAACTGATCCTATATGTGCATTACAGGCAGCTATGGAAGGTTATGAAGTTGTATTGATGGATGAAATGATTAAAGAAGCGGATATAGTAGTAACCGCTACAGGCAATAAGGATATTGTAACAGCTGACCATATTAGACAAATGAAGGATAGGGCTATACTTTGTAATATTGGTCATTTTGATAATGAGATCCAAGTTGATGCTTTAAGAAATTATAAATGGGATGAAATCAAACCACAAGTTCATGAAATAACACTTCCAGATAAAAAAAGAATTATTTTGTTGGCCGAAGGAAGATTGGTGAACCTAGGTTGTGCTACTGGTCACCCCAGTTTTGTTATGAGTGCTTCGTTTACAAACCAAGTTACTGCCCAGATTGAACTATGGAATAATTCAGACAAATATGAGAAAAAAGTATATGTGTTACCAAAGCATCTCGATGAAAAAGTTGCCAGATTACATCTAGAAAAAGTAGGAGCCAAACTTACAAAACTTACAAAAGAACAAGCAGACTATATTAGTGTTAAACAAGAAGGACCTTACAAACCCAATGCATATCGCTACTAAAAGTAGCAAAATAAATATCTCTGAAGAGAAAAAAACTAAATTAATTTCTGAGAATTTATCAGAATATTTAAAACATAATGATATTTTGCTTCTTCATGGTGAAATTGGAGTAGGCAAAACAACATTTGTAAAGCATCTAATTAATTCATTACAAAAAAAACATAACCAAAAAATTACCGAAGTACCGAGCCCCACATTTAGTTTAGTAATTGAATATAAAATAGATCATTTATTTATTAAACATTGCGATCTTTATAGAGTTAAAGATGAAAGAGAAATTGTAAATTTAGGGATATTTGAAAATTTATCAGATCAAATTACTCTTGTGGAATGGCCAGAACTACTAAAATTAGATAACTCTAAAAACAGAATAGATTTATTTTTTGAATATAATGATGAATTATATGAGAGATTTTTAACAATTTCATCATTCAACAATATTCCCTTTATAAATGAACTTAAATAAAATTAAAAAATTATCGGGAGATGCATCTTTTAGAATTTATTATAGAAAAAAATACAGTAATAGAAGTTCAATAATTATTTATTGTAAAAAAGAAAAAAAATCTAATTTATTGATATATGATGCAATAAATCAAATTTTAAATCAGCATAGAGTAAAGGCTCCAAAATTAATTTCTCAAAATTATAAAAAAAATTATATAGAAATTAATGACTTTGGTGATTTAACTGTTTTTAAAATTTTGAGTAAGCGTAAAAATAATAATTTATTATATTTAAAAAAAATCATTAAATTGTTGAATAAACTACAAAAGATAAAAATAATTACGGCGAAAACATTTCTAAACTCTAATTATAAAATACCCTTTTACTCTAGGAAAAAGATGATAAACGAATCAAATTTATTTATAGAATGGTATTTGCCAAAGTTTATTAAAGGTAAAAATAAAAATATAATAAAAAAAAAATTAAATAAAATTATTAAAAATTTATTAAATAAATTAAAATACAAAAAAAAAGTTTTTGTGCATCGTGATTTTCATGTATCAAATATAATGATAACTAAAAATGGGTTGGGTTTAATTGATAGTCAAGATGCAGTTTATGGAAACATCGCTTATGATCTTGCTTCACTGATTGACGATGTGAGATTTCCCACAAAGATTGAAGAAAAAAACATTATCTTTAACGAATATCTAAGAATAAATAATTTCTTAAATAAAAATAATTTTAAGAATGATTTTGAAATACTTTCAGTATTGAGAAATTTAAAAATAATAGGAATTTTTTCAAGACTTTCTAAAAGAGATAAAAAAAATAAATATTTAAAATTAATTCCTTATGCATGGGAATTGATAGAAAATAGAATAAATAACAATAGAAAATTTGTAGATTTAAAAATAATACTAGATAAAAACTTTCCAAAAAAAATTAGAAAAAATGCAAATTAAAACTGCTTTAATACTTTGTGCAGGTTTTGGAAAAAGACTTTTGCCTTTAACCAATAGTACTCCCAAACCTCTTTTAGAAATTAACAAAAAAAAGTTACTGGATAATGCTATAAATTTTGTTTTTCAAATTGGTATTAAAAAAATAAAAATAAATACCTTTCATCTGGGTGGACAGATTGAAGATTTTATTAAAACAATAAATTATTCAGCAAATATAGAGATTATTAATGATGGAAAAGATATTTTAGATACCGGAGGAGGAATTCTAAATTTAATAAAAAATACTAATGAAGATGATTTTTTATGTTTAAATCCTGATACTATTTGGAGTACAAAAGATAAAAACACAATAGATAAGATGCAGAGTTTTTACTTTCATAATAAAATTACAAATTTATTAATGGTAGTTAATAGAGATAAAAGTTTTGATGCAAGATTTAGGGGAGATTTTACTTTTGAAAAAAATCAATTATCTAAACTAATAAAAAATGACTATATTTATACTGGATGCCAAATATTTAATAAGAAAATATTTAATAATATAAATAAAAAAATTTTCTCAATTTCAGAAATTTGGAATGATCTTTTGGATAAAAATGAACTTTATGGATATGAAAGTTTAAATGAATTTGTTCATTTAACTGATATTGAAATTTATAATAAATTAAATAATTAGAATTTAATTAAATCTTTAGTTCTGTTTTGATCCAAATATTTAGCATTAACTAATTTATCATTATTAAATGATAAAATAAGAGGATTGCCAGTAGGAATTTCTAGTTTAGGAATTTCTTCATTACTTAAATTAAATAACAATTTACATAAAGATCTAATGGAATTACCATGCGCTGATACAATAACGTTATCTTTAATTTTTGGTTGAATATTAATTTTAAAATACGGAATTACTCTTTCATAAGTATCTTTTAAAGATTCAGTGTCAGGTATTTTTTCTCTTGAAATATCATTATATATTTCGATATTTAATGGGTGATAAGTACTACTCTTGCTTAGAGGTTCGGGAGGATTGTCCCATGATCTCCTAAAAATATGAATTTGTTTTTCTCCATATTTATTTTTCATCTCATCTTTATTTAAACCGGTTAAAGCACCATAATGTCTTTCATTTAATTCCCAGGCCTTAACTATATTTTTACTCTTTATCCCGATTGTATTTAAAATTAACTTTAGTGTATCAATAGATCTTTTTTGATATGAAGAAAAAAAGTGATTTGAAGATATCTTGAGTTCCTTAATTAACTCTCCGGCTTTACAGGCTTCAAGTTTACCTTTAGGTGATAATTCAACATCAACCCAGCCAGTAAATCTATTTTCTAAATTCCATTGGCTTTGACCATGTCTGACAAGTATTAGATGACTCATATATCAAAATTTAATATAGAATAATTATGAAAATATTAAAGAATTCATTTTATTTTTCGAACATTATTATAATTATTTTCTATTTATATCCAGGAAGTATTTTAGGCTGTTTTTTATATAATGATTGTTTTATCCAGCCACAGCTAACAAGAGATTTTATTGTTTCCTCAAATCATGTTTATGTTTTTTTTATTTTATCAACTTTAGGATTTATATCTTTTTCAAAAACTTTAAAAAAAATAACTTATTATTTGATTTTATTATCAATAGTTTTAGAATTGTTACATATAATTATTCCTAACAGAAGTTTTGAGGTTGAAGATTTACTTGGAAATATATTGGGAGTATTGTTATCATTAATTTTATTTAAATTATTTATTTTTAGGAGGTTAAAATGAGTTCTTTTGATGAAAGAGAAAAAAGTTTTGAAAAAAAGTTTGCCCATGATGAAGAGCTACAATTTAAAGTAAGTGCTCGTAGAAATAAATATCTAGGTCAATGGGCTTCACAAATTTTAGGATATAATGCTGATCAAGAAAAAGAATATATTCAATCAGTTATAAAAGCTGATTTTGCCGAAGCAGGAGATGAAGATGTTTTTAGAAAAGTAAAAACAGACTTAAAAGATCATAATATTTCAGACGAAGATATTAGAAAAAAAATGGATGAGCTTAATGAAAAAGCGAAGTCTGAGTTTAAGTAGTTTAATTTTTATTTTATTTATCACAAGCATTACTAATTCTTTAAGCGAGGGTAAAAAGATTATTAAAGGAACAGCAAGGGTTATTGATGGAGATACAATTAAAATTGAAGAAAAAAAGATTAGACTTTTTGGAATTGACGCTCCTGAAATAAATCAGACATGTGGAATAAAAAATTCACAATTCTATTTATGTGGTCAACAATCAAAGTTTGCACTCGAAACATATATTTATTTAAGCGATATTACAGAATATAATATTAATTCAGAAGTTACTTGTTATTATAAAAATAAAGACAGATATGGAAGAATCTTAGGAACTTGTTATGTTTCTGGACCAAATAATGATTTAATAGATTTAAATAAAATTATGGTATTATCTGGTAATGCAGTTGCTTATTTAAAATATTCAAAAAGATATTTAAAAGATCAAGAAATAGCAAAAGATAAAAATAGAGTAATATGGAGTGGAGAATTTGATATGCCTTGGGAATGGAGAAAGAAAAATAAATAATTTATAAAGTACTTAATGATTCGATATAAATTATTTATAATAATTTTTTTATTTGTCTCTGCCTGTTCTTCCATTCCCAAAAATACAGCAGATAGTTGTTCGATTTTTTCAGAAAGATATCTTTGGTATAAGCATGCAAAAAAATCTGAACAGAAGTGGGGGACTCCTATTTATCTACAGTTAGCTATTATTAAAATGGAGTCAGACTTTGACTGGCTAGCAAGACCGCAAAGACGAAAAATCTTTAAAGTTATACCTTATAGAAGACCATCCAGTTCTTTTGGTTATTCGCAAGCAGTTAAAGGAACATGGAAACAATATAAAGATGAAACAGGTAACAAATTAGCCACAAGAACAAGATTTAAAGACAGCGTTGATTTTATAGGCTGGTATACAAATAAAACTGAAAAAATTTTGAAAATTTCTAAGAAGGATGCTTTTGGACAATATATTGCTTACCATGAAGGATGGGGAAATTACAAAAATTATAAACAAAAACAAAAAGTTATATTGCTTGCAAAAAAAGTTGAAAATCAATCTAATAAATACAAAGATCAACTGGCTAAATGCAGCAAGTCATTAACTACCAGAAAATATATTATTTTTTAATTCAATTGATTCTTTAACTCTATATCGATGGCATCAATTCTTTTTGTATTTTTTGCTAAAGTTAAATACATAGTTGGTGTTACATATAAGGTAAAAAATGTAGATATAATCATTCCGCCTAGTATGGTTGCGCCTACTGCTAACCTAGATTCTTCCCCAGCACCTGGTCCAATATTTCCTACAACTAAAGGCATCATTGCTATCATAGTACTAAGAGAAGTCATAATAATTGGTCTAAACCTTAAATCACAAGCTTCTCTAACGGCTGTCTCAATATCTTTACCAGTCGTTCTTAATTGATTAGCATAATCAACTATAAGAATACTATTTTTTGTCGAAATTCCAATTAATATTACAAGGGCAATTTGAGAAAAAATATTTATCGAAGTATTTAAAAATAATATAAATACAAGCCCACCAAACACAGCAAGCGGTACAGTTAAAATTATTATAAAGGGATGAACAAAAGAATTAAATGTTGCCGACATAACAAGGTAGGCAGTTAACAATGCCAAAGCAAAAATTATATATAATTCATTGCTGGTTTCTTTTAATTCTTCAGATTTACCTTTCCAAGTAATTTGTTTTTCAGGTGCTACCTGAGACATGGTTGTTTCTAAATATTTAATTGCCTCAGATAATGTATAGTTTTCACTTATATTTGCTGAAATTGTTACTGCTCTTTGTCTATTATATCTTGATAGTTTGCTTGCTGAACCTTCTTCTTTAAAATCAACTAAATTTGAAAGTGAAATTAAACTTCCAGAATTTTCTGATCTAATAAAAATTTTACTTAAACTTTCCTTATCTTTTCTATCTTCTAAGTATTGTTGAAGAATAATTGGATATTCTTTTCCAAGTTTATTAAACTTGGTAACCGTTTTTCCTCCATACAATGTTTCCAAAGTTTGTCCAATTGCTTGAGCAGATACACCTAAATCTTTAGCTTTATTTTTATTAATTAATAATTTTACCTCAGGCTTATTTCTACTGAAGTCAGACTCTATACTAGATAAATTTTCATTTCTTCTTAACATTCTGATAAATTTAGATTGTACTTCTTCTAACTCTTCATAAGTGTTTCCATAAATAACCATTTGTACAGGTTTATTGTAGCTAGAAACTCTTATTGACTGAGGAGAAATAGGAAAAGCTACTGTTTGAGGAACGGTAACTATTTTTCCTATAGCTTGTCTCATTATGGTTTGAGAATTCTGTTTTCTATTTTTCCAATTATCTAATAGAGCAATTATTATAAAACTATTATCCGTTCCAAATCCTGGAACAATCATTAGGAATCTATCATAGGGACTTTCTTCTGATTTTAAGAATGGTATAAGTCTCTTTTCGACATCTTCAGCTCTATTTCGTGTATATTCGAAAGAACTACCTTCATCTGTAAATCCTATAACTAAATATGTTCCCCTGTCTTCTAGGGGAAGAAGCTCTTTTTTTATGTAATTATATAATGTCCCTGAGCCAATTATCATCAAAATGATAAAGGTGATGATTAGTTTTTTTTTATTTAACCAGAAAATTAATGTTTCACTATAAAAGTTTGAAAAACCATTGAAAAATTTACCAAACCAAATAACAACAAAATTTGATTTATTTTTTTTATCTAAAAATTTACTACCTAACATTGGTGACAATGTTAAAGCCACAAGTGATGAAACAACAATTGCAAATGAAAGTGCAATAGCAGTTTCTTTAAACAAAGTTCCTGCAATTCCTTCTATAAATATAAGAGGCAAAAATACAGCAACCAAAATTAGTGTTGTTGCAATTATAGCAAAAGTAATTTGTTTAGATCCTTTATAAGCTGCCACAAGAGGAGTTTCTCCATTTTCTATCCGTCTATATATGGCATCTGTCATAATAACAGAGTCATCTGTTATTATTCCAATGGCTAAAATAAAACTTAAAAGAACAAATATATTAATTGATAAATCAAATAAATAAATTCCCAAGAATGTTGCAATTAAACTTACTGGCAAAGCTATTGCAGGCACTATCACCGCTCTAAGATTTCCTAAAAATAAATAAATAATTACTACAACTAATATAAATGCAATAGTTAAAGTTTTGTAGACTTCACTAATTGCTTCTCCGATGTAAGTAGCTCTATTAAAAACGATCTCTAAATTTAAATCGTCAGGGAGGTTTTTTTTAACTTCTTTAATTTTCTTTTTAATATCTTTGGATAGCTCCACTGTAGAAGCACCACTTCTTGCATAAATTCCAATTCCAACTGTTTTTAAATTTAATGCATTTTTACTTTGAGCTCTAAATAAAGCTTTTTCAGATACTGGTCCAAATTCTAAGTTAGCTATATCAGAAAGCCTTACTAAATTGTTTTTATCTTTTTTAATTGGTAATTGTTTAAGTTTTTCTAAGTCGCTATATGATTTGTCTATATTTATAGTTAAATCTATATTATCAGCTTCAAGTGTGCCTGCGGGCAAACGAACATTTTCATTTCTTAGCGCACCTTCCACCTCTTGGATAGTTAAATTGTTTGCAGCTAACTTTATTGGATCAATCCAAACTCTAACACTTAGTTTTCTTAATCCACCCGCTCTTATTTGACCAACATTTTTAATACTTGAAAATTGATCAACTAAATATCTTTCAGCATAATCTCCTAGTTCCAAGTCACTCCAGGTAGAAGATGATAAAGCAAGCCACATCGTTGTTGTAAATCCTGCAGATTGTTTAAGAATTTCTGGTGGATCAGACTCTGAAGGAAGACGGCCCACTACTCTTGCAACTCTTTCTCTAATATCATTTGCTGCATCGTCCAAGTCAATTTCAGTATCAAATTCAATTTTAATGGTACTTTTCCCATTTTCAGATTTTGAATCTATATTTTTAATACCCTCGGCTCCTCCAATTACATCTTCAAGAACTTGAGTTACTTCCTCATCAACTATAGGTGCTGATGCAGACGCATACTCAACTTGAACTTGAACTACCGGAGGCTGTAAACCCGAAGGCAGTTCTCTTACAGGCAATTTCCAAAAAACAAATGTTCCAAATACAACTAGTATAAGAGATAATACCCACGAAAATGCTGGTCTCCTTATGCTAACATCTGTTATGTACATTATTTTTTAATAGGTTTAATTTTACCATTAGGTCTAACTTTTTTTAAACCTTCAGCTACAATTATGTCGCCTTCATTTAATCCAGATTTGACCTCAAGATATCCTTGATTTCGATTACCAATTATAATTTCTGCTCTTTTAGTTATGTTTTCTTCATCTACTTTATAAATATATGCTTTGTTACCTTCTAGTATGACACTAGTATCTGGAATACTTAAAGAATTTCTTTCGTTATATTTAATAGTAACTTCTAGAAGTGCCCCAGGTAAAATCTCTAGGTTTGAATTGCTTAATTTAATTCTAGCTGCTAAAGATCTTTTGTTTGTATTTATTCTACTTGCCAATGAATCAACTATCCCTTCATAATTTTTTTCTTTATTTCCTGAAAATTTTATATTCACACTCAAACCTTTTTTTATGTAAGGAGCAAATACTTCCGGTATATCCACATCAACAAACAATATAGATGAATCTTCAAGATTAATTACTAAAGAACTTTCGGCTACTTTAATATCGTCAGAAAAATTTCTTTTTCCAATTACACCATCAAAGGGAGCAACAATATTTCTATTTTTTAACTTTACAATTACGTCCCCAGCTTTAATTTTTTGATTATATTTAATTGTTTCTAAAATTTCATATTTTTCAACATTATATGACTGAACTTTCATCGGAACTGCCGTTCCAAATGTTTCAATTTTATTTTGGAATTTTCGCTGCTCTACAGTTTTTACTATTATACCTGGAAGCGGTCTTTTACCAAATTTTTTTTTAAAATGGCTTCCTATCATAGTCCTTGCGACAACCACACTAGCGATTATCAAAAAGAATATAATTATTATGGATATAATTTTTGTTGATCTTTTCATAATTTAAATTTTTCCATATTCAGCCCACGAGCCATCATAAATAGTAGGCATATATTTAGTTTTTACTAGAGAATATGCAAGTGCCAAAACACACGCGGTAACCCCAGAACCACACGAAAATACTCTATTATTATTATTTGGATCAATTATTTGATTAAACTTTTCTGAAATTTCATCAATATTCTTAAATGTATTATTTTCATTTATTATTTCTTTGTATGGCAGACAAAGAGAGTTTGGAATTGAACCACTTCTAACGTTTTTTCTAGGATCTGGAACTTTTCCTTCAAATCTTTCCTTACTTCTTGCATCTATAACAACAAAATCTTTTTTATTAATATTTTCATTAATTTGATTTTTATTTTTAACTAATTTTTTATTCTCTTGAGCTTTATATTCTGATTTAGTTAAATTGGTTTGAATATTGGAAGTTAGTTTTTTTTCTAGTATCCATTTTTTTAAACCTCCATCCAAAACACTAACAAGATTAGGATTATGACCAAAATAAATAAAATTATACCAACATCTGCAAGAGCTTAATACGTCGGAATTGTCATAAATTATTATTCTGTCATCATTAGAAATACCCAGAGAAGATACAATATTTTCCCATGTAATTGGATCAGGTAACATATGTGGAAGATCAGTATTTAGATCAGAATATTTATCTAGATCAAAGAAAATTGCTTCTGGAATATGTTTTTGATGATATTCTTCATACGCATTTCGATTAACATTTGGCATATGCCATGAGCAATCTAATATTTTAACCTTAGTTATATTTTTCTCCAACCAATTTGTAGTGACTAAAGACATTTTACCTCTTTTCAAGATATCTTTGATGATATTCCTCAGCTGTACAGTAATTTTTTACAGGTGATAACTTTGTGACTATTTTTTCAGATAATCTTTGACTTTCTTTTCCCTTTATTTTTTCTGCAATATTTTTTTGATTTGAATTCAAATAAAAAATTTCACTTCTATATTGTGTTCCAAAATTTGGTCCTTGTGAATTTAATGTAGTTGGATCATGTATTTTAAAGAAATATTCTAATACTTGTTCGTAGGAAATTATTTTTGGATCAAATTCTAATTTAACAACTTCTGCATGATTTGTTTTATCTGTACAAACTTCTCTATAAGTAGTTTGTGGATTGTTTCCACCACAGTATCCTACTTCTGTTTTTATAATACCGTTAAGTTTACTAAATTTAATTTCCGGTTCCCAAAAGCATCCCAAAGCTAAAACTGCTATTTCCATTGATAAATGTTCTAATTAATTTAAAGTTATTCCTATGCTTTCCAAAAATCAATTAGGTTTTTTGTGCATGTTTTTATCTGTGTGCTTTTTTTCAGTAATGGATCTAATTGTCAAATGGTCAGAAAACTATCCATTGGGAGAAGTTATATTTTTTAGAGGGTTTTTTGGATTAATACCTATTCTTTTTTTAATTCCTAATAAAAAGTTAAAAAATTTTTATTATACAACAAGACCAGGGTTGCATTTTTTAAGATGTTTATCTGGTTTAATAGCACTAGCGGCAATTTTTCTTGCTCTAAGAGAGCTTCCTCTTGCAACAGTAGTTAGTATTACCTATGCAGCTCCAATTTTTACTACTCTAATGTCGATATTTTTTCTTAGTGAGCGTGTTGGAATATATAGATGGTTAGCGGTACTAATTGGTTTTATTGGTATTGTTATTATTTCAGAGCCAGGTTTCACTTCTTTAAATATCTATTATTTTTATCCTATAATTTTTTGTATAGGACTTTCCTACGTTGCAATTGTTTTAAGACAGTTATCAACTACAGAACCAATTTGGTTAATTGGATTTTATTTCTCTTTTAGTATTACTATAAGTAGTTTTTTTACTCTTTCAGGCACTAACTGGATCATGCCATCTTTAGTTGATTTTATATTACTTTCATTGATTGGAATTTTAGGCGGTGTTGCAAACTTATTGCTTACTCAAGCTTACAAATTGTCAGAGGTCTCTTTAGTTACACCATTAAGGTATCTTGCTTTACTTTTTGCAATTTTCTTTGGCTATATTTTTTGGGATGAATTACCAACATACAAAACTTTAGTTGGTGCTTTCCTTGTAATCTTTTCTTCTATTATAATATATAGAAGAGAAATTTATTTAAAAAAACAACTTTCACATTCAAGAAATGAGTAAAACACCGCCCGCATATTGGAATAAGGCAAAAAAATATCTTGTCAAAAAAGACAAAGTTATGAAAAATTTAATTAAAAAATATATTAATAGTAATTTGACAACAAGAAAAAATGTATTTTTTTCACTTTGCAAAAGTATTATTAGTCAACAAATTAGTGTTGCTGCCGCTAGTTCAGTTTTTATAAAATTTAAATTAGCTTGTAAGGGTAATATTAATCCTAAAAATGTTAATTTAATTACTAATGCAAAATTAAAAAAATGTGGTCTTAGTAGACAGAAAATTAAAGGCATAAAAGAACTGTCTAAAAAATTTATTGATAAATCTTTTAATCCAAAGTTGATTCAAAAAATGAATGATGAGGAAGCAATTTTATATTTATCAAAATTAAGACAAATAGGAAGATGGTCAGCAGAGATGATATTATTATTTACCTATAACAGATCAAATATTTGGCCTGTCCAAGATATTGGTTTGTTAAGAGCAATTTCAAATAATTATAAAAAAAAATATTTGCCGCCAAAAAATTTTTTAAAAAAACTTAAAATAAAATTTTCACCTTATTGTTCAGTTGCAACATGGTATTTGTGGCGTTCAATTGACAACGAACCTATTCAATACTAAATCCTTCTATTACCTGCATGTGTCTTACGGTAGTTTCTTTGGCTAGATCCCAGCCAGCTTGATATTCTTTGGAATCATGGCATTCAATTGCTTTTTCGTAGCTAGGAAATTCCCAAATCACTGTTCTTGAAAAGTTATCCCCTTCATAAACTTTATATTTTCCTCCTCTAACAAGAGGTATACCACCATAGCTTTTGATAATGGGAGTTACAGTTTCTGCATATTTTATTAGATTTTCTTGATTTTCAATTATTGTATACAAACTTACCCAATAACCTTTCATTACAAATTCTCCTTTTTAATTTTTTTTATTTATGATACCAAATTTTATAGTGAAAAAATTAATTATTAATTTCGCAAAATACTTATTTATTTCAATAATTTTTTTGTCTATTTTTAATCAAGTTAAATCAGATGAAATTTTTAATGCAGGAAAGAAAATTTTTTTAGATCAAGGTAATTGTGCAATATGTCATACACTCTTAGATGCAGGATCATACGGCAATATTGGACCAAATTTAAATGAAATTAAACCAGATATAATGAGGGTAATAGCTGCAGTAACAAATGGAATAGGTGTTATGCCCGCTTATCAAGGCGAATTATCTCTTAAAGAAATTGAAGCTGTAGCGCATTACGTTTCAATTAGTGCAGAATATTAAGAGAAAAAATTTTATTGGT
>FUWD013021979.1_pt1 | contig 14133 bp, 11 predicted proteins | sample 1063281 | NCBI WGS metagenome assembly FUWD01 (sample SAMEA79048168, study PRJEB19326) | metagenome | biome: marine | reverse complement strand
ATATTCCATCATAAATTATAGAGTAAAATCCCCTTTTTTCAACCTCAACAATATCAACCTTATAATTTCTATCGTCAACAGAAATTTCCATAACATTACTTTCATTACTAAGTAATTTTATTTCTGATTGTTGGTCACCAACTTTAATTTCATATCCCATAATTAAATTTTAATAATGTGATTATAATCGTGTAATATTTTTTTCCTTCCAAACGTTTTCCAATTACCCATATGTGGTTTACAGTAACACTGCTCTTTATGTTTATCAAGGTTAGCCAAATAATCAACAAACGTAGCAATGGATGCAATATCCTTAACACGTTGAGGTGTTTTATTAATAGGGCCAAGATATTTCTCATTATCCTGAATAAAATGAGTATTATATTTCCCATTAATAAAATCAGGAACCTCGAGTATCCTGCTAAGGAATGTTATTGATGTTTTAATACCAGTAATTTTATAAGCATATAATGCCCGTTTTAGTCTATCAATGGCTTCCGAACGAGTTGATGCCCATACAATAAGTTTGCTTATCATTGGATCATAATAAATAGGTATCTGATAACCAGCATAAACATAGCCATCATGTCTTACACCCAGACCAAGAGGCTCGGTAATATGTTCAATGGTGCCGGGGTTTGGCATAAAATTATTATCAGGGTCTTCAGCATATATTCTAACCTCTATGGCATGCCCTGTTTGTTTAAGGTCTTCTTGTTTAAATTCTAAAGACTCGCCATTAGCGATGTTAATCTGTGTTTTCACAAGATCAATACCTACAACTCTTTCTGTAATAGGATGCTCAACTTGCAATCTTGTGTTCATCTCAAGGAAGTAATAATTGAGGTCATCATCCACAATAAATTCAATTGTTCCTGCTCCAGAATAATTTACCGCCATTGCAGCTGCAACAGCATGTTTCCCCATTTCAGCTCTAACTTTCTCAGTCATTATTGGCGAAGGAGTTTCTTCAACAACTTTTTGGTGACGACGTTGTACCGAGCATTCGCGCTCAAACAAGTGAACACAATTACCATGCTTATCAGCAACAATCTGAAATTCTATATGATGTGGGGAGCTAATATATTTCTCAATATAAACATCCCCATTAGAAAAAGATGCAAGAGCTTCTGATTTTGCTGATGTAACTGCCGAAACAATATCTTTTTCTTTAGTAACCAACCTCATGCCCTTACCCCCGCCACCTGCAGTAGCCTTAATCATAACCGGGAGTCCAATATTATTTATATATTCAATAGCCTCCTTTATATCAGCAATGGGCTCAGTAGTACCGGGAACAACCGGAACATTTGCACTCAACATTTTTTTTCGTGCAGTGATTTTATCTCCCATTGTATTAATGGCATAGGATGAAGGTCCTATAAAAATAATTCCTTCTTTTTCACATCTGTCAGAAAATTCTGCATTTTCTGACAGGAATCCATAACCAGGATGAATTGCATCAGCACCACTCTTTTTTGCGGTTTCAATAATATTATCGATAACCAGATAACTTTCGTTGGAAGGTGAAGGTCCTATATAGTATGCTTCATCGGCATAGCGCACATGCATTGAAGTTCTATCAGCCTCTGAATAAACCGCTACTGATTTAATTCCCATCTCCCGGCAACTTCGCATAACTCTAATAGCAATCTCTCCCCTATTGGCTACAAGTATCTTTTTAATCATAGTAATTTTATTTAAAAGACTGTATTACTGGTACTTAAATATGTCTATCTTATATTTTCAAGTGGGTAAAGATATAAAAATATCAAAATAAGCTTTATAGCATATGTTTTTTATACCAATCATTTGAGATCATATTTAGTATTACTTTAAGAAATGAACTATCTTTGGTAATTATTCAGATGCTTATTTATGAAAATAATTCAAGCTATAATTCTCATTTTTGTGATTCTTTATTCGACACAAATTAAAGGGCAAAATGAGAAAACAGTAAAGTATTCCATTGCAAGATCTGCAATTATTATCGACAGCCTGGAGAACAGATTAGAATCATCATCAAATAGTGAAAACGCTGATTTACTTTTTGAATTAGCAATACTTTACAGACAAATTGATTCCAATCAGTCAAAAAAATATGCATTTAAATATTTATCCATTAACGATAGTATATCTTCAGTAAACAAGCGCAATATTATTTATGGATTTTTAGCTCATACTTATGAGCAACAAGGTAATATCGATTCATCATATTATTTTTTATCACTACAAAGCACCCTGATTGATGAACTATATAAGGAGAGAGGTAAAATCTTAAAAGAAAAATACTTAGGTAGTATTATTTCTCAAGATTACAACTCCAACAATGAAATATTCGGATTATCAAAATCACAGTATTTATCAATATTTGGGTTAGTAATATTATTAGCCGGCGGGTTAGTATATTTTTTTATCTCAAAATGGAAATTCAAAAAAACAGAAGCTGAAAGCAACAAGAAACTTGAAATAGCAAACACAAAATTATCTAAATTTAATGAGAAGCTTGAACGAGCAGTTAATGATAAAACTAAAAATGAAGAGGCTGCATTAGAAAAAAGCACCAACGCTATTGTTGGACTAAGAAAATCTCTTAAAAAATCAGAAGAATCAAATTACTTGAAGAATGCATTTTTGGGTAGCATGAGCCATCAAATAAGAACACCATTAAGCGGTATTATGGGGTTTTCTGATTTACTTGAAGTTGAGCTGGCTGTGATGGGTAATGAAGATCTATACGAATATGCTAAGAACATCCGGGAAAGCGGCGAAAAACTAATGAGCTTAATAACTAATATAATTGACATATCAAGTATTGAAGCAAATATACTTGATTACAATATTTCGTCATGCGACTTAAATAAAATATTTAAAGAAGTTGAGAATAACTATTTATTTAAAGCCAAAGAAAAAGGACTTGTTTATAAAACAAAATTAGATAACGACCTGCCAAAAATAGTTGCTGATACCGGCAGCCTTGTAAAAGCTCTCAATGTAATAATGGACAATGCGGTAAAATATACCGAAAAAGGCTTTGTAACAATTTCAACAATACACAATGTTAACAATAATACAGCTACTATTGAAATAAAAGACAAGGGTATTGGTATAAGTGAAAAAACACTGAATATGCTGTATGCTTCGTTCGAATATAAAAACATGGAAGTTCGTTAACTTACCAGGGACAAGGGCTTGGATTAATACTTGCTCACAGACTAATAGACCTGATGAATAGCAAGTTAGAAATAACTTCGCAATTAGGAGTTGGCACAAATGTTAAAATTACACTGCCCTGCACATCAGAAACAGATAATATTGATATTTCAGATAATATATCTCAAAAAAAGGCATCTATAATAAGTGCTCCTGAATACGGTAGAATCAAAATATTCATTGTTGAAGATGATCGCATGAACCGCTTGGTACTTGAAAAAATGCTGAAAAAAACGGGAGAGATAACCACAGCTATTGATGGAAAAGACACACTTAAAATAATTGAAAAAAGTAGCAAATCAAATAAAATATTTGATGTCATGCTTTTTGACATCAACCTTCCTGAACCATGGGACGGAATAAAGCTGATGCATGAAGTTAAGAAAAAATTTCCGATCTATAAAAATGTTCCTTTTATTGCACAAACAGCTTATGCAATGATGGGTGATAAAGACTCATATCTAGAAGCTGGGTTTAACGATTATATAGCTAAACCTATTATCAAAACAGAACTCCTGACAATGATTCAAAAACAATTTGACTTATATAAAGTAGGTCCAAAAACAGAATATACTACCAATAAATAAACAATTTTTTATAATAAAAAAATCTGTTTTGAGAATTACAGTAATTTTGTAATTTAAATTCATATTAAAATAACATACAAATGACATTAAAAATTTCAGATAAAATTAAACCCGGAGTTGTATTTGGCAACGACTTAAATACCATCTTCAATATAGCTAAAGAAAATAAATTCGCCCTTCCGGCTGTAAATGTTGTTGGAAGCGATTCTATAAATGCAGTTATGGAAGTAGCTAAAGATGTTAATTCTCCTGTTATAATTCAGTTTTCTAATGGTGGAGGCGCATTTTACGCAGGAAAAGGATTATCGAATGAAAATGAAAAAGCAGCTATTGTGGGGTCGGTATCAGGCGCCTTACATGTACATAAACTTGCTGAATTATATGGTATACCAGTAATTCTTCACACCGATCATGCAGCAAAAAAGCTTCTTCCCTGGATTGACGGATTATTAGATGCAGGTGAAGAATATTTTAAATCTACAGGCAAACCTTTATTCAGCTCACATATGCTCGACCTTTCAGAAGAGCCACTGGAAGAAAATCTTGAAATATCAAAAAGATACCTTGAAAGAATGAGCAAAATGGGAATGACACTCGAGATAGAATTGGGAATTACAGGAGGTGAAGAAGACGGCGTTGATAATACAAATATCGATAGCTCAAAATTATATACTCAACCCGAAGAAGTTGCCAGAGCTTTTGAAGTATTATCGGAAGTAAGCAGTAACTTTACCATAGCCGCAGCATTTGGCAATGTTCATGGTGTTTATAAACCAGGTAATGTGAAGCTTGAACCCGTTATTCTTAAAAATTCTCAAAGCTATATTATGAAAAAATATGGTACAGGAGATAACCCTGTAAACTTTGTTTTCCATGGTGGTTCGGGTTCTGAACCTGAAAAATAAAAGAAGCTATTTCGTACGGTGTAATAAAAATGAATATTGATACTGATACTCAATGGGCTGCATGGGATGGAGTACGAGCATATGAAGCTAAGTATCACGATTATTTACAAAGTCAAATAGGTAATCCTGATGGTGATGATTCGCCCAATAAAAATACTACGATCCAAGGAAATGGCTTAGAGCAGGTCAACAATCGATGGTTGAAAGGCTTAAGCGCGCCTATGAAGACTTGAACTGTATTGACAGAAATTAAAAATTGGAGTTGTGGAATTTTGGAATAATGGAAGGATATCATAACAAGACCTGGTACTTAACCCAATACTCCATTCCTCCAAAACTCCATAAAATTCTATAACTAATGCTTCATTATCCTCCTAAAATACTACTTGCTTTTGGAGAAACATTTAATGATAATGGTGACAATTTTCATCAATGGCTATTAGAAAATGGTTACCCTGAATTAGCTGCCCTTAGTAGTGGAATAAAAGGAAGCAAAGAGGCAATCGACTGGCTGTTAAAGAATAAGTATCCTCAATATGCTGCTTTTGATGATGCCATCGACAAAAAACCAGAAGCATATGCATGGCTTAGAAAATTTGAGTTTAGTTTTTTGGAAGTGTTTGCTGATGCAATAAATGAAAAACCAGAAGCCATTGCCTGGTTAAACAAACACGACCTAAAAATATTTATAGTACTAGCTGCGAAAATTAATAGCTATCGTAATAATCAAACATTCGATTATCACAAGTTGCACTTTTAAAAAATATTATTAATACCAATTAGTTATCAAAATGAGTCTTATAAAACAATATATATTTCTGCTTATCGATTTAAAATATTTGTTGAATAGCCATAGCTACGGAAGAAATATTTTAAGAAGATAAGATGGAAAAGATAAAGGTTTTAAGGCTTATTTTGGTGGCTATTTGGTATAAGACCTTCCAGAGTTTAAAAGAACCTGGAAACGTTTTGGTAAAACAAAAGCTTATGATCATGAAAATACATAATTAAAATTCTAAGTTTATTTGTAATTAGCTTGTTAGTATTCGCATCTTGTAACTCAAATACGGAGAAGAAAGTTGGTGGTATTAAAATTGGAAATATTGTTAAAGACAATCAGTCTGCTGCCAAACTAACCATATCTCTCAATGATGCTGCTAGCCTAATGCTAAAACATAACAGGCTAACAGAAGAGTGGTTAAGCTATACATATACTCGTGCATGGGTTGAAGTTATACAACTTGAAAAGAAAAATTTAATTACTATTTAGGCGTTGAAGCAAGCCTTGTAAGCAATAGTAATAAAAAAGCACACAGTTGCTATTCTGTTTATTCCGAACTAACAGTAAACAATAGTAAGCTGTATTTTCATCCTAATTCCTTTCAACAATCATGCACAGGTAGTTGTTGTAATGGTTGTAAGCTTGTCCTGTTCGAAAACAGTAAAATTGGCTGTAGTTGTGAAACACCATCTGCCAAACCTGACTGTAAAGATGAAGGAAGATGCGACAGTAGCATCTCCAGGATAATGGATGAAGAACAGAAAAAAAATGATATAATATAGAAGTCAGAAGCCCGGAGTCAGAAGAACAAAGTTAGCTACTTATTTCTTCCAGCTTCGGGCTTCCAGCTTCCGCCTTCCGTCTAATATCTATATCGGGTAATCTTTGAAAATCTCTGAAGACTTCATCAATATATCAACATATTGTGCTCTGCGATAAGCAAACGGATCGTTAACATTTTTCTTTGATAAGTTGCCTCTAAACTCTTCTAAAGTTTCGTATTGTTTATTGGCCATCCAAATCTCCATGTCTTCCAGCATCTTAGTAATCTGCTGTGGACCATGTTTATAAATAGTGCTTACAACTTCAACAACATCAGCACCAGCAAGGATCATTTTAATCACATCTTCCCCTGTAAACACTCCCCTGTTTGCACAAATATCCGCATTAATATTATCATAAAGCAAACCAACGTAGCGTAATGGTAGTCGGCTATCATATTCAGAGCTTAGATTATATGGGAAGCTCATCTTTTCAAGATTAACATTTATATCAGGATGAAAAAGCCTGTTAAAAAGAACAAATCCATCAACACCTTTTTTGTCCATTTCATTAAATGTATAAAGAGGATTTGTATAAAAAGGACTAAGTTTAACACTAACTGGAATACTAACAACTTTCTTAACAGTTTCAATAATGTCGAGTTCCGAATTTAATATGGAACGACCTGTCATCTCAAAATCCTTGGGGTTATTGTAAAAATTAAGCTCTAATGCATCGGCCCCAGCATCTTCAAGTTTTTTTGCATATTCAGCCCAAGTATCATCATAAACGGCATTCAAACTGGCAATCACAGGAATATTAACAGCTTTTTTCGCTTCTGCAAAATGCATTAAGAAATCTTCCGGGCCCGCATCAAATGTATCGTTAACTCCAGATGACATTTCAGCATGTCGCTCATCAATACCTCCCATTGTTTGATCCATTTCAAGGTTTTCAAGTTGTATTTGCTCCTCAAACAACGATTTATAAACAATTGCAGCTGCCCCTGCAGCCTCTAGTTTTTTAATAGTTTCTATATCAGTTACAAGGTTACTTGCACCCACAATTATTGGGTTCTTTAATTCTAATCCAAGATATTTTACTGTTAGGTCCATCTTAATTTATTTTTTGATTTTATTTTCTGGTGTAAAATTACAACATTTTCATTTCAAAACAGAGTGACTTATATAAAATTGAATACAAAACTATTACAATCTCTGTCAAATTCTAATCTATACTGATTTTAAATTGTATATATATGCTTAACTAATTGATAAAAAGAAGCAGCTTAATTTGGTGAATTGAGTAATTTCGCAAAAATTAAAAATAATAATGATTATACTACTTTCTAAATAAATAAATCATGAGCAGAAAGAAAAATTTTATAACATGTGAAGGTAATTATGCTGCATCTCATATAGCCTATATGTTCAGCGAAGTTGCTGCTATTTATCCTATTACTCCATCATCAGACATGGCGGAATATATTGACCAGTGGGCAGCCAATGGACAGAAGAATATTTTTGGCGAAACAGTGAAGGTTACTGAAATGCAATCAGAAGGTGGTGCATCAGGTGCAGTACACGGATCACTACAAGCAGGTGCTTTAACAAGCACATTTACTGCTTCACAGGGTTTGTTACTTATGATACCAAACATGTACAAAATGTCAGGTGAATTACTTCCCGCAGTATTTCATGTTAGTGCAAGAAGCCTTGCAGCTCAGGCACTTTCAATTTTTGGGGATCATAGTGATGTTATGAGTACTCGCCAGGCTGGTTTTGCTATGCTTGCAACAAGTAGTGCACAGGAAATAATGGATATAGCCGGTGTTGCTCACCTTACAGCAATAAAATCACGTATTCCATTTATTCATTTCTTCGATGGTTTCAGAACTTCTCATGAGCTAATGAAGGTTGAAGCTATGAATCAGGATGACCTTGAAAAACTAGTTGATTATGATGCATTACAAAGATTTAGAGATAATGCTTTGAATCCGGAACACCCTGTAACAAGAGGTACTGCTCAAAATCCTGATATTTATTTCCAATCCAGGGAAGCTGCATCTAAATTTTATGATGATATTCCTGATCTGGTTGAAGAATATATGCAGGAGATCAAAAAATAACCGGTCGCGAATACCATCCTTTTACTTATTATGGTGCCGAAGATGCCGAAAACATTGTTGTTGCAATTGGTTCAATTACCGAAACCATTAAAGAAGTTATTGATTTCAAAAATGCATCTGGCGAAAAATTAGGTTTAATCACAGTTCACCTTTACCGTCCGTTTTCTGAAAAATATTTCATGAAAGCATTGCCTAAGAATGTAAAACGAATAGCTGTATTAGATAGAACTAAAGAAATTGGAGCCAATGGCGAACCATTATATCTCGACATTAGGGATTTATTCTACGAAAAAGAAAATGCACCAATGATTATTGGTGGTCGTTACGGATTGAGTTCAAAGGACACAACTCCTGCAATGATGATTTCGGTTTATAATAATCTTGCTTCGGACAAACCCAAAAATGGATTTACAGTAGGTATTGTTGATGATGTTAAATTCACTTCACTCCCAGTATTACCTGAAATTAGCGTTGCTCCAAAAGGCACTTACGAAGCTAAATTTTATGGATTAGGTGCTGATGGTACTGTTGGTGCCAACAAAAACTCTATAAAAATTATTGGTGGATCAACCGACAAATACTGCCAAGCTTATTTTTCATATGATTCTAAAAAATCAGGTGGTATAACTATTTCGCATCTTAGATTTGGCGATAACCCAATCCGTTCTCATTATCTGGTTGGTACTCCTGATTTTGTAGCATGCCATGTTCCTGCATATCTTGAAAAATATGATATGCTTGCAGGTCTTAAAAAAGGAGGAACATTCCTTCTTAACAGCATATGGGATATTGAAGAAACAAAGGAGAGACTTCCAAACCATATGAAAAAATATATTGCAGATAATGATATTACTATGTACATCATTAATGCAACAAAAATTGCTCAAAAAATAGGATTAGGAAATCGTACAAATACAATTATGCAATCAGCCTTCTTTAAAGTTGCTGAAGTTATTCCTTACGAAGATGCTGTAAATGAAATGAAAACAGCTATCATGAAGACTTACGGCAGAAAAGGAGAAGAAATTGTAAACATGAACTATTCAGCTGTTGATGCTGGTAGCGATGTTATCAAAATTGACATACCTGAATATTGGAAAGAAGTTGATGTTCAACCTAAAGAAGAGAATGCTAATCTGCCCGAGTTCATTAAAAATGTTGTAGATCCAATTAATCTTCAAAAAGGAGATACTTTACCTGTAAGTGCATTTAATGGTCGTGAAGACGGCACATTCCCTAACGGAACAACAGCTTACGAAAAACGTGGTGTTGCAACAAATGTACCTGAATGGCTGGATGAAAACTGTATTCAGTGTAATCAATGTTCATATGTTTGTCCTCATGCAGCAATCCGTCCGTTTTTACTTACAGATGAGGAAGTTGCTGATGCACCTTATGACACAAAAGTTCTCCAGGGCGCAGGACCAATTAAAGCATATAAATTTAAGATTCAGGTAAGCGTATTGGATTGTACAGGTTGTGGTGTTTGTGTTGAAGTTTGTCCATCCAAAGAAAAATCACTTGTAATGAAACCTATTGGAAGTCAGTTTGATGAAATTGACAGGTGGAATTACATGAATGATAAAGTTGGTTATAAAGAAGATGTTGTAGCTAAAGACAAAAGCGTTAAGAACAGTCAGTTTGCTCAGCCATTATTTGAGTTCTCAGGAGCATGTGCCGGTTGCGGTGAAACTTCATATATTAAAACCGTTACACAACTTTTTGGTGAGAGGATGATGGTAGCAAACGCTACTGGATGTTCTTCAATTTATGGAGGATCAGCTCCTTCAACACCATATTGTAAGCATAAAGAATCAGAAAAAGGGCCTGCTTGGGCGAATTCATTGTTTGAAGATAATGCTGAATTTGGTTTTGGAATGGCTGTTGGCGTTGAAAAACTAAGAGACCGTATCACTATTAAAATGCATGAGGCCATAGATGGTAAATTTACCACGGAGACAAAGGAAGCAATGAATATATGGATCGAGAATAAAGATAATGCAAACGGTTCTGTTGAAGCTTCAAAAAATGTTATTGATAAACTTAAGAAGGAAGACAGCCCTCTTGCGAAAGAAATTCTTGCACTTGAGCAATATATGATCAAAAAATCACAATGGATATTTGGCGGTGACGGATGGGCTTACGACATTGGCTATGGTGGATTGGATCATGTTCTAGCTTCAGGTGAAGATGTAAATGTGCTTGTATTGGATACCGAGGTTTATTCAAATACTGGTGGTCAGGCTTCCAAATCAACACCATCGGGATCGGTAGCTAAATTTGCAGCATCCGGTAAAAAAATCAGAAAAAAAGACCTTGGTGCAATGGCAATGACGTATGGTTATGTTTACGTTGCACAAATTGCGATGGGAGCAAGCCAATCACAAGCTTTTAAAGCCTTTAAAGAAGCAGAAGCTTATCCCGGACCATCTCTGATTATTGCTTATTCACCATGTATTGCACACGGAATTAAAGGCGGCATGAGTGGAGCTATGAATGAAGAGAAATTTGCTGTAGAAGTTGGTTACTGGCACAATTACAGATATAACCCAACGATTGAGGGAACAGGTAAAAATCCATTTTCACTTGATTCTAAAGAACCAGACTGGACTAAATATCAAGATTTTCTTAACAATGAGGTTAGATATGCGTCGCTTAAAAAATCTTTCCCTGAGGAAGCACGTAAATTGTTTGCACAGAATGAAGCAGATGCCAAATGGAAATATAAAAATTACGTTAGGCAGGCTAATATGGATTTTTCTGAATAGATAAATGAATCAAAATTAAGGAATCGGGAAGCAAGATCAAAATCATTTATCGTGTTTCCCTGTTTCTGATTTATATTAGTTATACTAATAAAATAAAAAGGATGCTTTGAAAAAAGCATCCTTTTTTTAGCTATTACTAATAAAATCATTTTGTAATTTCAATATATTCAATTAATATTGATGAAAATTAAATCCATGTCAATTTCTATCTTATAAAAACAATAAGTAAAAGCTTTAATCCTATGAAAAAACATTAAAACATTTCGTTATTATCCTGCTTGTAACAGGCTTGTTTTCTGGTTGTACACTTGAACATAATGCAAAGGAAGGAGCTGATAATGAATATCTTTTATTAGCAACACTATTTCAACAAAAAGCCGCTGAGAAAAGAGCATTATCTTATCAAGCTTTTAATATTGCAAAATTGAGTCTTGATAGTCAACTTAAAGTTGCTGACTTGACGAAACCGTTAGCTGTTGTTGTAGATATTGACGAAACAGTTTTAGATAACAGCCCATTTGAAGCTAAAAGTATTCTTAATAATTCCGATTACCCCAAATATTGGAACGAGTGGTGCCAACTAGCAGCTGCAAAACCACTCGCAGGCTCAGTTGAGTTTTTAAATTATGCTAAATCAAAAGGTGTTGTTGTGTTTTATATTACAAACAGAAAAATTAAGTTAATGGAACCAACTTTAAAAAACCTTAATGAAAAAGGTTTCCCATTTGCTGATGAGGATCATATATTAATGAGATTAGATGATTCGAACAAAGAATCACGTAGAAATTTAGTGGCTGTCAATCACCATATAGCTTTACTGATGGGTGATAACCTAGGTGATTTTATGCACGTTTTTGATGATAAAAATATTAATGATAGGTTTTTGCTAACTGATAACTATAAAAATGAATTTGGAGTAAAGTTTATTGTATTACCAAATCCCATGTATGGAAGTTGGTTAAACGACCTATTTAATAATAATTCCGACCTTTTAAAAGAAGAAAAATTAAAATACTTAAAATGGAATTAGAGTCATTCTAGAAAAAAATAGAAGCTGTCCAAAAAGTTAAAAACATCTGTCATTCTGATCCATCTGAGGCGGATCAGAATGACAAAAACTAACTTTACAAGCTCTTGATAATAATTAGAATATAACTATTCTATAACTAATTTACTTTCATGAAGAACGGCACTCTTGCCTGTACACCTTGCATATTTTTCAAGGTCTGAATATTTTGATAATATGTGTAATACTCGCCAAGTTCATGCTTAATTATGGTTTGTCTGGTCTGACCTGTTAACTCCTCCATCAGCTGCACAAGAAATTCTTTTCTTATAGGATAAGTTGTTATTCTGTAGTCATCTCCCAGTTCAGCTTTTTCAGCGGCATATGCTACAGCATCTTCAATACCTCCAAATTGGTCGATTAATCCTAAGCCAAGCGCATCAACCCCAGACCATACACGACCTTTTGCAATGCTATCTACGTATGTGATATCAAGCTTACGTGTACGTGCCACTAATTCGGTAAAGTCAGTGTAAATTTTAGTAACCATATCATCAAGTTTAGCATGCTGATATGGAGTTAAAGGCTTCATAACGTCAATAAAATCAGAATTCTCATTTGTCATAACATTATCTATATTGATACCCAGCTTATTATTAAGGAGACCTTCAAAATTAGGGATTATTCCAAATACACCAATTGATCCTGTAATTGTTGTTGGCTGAGCAAAAATATAATCAGCGTTAGTAGAAATCCAATAACCACCTGATGCAGCCAGGTTACCCATTGATACAATAATTGGCATATCATTTCCTGCCAGCTCCACTTCACGCCTTATAACTTCAGATGCAAGAGCATCACCACCAGGTGAATTAACTCTTAAAACTATGGCTTTCACTTTTTTATCCTTACGAGCTTTGCTAATAGCATTTGAAATAGTAACCGATCCCATATTATCTCCATCACTCTTTCCCTGAATAATTCCACCTTCAGCAAAAACAATGGCTATTTGATTTCTTTTCAAACCTTTAGTGCTTTCAACCTTGGCATTTATATATTTTCCGAATGAAACTGAATTAAGCTTCTCGTCATCTTTAAGTCCGGTTTTTTCTTTAATATTGAAATTACTTCATCACGATAAACAGCACCATCTACAAACTTATAATCGACAGCATTTTGTGCAGTTGCAAGCTCTAATTTATTTGCAATGGCCGTAAGCTCATCAATACTTATTCCTCTGCTATCAGAAATTGAAGTAATTAGTTTTCCCCAGATAGAATTGAGCAGCGTTTGCATTTGTTCAAGATTTGCCTCACTAATATGATCGAGCATCAGTGGTTCTACAGCACTTTTATATTTATTATTTGGCCCTCTAACTATCTGCATGTCAATATCTAACTTTTTAAGCATTCCTTTAAAAAACATTAGTTGAGCATTAAGCCCTTTAAAAAGAATCATGCCTTCTGCATTAAGATAAATTTCATCTGAAAGACTGGCAAGGTAATATGCCTTTTGATCGTAACCGTTAGCATAACTAACAATAAACTTACCCGATTCCTTAAATTCCAATAGCTTATTTCGAATTTCTTCTGATGTGGCCAGTCCGGCAGGAATAGTCTCCATGTCAAGAAAAATACCATCTATTCTTGAGTCTTTTGAAGCTTTCTCAATATTTTTAAGAATATCATACAAACCGATTGGCTTTTTCGATTGCATTGTGGCAAAATCAAATCCTTCCATTGGATTATCAGAAGACCTGTCTTTGATTTCAGCATTCCATACTATGTGTAATATCGAATGATCTTTAATTTTAACTTCCTCATCTCCAGACATGGCAACAAGCGAAGCAATCATTCCGGCAAACAATAAAAAGATAACTAATATTGTAAGTACGGTACCTACAAAAGAGGCAAACATAAATTTAAAAAACTGTTTCATGATATATTATTTTTATGATTATTCTGAAACTACAATATTAACAAA
>FUWD013230634.1_pt1 | contig 14147 bp, 9 predicted proteins | sample 1063281 | NCBI WGS metagenome assembly FUWD01 (sample SAMEA79048168, study PRJEB19326) | metagenome | biome: marine | reverse complement strand
ACCAAGCTGTTATCACAGATGATCTACTCGAATGGAATTATGGAGAATACGAAGGGGTTACAACGGCCGACATACGTAAAAAATCACCCAATTGGAACTTATTTAAAGATGGTGTTCCGAATGGAGAAAGTATTGAGCAAGTATCTAACAGAGTTGATAATATCCTAAGCTTAGCCTCCCAGGTAGATGGAGACGTGGCTTTTTTTCAAGTGGACATGTCTCAAGAATAATTGGATCCAGATGGATCCGTCTTCCAGCAAAAACGGACAATTCCTTGCCTTATCTACAGCCTCAATTAGCGTTTTAAGTTACGAGCATGATTGGCGCGTCATTCACACTTGGAATAACCTCTCCCATTTAAAATAAAAAAAGTCAGACAAGCTATTTAATCACCTAAGCATGGTTAACGTCCACATCAGCGTCCGTTATTGCGACATGTACAGGGCTGCCAGCGCTTCCTAGACTGCTAGGACTTCCTGGACTTGAAAGTAGATCAAAACTACTACCCCCACTCGTAGTGCTACCATCGCCTGGAGAAGCAAGAGGTCCTACATTAGCAAAACCTTCAATTGACTTCATGCTGTCTGTTGAAGGCGATCGATTCATATTGTCATCTGTAGGCGGCTGAGGAGGTAAATTAATTTTAGCCAGCAGCTCAACATACAATTTAGAATGATCATTATTGAGTTTCATATACCCCGCAAAACTGACTACTCCTAGTGCAATAGCAGGATTTTCTTTAATTCCATGAGTCCATAAATTGTGTTTTAGCCAAGATAGAGGCGTATCAAAAAAGAGAGGCTCTGGAGGAGAAAAAACAGAGGGGAAATAATCAGAGAGCATCTGATGAATAGAGCGCCCTGCAGGAAGGGAATCGTATGAACCTTCTTTGAATTCTGGCTCAATATTTATATAACTCTTAGCCATTGCGTTGGGGACTATTTCTCCTTTTGGGTCTAAAGTAACAGATGCCAAAGCTCCAAAAACAACTGCAGAAACACCCCAAAGGGTAGCTTCAGCAACACCTCTTAATATCTTAGAGGATTGAGAAGAAGCTTCTCCTCCTAAAAGATTGGAAAAGGTCCTTTGAACAGAAGTTTGCTCTCTTTCTATTCCAGAGGAGCTTGAATCAGTTGTAAGTTGATACAAAGCATTCAATGATTGATATGCTGAAAAAGAAGCTCCAAGTAAAGCCGCACTCCCAATTGCTACACATCCTTGATTTGAAACAGCAACCATAGCTCACCCCTTTTTTAATAAGATTAGATTAATTTATATATAAGATAGTAAGGTATTGAAATAATATTTTACAACTTTTTCTATTCATTTATTTTTTTAGAACAACTGATTGAAAACAAAAAAAGGGCGACCTAAGTCACCCTTTTTAACGACAGTCAACTTCTTTGACTTACATTAGATTAGACCTCTTGAGGTTTGCTGAATGCTCGTCCAAGAAGAGAACTACCAGCTCCAAGGATAGAAGTACCAGCTTCAAGAAGAGGTGCTCTATTACGCGCTCCACCAATACCTACAAATAGTACCCCAGTTGTTAGAGGATTTTCAGAAACAAGATCTCCAACATAACTAGCAGCTCCTAATGTACTATTGTAAACAATGCTTGCTACAGAGCTTCCTCCGTCAACAATTGACGTTAAGCTTACATTTTGAAGGCTACTCATTAAACTTCCGAGCATCTCTTGAACCCCATCAAAAGTTCCTTTTTCCGCTTCTGAACAACCAGAAAAAGGTCTAATGCTTGTTGGAATAGCGTTTCCAGAAGGATCGAAGATATTAGCTGCGACTCCACCTAAAACAACAGCTCCAGCTGTATATAAAGCCCCTTCAAAGACATTACGAGCTACATGGGAGGTTTTACCTGTAGCTTCACCTAATAAGCTGTCTAAACCTCTTTGCATAGAGGTTTTTGAACCACCATCTTGAATAGCGTTATTGACTGCTTTTCCTGCCTGAACTAGACAGGCTGTAGATCCAAGAGCAGCTAAAGATCCTGCCGCTGTTGAACATCCTAAATTTTGCATTGAAATCATGATCTCACTCCTTCGTGAATATTGTGTAAAGAATATATCAAGATTTATACGAATGTTTTAAATTAAAAGCAAGATTGATTATGTGTAAAATAAAAATTTTTTTTTGACTCTAAATTGAAATATCCCCTTTAAAAAGATAACCAACAGATTCAAAAAGAGTTAGAGAGAAGCCTCTTTCCTAAGTGCATTTTGATTTTTGAATAAAAAAAAGGCATATAATTAAAATATTAATTATATGCCTCAATCGATTTTTTCTAAGAAGGCTGCATAGACGCTTCTTTGGAATGAACAATTTGCTTTGAAAGCTTTAGCCAATTTTTCCATTGAAGCTCAAAAGAAGACTTAAGAGTCTGAAAGTCCTTTTGCATGTTCTGTAAAACATGGGCAGGAGCAGCTTCTTTAAGATTATTCTTCATGCGCTCATAAAGAGCGTAAGAGTCACTCATTTTAGATAAACTTTCGAGTAAACCCTTAGATGTTTGAGAAACCTTCAACTCCATATGCTCTTGGTTACCATGAATAACAGACTTCAGTTTTTTGATTAAGAACTGAGTATCATAAAGAATTTGTTTCTTCTTCATAATATAGGTTTTAGTCCTCTTTAGGTCTGTAGCAAGGCCCAGTTTATTAAGAATCCAGATAGACCATTTAGTTGGATCAAAATTATACCATTTAATTCCGTTTCGATAGTCACTACAAAAAGTATGGTGATAATTATGGTAGCCCTCGCCAAAAGTGACGAGTGAAACCATATAGTTATCTACCGCTGTATGTTCTCTAGAAAAAGTTTGCGACCCCAAAGTATGTGCAAGAGAGTTGATAAACCAAGTGAAATGGTGAAGCACAAACATTCTGAAGAGTCCCGCAAAAATAAATGCTGCAAGAAAACTGTGACAAAAGAAGCCTACAGACAGAATAAGTAGAGCATTAGTAATAAGAACGAGTGGAGCATAAAATTTGTATTGGAACATCACAAGCTTGTTTTGGAGCAAATCCCCTACAAGTTTAGGATTTACTTCCCTAGGCTTATCGAATAACCAGAGAAAATGAGCATACCAAAAGCCACGTTTAATAGAGTAAGGATCATCCTTTGTATCCACGTAAGCATGGTGAAGGCGGTGCTCAAAAGCCCATCTAAGGACAGAACCTTGAACCGCAACGGTTCCTAGGAAAATAAGAGCAGTTTCTACTAACTTATTGGTTTTAAAAGACCTATGTGAAAAATAGCGGTGATAACCGGCCGTAATGGCAATTCCCGATAAAAAGAAAAGTATAAAAGATGACAATATTATGCCTAGAGAGGGTAGCCCGAACTTTATAATAAATAAAGGCACTAAGACTAAGAGAGCTACGTGATATCCTATTAAGAAGGATCCAATCGCTAGCCGATAGAAAAATAAACCGGTTTTTTTCATATAAACACCTTTGTTGTTACATCTATTATACATTTATTTTATAAAACAAGCAAGTGTAACATTTTTTCTTTAAATTAAAAGAATTACTTTACGCTTAAGCTAGCACTTGAAAATACAAGACCGCCTTAATTCTTTTCTATCAAATAATAAAGACTTTTTTCCTTTTTCCTCAATTTGGGTTCAACTTTATTTCTAAGTTGCGATATAATTGCCGGCATTTAAATCTTTATATTAAGAGGTCTATTTGAACCCTCCTATAATCGTAAACTTTACCACTACTCCTGAACGAGTCGCCTATATTCAACCCATGCTTGAATCTTTAAAAAATCAGACGCTTTCAGGCTTTAAAACTATTTTATGGCTCTCTAACTTCTATAAGAGATCAGGGAGGTCCATGAATAAAAAAGATGTCCCAGTCTTTATTCATCCTATGATGTCGAAGTTCGCTTCACTGAAGACTATGGATCCAACACAAAGCTTTTACCCGCTCTCAAAGCATTTAAAGACCCAAATAGCATTCTTTTAACCGTAGATGATGATACTTGCTACCCCCCTGACTGGCTAAAAGGCCTAATCAAAGCAACAAAGACAGACTCCTCTAAAGCATATGGCTATCGGGCTAAGGTTTTTCAAAGAAGATTTTTAAAATTCCCCTTCATTAAACAGCGACCTTTAAAACCTTTAAACTATAACTACTCTGAAACCATCATCCTAACAGATCCGACAGCTAGCATTTCTGTTGATATCTTAACTGGTGTCTGGGGGATCTGCTATAGACGCTCTTTTTTTAATGACGATTATTTCAATCTAAACTCTTGTAAGCCAGCACATCACAACGATGATATTTGGGCTAATGGACATTTAGCCCGCAATCAAGTAGAAAGAATTTGTCTAGGGTTAGAGGGTTCTTTTCAGGATATCGACATGGAGAGCTTGGGCATTCGAAGACTCTGGGACAGCGTAAACAATGGAAAAGGTTTAAATAATAAGGTTTTAAAATATTTCAAAGATGACTTCAAAGCCCCATAAAATAACTCATAACCCCGCAAAGGGGATCCCTCTCGTTCTCATAGCTTGCTTTTTTGCTGCTGCTATGGCTACAGCTGCTAAACTGATCCGGCCTGGAATAGCAAGTACTACAATTTCTTTTGTCCGCTTTCTAGTTAGTCTTCTTTTATTAAGTTTAGCCCTGCCCTGGGTTCAAAGAAAAACACCCCTCAAACGCGCTTTGAAAGTGCAGGATTGGAGAAGCACCTTCGTTCGTATCATCTCGGCCACAGCGTGCCTCCTTACCTACTTCTATGCTATTCAACATATTCCTTTAAGTACGGCAGTCGTTCTCGTTTTCACATCTCCACTCTACATTCCTATTATTACCTGGATTTGGAAAAAAACACCCATCCCTCCCATGATCTGGTGGTCTCTAGGGACTGGTTTCATTGGAGTTCTACTCATTGTTGGCCCAGAATTTAGATCTCTTCATAAAGGATTAATCGCCGGAATCATTTCAGGAATACTCGCAGCTATCTCTTATGTAGCTACTCGAATGCAAGTAAAAACCGAGACGCCTTTTCGGATGAATTTCTATCTATTTTTACTAGGATCTCTCATCATTTTTGCAATTGGAGCTAAAACTTTTATTATAAATTTCAATTCTCTTACGGGCTATGATTGGCTTCTGCTAGTACTCGTTGGAGTTTTTGGACTTAGCTATCAATACATACTCTCTCTTGCAGTCCGCACAATACGAATTCGCTTTGCAGGTGCCTTTTTATACTTTACGATTGTCTTTGCTTTTTTCGGGGAATGGCTTTTCTTCGGTAAAGCGCCTACTCTACTGAACTATCTAGGTGTTCTACTAGTTATACTGGGAGGTTTTCTGATGATTCTTCTTGAGCCTGGCGAGAAAACTTAAATAAGAGAAGGAACTTCCTTCGCTTGCCAAAGTTCAAGACTTTTTCTCAAAACATCACAGTAGCGCTTCCTCTCTTCTGCACGATCACTTTGATAGATAAGTCCCAGGTAAAAAGCGTCTTCTAATTGTAAAAAACTGGAAATGAGTTGAAATCTAGAGAGCTTCAATCCCAATAGAGTATCGTGGATTAAATTTTGAAAAGAAGGATCTTTTGCTGCTATGTAGGAAAATATGTAATTATTTTGATAAACAAACTTAACCACATACCCTTCACTAGTTGGTTTTTCATCTTCCAAAAAGTCTGATAAAATTTGAAAGGAAGTGTCAAGCAAGTTCACCGAAACCATACTACGGATAATTGCAGGAGTTAAAGAGTAAAAATAGTTTTCCAGAAGAACTTCATTATAAGATCCTGTTTTGATCATATGTATTTTAAAGTTCTTAAAAATCTCACTCTCTTTTGCAATCATACCTCCATTGTAATCTCTAACATCTGAAAAAACTCGATATAGTTCAGTCAAAACTGATTGTCTAGCTCTATACAAATCTAAAGAATGATCTTTTCTAAGAAAAACACGTTTATCTAAGCGAATATAAAAAACATTTGCTTCTTTAGAGTATCCCTTTTTTACTTTGCCCACAATTTTAATTCGATCAGGTATAAAATCATATTTAAAAGCATGATCCACACACAACTCTTGGACCGAACGGTCTCCGGATCCAAGCACTCTCAACAAGATAACAACAAAAACGATGTGCATTTCATCTTGTTTATCAAATTGAATAATAATTTGAGGAATGTCGTCTTGAGATTTAAGTTGTTTATTCAGGTTTAAAATATTGCGCATAATTTCCTCTTCATTACGAGGCATGAAGATGGGATGCATAAGTTGCTCAACACGATCTTTTAAATCTTCTGGCAGCACGGTTTTAAGATGATGAAGCTCATCAAAATTGAAGAGAGATCCATCTTTTTTAACCACCTCCAAGTACATCAAGGGAATCCCCTCCCCTCTTTTCTTATAAGATAGAAATGAACCTGAAACTATATCGACATTAGGGATATAAGCCTTTATTGCATTCCCAATCTGCCTTTCACCAAAACTTTCATTTTCTCGCACATAAGAAACACCTACAAGAACACCTAAGACATTTTTAGAATCATAGGAAGTTCGGAGCTCTGTTCGCATCAATTTAACTCTAAACATTCTTTTTGAGAGCGCTGGATCTTGATTGTAGCCAAGAGACAGCCGAAAGAGATACTGCCAGCAAATAATTCTAACCATGTGCCTCGGAGCCCTAAGAACTTTAAAGTTTTCTCTTGAAAAGACAAAGAAATGCTGCATTTCAACAAAAAGTTCTCTATCAAAATGTTTAGATCTTCGATTCATCAAGGAAACGACTAATTCTTGAACGACATTGATTTTATCGTCTAATTTCAAGCCCTTTGCTTCTAAAATTCTCATGCCCTGATCAAGGGAGGTTATCCCAACTTCAATTTCCTTCGAAAGGTGTGGCAAAGTTTTACTGATAACAGAGAGATCCTTATAAGATTCAATATCTAAATGCATTTGAATCATAATATAACGCTGAAAGGGATCTCCTACAAATTGAAAGTCAATCCCATAGTATAGAGAGATATTTAAACGTTTACCAGGAATCAACCACCTTGAAATAAGGTCGTAAATAAATTTTGAGGAGTAGATGCGGTATTTATAAAAAAACAGCAGAGATATGTTCGATGGGACTTTTTCTTCAATATTCCAGGAAATAGAGGGGAAGCTAGACTTAATATAATCTAACTTTTGAGTTTCATTCTCTAGCTCATAAAAACTAGGTGTAACTATTTTTCTTAAATTAGATTGAATCAGCTCTAAGAAATGAGCTTCCTGGCTCCCGTGGATTCCAGAATGATTAACAATGCTAATTTCAGGAAATAGGTCCAACTTGTCGCCCTTCTTAAGTAAAACAAAGCAGCATTTCAAAGATTTCTTTTTTTCTCAATGAAAACTTTCGCACTTTTACTAAACTTCGTATTTTTTTTTCTTTGAATTCAATTGTAACCCTTGTGCAATTAGAGTGCCTTTGGCAGAATCAGCCGCAAATGAACGCACACTCAACGGCAAGGCATTTAGCTCTGCTAAACGTATACATCTTGGATCTAAGACAGCATGGTTAGGGTCTACATAGCTTAAAGCCTCTTGATACGTTAGGGAATCAAGAAGTCTAGCTTTTGGATAAAGTTTAGGATCTTTCTCATAAATTCCCTCAACGTCTTTAAAAAATTCGACTTTTTCAGCTTCTAAAGAAACCCCTAAGGCAACAGCTGAAGTATCCGAGCCACCACGCCCTAACGTAGTAATTTCTTTTTCAAGACTAACCCCTTGAAAACCTGCAACAATGACAATATAGCCTAAGTCTAAAAAACGGATCAATCGATGAGGACGAACATCTAAAATTTTTGCTTGGTTATGCTCATTAGTCGTAATAATGCCTGACTGACTCCCTGTAAAGCTAATTGCACGACATCCTTTAGCATCGAGGGCCATGGAAAGAAGGGAAATGGTCACTCTTTCTCCTATACTAATTAGCATATCCAGCTCTCGCTGAGGAGGATTTGAATGAATACTGTGCCCTAATTCAATTAATTGATCAGTCATATTTGCCATAGCACTTGCCACAACAACAACCCGATCGAAATCAAGTTTTTTTTCAAAATTAAATCTGCAACTTGTGAAAATCGCTCGGGACAGGAGACTGAAGAGCCTCCAAATTTCATGACTAACGTACGCATTAAACTTCTTTTTTAAAATCAAAGAGTACTTTTTTATTCAAAAAGGATCAATAAAAATAAAGCTTAAACAAAAGTTCTATTTACTTATTGCCTTTTTTCACCTCTCTCTGATAACATTTTATTTCAAAAACTCTACTGTATTAAATCTAACACTGTTTAACTTCTAAACATATTTAGTTAGGCTGCAGAGAGAGAAGTAAATTTTAAGGAGAATTATTAACCATGCCAACCCAATCACAAAACATATTACACGACAACATCTTAGATGACGTAGAATTTAACGAGGAAGATGCCTCTTTATTTCGTCAACTTTTAGATGGACAAGCCAAAGGAGAAAACGGAACTCAAAATGAGCTTACTGTTGGATCTATTCTAAAAGGCACCATCGTAGAAATCACCAAAGACTTTGTTGTTGTCGATGTCGGACTAAAATCTGAAGGACTAATCCCTATTCATGAATTTTCAAGATCAGATGAAATCGAGCTTGGAAAACAAATTGAGATATTACTGGAACAACCTGAAAACGACAACGGACAGATCGTTCTTTCTAAAGAGAGAGCTGACAAACTCAGAAAATGGGAATATATTGTCGAGCATTGTAAAGAAGGAAGTATTATCGAAGGTGAAGTTATCCGTAAAGTCAAAGGCGGGCTCATGGTTGATATTGGAATGGAAGCTTTCCTACCTGGTTCTCAAATTGACAACAAACGTATTAAAAATCTAGATGACTATCTAGGTCAAGTTTTTGATTTCAAAATCTTAAAAATTAATATTGAACGCAAAAACATTGTGGTCTCAAGACGCGAACTCTTAGAAGAAGAACGGATTTCTAAAAAAATCGAAATGCTTGAAAATATTCAAGTTGGAGAAGTCCACCCAGCTATCGTGAAAAACATCACCGATTTCGGGGTTTTCTTAGATCTCAATGGTATTGACGGTCTTCTTCACATTACTGATATGACGTGGAAGCGTATTAAGCATCCTTCTGAAATGGTCGAGATTGGCCAGAACTTAGAAGTAATGATTTTAAGTATCGATAAGGAGAAGGGTCGAGTAGCTTTAGGTCTTAAGCAAAAAGATCAAACCCTTGGGAAGAGATCGAGCAAAATACCCTCCAGGCACTCGAATCAAAGGAACTATTGTAAATCTCCTTCCATACGGAGCGTTCATTGAAATTGAACCTGGCATCGAAGGCTTAATTCACGTCTCCGAAATGTCTTGGATTAAAAACATCACAGATCCAACAGAAGTTGTTTCTAAAGGTGAAGAAGTTGAAGCCATTGTTTTATCTATTCAAAAACAAGAAGGTAAAATTTCATTAGGAATTAAGCAAACAGAACGTAATCCATGGGAAGAGGTCGAGGACCGTTATCCTGTAGGTAAGGTTGTCGAAGCCGAAGTTTAGGAATTTAACAAATTATGGAGCTTTGTTGAGCTAGAACCAGGACTTGATGGACTCATTCACATTTCTGATCTAAGCTGGACTAAAAAGGTGTCTCATCCAACTGAGCTCTTAAAGAAAAATCAAAAGGTGCAAGCAAAGATCTTGACCGTTGACAAAGAGAGCAAAAAAATCACTTTAGGTCTCAAGCAACTGGTAGAAAATCCCTGGCATTCTTTAGAGCAAGAGGTTCCTATTGGTTCTTCTGTTACAGGAACAGTCACTAAAATCACAGCTTTCGGAGCTTTTTTAGAGCTCGAAAATGGGATGGAAGCACTTATTCATGTCACAGAATTATCAAGTAAGCCTTTTGGAAAGGTTGAAGATATTATCTCAAAGGGTGAAACTCTAACAGCCAAGGTTATTAAAATTGATCCTGAGCATAAGAAAATAGCTCTCTCTCTTAAAGAAGACTCTCTAGGAGGAGCTCTTGATGACATTGTAACAACTTCAAGTCACCAAGATGATCTTCCAGAAGAAGAAGAAGAGAACGAAGAAGGTAAATAAAAATCTCAACCAGGTTACAAGACCCAAGGCATAACATGATGAATAAAGATCTTTTGGCTATTTTAGATTATTTAGATCGAGAAAAAGGAATTAAGCGCAATATAGTCCTAAAAGCCATAGAGGATGCACTTTACGCTGCTGCAAAAAAGAGTGTAAAGGGCGTTCAGGATGTCAGGGTTGATATAGATTATGACTCTGGCAACATTCAAGTCTTTGGGAAAAAACTCGTTGTTAAGAAGGCCAAGAAACTGGAACAAGAGATCTCGCTAGACGACGCTCTTGAAGCTCAACCAGACTCTGAGCTTGGCGAACTTATTGAAGTTTCAATAACACCAAGAGACTTTGGACGTATTGCGGCTCAAACAGCTAGACAAGTAATCAGTCAAAAGCTTAGAGGTGCTGAGCGAGATGTCATTTATGACGAGTATAGACACCGTATTCATGAAATTGTTTCAGGCTCTATTAAGCAATTTATAAGAGGTTCTGACATCTTAGTTGACTTGGGTAAGGTTGAGGCTTTAATGCCTATGCGAGAATATCCTAAAACAGAACGCTATCACATTGGAGACAAAGTTATAGCGCTTCTTAAAGAGGTTAGAGAAACAGAGAATGGGGGCGCTGAAGTCATTTTAAGTCGAAGCAGCCCCGATTTTGTACGGCAGCTTTTTATACAAGAAGTTCCAGAAATTAATGATTCTGTCATTACGATCATGAGCATTGTACGAGAAGCCGGTTACCGTACTAAAATCACGGTTCAATCTTCTGACCCACGAGTAGATCCTGTAGGAGCTTGTGTTGGAATGAGAGGAAGTCGTGTTAAAAATGTGGTTAGAGAGTTAAATAATGAGAAAATTGATATTATCCCTTACTCAGATGATCCAATAGAGCTCTTGCAAAATGCATTAGACCCAGTGGAAATCAAAAAAATAAGCATTAATGAGAACGATAGAGTTGTAACCATTGTAGTGGGTGATGAAGATTTTCCGACTGTTATTGGAAAGAAAGGTATGAATGCCAGACTCAATGGACGACTTATTGACGCAGATATTACAGTCAAGCGGATGAGTGAGTATCAAAAATTTCTCACCATTCAAAAAATCGAACTTGCCGAATCAGAGGAACCTGCTTTTGATGAACCTTTAGAACTAAAATCGGTTAACAGCATGATAACGGATAATCTTATCGATGCGGGCTTTGATACAAAAAGAAAAATATTACAGGCAACGTCTGAACAAATCACACAAGTTCCGGGAATCAGTGAAGCTATGCTAGACCAGATACTCAGTGAGATCAAACAAAAGGGGGAAGATCTTGAGTAAGAATATAAAACTATCGATAAAGAACAAACAGCTTGCTGATTCATTAAACTTGACTCAACTAAAAGATAAGTTCAACAAAAAGAAAGAGCCACAGGAATCTCCAGAGAAACCAGCTCCGAAGAAGAAAAAAGTTGAAACTGTGTCTAAAGTTGAAAAGAAGGCTCCAGAAGAAATTCTTGAAGTCAAAAATGATACAAAGGCTGAAGCTCCTAAAGTTAAAGTTGAAGCAAAAGTTAAAGTTGAAGTTAAAGTTGAAGCAAAAGTTAAACTCAAACCTAAAGTTGAGCTCAAACCTAAAGTTCAACCTAAAGCTAAAGTTGAAGAGAGATATGATGCGCCCCCTAAAAAACAAGTAGTGCCTTTAGCTAAGTCAAATTACAAGGAAAGGACTTTTAATAGGGACAGACCTGTCATTATTAAACATAGAGACCCTCCTAAGCCCAGAAAAGCAGCTGTTGTAGCAAGTAAAGAAACACCAGCAAAAAAATCTGAGATTAAAGACTTAGAGGAAAAAGCTCCTGCTCTTCAAACAAAAGCTAGCTTAAAAAAACCTCCTCAAAGAGGCGACCGACCTCTTCCAAGGCTTGGAAGAAACAAGGGCTACCAGGATGTCCCCCCTATAAAGCGCACTAATCAACCAGGTAGCTTTGACTCTAGAAGTAGACACGGTCTTGTATCTGCAGACGAAGGCACTTGGCAAAGACGAAGAAGACGTCCTTTCAAAAGCAAGAGATCTTACGATGAAGAACTTACTATTAGGCCTACAGATCTTTCAGTTCGAGTTCCAATTTCAATAAAAGACTTAGCTTCAGCTATGAAGCTTAAAGCTTCAGAACTTATAACAGTTTTATTTAAACAAGGTATGGCTTTAACTTTAAATGACTTTTTGGAAGATGAAACAACCATCCAATTGATTGGTCATGAATTAAATTGTCAAATCACTTTAAATACTGCAGAGCAAGAACGTATTCAAATTACAGATAAGAGTCTTCATGAAGAAATATCTGAAACTGATCCAAAAAGCTGTGTTATTCGTCCCCCTGTAGTTACATTTATGGGTCACGTAGACCATGGAAAGACAAGCTTAATTGACGCAATTAGAAAGTCAAATCGTGTTGCTTACGAAGCCGGTGCGATCACCCAGCATATTGGGGCTTTTCAATGCAACACCACGCACGGTCCAATCACAGTTTTAGACACTCCTGGGCACGAAGCTTTTTCAGCGATGAGAAATAGAGGAGCAATAGTCACTGACATTGTTGTTCTCGTTGTTGCTGGAGACGAAGGTATCAAAGATCAGACAATAGAAGCCATCAAACACGCAAAAGCTGCGGGTGTTACAATCATCGTCGCCCTTAATAAGGCTGACAAAGAAGGTTTCAGCCCAGATGATGTTTATCGCGGTTTGGCTGATCACGAACTTGTTCCCGAACAATGGGGAGGGACCACCGTCATGGTCAATTGCTCAGCGAAAACAGGAGAAGGGATCTCAGAATTACTAGAACTCATAGCTTTGCAATCAGAAATTTTAGAACTGAAAGCTAATCCTGATTCCAGAGCCCGAGGAATGGTTCTTGAGTCAGAGATTCACAAGGGCATGGGAAATGTAGCCACTTTAATTGTTCAAAATGGAACTTTAAATGTTGGAGACTCTCTTGTTTTTGATACTCATTATGCACGTATTAAAACGATGATTAATGATACGGGTCAAAAACTACAACATGCCACGCCTTCAACTCCTGCTGAAATTACAGGAATTTCAGGTCTACCCGAAGCAGGTAGTGAATTTATTGTTGTGAAAGATGAAAAAGAAGCTAAGACTATTTCTGAAATGCGTCAGAAAGAATCCCAAAAAACACGATTTGCTCCAAAGAAATCTAACTTCCAGGAGTCTTTTTTAAGTGACACAGCTCACGATAAAGTTATTAAAAAGGTCTTACCTTTAATTATAAGAGCAGACGTTCAAGGTTCATTAGAAGCTTTAAATGAATCTCTAACAAAAATTAAATCTGACAAGATTGAAGTTTTAATCATCAACGGAGGTGTTGGTGAAGTTACAGAATCTGATATTCATTTAGCTAAGACTGCGAATGCAATTATTATTGGTTTTCACACACGAATTGAAAGTCATGCTGAAGAGCTGATGAAATCGATTAACGTTACCATAAAGATGCCTAAAATCATTTATGAAGCAGTTGACGAAGTCAAAGCGCTTATGATTGCGAAGTTAGACAAGCTTCCACAAGAGGAAGACAGAGGTAAAGCTGAAGTTAGAGCTATTTTCAAAGCTTCTAAAATTGGTAAAATTGCAGGATGTCATGTTGTTTCAGGATCGATTAGTCGAAATCACAAAGCTCGACTTTTCAGGAAAGGAAAAGAAATCTGGAAAGGTTCTATATCTTCTTTAAAACGAGAAAAAGAAGATGTAAAAGAACTTAAAAAAGGCATGGATTGCGGAATCCTTCTTTCAAAATTTAACGAGATTGAAGAAGGCGATATTATTGAAAGTTTTGAAGTTACATACATTACACAAACCCTATAAGTTTTATGGCTATAAAAAGAACAGATCGTCTCAATTCTTTAATAAAAGAAGTACTCGCAGAGGTAATACGTGAAGATGTAAAGCATCCACAGCTTCACCACTTAACCACAGTCACGCGAGTTGACATTAGTAAAGATTTGCATAATGCAAAAGTTTATATTAGTGT
>FUWD013430218.1_pt7 | contig 14148 bp, 25 predicted proteins | sample 1063281 | NCBI WGS metagenome assembly FUWD01 (sample SAMEA79048168, study PRJEB19326) | metagenome | biome: marine | reverse complement strand
CTCAGCCCACATAGGTGAATGTAGTATAATGATTAGCTTCATCTATGCATGTTTCATCTATTAAGTATCTTTAAATTTATCTAATGATTTTTATGATCTAAATGCCATTCACCATGATTTTCCCAAGTCATTCCAGGTTTAAACAGATTTTCCATATACTGTTTAAATCCTTGACGATTAATCCCTAACAATTTTTGAACTGTTTTATCTTTAACAGAATCAATTCGTTTCACAATATGGCGATTACGCAATCTAATATTTTGAGCAATCTGTGCCCAAACATTATTTGCTAAATATTTTTTTCTATTTTGACCCCATTTTATTTTTCTTTTTTCATGGTTGGTAGGTTCTAAATGCCAGCTTTTATTTTTCTCTCTATTACATATTTTGCAATAACATTGTTTTTTATCTTTGTTTTTATTATCTAAATTAAATTCAGATAAAGGTTTTACAATGTCACATCTTCTACAGTTTTTTGTATCGTTCATGTTACGTTCCTTTCTAGTAAACATTTGTTATCTCCCATTTCAATGGTTTTAAAATCGTAATGAGATAGTAGGTTAGCAATTAGATCCATACGATATGTTTTAATGTCATCAAATACAAAACGGGTATGAGGTGCTGCTCTGTTTGCAAACCATACAGCTTCATTAATAACATCTCTAGTCATATGTGGACCATCAAAATGAACAAAAGCAAATTTAGAATTTTTATGTTCTGTATCATTCATAAATTTTGTATCGGTCATAATACATAAAGTAAATCTACCTTCATTACGATAAGGTTTAAAATCATGTAACATAGTATCTCTCATTTTATCTGTATAATCACAAGTGTATGAACCTGTGTTATCATAGTGTTGATAATTTAAGTTACCATAAGGATCGACACCGACATGAATATAATTATTGACTACGTTATCCATTATGATTTTAGAGCCAAGTCCTTCTCGAACTCCAATCTCACAAGTCTTATGACCTTTGCAATCAAAATCTTTAGCCCATTTTTCTAATAGATCGTAATCAGTACTATCTCCTTGTATCATTTTGATCCTTCTCTCTTAATTTAGATTGTAGATACATTTTTTGTTTAGATAACATATCTACTTCATCATTTAATTTTTTAATAATCGTTTAAGTTCTTTTACTAATTTAGAGTCTAAAATTAATCGTTCAGTATTTACACTTGTATTTTGTTATTTAAAATTGATTCTAATCTTTCTCTATCTAACATTATTTCTCCTTGATTTTTACATGTTTTACAATCAATAATTATTTCTTCTCTACCCTCTTCAACAAGCGTTCGCCTGTACCCGTTGCCCTTGCAATACGGACATATAACTTTTTCCATTTAATCCTTCTTTCAATTGTATTTGTTTAACTTTTTTTAAAACATTTTTTCTCACTTGCGTATGATTAATTTCTGCAAATTGACAAACGTCATAAAAGTCTTGGTTAGGTATTGTAAAATATTCCAATGCAGTTTGTTGAGCATGGGAATAATAGTTTTTAAACCTGGCTGCAACTGTAGTTTTTTTAACTACATCTTCAATTGCAACTATTAAAACATTCCTCCATAAATTTCTTACTGGATTAAATGTATCGTATTCGTTAAGCGTTCTTTGATCTAAGTCTGCCATTTAATTTTCTCACTTTCTCATTGATTAGTATATCTAATGTTTTTGCTCTAGAAACATGTATTTCTGGAACAATTATCTTTCTTATCTTGTCTAGTTTGTTACACGCCTCATGAGAGAGAGCAACAGATTTATATTTACTTATGTCGGTCATTGTTTTTTCCTTTTTGTTGTTTATTGTTATATTTCTTAGTTTCATTGTTATTTATAATATACAAATTTATTTTCTATAAATTTTGAATATGTTGATACATATTTATTTGGAGATAAATAAACATAACTTCTATTTCGTAATTTATTCATAACTCTTTCAGCTCTTTCATATATTTCACCTTTAGTTTTTTTAAGTTGTTTTCTAATGTCTTTAACTTGATAATACATCCAGTTATAAGCATACACTTCAGTACCCCCTAAAAAATTTAAAAAATATTTTTCTTCCATTCTAGAATTTTTATTTATTACATATCTAATCCATTTATGTATTTGCACTTTTTTATTAGAACTAAAAACAGATTCTTTATCTATTTTGTTACATAGTTCATTATAATTTTTATTCATAAATTTACTCATTTGATTTCTGTAATCAATTTTTTTCTTTTTTTCTTCTAATTCTACATTTCCAAAAAAATCAGCTTCAACTATCTGTTCCGGTTTTATATTTACTGAAGTAAAAGTTTCATAAAAACCAGTGTTTAATAAATCTCTAGAATTTTTAATATTTCTAAATTTATTTAAAGATCTAGTTTCTATTTGTCTAATCCTTTCTCTAGTTACTTGAAATTTTAAAGCTATTTCCTCAAGAGTATAACAATGTTTTTCTGGATTTATTCCATAACGCATTCTAATAACCTTTTCTTCTCTAGGGGATAAACAATTTGACATGATTTCAGTTATTTTAGAAGATACATCAGATTCAATTGCTCTAATCTCTAAATTTTTAACTGGATCAATTAATTTTACTAATTGTTTTTCTTCCATTTTGGTTTCAAAAGAAGTTCTACTAAAACCTTCCATTTGTCTTTCAGTAAAAGCTTCTTCTTTATCTAATCCCAATATAGATAATAAATTCTCACAAATTTTTGTTAAATCTCCGTCATCTTTTAAAGGAGGTATTTTACCACTTACTGTTCCAGCTGTTTGAACATAAGGTAAACTATATTTTTTACAAAAAGACATAACGGATGAATGGCCCATTCCTTCAATAGCAGATAATAATCTATCATTTCTAATTGTTATTTTAATTCTATAATCTTTCATAAATTCCTTTTGTTATATTATCAATTATGTTATTCTTTCTTTATTATAAATAATTATATAGGATTATTATATTTTTTTACAAGGATGTCAATGAAGTTTTTTTTAACAATATATATATGTTCAGTTGTGTCGCAACAATGCGCAGAAACACCTGTGGATAAGCATGATTATGATAGATTTTATGATACCCATTATGAATGTGTTCAAAAAGGGTTAGGTGAGTCTTATAGTATATTATTTGATAGTGATTTATTTAATACTGAAATTATTAATATTGCAGAATTATATCCTAGATTTTCTTGTGAGAAAGTAGAACAACCCCTGAAGCCTGAGGCCTGATTCTTTTAGCCTTTACCTTGACCCTTGTAACGTTTAATACGTTTCTGTCTTTTCTCATCTTTATTTAAAGATTTTTTATGTTTTCGAGGTCCTCTTTTTTTAGGCTTATCTCGTTCGTGATGTTCTTTAAATTTTTTAGCCACTACTTACCAACTTTTTTAAGAGCCTTCTTGTGAGCTTTTGTAAATGAATCACCTTTTTTCATATCAGCTTTCATTTGTTTCATGTGTTTAGCACTATGATTTTTGCTATGTTTTTCTAAAATTTTTTTCTTATCCATTATTTAAATTTCTTTGCCATTATCTAATTTTGCTGCTGCTCTTAAATATGTTTTATCAGATTCAGTTAATTTTAAATAACTAATTTTACCATTAACATGTTGTCTATTATCAAAACCACAATTAGTACATCTATAATAATCAGATACGATAGCTACTAATACAGTATCTTCTTCACATTCAGAACATGTTCCCATCACAGTATCAATTTGATTGCTAAGCATTATGGTTTCCATTAAAGTTTTTTTTTTTACTTTCATAATTTTTAAACTAAGTCCTTCGCTTTTCCAAGTATTGGTTTATATTTTGTTTTACCATTCTCATCTCGATATGCAAGTAAGAACTGTTTTCTAGGTTTATCAACGATATATGAGCAATGGCACCATCCAGAATTGGGTTCTCCGGGCTTATAGTACTCGAGAATCATTTGATCATAGTCTAAATTTTTATAGATCCAATCACAGAGCTCAGCATTATCTACACCTGGACATTCAAAATCAACGGCCTCAGCATCACAGTGTTGACTGTTAACTGAACTACCAATAGTTTGAGATAATTCCGGAGACCTGTAGCCGGATGTCACCATTACAGGACCAAAATGATCTCGAACCGGTTGTAAAATATTATCACAAAGTAATTGTAGTTTTGCTATTTGATCTGAGTTTGGATTATTATCTATGCCCTTACGGACAGCAGTATCTGACTTGGTTAGCTCCTGGAGCGTAAAATTTTTGGAAAGGTTCATTATTTACTTCTAACAGAATCGATGAAACTGTAAACTCTTCCAAATTGTTTGTCAATACTGAATAAGTCTTGTTGAATCATAGTTACCATTAACTGAAGTTCTATAAGTGTAATCAAAGTCCATGTAGCAAGTCCCATTAAGATTGTACCCAACAATCCAATTAACATTGTATTGGTTTTTCTACTCACCTAGTAGGTCCACCAAATAATGCTAAAATACAAATAGCCACAATTAATAAAGCTGTAAATTTGTAATTAATATCTGGTTCCATCCGGGCACACTCCATTATTGACATGATAAACACTCCTCATATTCAATTTCTTTTACTTCATGTTGACATTTTTTACACTCACATAAATCCATTAAAGGTGTGTAGTGTTCCGAGTCTATTTTATCTTCACTGCAATGACACCCATGGCCACATGTTTTGCACTTTACCATCATGTAATTAAAATATTATTGCGCCAAGTATAAAAGATACTCCAGCTATTATAATTTCAGTTCTGTTATGTAATTGCCATACCATAAACTTGTTTTTGTATTTTTCGAACATTTTATCTCCATTATTTGATCTCTCCCCAGTTAGGTCCAGACTCATAATCAACTTTGTTTGGAACTTCTAAATCTACAGTTTGTTCCATTATTTGTTTTATTTTAGCAGCTTGTGATTCTGATTCAATAGAAAAATCAAGTTCATCATGGATTTGTATATGAGCTAAATGACCTTCTTTATACAGGTCAATCATTGCTTTTTTAGTCATATCTGCAGCACTACCTTGAATTAATTTATTTAAAGCTTTGTAAGTAAATGCTCTTCTTGTTGAATTATTATGCCAATAATTTTTTTTAGGTTTACCGTCTTTATCTTTAATAACATTACCTTCAAAATCTTTTAATATTGGTCCCATTTCTTTTAATTCCAACATTCTTTCATGTTCTTCAGCCGGTACATATGTCCCCCAATCTGCTCCTCTTAATACAGGTTCATACTTTGGAAAACGACATTTTCTATTTAAAAGAGTTCTAATTTGTGCTCTGTTTTGTGCTGCTGACATTACCTTGTTCATAAGTTGTTTAACGAAAGGTGCTTTATCATGGTATTGTGTAAATAATTCTTCAGACTTTTCTTTACTAACACCTAACTGTTCCATTAATTTAGTTTTACCCATTCCATAGAACAAACCTAAATTAATTGTTTTAGCTTGACTTCTTGGAATAGACGCCATCTCTGCAACAATTTTGTGAAAGTCTGTTGAAGGATCATTTTCATATGAATCTGCAATTGAATTTACTGAAGGTAAAGAAAATTTTAATGCATAGTGTGCAACTAATCTTGGTTCCTGTTGCGAGTAATCAAATGTACCCCACTTACAACCTTCCTCAGGTATAAATAAAGATCTAATTAAGGGCCCTGTTTCCGGATCCCTGGCGGGTATTTGCTGTAAGTTAGGATTAGAATAACTAAATCTTCCAGTAACTGTTCCACCTTGATCTGAACGTATTTGATTTATATCTGCATGTATTCTACCATTATGTTCATGTTTAATGATTGAATCAATAAATGTAGTTCTAACCTTGTTTATTTTTCTTGCTTCTGCTATCATATTAACTACAGGATTTTTATGTTCATTCAAGAAACCTTTAGTAAAAGATGGTTCACCCGTAGGTGTTTTAGAATATGTTAAATTTAATTTATCAAAAAGTGGAGCAATACTTCTTGCTGCCATTAATTGAATATCTATTCCTGTTTCTATTTTTATTTGTTGCAACAAGTTTTCTTCTTTTATTCTTAATGCTGTCTTCAACGTATGAGCTTTTTGAACGTCTACTCTTACTCCTAAAAAACGCATGTCGACTAGGCAAGGGAAAAGATCAGTTTCTAAATTAAATATATCCTGAAGATCATCTTCAATAATTACTTTTTTTAATTTCTGCCAAAGTTTAAAAGTTAGTTCAGCATCTTTTTCACCATATGCTCCAACTTCCATTGCAGGCATTCTCCACATTTCAGCTTTGGGATCTAATCCTCTTTCTTTAGCTGCTTCATTTAATTTTGTTTCATTCTTACCTTCACTTAAATGATGCCAAGATAAAGTATTAAGTGTAAATGAAAATCTGTTCTCATCAATTAATGATGCTGCAATCATGGTATCTACGATTAAACCATTGATTTTTATACCTAAATTTCTAATCCAAGATACATCATACATTGCATTATGAAATATTTTTGTAGCAGGTGATTCACAAATATCTTTAAACCACTCTAAAGTTTTCTTACGATCTAAGTTTGGTCCAATCTCATGTGCTATTGGAAAGTATCCTTTGTAACCATCTACAGCCACAGCAATACCTACAACTTCACCATTACCTATAATGGCCCCTGAACCCTTACTCTTTAAATCTGGATCTCTTGTCTCTAAGTCAATCGCAATCTCATCTGCTCCTCGAAGATCAGGATACTCATTAGGCATTACCCATTCTGTTTGGACTGTAATCATTTTTTCTTTAAGTCTTTCATTGTTTTAATTTGTAATTCACAATAATGAATTATTTTCTCAAGGTCTTGTATTCCCGCTTTGTCTTTATAGCGACACACATACTTTATAACATTCCCCTGAAAAAAAGAAAGGTCGTTTTTAGAAATAAATTCATAAGGTTGAATATTAAATTTCTTATAATGTGATCCTCCAATTTGTTTATCTTGTGGAAAAGAATCGTTAAATATATCTTTATGTGTCATTGCTACCTCTTTCAAGTTCTTTTAAAACTTCTTCTGAACTACCATTAAATGTAAATATTTCATTATTTTTTTTATAAACAATAAAATATTCTTTTTTTTCTTTTTTTATTTCTATTATTTTCATTTTAATACCTCCATTATGTTAATTACGAAAAATGTTAATGTTATTGTTATTAATATGTCGGACGTTATTATCCTCATAATTGATACCCCTTTCTATTTTTATCTAGTTTTAGTTTATATAAATTGTTACGTGCTCTTGTAGTTCCCACATACCAAACTCTATGTTCTTCATCTTTTTTGTTTTGATTTTGATTAATAGATTTAATTATTTTATCACCCATATCTAAACATAGAATTACATTATCCTGTTCTCCCCCTTTAATAGCATGAACAGTGGATAACCATATTCTTGCAGGCTTTTCTAAATTTTCTTTGTTCTCTAATAAATGCAATAGATATTCTTTGTCATCATCTTCAGCTAATTTAAAAGCTTGAAACCAGTTCTGGTCTGGTTTCCATTTATATTCTCCAGTAAAATCTTTTATATCTTTTATCTCTTCTTCCGCTAATTCTTTACCTTTACACCATGCATTGTAATTATTCATGGCAGTATACATTCTAATTTTTATACTTTTACCTCTATTACTTTCAAAATATAGACCTTTATCAATAAGCATTTTATGTATTTTTAAAAGCTTTGATACTGTTCTAGTTAATATAAACCATTTATTTTTTGTTAAATCTATCTCATCTAAATTATATATGTCTTCACATATACCTTTTTCATTTCTTGGATAATATTTTTTTAATTTTCTTATACCCACTATATTACTTATTGGTATTGTTGATTGTGCCTGCACTGCTTTAGATATTCTTTTAGATCTATTTAAAACTCTTTCTTTTGCGGGTTCTTGTATAAATCTTTTAACATCTGCTCCCGCCCATTCAAAGATAGCTTGATCATCATCACCAGCTAAATATATATCTTTAGTTTTAGCTTTTAAAATATCATATAGTTTCCATTGTAAAGGAGACAAATCTTGAGCTTCATCAATAAATACCACATCAAAATTTGGAATTTTATCTGACCTATCAACTAACATTTTAATCATGTCATTGAAATCAAAAAGGTTTTTCTTATCTTTATATACCAGTAAATTATCATGTATGTGTTTTAAAGTTTTCCAATTTACATTTTTTGTATCGTGTTCTTCTAAATCAAATTGTTCTCTTAAACTTACACACCTGTTAACTGCTTTATGTATTATCTGAAAATATGGATTGTCAAAACCAAGATAAAAAGATTCATCACTGTTATATCTATCGTAATATTTAACTTGTAGATTTACTTTTTTACCAAAATCTTCGTAATGGTAAGGCTGCATTACATTATCTTGATTTATATTATCTAAACAATCAAAACCTAATGAATGTAATGTTCTAAAGTAACTCAGTCTTCTAGGTGATACTGGTGACATTCTCTCTTTTGCTTCACCTGCAGCTTTTTTAGTAAATGCAAAGTAACCTATTTTATCTAAAGGTGTACCAATTCTAATGTATGCCTTTGCTCTAGATATTAAACGATATGTCTTACCTGTACCTGGTGGACCATAGTATTTATAAATCATACTATCTGATCTTCCCGTTCTATTTTAATAGTTTCTTTTACTTCTTCAGGTTTATCAAAAATAAACAAAGGTATCTTTGCAACTCTTATTGGTTTAAAATATTTTCCATCATCATCTTGACCTGGAAATCTTTTCTGTTTACCAAAGAAAGCTTTCTTATCTTCATCTGTTTCTGAATTGATATCAAATAGTTCATTAGATATCATATAAGATGTTTTCTGTGCATCATACTTCCACTCTTCATTTTTTAATTTGTCAAAAAATTTATCAAATACAAACCATGCAAATTTTTCTTCAACTAAAGGTCTACCACTTTCAAAAGACATGTAACTTGTTGCCTGAGGCCCGTATATATGTTTCTCTAAAAGTTTTTTAAGAACTTCTATTGGACTTGTACCTTCTGCAGGTTCTATAATTTCTATCTTATCTTTAGGACTACTTAATACTTTTAATATTGTTTTAAATTGTTCTTGTTTAATTGTAGGTGCTATTACTAATGCTTGTTCAAATAATACAGTTACAAATTCATTAATCTGAGTTAATTTATAAGTATTTTTAAAATGAAGTTGAACGTTTTCATTATCCTCATCTTTTACAGTTAATCTCCATTCTGGATTAGGTTTGTAATTTATTTTTTGTAAGTTACTTAGTTCTGGAAAATTAGGTTTACCATCTGATAAAACACCATAAGTTCTTTTAGTACATAAAGCTTTCATACAGTTCGGTGCTAAAAGTGGATCTGTACATGTAAAACCTTTCTTTTGTTTTTCCCAATTTTTTATTTTTGATTTAATATGATCGTCTGTCCAATGTTCATCAAAAGAAAAATACTTTCTACCTGCTTGCAATACCATTTTTTGCCAACTATCAGGATACTTTTTCTTAGCAAACACCATATAGTTATATAAAAAACGATCTCTACCATCAGTAAAAGTCATAACTTCTTTTGTTAATTTTTGTAAACAAGGTGGACCGTCATTAAATTCTTCTCCTCCACCTTTTAATTCTTTTGAAACTATATCTTCTTTTATATATTTAAATGCTTTAGGATCTACTAAATTTAATTTTACAGTCTGTATAAATTTGTCAAATGACATTGTAGTTCCATCTACATCTAAAGCTTTTCTATCATCTCCGTTGTAAGGTAAATTAATAAAGTTTCCATTTGAAAGAGTGCCATCACTAGATCTTAATTGTGTTTGCTTCGGAAAAATTTCAGTACCTTGAGGTAATTTAAATGCAAATAATAATTCTTCTAAAAAATCTCTTATGTCTTTTGCTTTTACCAATCGAGTAGTGAACACATACAAATGTAATCCACCACTCTTGGATAGGATAGGTATGATTGGCAATTCCTTATCTTGAATTATGTCTAAATAAAATTTTCTATCTATTGGATATTTATCTACATCAATTGCACCAAACCTTGCCATACCTTCGTCAGTACACGGTTGTATTCCAATTGATTTAACTCCTTTAATATGATCTTGATAATCTTCATTAGTGACCGGTATCTTAGCCCACTCATGTTTCCACTTTTTCTTCCCTGTTTCCTGATCTATGTATCCGTCTTCTATTTTACAAACACCGTAACTTCTTTGAAGCCCTGTAAAGTATTCTATATATTCTTTCATATGTTCCTATCCATTTGATTTTTTTAAAACGTTCCCAGTCTCCCGGGAACGTCCTAGCTTGGCCAGCATCCCTAAAAGGGAAACTATATAATATCTTCAGATTTTTTTTCAGTTACTTTCTCATACTTAGGTTGATTAAACCCAGTAGATACTTGTTTTTGAAAATCCTGACTTACCTTGTACAAAGATGCATCAGCACTATTAGATATATCTAACATCTTAACCAATGAAGGTTTATAGATAGACCAGTTTTTATCTCCAGCACTTTTTTCAACAGTTCTTAATTTAAAGATTGCTGAATATGCTGCAGGTTGAAAAGAACCTTTGTCATCTGTCATTCTTAAATTAGAAATAAGATTATTAAGTTCTCTTGCTGGTGTAAGATTAGATGATCTCATAGTAATCACTGCTCTTCTAGGTTCACCGTCAAAAAGTGCAAGAACATAAAAGTACATAGTTTTTTCAAGATAGTTACCGTTTGGTAATCTATACTTAATGCCTCTCATCTCCTCTTTTGCATCTGCCGGTGGTGTCAAATGTGTTCCAACAGGTGCTGATGGAGCATCACCTTTTTCTTGCCACTCTGGATATCTAGTTTGCGTATGTGCAACTATAATATCTAAACCTTCTTTACCATCTATTAGTTTTCCAAAACTATTAGAATATATCATTCCAGGTTTTGCACCTTCAACAAACTTAGCGTTTCTTGAATTACATTCTGGTGATAGTTGGTGTAAGATTTTCAGAATCGGTGTTGATACATCATCTGATTTTATTTCTTCTGCACCTTTACCTGAATCGGCTCTAAGGTTTAAAGAAGCTAGTGCACCTGCACTATTTTTCTTAACGACTTGGTTCTCCATATTATTTACTCCTATTAGTTTATTAGTTTATTTTTTATTAGTAACGCTCGTACTATTTTTTTCATACGAACTAAACAGATCAGAAGGAATCTCAAGATTTTTATCTTTTAAATCCGACATCACTGCAGAGAGTCGAGCGTGGTGAACCTTCTCGTCTTGAGTTGGTTCATAGCCACGCTCCCTCGCAAGGCTAGCGTACTCGACAGCCTTGTTATCTTCGCCTTGACCAAATGATACTGAGATATTATTATCTACAATATCACCTAAGCCATTGTCTCGAAGCCATTTGATTGCTTCAGCTTTTTTATCAGCTCTTATTGAAGCAAAAAACCTATTTTTAACTGACAGTTCAGAACCGTCTTTTAATTTTAAAGTTTTTAAATTCATCTTGTCCATTAACTGTGGAATAGTTATTCCACTAATATAATCGTACTGTGATTTTAATTCTTTCAACTTTATTTCTGCTGCTAAAACTTGCGCTCCAACAGTTTTTAATTGTTCGATCGCCTCTGATAATAAAGTTGGATCAACTATATCAGTTTGATCTGGTGCATCTGTTCTTAAATTTATATTCATAATATATCCTTTCGTAAAAGGTATATAGGATAGTTATATCCGAATGTCAATACTAGTTTTGAAAAATATTTATCTCGATTGGATAATAAGTTTTTTCTTGTCGGTCCCATTTTAACAGTTTAAATTTCCCGTTAGTCATATCAGAAACAATAGAACATGTCACTCCAATAATTGCAGGATCACCTGATAATAATAAATAATCATCAGTTGTAAAATTTCTTAACTTATCTCTTATTTGAAAAATTAATGGTCCAGGTGAAAAAATCATTTGTGCTTTAGAAGGAAGCATCACCATAATTTCGCCATACTTCTGCGCACCCATAACATTATATTTGGGTTGACCGCTTTCTCTATCAACAGGAATGTCTTGAACTAAATATACTTTAGAATTATTCTTAGTTATAAAATTTTGCATTTCGTTATATTCTTTTATTTTCATTATTGACTTCTATTCTTTTATGCATTATATACACTTTTAGAAAGAAAAAGCAAATTATGAACTATAAATTTAAAACTAAGCCGTACGGCCATCAATTAGATGCGTTAAAAGCTTCTTGGGATAAAGAAGTGTTTGCATACTTTATGGAAATGGGTACAGGTAAATCTAAAGTATTATTAGATAACGCAGCAATCCTTTACGACAAAGGTGAGATCAATGCGTTGTTATTAATTGCACCTAAAGGTGTTTATAAAAACTGGTTTGATTCTGAAATACCTACTCATCTTGTAGATCACATAGATAAAAAAATGGTTCTTTGGAAAACATCAGATAAATCTATAAAACAAATTAAAAAATTAAATACTTTATTTGAACCTGGATCTGATCTTCGTATTTTAATTATGAATGTAGAATCTTTTTCCTCAGGTAATGGTTCAGAATTTGCATATAAATTTTTATCAGCACATCCTAAATCAATGGTTGCAATTGATGAAGCGACTACAATTAAAACACCTAGTTCTAATAGAACTAAAAATATATTATCTTTAAGTAATCATTGTAAATATAGAAGAATACTTACAGGTTCTCCTGTAACAAAATCCCCCTTAGATTTATATAGCCAATGTGCTTTTTTAGATCCTTGGTTATTAGATCATCAATCTTTTTATACTTTTAAAGCTAGATATTCTATCTGTAAAAAAATACAAGTTAATGGACGTCAAATAGAAATTGTTGTTGGGTATAGAAATTTAGGAGAGTTATCAGATAAAATAAAAACTTTTTCTCAGAGAGTTTTAAAAGAAGATTGTTTAGATCTCCCTGAAAAAACATTTGTCAAACATTATGTTGAGCTTACAAAAGAGCAGAAAAAAGTATATGAGCAAATGAAAAAAGAAGCAATAGCTTTTTTAGATGGTAAGATGCAATCTACTGCAACTGTTATGACTCAACTAATGAGGCTTCATCAAATTACTTGTGGACATTTTACTGCTGATGATGGTACGATAAAAGATTTGCCTTGTAGTAGGCTAGGTGAATTAATGGACATCTTAGAAAAGATAGAAGGTAAAACTATTATATGGTCCCACTATACTCATGATGTAAAAAGAATCATTGCTGAAATTAAAAAAGTATACGGTGAAGATTCAGTTGTAGATTATTATGGTGCAACCGATACAGATTCTAGATCAGCTAATATTAAAAAATTTCAAACAGATGATAAGTGTAGATTTTTTGTAGGGACTACTCATACCGGCGGATATGGTATTACCTTAACTGCAGGAAGTAATATGGTTTATTTCTCTAATGGTTATGATTTAGAGAAACGTCAACAATCAGAAGCACGTATTGATCGTATAGGTCAAACTAAAAAAATGACTTACATTGATATAATGGCTCAAGATACTATTGATGAAAGAATTGTAAAAGCTTTACGTAGCAAAGTTAATATTGCAAATGCAATTATGGATGAAAATTTAAAAGATTGGATATAACGATTATAGTCCCCACTATAATCAATCCCGGCAGCTAAGTGCCAACCTCCCAAAAAAAACTATAATTTTAATACTAATGCTGTAATCATTCCACCCATACCTATGAGTAAAGCACCTGCGCAACCAATTAAAATTCTTTCAATTCTATCAATTTGAATTTCTAATTTATTAATTTTTTCGTGAGTTTGTTTTTGCATTATTCTACAGAGTTTTTCGTGAGATTCTATTTTTTGTAAAGCAACGTTCTTAGGCATTAGTAACCAGTTCTTCCCATTCCACTTTTATTAGAAAAAGAATCTGCAGCTCCTTTAGCTCCTGTATCTCCACCAGTATTATCTCCACCACTTGGCCCAGTGTAATTTCTTTCCGATCTAGGTCTATTCATAAAATCTTTTGAACCCGTAGCTTTTGCTATTTTTCTATTATTAAAATATTCAGCTAAATTTTCCGATTTACCAAACATTGAATTCTGCATTTTATTATTTAAAGCTCCTAGACCTTTTGCGCCACCGCTTAT
>FUWD012824712.1_pt1 | contig 14158 bp, 11 predicted proteins | sample 1063281 | NCBI WGS metagenome assembly FUWD01 (sample SAMEA79048168, study PRJEB19326) | metagenome | biome: marine | reverse complement strand
TTATCGATTTAGTTGCTGGAGAGGATTGGGGAGATTTGCTTGATGTTTTATAAAAGGTGGTAGATATGCGGCTGCAGGTGCAATCGCAGGGCCAATAGTTGAACTTGATGTTAGAACCCTTTATTTAAAGGATTTGGTATTGATTGGTTGCACATTTCAGGATCGTAAAGTATTTCAAAATTTAATTGGCTATATCGAAAGAAACGAAATTAAGCCTTTGGTTTCAAAGACCTACCCTCTTGAAAATATTGTTAATGCTCAAAAAGACTTTTTATCAAAAAAATATGTAGGAAAGCTCGTGCTTATACCTTAATGCAATCAATGATAGTTAAGCAAATTAATATTTTTCAAGTAGATATTATTAGTAGTCGAATATGTTGTCTTATAAAAGAATTGGAAGTGGGACACCTTTGGTATTGATTCATGTGGAAATCTCAGGAAGAATTATACAAGGCAAAAAAGAGTTTAAATAGGCCTATTTATTCCCATTTGAAATACCAATAAGAGGCATCCGCTATTAGTTTGTGATGAGTGCACACTTCCTGGCTCAAACGTAACAAAGTCACCCTTTCTAAATACTGTATTATCTGAATCAGTTAACTCTCCATCTAAAACTAAGAACTCTTCAAAGCCAGTATGCTCATGAGGGATAGATTGAGCGCCAGGTTCTAGCTTCAATATAAAACTCCCAAAACCTTTCTCTTTATCAAGGCTAACTATATGCCAACTCATTTTTTCAATGATTGAGCCGTACCTGTCAAAGGGCTTAAATTCAACATCTAATGGATTAGTAATTTTTCTTTTATCCATAATAATTCTCTAAGTTTTTATCCAAATAATTATAAGTAATTGTCTAACTAGTATTTAATAATATAATTCAACTCAACTCGAGCTTATTATTATTCTCACTGAATTGTCCTTTATTGATTGAAAAATAAAGGAAAAAGTGTAGAATCATTGTTCTTTTTAAGTATTTAATAATATATGTCTAAATTATCTAGAAATTTCATTGCAGGTGAATGGTCTCAAGGAGCCAGCACAATACCTAACATCAACCCTTCAGACACGAATGACTTGATTGGAGATTTTGCTCAAGCAGATATTTCACAACTAGAGGATGCTTTTAGTTGTGCACAAATTGCTCAAAAGGAGTGGGCTGAAACTGGATTAGAAAAACGTCAAGCTGTATTAATGAGTATTGGCGAAGAGATGATGGCTCGTAGTACAGAGTTAGGAGAATTACTGTCTCGAGAAGAGGGAAAGCCTAAGGCTGAAGGCAAGGGTGAAGTATATAGAGCTGGACAATTTTTCACTTACTATGCGGCTGAAGTGCTACGTCAAAGTGGTGATACAGCTGACTCCGTGAGGCCTGGTATTGAGGTTGATGTTCGAAGAGAGGCTATGGGAACTGTTGCTATTATATCTCCCTGGAATTTTCCTACTGCAACAGCAAGTTGGAAGATTGCGCCTGCTCTAGCTTTTGGAAATGCCGTTATATGGAAACCAGCAAACCTTACCCCGGCAAGTGCTGTAGCACTTACTGAAATTATATCCAAACAAGATATTCCTAAGGGGTTATTTAGCTTAGTCATGGGTCCTGGCTCTTCTATAGGCCAAGCTTTAGCAGAAAGCCCTAAAATACATGCTATAAGCTTTACTGGTTCGTACGATGTTGGTCGCACAATTGCAGCAGCAGCTGCAAAAAATTTGACTAAATTTCAATTAGAGCTTGGCTCTAAAAATCCTTTAGTTGTTATGGACGATGCAGATATAGATATTGCTGTTGCTGCTGCAACTGGTGGTGCATTTGGCAGTACAGGCCAAAAATGTACCGCATCATCTAGGCTCATTGTTCATCAAGATATCCATGACGAGTTTGTTGATCGTATGAAGCTTTCTACATCTGCTCTTAAGGTCGGACATGCACTTGAAGAAGGCACTCAAATAGGTCCTGCAGTAAGTGAGAAGCAACTTAAATCAAACCTTGACTATATGAGCTTAGCCAGAAAAGAAGGCTGTGAGGTGGTTTGTGGTGGTGATGCTCTTGATCTTGGCACTCCTGGATATTATATGCAACCAGCATTATTGACTGGTGGTGACAACTCTATGCGGATTAATCGTGAAGAGTTATTTGCACCAATTGCATGTGTAATAAAAGTTGCAGACTATGACGAAGCTCTAATGCTAGCCAATGACACTGAGTTTGGACTGGTTTCTGGAATTATTACCCAATCCCTATCAAGGGCAACTCATTTTCGTAGAAATTCAGAGACTGGATGCGTGATGGTCAATCTGCCTACAGCTGGAACTGACTACCACGTCCCATTTGGAGGCAGAAAGAATTCTAGCTTTGGCCCTAGAGAGCAAGGTAAATACGCAAAAGAACTTTATACACAGGTAAAGACTTCTTATATTTCATCTGGAACCCCATAATGAGCAATAGACCCCTTTTTATAGATGGGCTTCAATATAATAATTGGAGTGAGGAAATCTTTCAGCAAATACATCAAGGTGGGCTTAGCGCTATTCATGTAACAATATGCTATAACGAAGACTTCCAAGAAACTGTTCAGAACATGATTGACTGGAACAGATATTTTCAGAAGTACCCCGATTTAATATTTTTAGGTCGTAATGCAGAAGACGTTCGTAGGGCTCAATTAGATGGTAGAACAGCTATATTCTTTGGTTTTCAAAACTGCTCACCTATTGAAGATAATATAGGGTTAGTTGAAATATTACACAGCCTTGGCGCAAGGTTTATGCAGCTTACTTACAATAATCAAAGTCTTTTAGGTACTGGTTGTTATGAGACAAATGATTCTGGAATAACTAGAATGGGAAGGCAAGTCATTAAAGAGATGAACAGAGTGGGTCTTGTCGTTGATATGAGTCATTCTGCAGAACGCTCCACACTTGAAGCAATTGAAATATCTGAACGGCCAATTGCAATTACTCACGCAAATCCTACTTTTTGGCACCCGGCTTTAAGAAATAAGTCTGACGATGTGATTAGATCTCTGGGAGCCAATGGTGGGATGTTGGGATTCTCAATCTATCCTCACCATTTAAAGAATAAGTCTGACTGCACTTTACAAAGCTTCTGCGAAATGATTGCTGATACTGCCGACATGATAGGAATTGAGCATCTAGGAATTGGTAGTGATTTATGCCAGAATCAGCCAGATAGTGTTGTTGAATGGATGCGAAATGGAACCTGGTCCAATGAAGTTGATTTTGGTGAAGGGTCATCTTCTTTTTCTGGTTTTCCTGAACAGCCTCCTTGGTTTAAAGACAACAGAGACTTTTCAAATATTGAAACAGGACTAAAAGAAAAAGGCTTTAGTGATAAAGATATAAAGGCTGTATTAGGTCAAAATTGGTTGAATTTTTTCGATTCATCCTTTGAGCCACTATAAATAATTAAATGAACCGCGGAAAGTATTCAGAAGAACAATTGATGCGGCCACCTGAAATGGTTATGCGTCTTGATAGAATGGGGTCCTCCCATCAAACTAGACTTAGCTTTATGCGCTCTTTGGTTAGGAGAATGTCAAACGAGAAGTGGCAATTTGAATGTCTTCGGCGTGACATAGATAATGACGGTTTTGGAGTTAGTGTTTATGCCGCTAAGACTCCCAATAGAACTTATTCTCTTATTGCTTTTACCCAAGACATACCACCAAACAAACGTACAGACCGCGTAATAGCTGAAGTTTGGGATGCTACATTTAGTTTGTTTGACGGTATACCAACTCAAAGTGATATAGACTATTTAGCTCTAAACACGCCTAAGCAAGAAGGCGGCAGATTTCGTCCTAGTGAACTTGTTTTAGCAAGAGCGAACAAAAGTTTGAGGCTTTTTGAGCATGTTATATCTTCACTAGCAAAAGGCAATCAGCCAGACATAGGTTTGCTATCCTCAGTAGGATACCTTATGCGAACAACTGCTGTATATGGTAGTGGTAAGTTTGGTTGTGCTGATAGAGATAAAATTGCAAACAGGGAAGAATGCAGGGGTGCATTTCAAATTGAGCTTTTGGCTGTTTACCTGATAAGGTGGTTTACAGTAGATTTAGTAGAGTACTTAGCAAAAAAAAGAGGTGGCAATAAAGCTGCTAAGCTCAATTCATCTATCAGTCAATTTCTAGGTATTGGCAATTCTACAGGGCTAGGAATGGCTCCATTTCTATTGAAACATCCTACTCTAATTCATCGCTGGGCTATGGCTAAAGAAACAGCGTTAGCAAGAGTAAGAGGAATTAAGGTGCCAAAAAAAGAAACTCTTGAAAGTTTTATTAAGTCGTTAGAACAAGTTAGTAAACACCTTACTGAATGGAGAGTTGGTGATGAAGTGCAGACAGAAAAAATTAGTTGTCTTAAGGGTGAAATTAGATCACTGATTAAATTGTCTAGTAAGGGCTCTATGTTAAAGGCACCCTATCCATGGAATCATATTTATGAGCATACTGAGGAGAATTTCTCTCTAGAGTGCCAAGAAATTATTGTGTCCCTTGTTATTGAGCCGCATGGTTACTTGGTTGATGATCTAGCTGAATCCATGTTCTCCGAATCTATACCAAAAATTGATGTAAATATGAAGCTTGGTAATTTAAAAGAAATAATAAACACTTACTATAATTGGGCAACTAGCATAGATTTTACAGAGCCTAATTCTCAGCACCATTTTTGGTATTACTCTGAAGACAAGTTAGAGCCGCGTTTTGGTTCTCGTGATGAGGAAGATGGCTCTGACCAAGAGATGCCATTAACCATAGGTAGGGACGTAAATGAACTTAATAAAGTTTTACTGACAAATAGAGATACAATGTTGGTGGGAGAGTTTGTACTATCTCAACCTCAATTTAGACACATAATACGACGCATTCAGAATACTTTTCATAATCCATATTCGGAAATACAGGATAACTTATTGGACGAGTCTATGATGCCATTAAATTTATTGCGCTTCAAGTTGGCTTTTTTTGGAGCATCTAAGTTTGACCCAAAATCAGAGCTTTGGACTAGGATATCAATGTACCAAGGCGCTCCAGTGCCAGAAAATTTATCTACTGCTGGATATGACAACTGGTATTTCCCAGTTATACCAAAAGAATCAATATAGATGAGCAATGATAAATTAACAATTTCTCTTAATGAGGTACTATTCTTCTTCACACGTGCAGGCTTTGGTGTTAACGCCCCTGTCGGTGTCGCTGAAGACTTTGCTCGTAGCAATATATGGATTGCCGAAAATGGGTTTGACCCTTGTTTATGTAGTCTTAATGCTTTAGAGAGTATAGATAAGAAAATAAGTAGTCTTGATGTGCAATATAAAGAAACAAAAAAAGGTATTAGTTTTTATAGCTCAAAGGATGTATATTTGTCATCCCTTGTCGCTTCTGTAGCAGCTATAGATAGAATTAATCTAGATATTCAAGACAAAGAATTGGTTATAGAAAATGTTGACTATCCTATCCTTGTTGTTGCTGCAATGGGAGCTAATAAGTGTATTGGTTTGCAGGTAACTTGGCAAGATGAAATAAAAAATGAACACCTAGTAAAGTTTACTTCTTTGGATACATGGGAGTTAGTAAGTTCTAATTTAGAGCATGTAGAGTTAAGCAAGGGGGCTAGTATGACTATTCAGCCTATATCTAGTGAAACCAAACAGACTTCTAGGGTCAGTACTAAAAAATATATTATAAGTAAAGAAAAGAATAAAATATTGCAAAGTGGTGTCGCTGTGGGAGAAAACTGGCAAGGAGTTTACAGCTTTTTTTCACGGTGTTTAGTTAAATCAACTGTTGAATCACGTGCCTCAGGAGCAGGAGCGGGGTTAGTTGATACAGATTAGATCAAGGGAAAATTATTATGAATACAACTACATTAAATAGAAGTGAAATAGAAAGTATAGCCTCTAAAGCGTTAATGAAGGCAGGCGCAAGTCATACAGTTTCTGCCTCGATGGCAAGAGGGGTCGCCGCCGCTGAGATGGATGGAATTGCTAGCCATGGCTTGGTCTATGTACCAATATATTGTGAACATCTAAGCTGTGGCAAGGTCAACAAGGATGCAGAAATTATTGTTAACCAAGCAGCTATTAGTGCTATTAAGATTGACGCAGATAGTGGCTTTGCACATCCTGCAATTGACGCAGGCTTTGAACAGTTTATTAAAAGTGCCAGTGAAAATGGTTGTGCCGCAATGTCAGTTAGGAACTCCTATAACTGTGGAGTGTTAGGATATCATACTGAGCGCATAGCTAAAGCAGGTTTGACGGGTCTAGGGTTTACCAATGCTCCGGCTTCAATAATGCCTGTAGGAGGAGATACCACTGTAATAGGAACTAACCCGTTTTCACTTGCTTTGCCAGATGGAAATAATGGTGTCGCATTTGTTATTGACCAGTCCGCTAGCGTTGTTGCTAAGAGTGAAATTAAAATGCATGCACAAGCAGGAAAGCCTATCCCAGAGGGTTGGGCTTACGATGCAAAAGGAAACCCCACGACCAATGCTGATGAAGCAATGAAGGGCTCAATGGCGCCAGTTGGTGGTTATAAAGGTTTTGGGACAGGCTTGATGGTCGAATCTTTTGCTGCTGTTATGGCTGGAGCAACGCTGGGCAAAGATGCTAGCCCTTTTGCTGGTACAGCAGGAGGCCCTCCTAGGACCGGACAGTTCTTTTTTGCTGCATCTCCAGATGTTTTTTCTTCTGATGTATTCAATGAAAGAGTCTTTTCACTAAAAGAGTCCATAGAGTCTCAACCAGGAGCACATCTGCCGGGTAGTAGGCGCTTTATAACAAGAACAGAGCACGAAATAAATGGGGTTAATGTTAGTGTTGAATTGCTAGATAAAATTCAAGCTCTCTAGCACTGTATCAAGCTCACTGCAAGACCGCCTAAGGCTGTCTCCTTGTATTTGTCAGACATATCAAGTCCGGTCTTTCTCATGGCCTCAATGCATTCGTCTAGAGAAATTAAATGGTCTCCACTTTCCCTGAGAGCTAGAGAACTTGCGGTATAAGCCTTTACTGCACCAAAACCATTACGCTCAATACATGGAACTTGAACAAGGCCTTTGACTGGGTCACATGTCATTCCTAAATGGTGTTCGAGAGACATTTCAGCAGCATTTTCAATTTGCTTACTAGTTCCCCCTCTAACATCACAAAGAGCTGCTGCTGCCATAGCTGATGCAGAGCCAACCTCTCCTTGACATCCAACTTCAGCTCCAGAAATTGAACTATTATATTTAATCAACCCACCTATAGCTGATGATGTAAGTAAAAACTGACGTATCTGTTCAGGTTTGGCTGCCTTGTGTTTGTAAAAAAAATACAGTGTCGCAGGGAGAACACCTGCAGCCCCATTGGTTGGTGCAGTAACAACCATATGTCCAGCTGCATTTTCCTCATTAACTGCCATTGCATAGGCACATAGCCAGTCACTGACAGTGGTGTTTTCTGAGTCGTTATTTAGTTGCTCGTATAATTTTTTTGCACGCCTAACTGTGTTAAGCCCACCAGGCAAAATACCTTCATTATTTAATCCATTCTCTACACAGCTTTTCATGGCATGCCATATATCGTCAAGCTTAGAGTTGAGCTCATCCTGTGAAATATTACAAAGCTCATTCGCTTCCTTCATCTGCCATATAGCTTTCTTGCTATTTGCTGACATTTCCAGCATTTCTTTGGAATTATTAAAAGGGTAAGGGTGCTTGCTTTTGCCTCTTTTTCTAGTAGGTCTGTCACCATTTTCTATTTCTTTCGCAGTTACAATAAAGCCACCTCCAATAGAAAAAAATGTTTGTGTTAACAACACTTCCTTGGAGGAATTTATTAGCTCGAAAATCATCCCATTAGGGTTTTGCTTAAATGAGTTCTTAGTATCAAAAATGATATTTGATTTTGGAGAAAAATTACAGCTACCTGACCCCTGTACACTTACAGATTTTTTGCTCCATATTTTCTCTATAAGCTCATCCAAGTTCTCATCGATTACTGTATTAGGCAGGTACCCGTGAATACCCAGAGCAATAGCCTTGTCCGTTGCATGGCCAATACCCGTATACGCCAAAGAGTCTCTCAATGTACAATTAATTGTAAGATCAGAATTATGGTTATTTGCAACAACGCCTTCTACGTCATGCATAAACCTATTTGCTGCAACCATAGGGCCCATAGTATGAGAACTAGACGGTCCAACACCTATTTTAAATAAATCTAAAACACTTATAAACACTATTACCCTCCTCCCCAAGATAATAGGCATACTGTTAATACAGCATGCTATAAATTTGAATTATAAGCTTTTTTTATACTCATATATCAATAGAATTAGTAACTGTATTTATTATTAATATGCAACAATTGATTGCTGAATATACTGAGTTAGTGGCAAAGCAATCCTAATATAATTAAATTCAACCTTTCATTAATTGAATTAATAATCTATTTAACTACTGTGTACAGAGACTATAATAAATTCCTCATAATTTTATATAATATTCATACAGCCAAATGAACACAAGTCGGTCAATTAATACGTCGAAATTGTTGCCAAATAGTGATGTTTTTTGTAATAGGCACATAGGTTCAAGTGTTGCTCAACAAAAGGCTATGTTGGAGCATTTAAATGTTGAAACATTAGATGAACTAATAGATAAAGTTGTTCCTAGGGCAATACGCAGAAAAAAACAAATCAATTTGGATAAGAATTATTCTGAAGCTGATGCATTAGCAAAAATAAAACAAATTGCGCAAAAAAATACATTAATTAAATCTTTTATTGGACAAGGTTATTACAACACAATAACCCCTGCAGTTATACAAAGAAATGTTTTAGAAAATCCAGCTTGGTATACTGCATACACGCCTTATCAGGCTGAAATATCTCAAGGAAGAATGGAAGCTATGATGAATTTTCAAACAATGGTTTCCGACCTTACAGGTATGGAGCTTGCAAATGCGTCTATGCTTGATGAAGCTACAGCTTGCGCTGAAGCGATGACATTTTGCCAGCGCTTGAGTAAGTCTAAAAGCAACATTTTTTTTGTGGCTGAAGACTGTCACCCGAAAAACATTGAAGTTGTGCAAACTCGTGCAAGGCCACTTGGCATAGAGGTAATAGTTGGCAACCCATCAAAAGATTTTGATAGTCTAGAACCTTTCGGGGTTTTGTTGCAATACCCAAATACTTATGGTGAATATAGCAACCACTCTAAGCTAATTGAAACCATGCACAACAAAAAGGCTATGGTTGCATTTAGTGCAGATCTACTAGCTTTAACACTTCTAAAAACTCCAGGAGAAATGGGTGCAGATATTGTAGTTGGAAATACCCAAAGATTCGGTATACCTCTTGGATATGGGGGGCCTCATGCAGCCTATATGGCGACCAGAGAAAAGTTTAAACGGGCTTTGCCAGGTAGACTCATTGGACTATCAGTTGATTCGCAAGGAGAGCCAGCTTATCGTCTTGCTCTGCAAACAAGGGAGCAACATATTAGGCGCGACAAGGCTACAAGTAATATCTGTACAGCGCAAGCTTTGCTAGCGATTATGGCTGGCATGTATGCAATATATCATGGCCCACAAGGATTAACTGATATTGCTAGAAGAGTGCACCAATTGAGCAGCATTTTTTCTGAAGGATTAAAAAGCCTTGGAGTTAAAGTATTAAACAATAATTTTATTGACACTGTTACCTTTGAAGTCAGCAAATCTAAGGCTGTTATTGATACAGCACTTAAGTTAGGATTTAATATAAATCATATTTCAAAAAACACTTTATCGGTCTCTTTTGATGAAACAACTAAGCCTGATGACATTGAAAGGCTTTGGAAGATTTTCAATAAGAATTCTGAATTAAATATCGAAGATGTTCAAAGGTTAACAAAAACTAAAATTAGCTCGGATTTAAAAAGGCTATCTAACATTTTAACTCATGAAGTTTTTAACAAATACCACTCAGAAACTGAGATGATGAGATATATTCGATACCTATCAGACAAAGATTTAGCGTTGGATAGAGCCATGATACCTTTAGGTTCGTGCACTATGAAGCTTAACGCGGCATCTGAATTAATGCCTGTATCTTGGCCAGAATTTTCACAAATTCATCCTCTTGCGCCTTTAGATCAGGCCAAAGGTTATCAACAAATCATAAGTGAGCTAGAAACAATGTTATGCGAAGCTACTGGGTATGACGCAATATCTTTGCAGCCAAACTCTGGAGCACAAGGTGAATATGCTGGTTTGTTGGCGATTCGCGCCTATCAAAGCTCAATAGGAGAGGGGCACCGTGATGTATGCCTTATACCGGCATCGGCACACGGAACAAACCCTGCTTCAGCACACATGGCTGGATTAAAAGTTGTGGTGGTAAATACTGCCGATAACGGCAATATAGATTTGGATGATTTAAAAGATAAGTGTGAAAAAAATAGTAACAACTTATCCGCAATAATGATAACCTATCCCTCTACTCATGGCATCTTTGAGAAAGACGTTAAAAAAGTATGTAGCTTAATACATAAACACAATGGGCAAGTTTATATTGATGGCGCTAACATGAATGCTATGGTAGGAGTCTCTGCTCCGGGAGAGTTTGGTGGCGATGTATCGCATTTAAACTTACATAAAACGTTTGCAATTCCTCATGGCGGTGGTGGTCCAGGAGTTGGCCCAATAGGAGTAAAGTCGCATTTATCTAATTTTTTACCCAAAACCCCACTTAATAACAATTCAGTAGGCTGTGTCTCTGGCGCTCCCTGGGGATCTGCAAGCATACTTCCTATTAGCTGGATGTATATAACTATGCTTGGCAATAATGGGCTATATCAGGCTACAGCGAATGCTATATTAAATGCAAACTATTTGGCCTCTAGACTATCAAAGCATTACCCATTACTATATAGTGATGACAATGGAATGGTTGCCCATGAATGTATTATAGATATCCGACCTATAAAAGAAAAGATAGGTGTAAGCGTTGATGATATTGCCAAAAGACTAATCGACTACGGCTTCCATGCGCCAACTATGTCTTTCCCTGTCCCCGGAACTCTAATGATAGAACCTACAGAGTCCGAATCTAAAGATGAGTTGGATAGGTTTTGCGATGCAATGATTCAAATAAAAAATGAAATCAAAGATATTGAAAATAACAAAAACTCAATAACAGACAACCCGTTAATAAATTCCCCGCATACAGCAGAAATGGTAACATCTTCTGTTTGGGAACACTCTTACTCCAGAGAAAAGGCAGCTTACCCAATACCAAGCCTAAAAAGGGTTAAATATTGGTCTCCTGTGGCAAGGGTTGACAATGTATATGGAGACAAGAACCTTGTTTGCTCTTGTCCAAGTATAGAATCTTATGAATAATTTGGCATGAAATCAATAATAGTAACTGTACTTGGAAATGACAAGCCAGGACTAGTTGATAGCCTATCAGAATTCATTGTCAAGCATAATGGGGACTGGGTTGACAGCCGAATGTCACACCTTGGCGGTAAATTTGCTGGAATACTAAGTATAAATATGAACGATATAGATGTAGACACATTTATTGAAGATATATCTAATGCTGAGATGGGATTACAGTTATTGTGCGAAGTTACAGAGCCATCTTTAGCTGCAGAATATAATAACTACCATATTGAACTCGTTGGCCAAAATAGGCCTGGAATAATACATAAAATATCTCATGTGCTTGCCGAGTTTAAGGCCAACGTAGAGGAGCTTAGTAGCGAAATAGTTGAGGCGCCAATGTCAGGAGAGCAGCTATTTAAAGCTAATATAAACATACATTTACCAGTATCAATTAGCAAACTAACAATCAAAAAGAGGTTAGAAAAACTAGCTAATGAATTCGTAGCTGATATAAAGTTAAAGTAGTTTTCTAGCCCTTAATAATGTTATTCTCTGGGCCGAAGGGGAACTCAGTAATGTCATAAGCGCTATCTTCTGTAATTACCATAACATCATGTTCACGGTAACCCCCGGCACCAGGTTGCCCCTCTGGAATCATAATCATTGGCTCCATAGAAACTACCATGTTTTTTTCAAGTACAGTGTCAATATCTTCTCTTAGTTCAACTCCTGCCTCTCTACCATAGTAGTGAGATAGGACTCCAAATGAATGCCCATAACCAAAGGTGCGACTTTTAAGTAGGCCATATTCTTCAAAGATCTTATTTAGTTCAAGAGCAATATCTTTGCACGCTACACCTGGCTTAATTAGTTTCATTCCTTCCTCGTGAACTTTAACATTTATTTCCCAAAGCCTTAATGACTCTTCATCGACGTGATCGAAAAATAGCGTTCTTTCAAGTGCAACATAATAACCAGCAATCATTGAGAAACAGTTGAGGCTTAGAATGTCACCCTTGCCAACTTTTCTTGTAGTAACAGGATTATGAGCGCCGTCGGTATTAATTCCAGACTGAAACCAGGTCCAAGTATCCATCAGCTCCGAGTGAGGGTATCTCTTTGCAATCTCTCTAACCATTGCTTGAGTCGAATGAAGTGCCACTTCATGCTCTGGAGCACCCTCTTTGATAGCTTCAACCAATGCTGCACCACCTATGTCGCAAACATTGGCGCCCTGTATAATGTGGGCAATTTCTTCATCAGATTTAATCGAACGCATTCTCATACAATCTATTGATATATCAACAAATTCAGCACTTTCAAATGCATTTTTTAGCTTATCTAGACGCTCCTTTGTTATATGGTCGTGCTCAATACCGATCCTGCCTTTATTTTGTACTAGTTGCTGTAATGCATAAAAGAAACTATCTTTTTGCCAGTCAGTATAAACAAGATTTTCACCAAAGGTGCGACGCCAAGGTTGCCCGCCATCAATATTTGCAGACACTGTTGTAGCCTTATTATGAGTAATTACTAAGGCATATGGGCGGCCAAATGAGCAATAAAGAAAATCACTGTAATAGTTTATCCCATGAATTGATGTAAAAATTACCGCATCAATATTATTTTTTGCCATGTGCTTTCTTAAGCATGATTGACGGTTTTTATATTCCAAATCACTAAATGTGTGGACAATATTCTCACCGTTAGGAATAAATTTTGTTCTTGGCATATTCATACCCTCTCCTCTATTTATATCAACCTTCGAATGTTAATAAATTTCCCCTAGGAAAGCAAGCTTTTTCTATAAGATGTATGCTTGTTCTGAAACAAGAATAAATTAGCAATACCTCTTTAGTGGCTTTGCTTTAAATGGCTTTCACGAATGTATGTGTATATACCTGAAACCACAATTACTAAAGCCCCGCTTAGTGTAAATAGGTCCGGCCTTTCTGAAAGGATTATGACTGACAAAAGCATAGCAAATACCAGCCTAGAATAACGAAATGGCGATATAACTGATACATCACCATCTCGAGTAGCAAGCACGACTGCGTAATAGCCAATTACGCCAACAAATGTAGCCGATATAAAATAAGTTACTTCAACCGAAGAAGGAATAACCATAGCTGAATAGAAAGGCATAGCAATAAAACCAGAAATGCCGCACGCTAAAAATGCATATATAGAAACTGTTGTTGTTGAGATACTAGCCTTCATGGTGCGAGTAGATAAATCTCTTACCGCTAAAAATATAGTCGCAATAACTGCTAGAAGTGATTCCGGCATAAAGCTATCAAAACCTGGGCGCAAAATTAATAAAACCCCAAAAAATCCAACCATCACAGCTGTCCAACGACGCCAGCCAACTTTTTCTTTTAAAAATAATGCTGCTCCCATCGTCACCATTAATGGGGTTGTCATTAAAATCGATGCTGCAGATGACAGTGGGGTCAAGGCAATCGCAGAAACAAAAAATAATGCTGCAAACAGTTCGCACAAAGTTCTGATAATAACTGAGCTATTCAATAGATCTCTTTGCAGAATTGGCGCATGAGTCAGAAGAGCGGTAATTATAAGTACGGAAGCCCCACTAAAGCCTAGAATAATTAATATCTGTGATACTGGTAGATGTGATGAAAGAAGTTTAATAAACAAATCCTCAAGAGCAAACCCCGCCATAGCAAGAATCATAAATAAAATACCGCGTAAAATTTTGCAAAATTTCACCTTGTAGTTAGTTAACTTAACTCTTCTAAATCATATGAAGTATAA
>FUWD013190610.1_pt1 | contig 14160 bp, 20 predicted proteins | sample 1063281 | NCBI WGS metagenome assembly FUWD01 (sample SAMEA79048168, study PRJEB19326) | metagenome | biome: marine | reverse complement strand
TTTCAACATAGGGATTATTCCATCACTTGTACCCCTGTCTTTGAAATGTAAGAGCCATTAGCGCGAATATTAGAAACGTGTACGCCGATACCACCTGCCCATTTTGAAATAAGAGCTACGTCAGACATTGTTTTGAAAATTCCTTCAATTGAATCTTCTGTACCAATGAGAAAACAAGAACTCATCTGTGGGTACTTAGTTCCGGCATTAAAAAGAGTAGGTGTAGCGTGAGTATAATACTTTAGTGACAAAGAATTATATGTAGTTTCTACGCTTTTCATATCAGAACCATGAATTCCAATAGCTACTCTCATAAACATGTGTTGAGGCCTCTCATAATGATCACCCTTGTGATTGATAAGGTACGACTTATAAAGACTATTGAAACCAAAATACCCAATTAGATAATCGCGCTTAAGGTCAATGAATGAATCTATAACATTTTCGTACTTGGACGCTACATCGTCGAGTTCTTCTGAAACGAGGCCAGCCAGAAACAAATTGTGAACGTTAGCCCTGAAAGACTCATTTGTATTTTTAATGTGGTTATTTACAATAATCCTCCCAGCAAGTTGTTCGTAATCAGGGTCTTTAAGGAACATGCTTGCCGAGGTCTTTGCCGTGAATTCGTCGAGGTCTGATGTAGTAATACCATCATAAATAAGACTACAAACTTCCTGTGCGATAACAACTGGATCGATGTTTAATTTCTCCCCCCAGTATCCTTCTTTTGAAAGAAATTCAAGACGGTCTGTTATTTGGTCGAACTTGACATCAGCTGTCTCACCGTTTCTCTTTGTGATCTTCATCATAAGTATACTACTAAAGTGCTTTTAAGTACTATTCTTAGTCTGTAGTTAATAGGTTTCACAGGTTTATTAATTCATAGGTTTCACAGTATTCTTCTTAGCCAAAAGTTCCTTTATTATTTTTACCATTGTTTTTATTTTCATAACAAATGTCCTAAACTTAGGTCTTTTACTTTTGGGACGCTTCCTTTTAACACAATCTATATTTCTCATTGAATCTCTCGAAATGATTCTTTTGTAATCCGCTGATAACCTTTTGACAAGCTCTATTATTGGTATACTACCATTGTTTGCATTCATTTATATGTACACAATCTTATTTTTACGGATAATACTCAAATTGTAACAATTGGTGTTCATGTACCCTACTTTAATTTAAACTTTTTCTTAAAGGCGGAAATATTCTTAGAAAGAGAGGTAGAATTGCCCCACGTAATCCATCTGGATAGACTACCAGCAGTGTCATATTTATTCCAGTTCTCATTTTTTTTATGTCTTATCAAATATAGCCTTCTTCTCTCTTTATCTTTGTGTATAGTATAATCACTCATGCCAGCAGAACCAAAATGTATTGTTTTTTTAGTTCCATTATCATAGTGAAAAACAGCCATCATTTTTTTTCCTTTTCTTGTGGATTTTTTTATGTCAACAGATACCATTTAAATTAATTAATATATTAATTTAATTCTTTATAAATCAATTACCTGGTTATACTTGGTCTTATAAGACATATACCTGTTAATAAAAATCTTGTTCTTCGTCTACACTTTTAGGTTTTGTACTGCTTTCAATTTGTTTATACAAGAGTGACATTCTTGTAATAAAATCGCTCAGATATTTCATATGGTACACATTAAAAACATTGAGGTAATTGATAAACAATTTTACTTGTTCGTCGATAAGTTTTACTATATGGTTATTGTCATTAATAAGATTGTGTATATCTATACCGTTTTTAGAATCGCCTTCGTCTTTATGAGTATCAATGTCTTTGTTTATAACAAGTTTCTGCAATGAAAATATTATATCAGCGATATCAGACTGCATATCTATTACGTTTTCAAATGGGTATTCTATGAATACATCCAAGTCGTCATATACAGGGTATTTACTCTTATTTAAACAACCTAAAATATCCGGTTCTGAGACATTATCATTGATATATTTTAAAACAACTTTATGGAATTTGTAATAATCACAATAAAACCTATTATTAATGAACTTTAATTTGTTATTCATGTATTCATAATCCATTGTTAATAATCTAATCTGAAAATTAAGTGAATCTATACCCATATTATACGCATGTTTCCTTAGTAGTAATTGTTTATGTATACCGCGCATGGTATTTATTTTATTAAGCATATTACTTAGGTCAAATTTTGCATCTCCCGATAATTTCTCAATTGTCAAAAATACTTTATTAATGTCATCCATTACTTACATATTTTGTTTATTTTATATATTAAATCAAATACATAAGTAATAAAGAATGGTAGAAATTAGCGAAAAAGAATGGTCTCGAGGACACGAAAAAATACTAATAGATTGGTCAGACAAAGCTATGTGTTTTAGATGGCTTCATATACATTGTAATAGGAGATACTCAAAACTTAACACTTTGTTCACAATTCCTGTTATCATAATTTCTACTATAACAGGTACTGCAAATTTTGCACAAAAAAGTTTCCCCGAAGAATATAGATCTATGATATCTATGGCAATTGGGGCATTAAATATAACAGCGGGAATGATAACAACTATACAGCAATTTATGAAAGTGAGTGAGCTAAACGAAGCCCACAGGGTTAGTTCTATATCGTGGGGGAAGTTTAATCGTCTTGTTAAGGTAGAGCTTTCAAAGAAACCAGAAGAACGCCAGAATGTTACGCAATTTATTAAGACTTGTAATGATTCATTTGATTTATTAATGGAAACAAGCCCCATGATAAGAAAAGAAGCAATAGACTCTTTTAAGGCCACATTTAAGAAACTTGAAAAAAACATAATAGGGGAAAACAAAGTAATACGTCCAGATATTTGCGAAACAGCTCTTACATCAACGAGTGACGTAGTATATCATCATGAACATCTTAACAATGCTGATGAGGTACAGATACTTGATATTCTTAACAAGAATAAAATCCTCATAGAAAAAACAAACATTGTTAGGGAATTCAGGATAAAGTTCATAAAGATAAATAACCGTAAACCAACCGAAACTGAGGTATTTGAAAACTTACAGGGAGACATGGATCATCAGATACTAAGGTCTATATGTTTGGTAGATGTTCAAGAAGATTCTATTGTATAATTTAAACATTTCCTGCACACTGGAATATAAGACTCTGAACCGCCTATAACAACTGTATCATTAGACTCACAAATCCTCTTATTGAAAAAAGCGAGAGTACCATCATTACATCCCTTGCAAAATGCATTAAGCCTTACTACGTCTTCTGAAACAGGTATGAGATCTAACATTTCACCAAAAGGTTTCTGTTTGAAATCTCCTTCAAGGCCACACACATAAACATGTTTATTATTGTTATTTGCAGACTCGGTACAGAAATGATACAAATTGTCGTAAAATTGTCCCTCGTTAATGCAAATGACTTCAGATGATTTATAACTATCATGTTCAAACATATCCTTTAGGTCTTTACACATTATGCATTCAAGACCAATTAAATCGTGGGTTACAATCTTAGATTCGTCTGTGTATCTCAAATCATCAGAATAATTAATAAGCATAACATTCCTTGAAATGATTTTATTCCTCCTGGCTATCTTGATTAGTTCAGAGGTTTTTCCTGAAAACATACACCCAAGAATGACATTGATACTACCGCAGTTAGGGGAACTCATTTAATACTTATTAATTTATGTTTTTAAATATTATTAAGTATTAAATGAACGATTTTAACATGATTTTGACTTTTGCGGTAGCTATTTTGGCGGCTGTTATAATCTGGCACGTCTACGGCCACTCCCTGTGGAATACAGGACCACAGGGAGCAGAAGGAGAGGACGGAAAAGACGGAGCGCCGGGTGCTACGGGCTTGACAGGCAATACGGGATACAGTGGGCAGTTCGGACCCGTTGGGCCTACTGGACCCGCTGGGCGCGCTGGGCCTGCTGGACCCGCTGGACCCGCTGGGCGCGCTGGAACTGCTGGAACTGTTGGACCCGCCGGACCCGCCGGACCCGCCGGACCTGCCGGACCCGCCGGACCCGCTGGATCTTAATGTTTTAAAATAATATATTTCGGTACTATAAATGTCTATACCAACAGCTGCAGATCTACTCAAAACCCCAGGGGAATGTAAGTCGACGACCGGTAATGTAGGGGAGAATTACGGGCTTGGTGTAGCGTCGTCCTTACTTGGTATGGTTGGTCTAGGCAGTCTCGTACCGAGCCCAACCGCTAATTTGCAAAGCGCTTTATCTCAGGCTCAAACAAAATTGAATAATGTATACATGCAGAACAATTCAAAAATGGTAATGGAGAGTGCGAAAATAGAAAATGATACATTTGATACAATGACAGCTAATCAAAAAGCAATGACAGCTAATATAAATTACCATGCAGAACTGATTAACGAAGAACTGGCTACAGTTGACATTGTTCTTATGCTAATAAGTATGCTTGTTTTTATTATTATTTTTTATATATTGTTTACATAAACAATGCCATTGGGACTATCAGAGATGTTCATGGGTGTCACCATGATTGGTCAAATGCTTGCAGGACCTGCGATTAATGCAGCGGGTGCAGCTAAAACGAGTGCATCTCTTTGTAATAACCTACAGAATTATGTAAATCAGTCAACTCATATGTCTGAGAAATACGGCAAAATAGAAACAATGCAACTTAAAATAAACACTGAATACAGTAATGATTTGTATAATGATATGGCTAAGCTTACTAAGCTCGGTATACAGGCAAAGAAAGCGCATTCAGATTTTAAAACAAAAAAACTGGCAATAGAAATGTCAGGTATTTTACTAATAATATCTATTGTTATAGCGTTATTGTTCAAAGGGTTTGGATTAAAAAAGCTCATTTTTAATTCTATCTAATTAGAATGCCTTTTTCATTAAAAGCTTAATTAGTACCCACAATATTATAAGTATTACTATAGAACCAAATAGATAGAGAGCTACCTCAATAACAGTTTTCGCTAATGAATCAACTGTACCTTTAACCATATCCAGGGCTCCAGACACAAGATCACCCAATACTCCAAGGGGAGTTTGAACCACATGATGGTAAGAAATAGCATTCTTAGTTTCAGGTGATTGACCAAGACACCAGGGGTGAGCAGCCCCTGAAGATACTGCAGCACTCGAAGGCTGACCCTTTGCTGGTTGCCGAGGGCCAGACAAACAATGAGGGATAGTAGCGCCTGGGGAAGAACCCTTTACGAAACTGGAATTGCCTGCACAATCCGCGGAAGTTGATAAGTAAGGGGAAGTATCGCTAATACTGCACACACACCACCCGGGAGCGATATCCTTACCTCCTGTGGCTACAACCTTGGGTGTCTGCTTGACACCGTTGTAATACCAATAGCATCCAGTTTGAGCATCTGCTTCAAGCTTAAGGAACATGTACGCGATACCAGAGAATAGACTACCTAATGCTGACACCATTAACATATTTTTCATCCATTTTTCAAATGCTCCAGGTTCTTTCCCAGTCTTGCCTTCAGTTTCTTTTGCGACAGCTTCTGTTTCTTCACCGAGATCCCTGCTAATTATATCATTTAAAGATTTAGCCAAAGACTCTGTGTCTGTACCATTTGTCGAAGCGTCTTTTACGGCGTTTTTCAAATCTTCGTGCATAGATTTCATTTCATCTGTCATCTTACTTGCTATTCCTTCCATTGTTGTCGCCACTGAATCGGCCACAGCCTTAGTAAATTCGTCTGATTTAACACCAGAATCGAGGGCTTGCTTGATACGTGTTTCTGGGTCCGCAGACGCCTTTATTTTGGGGAGTTCTGGGGGAGTACCGTCTAAATCTATACCTGTAGCTTCCATTGCTATTTTTTTACCGCGTGCTGTAGCGGAGTCTTCTTCTTCTTTCTGTTGCGCAGAAGCATTCTCTCCTGGTTCTACAGGGGCTGAATGAGGAGGAGGCTCATCCGGTACTACTCCTGGATCAAAACTGCCGCTCGGTTCAACAGGGTCTTCAGGTGGGAGTTCCTCAAATGCCATTTTATTACTTACAAAGATATTTTTTTTATTATTTATAATCTTTGTAAGTAATAAAATGGCGGGGAAACTAGACCAAAGGGTCAAAACCGCAACGGTAGGGGTTATAGTTACTGTATTGTCAGTTCTAATAGGTCTTTTGGTAAAATATATACTTTTTAGTACTCCAGATTGCGGAAAAAATATGGTTTATGACCCCGTTTTAAAAAAATGCGTAATGACGTGCCCGACAGGGCAGACATACTCTGACGAATCAAAACAATGTACATCGGATTGTTCAAATGAAAAAGGTACTGACTGGAAATACGACACAAACAACAAACAATGTATGAAGTATTGCGAAGGCACTGGATTCTGTACTGATAACTCTAATATATGTTATATTAACAGCGCCGGATCCAATGTATGTGTTGCTCCTCAATGTTCATCGAGCACCGGGGAAAAGTACCACTGTCCTAATGGGACTTTGTGTGGCGACCCATCTCTTAAATCTTGTAAATCCGCTCCTTCGTGTAGTGGGTCACAAACTCGTTGCAACACCGATCAAGTTTGTTGCAGCAAAGGGGGTTGTAACAGCTTGGGTAATTGTTGCGGTTCTGGTACAGTACCTTCCCCGGGGGCTGTTGCGTCTAATGGCGTTGCAGCAGGTTGTTGTCCAGTAGGTTCCACGGATGTATGCGCTGGTGTATGTTATAAAAAGTCGGTTGGTGGTAAGGTTTGTTTCACCAACTCTACCGGGGCTCAAGAGGGATTGTGTCTCGCAGCAAATGCAATCTATGACAAAAAAAGCGGAAAAGCCATCGGTTGTTGTAAACACCCTCCTGAAAACAAATACGGGGCTTGTCAGCGAGTTTGTACTTACCCGGAAACAACCACTGGTACAACTAAGAAATCGTGTGGAGACGATACAATAGCCAATAATCAATTTTGTAATAATATAGCACCGAACGGTTCCACGAAAGGTACATCGACCTGTAGGACAAGTGCGTGTGTGTACAATGAGTCGACTTCTGGACCAGGGTTGCGCACTAATGTAAATAATAACCCGATATACGTGTGTGCAAATAAAGCAGGAACCAACTATTGGGGCCCTCCAAGCCGTCCGGGCGATAAAGATTTACAAGAATATTATTTCAATGAAAAATGGACTATTTCAAAAACCCCAGGATGCACAAAAGGCTCTACTACTGCGGATATAGCAAATTCGTGCGGACTTAAAGCGGGACAGACTCTTGGTACTTCTTCGACAACTAAACTAACCAACCCCAAATCCTCGACTGGGTCTTGTTCGGCGAATACAAATTGTTCCGAGCTCAATACCGGGACCACTTCTTGGAACTCAGGACAGGGTATTTCTAATTCAGAAATCTCTATGACATGGGATCCGAAAACGAATTATTACTCAAATACTAACGGTATCGTACAAGGAGTCCCCGGTGAACAAGCGTTCCTTAATAACGGAAAGTACTGTAAATACGGTACATGCGATGGGAGTACTTGCCTCCCCAAAGGTGTTTATTCTTGTTGTCCAAACCTTAATAAAAACGGATATGCTCAGGGTATAATTTGTATCCAACCCACTACTTCTGGATCTTCCCCAACTTATAAGTGTGCAGCTGGATCAAAATGCTGCGGGGTCGGTGGTAAGATGAACCCTTCAACTGGAACATGTTCGTGTATGTCCGGGTATACAAATGACACTGTTACTGCTAAATCTCCATACGATAAATCAAATACATCCAAGTGTAGGTTGAATACATACAATATCAGGACACCTGTTCCGGCAGGGACACCTTCTGGTACTCCTCTCACTTCATTATACGCGCCATTTTTATCTAAAGGGTCTACCAAGGTAGCTCTCGATTTTGTCGGGGTACCCGAATTCGATGGGACAAATACAACAAAACAAAAAGGAATCAAGTATGACAATATTAATATTGGCCCGGCGGATGAATATATTGTGGTCCTTAGGCAACAAGGGACATCTGGGAAATCTGCAAAGTATTTAAATATCAAACACGACCCGGCAATTGGACTATGTTCCAACGCAGATATCGATTATTGTATATCTCTTGGCATGACTGACGCTGATGCACCCATGCATCTGAAATACGTTGTGAGGAATCGCGGGTTGAGGACTCCGGTAGATTCCCTAGACAATAACTGGAAAAAAGCTAAAGACTTTTATCCTCCTGGAGGTTCTTACCCTACTCCAGGATACATAGGGGATTTTGGAAATGCATCCGATAATGGTACTTCCAAAAACGTGTACAACATTAAAGGGGAGTATATAAATCCCAGTAAGAATACCCCAGGAGGTAATCCCTCCAAGGGTTCCGGGTACAATATGATGGCGTACGGAGCAAGATACCTAATTAATGGATATTTATCTGTTAAGGTTAGACCTAATTACTCAAAGGGGGGAGCAACGTACAAGCTTGTTTCGGGGACAGACCTAAACGCTTCTACAACTCAGGCTGGTTTAAACAATAAAACTACCAGTCCAGCGAGTCAAACATCTTGGTCGGCCATTAGATATAGTGGGGAACCCAATTATTCTTACTTCACAACAAATGGTAACAATACCCCGGGAAACCTACCGACTGGGATAACAATTATTACGACCAATAAGGAAACAAACGAGTGTGTATTAGCTATGGTTAATATAGTGGCTCTCAAACAGTGGGTAGGGACAACCTTTTCAGATATCTATGAAAAAACTGACGGTTTTGTAAACACTGGTATTAAATTCGGGAAGTTAAATACTTCCAGTACTGCGCCGGATTATATAACATTTGAAGCCCCAACAAAGTCTCAGATGGCGATGTATTCATCGAAAAGTACGGAGTTTGGGGATCTTCCTATCCCGGATGGCACTCAAATTTTCATAATGGACCTAATGGTTAAGGCTCTGGTAGACGGAGACACTTCGTCTGCAACTACAACTGTACCGAGTGTGGGAGCAGACTTAAATGGCACCCAAGACGCTAATTTTATTACAAGTGTTACTGGGGCAAGCAAACAAAAAAATGTTATGACATCAATTAGAAATTCGATGCAGATGGACGCTACAGATAAAGATACTGGTGGAGGTAACACAAGGACAATAGGTGATTTGTTGGGTTATTTCTGAGTTTATTTATGAAGGATCTTATTTAGCTTTTTCCTTTCTTTGTGTCTCATTCCTTTATCAGGGACAATGAAATCCTCCAAAGACCCAGAAGAGTCTGTTTCACTCGATTCGGTCTCTGATTGTAAAGTCTCAATATATTCTAATTGCATACATAGAAACCGAGCTACGTGACGACAAGGACAAGGACAATTATTAACGGCATTTGTACAGCTGGAACGTCGGGCCCAATCAGGTGACATTGGGAAATCTTTTGCATGTCTTGAACAACAATCACATTCGAGTAGTCTTTTAGGAAGCTTGCCTGTATCACAAACATTATCCATCTTTAAACACGAATATTCATCTTGAGTAATATCCTTTTTCTCGAGGTAATCACAAAATCTCATTTAATATACTATGATTAAATTCTTAAGTATATTAAATGGGAATTATTTCAGGATTTAGAGCTACCAATTTACCAAAAGCTTTCGCGCTAAATTCTATATCATCGAGCATAGCTGTCATAGTGGCGCTTGTTATGAGAGATAGTTTAGATAAAACAAAAAAAAACAAAATAAATGCAGTGGATATCACGCTTACTTTTATAGTAACCTTTATGTCAGCCATGTTGGCTCATTTATTAATGTATATATTGTTCGGGTTTGGTGATGGAATGGTGCTTAATTGAGTGGCACAACCCAAGAGCAACTTAAGTAATCCCGAGGGACATTTTGTTACTTAAAGGTCTTTATTTTGTTTCATTCATAGAGTATTCCTGGGATACAGAGTTCCATTATATCTAATGGGTCTGGCGGGTCTGGCGGTTTTGGGAATAGAATACTAATTACCAGGTAAGCGATGTTTCTCTCGGAAAAGCCGCGATACATACTTTGATTTCTTGGGTCCCGTATTATGTCCCGAAGGACATTTTATTTTTATAAAGCCTTAGAAACTAAACAATAAGTACCAGCTGTGACATGACACTCAGTCCCTTTAGTACTCTATTCCAAAAGATGTTAAACATGTGCATTTACACTTACGTATGGGAATAAATCCCCAAGGATTCTTTAGTCTTTTTCGAAAATCACCAGTCTATAGTTAGACACACCTCCTCGCGTAATTCTTTTCATTGAAAATAGGAAACATCCGGTAGCCAAGAGAAGGGTCTTAACAATTGTAGTTGCCATCTTTTTATCGCGGCGCCGAGCCCGGAGACTGGCGCGTTTTTTTTCACGGTGAGTACGGAGGCGGCTGCGACGACGAGTGCGATTAGAAGTAGCTGGTCTCTGGCGGCGGCTACGGGTTTCAATATTAGCGACGGAGCATTCTTTGTCTACAAGGAAATCGGGGGTAAGGTCGTTCTTGACGTATTCATCAAACTTAACAGAGTACTTCATTTTTACGCAGTGTTTCAATCTCCGAAGAAATTTAACAAAGATAATTCTTTAGTAAACCTTAGTTCCTACGACTACATCCGTTGTACAATTTATACAGTCCCAGCTTCCTGATACTCCTCCCTGTAACATCTCTGTAACTGAATACCTTCTTAACATATTCTCTTTTTTCCACTGAATAGGCTGATTTCTTGAATACTTCATGGTAGCATTGTAAACATTGGTATTGAAGTTGAATAAAGTATCGGCCTCGAGGTATTCTACATTTTCATCAAAACGCTGATAAGATTCTTCCCTGTCGAGTTCGGATACATTTGTACACTTCTTTAGAAAAAGTTGCCCACTTGGTTCTGTTCCGGATACACTTCGCGTATTGTGTTCTAATGGATAATCATTGTAAATACGAACTACTTCCGCTACAGGGACTCCGATGGCTGTTGAATACACTAAGGTTCCAGTCGTCATCGCGGGCATTCTGGATTTCACACCCAGTCTTACGAACCCCTAGGGGTCCTGCTGTTTGCTTTTTAGGTTTTAGTTGTCAATCACTCGCACCACATTTTGCTAATGGCTTCTGCCTTTTCTACGCTCCACTCGGATAATACCCCTCCATCTTTGGTCGTCCCCGCCTTGACACCCCTTTGTTTATCCTTCTTCTGCCTGGCAGTTGCAAGACGGGCGCGAAGGTCTCGTTCCATCTTCATCATGTCTTCGATTGTGTCCTCCTCCTCGGTCTGGGAGTCCTCATCGCACTGGGGGTCCTCATCGGTCTGGATAGCCTCCGCTGCTTCTTGGGTAGCCCGAACGGTGCGCGCTTTCGCAGCCATCTCTTCGCTCTTAGCGATGCTTTTCGCCCTGATTGCATCCTCTTCGAGTGCCATGAGAGACACACGGAGAGCTTCCTTGTGGTCAGCCTTCTCTTTGAGTTCTGCAGCCTCCGCTGCTTCTTGGGCAGCCCGAACGGCGCGCGCTTTCGCAGCCACTTTTTCGCCCTCGGCCCTGATTTTCGCGTCGTGGCGCTCATGGATTGCGAGGGCATGTTTTTTCTTCTCTTCCCTAATTATTTTCACCTGGTTGGTCCTGACTTCTATGTACTCCATGCGGCCGCAGTTGTAGTCGCCATCCCGTTCCCAGTTCCCAAGATGGTGTGCGGAGGTTTTGGCCAATGACACAAGACACTCTACAAGCTTGGCAAGGTGGTCAATCTGCTTCTGTTGGGCGTCAATCTGCTTCTGTTGGGCGACGGCGAGCGCGAAGGTAGTCGGTGCCGTGTGCGAGTTGGTGGACATGTTTAGGGAATCGGGTGCTTTCTTACGCACCACAGGGTGGCCCGAAGGCTCTTTTTTGTGTTTTAAATAGTTTGCTTAGTCCTTGATGGACATAAAAATCCAACCGTGAGTAGTATAATGCTTGGTACAAAGATTGGACCCTTTGGTGCACTTAGTATTACATAGCCAGCACTGCCTACGGGAGTTAGGGTACTTATCAGTGACGGTCATATAATACTTTAAAATGGGAACAAGTTCGGCGTTGACAGTCTGACTCTCACTACAGATTAGGTTCCAGATTGGCTCGACGGTTGGTTCGGAAACTTCCCATGCAACGATATACTCGAGACACCCTGTTTCAGACCTCTTCTTAGAATACTTTCCAGGGTCTGAAACAATGTTCTTGACTACGTACTCAGGGTTGTCTTCGACTACTTCTTTGGAATCTTCTTCGTCAGACTCTTCGTCGTCGGTTTCTTCTTCTTCCGCTCGGTTGACTAAGGGTTCATCATTAACAGCTGGCTGGCAATACGCCGGATTGACACACTTGAAGTAATATGTGATTTTCGGGGACATCTTTGACTCTATACTTACACCATCCGGTGAATCCCGAAGGATTGTATTTTTTTACAATTAGCCAGATTAGGACAATTGTTATATCCCTATTTCTTCAAAGTTCCAGGAGAGGTATCCTTACAGGAATTTGGACAATTAACGGGTCCGGGAACTATTTGTTGAGGTTTCTTATAACCATTCTGGCGGGTTATAGCCGGTGGGGCCTTATCAGTTGTGTAGTTTCCATTTTCACATTGATATGTATCGGAGTCAGATCCTGAATATGATTCAAAACCTTGTTCAATGTCTTCCATGCAACAATCTTGGTTTTGACACTTAGTTCCGAAACCTCGGATGAAATTCATGTCGCACGCGGAGCAATAATCATCATTCGATACCATTTTACACTTTTACTGATTATTACCAAAGGCTTTTAACCGGGGTAATAATCAGTAATTCTCGAATAAAACAAAAGAGGTTTATAAACAACTTGAAAGTCTGTCTTATGTGTTTTTTGGTTTCTGTCTAATCAGACTCATCAGACGAGTCTTCGGATTCAAGTGCGGTCCATGGCACGATTAACGGGGAGGAACAAGTCTTTTGTTTGTTATCACCGGTATGCATAACATCAGGAAGAATCTTTGCCAATTTATCAAGTTCGGGATCATCTTCTGGATATGAACCATAACCTAAATAGTTCAAACGGTAATTTATGTCTTCTGGTGAAGGATTGTCAGTTAGGGTATGTTTATCCCGAGAGTCGTATTGGACATTGTTGATAAAGACTTCGCTTAGTATTTTATCAACTGTATCTTTAAGGGATTCAATTTGTTTCTGTTGGTTATCAATTCTGATATTCTGGGCTTCAATCTGCTTTCCTTGGTCATTGACAATATTTCTCATAAAGCTTCCAGCTCCCCAGCTCATACTTATCAGTGTATACCCTGTATCTTTAAGACAATTACAAAAAGACGTCGAAAGTCCCAACCCGAGGGCTGTACTCAAATAGTCTCCGACGAGTCTCAGAAAGAATTTTCCAGTTTATAAAAAATCTCTTCTATCTTAGTAAGTATCATTAAGTCCGATGCGTGACTCCCCGCATCTTGAGAGAGATCCATTTTGCTCAGAAGACTTTTGATAGTATCGATACCCTTCTGTACGTCAAGAAAGACTGGAGTGCCCGGGGTACTAAGGCTTCTGAAGTTGTTTTCAAGGTAGTACATCTGATCGTGCTGTCCGTAAGTGGACTGAAAAATATCTGAAACTATAGACCTGAGATCATTCATTTCTTTTTGTAGGGCGGCGGACGTCATTTCTTCTATGAGTCGACTTACCCAGCCCGAAGGCTGGTGCGATGCCGCGAACTTACGGCTTAATCAGGAACACTCCGACGATGCGCCCGAGCTTGTGGTAGGTTTGTCTCGCCTTTTCGCGAAATTCCGGATTGGAATAGTAGTACTCCCGGTCCCACCACCCATCTCTCGAAACCGATACTGCATACTTGTAGCCCTTTCGTGGTGCGGACAACACCACACCAGCGTACCAGGTTATGTGTTGCTCATATTCTGGGGAGGCACAGTAGACAATACAGCGCTGAGGATCAGTTTCATTGACGTAGGTTCCATTGATCCATTCACCGTCTTGATTAATGTTTTTGTACTTGGGCAAGTCCCTCGGACTGTAGCGGACGCTTCGGTAAGCTCGTTGGATTACTGTGGCGCGGCGCTTTTGTTCGGCAAGGTTTTTGATCTCAGCAATGAGTTCTGCCGGGAGGGAATCCCACAAGGATTTCTTAACAGGGT
>FUWD013184999.1_pt1 | contig 14176 bp, 12 predicted proteins | sample 1063281 | NCBI WGS metagenome assembly FUWD01 (sample SAMEA79048168, study PRJEB19326) | metagenome | biome: marine | reverse complement strand
AACTTTTAAGAAGAAGTTTGTTAAAAAAAGTTGCATTAGGAGGCATGGTAGTAGCAGTTCCATCTCTCTCAATATTTGATCAAGTTCAGGCAGCGGCATTTAACAAACCAGTTGATATCAACAACCTCTCTGACATTGAAAAAATTCACCTTCCCAAGGTTACTCTTCCTCCGGTAGTAGAGGATGGAAACCAAGCTCCTATCATTGTGGAAGTGGATCATCCAATGGAAGACGATCATTACATCAAAAGCATTCAGATCCTTAATTTTAATGATCCTGTTGTGATTAAGGGGCAGTGTTTTTTCACGCCCAAAAGTGGAGAAGCCTTCATCAGTACTCAGATCCGTTTGGCTGGTGGTGAAAGCAGGGTTTGGGTTGTGTCTGAGTGTAATCAGCATGGTAAATGGGCAATCCATAAAGATGTTAAAGTCGCAGCAGGTGGCTGTTGATAGATTTAAGAAATCTTTTTGCCTGCTGACAAGGCAGGCAGGATTTCTTCTGATCCTGTTGCTCACTCCTTGGCAAGTCATATACGCTGCTGAGTCTATCAGGATCATTACTACCAATGACATTCATACCTACCTCAAGCCCCTCTATTATCGCTATCTAGATGAAATCAAACCCTGGGGGCAGCAATCCAGGGAAGGGGATTATATCCAAAAATCCGCCATTGAGGGAAAAGTTGGGGGAATGGCCCATGTTGCCACCGTCATCAAAAGGCTGAAAGCCGAAACTCCTGGGAAAAATCTGGTCTTGGATGCTGGAGATACCTGGCATGGTGCAGGGATATCCGTGTTCGACCGTGGTGTGGCGATGGTCAAGGCAATGAACGCTATCGGTTATGATGCGATGGCTCCTGGGAACTGGGAATTCATGTATTCGAAGGACCATTTGTTGGACCTCATCGACATGGCAAAATTCCCGGTGATAGCCTTCAATCTGACTGACACGGAATGGGATGAACCGGTCCTCGATTCCTATGTGATCCGGCAAGTCGGGAAGTTGAAGGTGGCCTTGGTTGGAATGACCTATCCTTGGACTGCCCTCACTTCAGCAGTGGCTGGATCAGCCAGAGATTTTAAATTCGGAATCAAGGAAAATCTGGCGATTGACCTGATGCAGGAAATCAGAGAAACGGAAGATCCAGATTTGATTGTTTTTGTCTCTCATAGCGGGTTTGGATTTGATCAGAAGTTGGCAAAAAGGATCGACGGCATAGACCTTTATTTGAGTGGTCATACCCATGATGAAATATATGATCCAGTTGTGTGGAACGGAACAATCCTCTTTCAAGGAGGAGCGCATGGCAAATGGGTGGTCAGCCTTGATGCCATTGTGGAAAACAAAAAGGTTGTGGACTACGAATACCGGTTGGTGAAAGTAATGCAGAACCGAGTTCCTCCTGATCCTGAAGTCGAACAGATCATCGAGGAAGCATACCAGCCCCATCAGAAAGTCCTCGAAGAAGAGATTGGTTTCACCGAAGTCATGCTCCACCGACGGGATTACTGGCAGAGCACCATGGGCAATCTCGTCACCGATGCTTTGAGGGAGAAAGCTGGAACCGATGTTTCCTTTTTCCCTGCATGGCGTTATGGAGCAACGATCCTCCCAGGAACAATCTTAGCTGAGGACGTCTACAACGTTGTGCCTACCGAAGGGGAAATTGTCACCTATAAGATGCAGGGTAAAATGTTGAAAGATCTCTTGGAAAATATCTTGGAAGGGGTCAGTGGAACCGATCCCTATGCTCGGGTGGGAGGTGACATGATCCGTTTTTCCGGGATGACCCTCGACTGCAGTCTTGGAGCCAAGTCGGGGAGTAAAATCCGTACGATGTTGGTCGGTGGGAAACCCCTTGATGAGAATAAAAATTACAGTGTGGCTTCCGTACACACTCGATTCCAGAATAATTCAATGTTTGGTGCGACTGACGTCCGTGAAACCGGGAAGGTTTTTGTGGAGGAATTGATCGATTATATCAAAACACATTCTCCGCTTAAAACTCAGCTTGATGACCGTATCAACCTAAAAACCATAGTTTTCAAATGAACACTCAAACATAAATTAAAGGAAAAACATGGCGGAAAAAATAAGACCTCCCCGGATGAGGATGAGCCGTAGAATCAAGAAAGGGGACATCATCAAGATCAAAGTAAAGTTCAATCACCCTTCCTTTACCGGTTTGGGACGGGCGGACCCGGACAGTGAACCTTCTTTCAACCGTGCCAACCCAGTGACGTTCATCCGCAATATGTTAGTCTATTATGACGATGAACTCGTGACACGCTTTCGCATGTCTTCAGCCATTTCTGATGATCCTTTGTTCAGTTTCAAACTGAAGGCAGACAAGGAGGCCTCCGTTAAGGTCGTCTTTGTTGATAATCATGGTAAGCGCTGGGAAACTTCTAAAAAAATCAAATTCAAGGGTTGAATGCCCTTTTAGAATCATTCCAACTGTTTAAATTTTTTTTTAAAGGGGAAAAGATGAAAATAATCAACCGTTTCTTGCTGCTGTTTTTTCTTTTTGCCATCGGCTCATTTCAAATAATGGCGGGAACAGTGGAAGAGCAGTTCAAAATCGAAGGACTGATCTCACCGGCCAGTCCAAAGGCATTGAGCAAAGGGCTTGAAAAAGAATTGAGTGTCAAAATCGTCAAACTCAACCTCACCGACACCTCGTCGGGCTGGCCTGAAATGACCATAGAGTATGATCCAAATTCCGTTTCCAAGGAGCAGATCGAGAAAACGGTGGCAAGTATCGAAGATCCCGCAGGCCACACGTACAAGGTGCACAAAGGCCCTCAGCTAGCGAATGCTGCCCTGACTGAAGAAGAAATGCAGTCGATTTCAAAACTAGGCCCGGTTACGGAAGCATTCCCCGAACTGACCAATCCGATGTCCGGGGATGCGGAATCAGCCGCTCGGGGACAGAAGCTTTTTGTGAAGAATTGTGCAAAATGTCATGGGGAAAGCGGAAATGGCTATGGTCCAGTATCTCATGGTTTCACCACTTGGCCGAGGCAACTCTGGGCCTGGAATAACAGCGGTCCTGAAACCGACGGCTATCTGTTTGGGTTCATTACCAATGGACGTTCCGACATGCCTCCCTGGGGGATTATCCTTTCAGAAAATGAACGTTGGGACCTGGTGAGTTACATCAAAAAATTAAAACCCCAAAGCGATAAATAAATTCACTGGAACGATCTGGAACCCTCTACCGGATCGCATTCGCCCCGATGGTGGAACGACCAACTGCGGCTTCTTCATCATGAATCTCGGTAAGGAAATCCTACAGTACCGTTCTGAATCACTAGCTCCAGAAGATTTGCTCGACGATCTTCTCGGGGAACTCAAACTTCGAAATTATAGTGTTTCCCGGGTCAATAGCATCGATAATGTTTTTCAACGGGAAAACACACCATCGGGATCCTTGAATTTCAGTTATTATAAGATTGTGGAGTTCTGTAATCTTGGAAGCTGCAGTCGTATCATTTCTGCAGATTTACTCTCAGGAGTGTTCATGCCCGCCCGTTTCCTGGTTTTTCAGGAAGAGGGAAAAGAGGGAGCGATTCTGGCTTTTCTCAAACCAACGGCATTTGCCGCTATTTTCAAATCCAGTGAAATGATGAAGCTTGCAGAAAGCATGGAAAAAGACATGTTGGAAATCTCAGAGGAACTCATTGGCTAAATCCAGGCAGATTGTTGCATTGATCGTGCTTCTCACGGCATTCATCTTTTCAGCTGCTGTTTTTGCGTTTCCGAAAAAGGCTCAGGATTTCACCCTCATTTCTCCTGAGGGGAGGTTGTCCCTCAGCCAGCTCAAAGGGCAGGTGGTTTTGATATTTTTTGGTTTTACTGCATGTCCAGATGTATGTCCGATTTCCCTTTCCACCATCAGCAACGTCTTTCATCATTTGAAAGCAGAGGAATTGGAAAAATCAAAAGCACTTTTCATCACCCTTGATCCTGAACGGGACAAGGTGGAAATGATGCACGAGTATACCGGTTTTTTCCATCCGAACATCATTGGCCTGACCGACGAACCCAGGAATATTTCCGAAGTGGCCAGACTTTATGGGGTGAAATACCAAAAAAAAGAACTCGAACGCTCTGCTCTGGGCTATGTCATCAACCATACTGCAGATATCTATCTTGTGGATACAGTTGGCATGTTGATTCAACGTTATCCGCATGACGTCGATCCCAAGGTACTGATCCGGAAAATCCGCAGCCTGTTTCAAGATCAGGGCTGAATGGTGAAAATTCTTTCCAAGCCTAAAACCCAGGATTCCTTGATTTCAAAGGGCAAGAGTTGGTTCTGCTTTCTCCTTGTGCAGGCTTTGAAATCGACCCTCGTCTTTTCCATGATGGTTTTTCTTTGTTCGGATGCATCTGCTTATGACCATCAGCATTCCAAGGTGAAGTTCTTAGATTATTCTGCTGCGGTGATGAAAGAACACAAGAATCAAAAAAAGCCTATTTTTCTGCTTTTTTCTGCGGAGTGGTGTCACTGGTGTAAAGTTTTACAAAACAAAACCCTGAAAGAGAAAAGGGTCTACGAGTACCTCAACCAGCATTTTGTCAACGTCTTTATTGACGCTGACATTCATAACGGGGCCTACCTGAAATACAAAGCGACCGGGGTGCCCTTTACGGTTTTCCTGAATCCGAATTATTCGGTCTATTTCAAGTATTCCGGAGTGCTCTATGCCGATGATTTCCTGGAGGTCCTACGTGGTGTCCAGGAAAACGTGGCAATAGGAAAAAACCTCTATGGAGATGAAGACTTAGTCGAAGTCTATCAGCCTCCTGAAGAATTCGGTGAAGAACGCCTCGAGACCCTCGACCAAATGCTCCGTGATGGGGTACTGGACAACATCGACTGGAAATATGCAGGACTCGGGCAGGGAGAAAAAACCATCCATCCCCTGGTTTCTCTCTATCTGCTTGAATATTCCAAAGGAGAAGAACGTGAACAACACCTCGAATGGATTACATCCGCTTTGGATCAGGCCATCGAACAATTATATGACCCCATCGAGGGGGGATTTTACCGTTATGCCGAAACCCGTGAATGGCAAGTCCCGCATTTTGAAAAAATGGCCGACCTGAATGCTGGAATGGTCGCCTTGCTCGAAGCCGTGAACCATGAAAATCCTTCACCGAAATGGAAGAAAACTGCGGACCAGACCCTGGGATACCTGATCCAAACCCTCTACAGTCAGGAGTCAGGGGTTTTTCACAGTTTTCAGGAAGCAGACACCTTCTACTATTTTCTCAACCGCGAAGGCCGGGAGGAGGGTAAGGCTCCTCCAGTGATTCAAAGGGTCTTCACGGACCGACTGTCGAGAACATTGTTGCACCTGATGGAACTCAGGGGCACTTATCCCGAATTTGAACTGGAACCGAAAATCAGAAGCTCCCTCGATTTTCTCTCCAACATGGTGATCCGGAAGAAGCAGGTTTTCCATTTTCATGACCTCAACAACGGACAATGGGCAACACCAGGAAGTTTGGAAGATCTGGCCTTGCTCACGATCGTTTTTGCCGAGGCTGCAAAAAAGTATAAACAACCGCACTACCTCCATGCTCTAAAGAAACTCCATCGCCATGCGCTGGAACATTATTACGATCCTAAACGGAAAATCTTTGTCGATCCGAACCTCAATCCTGACGATGATTTAGAATTTCATCTTGAAATGAATGCCTGGCTCGCCTTGAGTTTCCTCACCAATCCAAAACCAAAACCCGATGACCAAAATCGGGTTCGTGAGATCATCCGCTACTTCTCAGCAGTTGGCGTGCGTCTCGAAGACCACCTCTGGGATAGTCAGGACTGGTACTTCACCGACCATTACACTCCTTTCCTGAAAGTTGCGAGAAACTTCCGGTGACTCTGAACAGATCCCCAGCCACACCAAAGCCACCTCGTTGAACTAGCTCCTTTCTCAATCTCCACCGCTGAGTAAAGAGTGTCTGAGGAGAGTGAAGAAGTGTCTCTGAAAGAGTTTTGAGACGCTCCCATCTAAAAACATATAGATTTCCCCCCTCCCAAAAGAATTATCCCTCTTCCTGCTTAGTTTAAATCCTAAAGCTTCTATCAGTAGAAATTCATAAAGGATTAATCCGGGAAAAATTGGAGAATTCTTCAGAATTTCAACGAATAGAAGCAATCATCTGATTCTATTATTGTAGTTTATTGAGAACTAATCTTGATTCTGCATCCTCACAAAGAAGGAATAACTATGAGTACTCAGAAGAAGTCGAAGACGGGATTCAATGAACTGAATGGCCGGAAGTTGACCAGACGCAAGTTCATCAGCAAAACAGGTACTGTCAGTTTCGTAACCATGGCGGCTCCATCTTTCATGGGCCGTAGCCAAGCAGAGGCTGCGAGCAGGGAAGTCCTGACAGGTGCCCACTGGGGAGTAATGAAAGCCAAGGTGGAAGGGGGACGATTTGTCGAAGCCATTCCATTTGCCAAAGACCCTCTACCGACATCCTTGGTGGAATACACGCCGGACATGGTGTATTCCCAGTCACGGATCAGACATCCGATGGTACGGGCTGGATTCTTGAAAGAGGGGCCCAAGTCGAACTCCGGAAAGAGAGGACGAGACGCATTTGTTCAAGTCAGTTGGGATAAGGCTTTAGAGCTGGTGGCATCAGAGTTGAAACGGGTTCGGGCAACTTCCGGGCCATCCGCGATTTACGCGGGAAACCCAGGATGGAAGAGTCCTGGCAAACTGCACAGTTCGAGTGCGGCATTAGCACGACTGCTTAATCTTAATGGAGGTTACACCCCCGCAATGGGTGACTACTCCACCGGTGCAGGCCAGGTCATCATGTCTCATGTGATGGGCAATATGGAGGTATACAGCCAGCAGACCGCCTGGCCGGTCGTTTTGAAGGAAAGCGATTTGATCGTCATGTGGGGTAGCGATCCAATGACAACCCTGAAAATGGGTTGGGTTCTGCCCGACCATTATGGGTATGCGGGTTTGAAAAAACTGAAGGAAAGTGGGAAGAAGGTGATCAGCATTGACCCATTCCTGTCCGATTCAGCACAGTATCTGAGGGCTGACTGGATTGCACCTAGACCGAACACGGACACCGCGATCCTGCTGGCCGTGGCATACACGCTGGAAAAGGAAAAGCTTCACGATGAAAAATTCCTCAAGGATTACACAGTAGGCTTTGATCGTTTTTCAGAGTATTTGAAAGGCGCTGAAGACGGTCAGGAGAAAACTCCGGAATGGGCAGCCTCGATCTCAGGATTGAGTGCTGAAAGGATCCGTGAACTGGCCAGACAGATGTCTAGCAGCCGCACCATGATCATGGGGGGATGGTCCATCCAACGGGCTGATCATGGGGAACAACCCTACTGGGCATTGGTAACGGTGGCTGCGATGCTGGGGCAGATCGGACTTCCGGGTGGTGGTTTCGGTTTCAGTTACCACTATGCCAGTGGTGGTGCTCCTTCGTGCAACAGTGCTGTGCCGGGTGGTTTTTCTGGAGGCAAATCCCCAGACAACATGCCTGAAGGAATCCCTGTGGCCACGAATCTCAGACGCCTTGCTCCATCCAGGAGAGAGCATCGACTTTAATGGTCATAAAGTCACCTTTCCTGACATCAAACTGGTTTACTGGGCCGGTGGTAACCCATTCCACCATCAGCAGGACCGAAACAAAATGATCCGGGCCTGGGACAAACCGGAGACGGTGATCATCCAGGATCAGTTCTGGACTGCTTCCGCCAAATTCGCCGACATTGTGTTGCCCATCAGCACCTCGTTCGAACGCAATGACCTGGAAATGGGAGGAGATTATTCCACACGATTCCTGTTCCCAATGCATAAGGTCATTGATCCTCTCTATGAGTCGAAAAGTGATTTCGAGGTTTGTGCAGCGATCGCAGACCGGCTGGGTTACAAGAATCAGTTCACTGAGGGGAAAAATGAGATGGACTGGTTGAGAACCTTTTATGATGCGGCCTTCAAACAGGCTGGAGCCAAGGGAATCGATATTCCATCCTTCTCGAAATTCTGGGAAAGTGGAGTTTATGTTGAATTCAAAAAACAAAAAAACTCCGATGCCTGGGTTCGTCATGCCGATTTTCGAGAAGATCCTCTATTGGAACCACTGGGGACTCCAAGCGGACTGATTGAAATTTATTCCAAAACCATCGCCAAGATGGGCTATCAAGACTGCGCTGGGCATGCAAAATGGTATGAACCTGCAGAATGGTTGGGATCCTCCAAATCAGAATCCTACCCTCTGCATCTTTTGAGTCCTCATCCAGCAGACCGATTGCACTCCCAGGCCAACCATTCCAAGTTGCGCGAAAAATATTCGATTCAGGGTCGTGAACCGGTTTGGATTAACGACCAGGACGCATCCGTTCGTGGAATCCAAAATGGTGACGTGGTTCGGGTCTTTAATGAGCGAGGTGAGGTGCTTGCAGGTGCTTACGTCACCGATCGCTTGAGACCAGGAGTTGTTCGATTGCGTGAGGGCGGTTGGTACGATCCGGCTAAGCCTGGAGTATCCGGCAGCCTCTGCAAATATGGTGATGTGAATGTGCTGACCCTGGACCAGGGCGCCTCCAGTCTTTCACAGGCCAACATTGCCAACACCGCTTTGGTCCAAATTGAGAAGTTCAAGGGGACTTTACCTGAAGTGACAGCATTCCTGCCACCCGTAACTCAAGCCTGAACCATCTTTCCAAAAAACCGCATGGGGAGGAGGCATTTCGCTTCCTCTCCACTGTGGAATAACAGAAAAGATGTTGGAGCTCGATTGCCGGGCAATTCCTGTTTTCTAAGGTTGATCCGAATGAAAGCCTGATCGTTCATGCTTGAAATGGAGCATAAAATCATCATCGGGGGATTGGCCGTTTTTCTGCTGGCTGTCCTCTTTCCCTTTTTTTGGAACAATATTGGGGAGACCCCGATGCCTAAAGCGATGGTGAACAAAATTTCAGAAGAGCTTTGTGTGTTTCCGGTAACGCAGATGCGTGCGAGTCACATGCAGCTGCTCGATGAATGGAGAGAAGATGTTGTCAGAAGAGGGAATCGTCAATTTGTCACTACTGATGGAAGGACTTTTGAAAAAAGCCTTTCCAAGACCTGCATGGAATGCCACTCCCTGCAACAGTGTGAAGACTGTCATCATACTCTGAATGTTCAAACCTATTGTTGGGACTGCCATGTGCTTCCCGATATGTCATCACGTTATGCAAGGCTTTATACCAAATTGCAGGACACGCCTTTCCCTCATGATCCTCAGACCCGTAATTTCCATACCATTAATTTCAAACCGATCCATGATCAACTGGAGTCCCTTCAGTCTTCCGGAAAAGGGCAAGGGCAGTTGATGCCAGGAGCAAGCGTTTCACTCATTTCTCAAAAAGGAGAAGCGTTGCATGTCAGCATCCTAGGATGGCAGCAGGATCAGGTCAATCGGGTGATTTATTCCCTGCAAGGGAAACGTGTTTTTACTGCAGTACTCAGGCCGACACTGATTGAAAAAATCCAAATCATCGAAAGCATGATGGATCCCGAAACCGAACTGACCTGGCATCGTGTCGAGTTGGAGGTGTGGCTGAGTAAATCCGATCTCATCCCCTCGAAGACTCCCTTATGGGAATTTGCCGAAGAAATGTTCAGTAACAGTTGCACGGCCTGTCACAGTGGAACAGAACCCGATCATCACCTCGCCAATCAATGGCTAGGTCACTTGAAATCCATGAAAAGATTCATCAGCCTCGACCGGGTACAATACTACATTTTATTGAACTATCTTCAGTTCCACTCCAGGGATGTGGTTCATGACTATCAGGGTATTGGCACACAAGATTCCATCAAACAGTATCCATAAAAGTTGGTCGATCGACCAAACTGTTCATTAGAGCTACCTGGGTTTTCCTCTGAGTTCCAGTCAGTTTCATGCCTTTTGATTTTAATGAAATGGCATGCATCGTTACTTTTTCTTATACAAAGATTAGAGTACTCTTTGAAGGCATTGAATGATCCTTTTAAGTAATCTCATGAACGAAACTCCGTCTTTTTCTCGAATTAGCGATCCTGCCAGCTGGCTTGAGGGGCATTACAAACAACTCGACACGGTTTTACGGGCCTTTTCTCGCAGGAAGGGTTTGAAGGAGGAGGAGATGGAGGAATTACGTTCAGAAATACACCTGCATCTTGTTGAACGCGACTATGCGGTTTTACGATCCTGGGATGGGAGTGCAGATTTAAGCACCTTTCTTTATTCCGTCATCACCCGCAGGCTGATTGATTTTATCCGTTCACGCCATGGCCGTTGGAGACCCTCCAGGAAGGCTGTGGCGCTTGGAGAACTGGCTGTGAAACTTGAGGAAATGCTTCACCAACGTCGTTATTCCTTCGAAGAAACCTTCCAGATATTGACGGTCAATTTCGGGTTTCAGGTTGACCGTGATGAACTGGCCCGTTTGGCCTCGCAGCTCAGAATGCCCAGACCTCCTTCTCTAGAGCCGGATGTTGATCCAGAAACGTTGGGCACTTCGACAAATCCCGAACAGTCATTGCAGGCAGCATCCGATGAAACTCTGATAGAACGGGTAGTTTCCATTCTTGAAGTATCCGGACAGCATCTGGAAGACCAGGATCGCCTACTGCTTCAACTGCGTTTCGAAGAGGGACTGACTCTTTCTCGGGCAGCACGTCTGCTTGGGCTGGAGCGTCCCCATGCAGAAAGGAAGCTCAAGCAAGTCTTTGACAACCTCCGTCAGAAAGTGCTTGAGGCAGGCATCGAGGAAGAAGCCCTGATGGGGCTGCTCAGAATTTCATCCTGAAAGGAAAAAGAGTTTATGAAAAATTCGGATTGGTCCGTCTCACTGGATGAAAGCCTGGGAAGATTACTGATTCATCAAGAGACAGAGGAAAAAGATATGCCAGATACGGAATGCCCCTCCCCCATAACGATGGCGGCCTTCATCAACGGCAGACTGGCTGAGGCAGATCAACAATCGCTGAGAACCCATCTGGTGGGTTGCGAAACCTGCCGGGAGTGGATTGGTGAGATCAGCCATGCCGAGGCGACATTTCCTGACTTTGAAAACGTTCAGCATGATTCAGAGGAGGGAGAGGAAGAGATCACGGAACAAACAAAAAAGGTTGCCCCCGGAGATCGGCCACATTTGACATTAGCCCACAGCAAACCAGGTACCCCTGTTGGAAGAAAGAGGCTGAAACCGATGCCTGCAACGCGATGGCTGGCATTGGCGGCCAGTCTGGTTTTGGTTGTTGGGCTCTCTTGGTATGTCACGCAGTGGAGTGGGCAGGAAAAGGATGTTCTCACGGCCGGACGTCTCAATGCCAGTCTCCTCAGTTCAAGACTGGAAAAACGAATCTTCCATTCATCGGCTCCCAACAGCCTTGGACCGAAGCCTTTTCCACATCAGGTCATCCCTACCGGATTCACTTTCAGATTGGTCGTAATCTGACCTACCTTGCTTCAGGAGGGATCCCTGAGAGCATGCAGGACAAGGAACGTTTTTCAAAGATGCTTGCTCTTCTAAAACCTGTTCAGGACACGGAAGATCCTTTAAAAAATCCGATGTTTCTCTTCGCTTCCAACACCACCCAGTCCGAGCGCCTTGCATGGATAGGTCATTATGAAAAAGCTTTTCAAGCTGACGCATGGTCTTACGTCCTCCTTGGAGAATGGTGCCAGGGTGCAGAGCAGGCTGTAAAACAGGAACGAAGTGAATATTTCAGGATTTCTGAAATCAAAAGCTTCCGGAAAACCTTCGAGGAACAAGACGAACTTCCTGGACTCCTCGAATCCCTGGAACAGATGGAAACTCTGAGGGCATCCTCCGGCAAGAATATTCTTTCTCAACCCGGGTTCGCCGAAGCCCTCGAAACCCTTTTCCTGCTTTTCGAATGACAGGCATTCTTTAGGAATCATGATGAGGTTTTTAAAACGTCTTTTGATGCTTCTGATTTCAGGGTTTTTCGGTTTACCCACACCAGTGTTGGCCCTGGAAAGTCCCAAAGCCCATGCCGCATGGTGGATCCAACAGCATGGGGTTCTGACCCTGGAGGAGGAGCCACGAATAGCTTGGGTGCATGCTGTTTGGAAGCGGGTTGAAGCGTCTTCGGAACGCAGTCTCAAGAGGCTTCCCCAGTTGGTGCTATTGCGTTCTCATAGATCTCCCATGGCATTGGCACTTCCCGATGGCAGTGTCGTGCTCAACCATGCGGCGGTCAAAGTGGTTTATGAAGAGGCCGAACGCCCTATGGGGGATGCAAGAATGGCTTTTCTGCTTTCACATGAACTGGCACATCTGGCAATGGATGACTTCTGGCAGACGGAAGCTTTTCATGGGATCAAGAAAATGCCGATCTGGTACCATGCCAGGCAGAAGTTGGAGCTTTTGCTGGACCAGCGTGATCCAGGTGGGTCTGGACGCGAGGCACGGCTGAGGGAACTTCAGGCGGATGCCCTTGGGCTGATAGCGATGAATGCGGCAGGCTACGATCCAGATCTCATCCTTCAAGGCAGTTCTCCTTTTTTCAAGGTCTGGTCGTCAAGGATGATGGAACACCAGAAAACCGCTGCAGGTTCTGCAAATCACCCTGACGATGGAGAACGAGCGGCACTTTTGCGCAGTCAGTTGCAGAGAGTCAGGGGGCACCTGGTCGTCTTTGATGCAGGCACCAAACTGCTTCAACTGGGACGATATGAAGATGCAAGGATTCTGCTTGAGGAATTCCGCAGCCGATTTCCCGGCCGTGCAGTTTTCAACAATCTTGGATTAAGTGAGTACCAACTCGGATTACATGAGCTGGGATCCTGTGATCCTCAACGGGTGGTGCGTTTTCTGACTTCCCTGGTGGCCGATGTTGAAACCCTGGGAATCCTGACACGCGGTGCTAAGTCTGGATTGTCTTCAATGAAGAGACCTGATTGCCTGAAACAGCCTGCCTTTGAAGTTCCATTCCGGCGTTCCATCGATTATTTTACCAAAGCGGCTGCCATGGACCCCAATTACCTTCCCGCGAGGGTCAACCTTTCTTCGGCCAGGTTAATGGGAGGAGATGCGGCCGGGGCGATGAGTGCTGCCGACGAGGTCCTGCGTCGTTTGCCTGGGCAGTTTCAGGCGCTCAACAACAAAGCCGTTGCCCTCCATGAATTCGGCCGGCAGATGGGTATGGACACCACCGACCGGGCACTCGGACTGCTGCAACGTATCCTTGACCATCGCCCGGACTTTCTTCCTGCGGCCTACAACCGTGCGGTGTTGCTCAGTGAGCGAAAGAGGAATGCTTCAGCTGAAGAGGCCTGGCAAGCTCTGGCAAGTTTGAATCTGCCCAGGCTTTATCGTGAGGAAGTGCATCACCGGATTGGGAAAACTCTGCCCCGTGCAGCTTTTTCCAAAATCGTCCGTATCCCCCCTCCATGGCCCCTGGGGGTAATGAACGGAAAATACCGGAGGAAGCTGCAAGGCATGGACTGTGTCCAAATCCGTGCTGGAGACTTTCGGGCCAAGGCCTGTTCTGGAAAGGGTCTGCAATTGTTCATCATCGGGGACAGGGTCGAACTGGTCTCAATAGTTCCGGATAGGAAGATGAAACAAAAGCTGAAGAACCTTCATCCGCCTTCCAAGACCCTGATCAGTGGAGGCTGGAAAACGGAATTTCATTCTGGGTTGCTCCTTGACACCCATGTACAAGGAAGTCGTAAGGCATGGTGGTTTATGCCTGAACAGTACCAGGACTGAAATGACTTTAATGGCTATTGAAAACCTTTTGGTACAGGAAGATTTCGAGTGATCTCCTACTTCCTTTAATGAATCAATTCTTAATAATTCACATTTCGGGGTTAATTTAAGATCCCGAATGCCTCGGCTTTTTGTTCAGCAAAGAGATAGTCTTCATCAAGCTGCAAGGCTTTGTTGAGGAAATTGCAGACCGTTTCATTGATTTTGTATTTGATCAACAGGATCGTTTTTTGTGGAATAGTCTGTAGCAGGGAATCCAAAGCCCCGCCAATCAGAGCTTTGAAGAGTTCCCATAGCAGCCGTGCGAAAGTCAGCATCTCCAACTTCCCGGAGATGTGGTTTCTCATCTTTCCGAAGGCCTCACCTGAACGGAGCATGCTGTCTACGATCAGCAGATATCGA
>FUWD013181891.1_pt1 | contig 14178 bp, 18 predicted proteins | sample 1063281 | NCBI WGS metagenome assembly FUWD01 (sample SAMEA79048168, study PRJEB19326) | metagenome | biome: marine | reverse complement strand
GAAATCATTGGCGGCGATGAAATCACCCTCACTAGCATCATTGGTGCGGTGGCAGTCTTCTTAGCCTCAATCAATATTTTTGGTGGCTTTATGGTCACCCGTCGCATGCTTGAGATGTTCAAGAAAAAAGCCCCAAAGGCTGATGCGGCTGGAACTAAATAAAACTAGAACAAGATCTTATAGAGACCACAATAATGTCAAACATAACCGCGATTTCCTATCTCATTTCATCGGTGCTGTTCATCCTCGCCTTGCGTGGATTGTCATCACCAACCACTTCCCGCCAAGGTAATACATTTGGGATGATCGGCATGTTACTTGCCGTGATCACTACCTTCATGATTCCTGACTTTAAGCCAGTCTTCTCTTTGATCATTGGTGCAATTGTTGGCGGCGCCATCATTGGAACGCTCGCTGCTAAGCGTGTGCAGATGACGAAGATGCCTGAGCTCGTAGCGCTCATGCACTCCTTCGTTGGCTTATCAGCAGTATTGATCGCCATCGCAGCGGTATACAACCCAGCTCACGACCATACTGGCGCACAAAAGATTGAGCTCTTTATTGGTGCCTTTATTGGTGCAATCACCTTTACTGCCTCAATCATCGCCTTCGGAAAATTATCTGGCAAGGTCAGCGGCAAGCCAGTGACCTTTGCTGGCCAACATTTGCTGAACCTCGCCCTCGCAATTGGGATGGTTGGTGGCGGTGTAATGTATTTCATGACAGGTAGCCATGAAGCATTCTTGGTGATGTGTGCGATTGCATTGGTATTAGGTGTGACATTGATCATTCCTATCGGTGGCGCAGATATGCCAGTGGTTGTATCCATGCTCAATAGTTACTCAGGCTGGGCTGCTGCAGGTATTGGTTTCACACTGAATAATCCCGTATTGATTATTGCGGGTGCTTGCGTAGGCTCTTCTGGCGCAATTCTGTCTTACATTATGTGTAAGGCAATGAACCGCTCAATCGTAGCCGTGTTACTTGGCGGCTTCGGTGCAGAAGCTTCTGCTGGTGGCGCTGATGACGGCGGTCCAAAGAACTATAAAACTGGTTCTCCGGAAGATGCAGCTTTCCTCATGGAGAATGCTGACACAGTGGTGATTGTTCCTGGTTACGGCTTAGCAGTTGCTCGTGCTCAGCATGCTCTGAAAGAATTAACAGAGAAGCTCACCCACCATGGCGTAACCGTGAAGTATGCGATTCACCCAGTGGCAGGCCGTATGCCTGGTCACATGAACGTTCTCTTGGCTGAAGCTGAAGTTCCATACGATCAAGTATTTGAGATGGAAGACATCAATAGTGACTTTGGCCAGGCTGATGTAGTGCTTGTGCTCGGTGCGAACGACGTGGTGAACCCTGCCGCACGTACACCGGGTAGCCCAATCTTCGGCATGCCAATTTTGGAAGCATTCAAAGCTAAAACGATCATCGTGAACAAGCGCTCCATGGCTGCAGGTTATGCTGGCCTTGATAACGAACTCTTCTATATGGATAAAACCATGATGGTCTTCGGTGATGCGAAGAAGGTAGTTGAAGATATGGTCAAGTCTGTTAGCTGATTTAATAGCGAGATACATTTAGCCTCTACTAAATGCAATAAGAATCAGATGGGGTGGTTAAAAGCGGGTTAGCAATAACTTACTTTCCACTCCATTTTCACACCTACAAATCAGTACAAAAACGATTCTGTCCAATTCCTGTCCAACTGGAGAGGAAAAATGGCATCAATACGCAATCGTCAAGGCAAATGGCAAGCCCGAATTATCAGAAAAGGTTACGCACCAATTTCAAAATCATTTCTAGCCAAGCAAGATGCAGAACGGTGGGCAAGGCAAATTGAATCCGACATTGACAAAGGCAGCTATACCAATTCAGCATTAGCTGAAAGAACAACGTTTAACGAGGTTATACAGCGCTACATCCAAGAGGTAACAAGCAAGGGGCGTGGCTATAAGGAGCACTCGTACAGACTCAAAGCGCTGGCAAAGCATCCTATAGCTCAACTAAGAATGAGCGCTCTTACCCCTTTAAAAGTGGCGGAATATCGAGATGAGCGGGCAAAGATTATTGCACCAGCCACAGTGATACATGAACTCGCTTACTTTTCTGCAATCATTAACCATGCAAAGCGGGAATGGGGTATTGGCATCATCAATCCAATTCCGATGGTCAAAAACCTCCAACACCCCAAGGGCGAAACCGAATTCTCAGTGAAGATGAGCTCAGTCGCCTCTATGCAGCACTGACTCCCAGAGTAAAGAATGCGAACCACTGGATATTGCCTTTGACAAAATTTGCCTTAGAGAGCGCCATGAGACGAGGCGAAATACTGGGGCTACGTTGGGAGCAGATCGATCTCGAAAAACGCATAGCCTTTATTCCACTCACTAAAAATGGTGAGTCACGCACGGTGCCACTCAGCACGGCTGCAGTTGAAATACTCAAAACCCTGCCAAGAAATCTAAATGGAGAAGTTTTTCCAGTAAATCGTACAGCTTTGTCAGCAGCGATAGAGAGAGCCAGGATAAAAGCGGAACTTAGTGATTTTCATTTCCACGATCTAAGACACATGGCCATAACACGACTTGCTGAAAAGCTCCCGAACCTCATTGAACTATCAGCGGTGTCCGGCCATAAGAGCCTTGCAATGCTTAAGCGTTACTATCATCCAAACCCCGAAATACTCGCACAAAAGCTTGGGTAATTAATTCAATCGAAGGTGTGTATATTTTCATAGTATAAGAAAGTTGAGCAATGTCTATTAATGTATGGTTGAATCTAGGGGTGCAATGAAAATTGCATTGACCATCGAACGGGGCGGCTGTCCCAAAATGCAGAGCATAAACTAGCCAGCGGTAGTCGTTTGCCTTAGTCCAAACGGTAGCTTAAAAAAGATTGGTCTCCAACAGCGTTGGGGGACTTGTCTTTTATAGCTTGACCTCCAACTTTTAAAGCTAGAAAGTTTTGGAGATTCAAGTGAACCAACAAATAAATGTATTAACACCAAGCCCAAGCAAAATTCCGGAGCTCTTAAAAAAGCGGTCAAACTGGATTTGTTGGAAAAAAAGTGGTGCAAAACCAAATGGTAGGTATGGGAAATTACCCGCCAATATCAAGGGCACAGTAATTAATGCTCACGATGTAAACCACCATGTTGATCTAGAGACCGCATACCATAGCTACGACTCAAATAAGTTCCAACTCGCCGGAATTGCCATCGACCTTCCGACCAACCCAATTACTTACGGTTATACCGACAGTGGTGAACCTCTATACCTGATTGGCGGAGATATTGATGAGTGCATAACCATTACAGACGGCAAACTGGTAATAAGCGAACAAGCAAAGAGTGATTTAAAGGCGCTCTGTCAGCCATATTGGGAAATCTCACCCTCAGGCACTGGAATTAGATGGTTCGGCTTACATACAAGGCCACTTAAAGGTGGCAATAAAAATGGTCGTGAAATGTATTCGAGCGGTCGGTTCTTAACTGTCACCGGGAAGACCAAAGGCGGCCAAATAACTACCCTACCATCCAATATCGAAGCTCTGGAGCAAGGGTGGTTTAGGTCAACCAAATCTGCAGACATTAATGGCGATCTACTGGCGCATCTTCAAAGAGAGTCATATCAAGAGCCAGAACTAATCAATGATGGTGAAGGACGTAATATTGGGATCCTAAAGCATGCCGGACACTTAAGAGCGCAGGGATTATCTCAGGACGAAATTGAAGAAGCTTGTCTTGCCTTTAATCGCAAAAAGCTAAATCCCCCTTTAGAAGAATGGCAAGTATTAGATATTGCTAGACGCTACGCTGAAGAAAAATCGACCCCCTACATAGTGGAACCAATTGGCGCTGCACACACCAAGAAAGCGTTTGAGCTCAATTTAAATTCAGGGCTCATTAAGCTTGTTGCCTCATCACCTAAAAGACCATTTATTGCTGGGATTGATGTTATTCCCCTTGGTACATACAGCGCACTAGCAGGCTGGGGTGGGGTTGGAAAGACTATCAAAAACGATTTAGGCAGCTTGCTCCAGTGGGGGAAAAATATTTACGTGAATGCTTTAATATCACCGATAAATTGATTCGGGAAGCTTTTAAATCAAAGTCCCAATAGATTTTCTCAAATCAACTTATGCAAAACCAATATGAGATTTCACCAAATCAAGATCCGACCTAAGTCTCGGGATTGGCCAGGCAGCCGTAAGTTCAATTTCATAATGGGTGGCAAGCCAATAAATAACCAAAACGACGGGTTTGTTAAAGAGTCTGCCCTCAAGAGCATGCGCCTTAATTCTAGTTACCAATGGCAATGACAAGGTTGCCTTTACTTCCTCAGTATTTGCCATGTCCAGCAAGTGCTTGAATGTGCCAAGAAGTTGAATGGCATCCTCATCCTCAATAGTTGAAACATAATTCGTAAGGATCGGCCCAACAACTCCGTCTAATAAACTACACCACTCGTTAATACCTTGGTTTACTCGCTCAAGCTCAGCCACCGCGGCGATAAACATTTCATCCGTTGTCTCCATCAAAGCCATGGATCTAGCTACGAGCCGGAGGGCGGATTGAGGAACTACCTCTGTTGCTTTATAAAACTTATCATGCACCAGTTCAGCATATGCATGCTGCAACAAAGTACGAATTTGTATTTCACAAGCCATTCCCTCTGGAATAGTAATATTGTTAAGCGTGAACTCTTTGTTATTTCGAACAACAAAGTGTACTGACTGATATTCAAATTGATTCGGTCTCTGGTCACGCTCATCCTGAGGGTTTCTATCTTTACTTTTTGCCCATGCTGTACAAGTGATGACAGCGCGCTCAACAATGTCTATATCTGTCTTAAGGAGCACTACGAAACGAGCGCCGACCAAGTCAGTCATCGCCTCTAGCGGATCTGAATACTTTTTATTGGATTGCTTAGCAACAGCAGAGTCAGCGTCTTTAACACGAAAATTTGGCTCAATTTTAAAGAAACTCTTTTTACGTTCAGCACCAATTTCAAGCTCAACATACTCTTGAATTCGTAGGATGACAAAGGCTCCCCACTCCTTTAATGCAGGATTCAACTCCTTAAGCGATGCCTCTAGATTCATGATCTCACTCACTGGATTCCACGGTACCCTTCACAGTCACCGTGGTTGTTCCATCCTCATTGTCTTCAATCCTCAAGAGATCATTTGCAGTATCTGGGGGTGTAGTAATAACAACATCTGACGAAAAAATTACTTTTTGCCGTTTGCGTAGCCGTGTTTTTACGTAATCAATATCCTTCGTGATCGCATGTGGAGGAAAACCACTTTTTGTCATATAGACGCTATAGGCTTGTTGATCGCTTGAGCTATGCATATGCGTCGCGGAAAATTCTTTTACGCTTAGTTGAGCGCTAGTACTTCTTAATTCAGTTCGGAGAGCCTCTCCAAGAGCAAGGCGTTTGCTTGCCTTAAAACCCTGAGTATCTATAAAGAGCAAAGTTTTTTCGAAGAAGTCACGGGTCAGACGACGATCAGTGGCCGATACTTCTGTTCCTAAAAATTCATTATAGAAATAAAACGCAGCAGACCGAGTTTCCAGAGCCGTCATTAGGTGATCAAAGACATGTGCCGCATGGTGATCGGGGGCATATTCCCCATTCTTTTTACCATTTCCAGCGGTGGTGCGAGATATGAACCCAATTTTGTAAAGCTTATTTGACTCTGTGAGAAATAAATTTTTTAGGATTTCCAATGCAGATTCACCGCCCTGCTTTGTTTCAGTAAGCGCCTCCTGGAGCTCAGCCTTAAGGAAAGCAGCAAACGGCCTACTATTAGCCGTAACCGTACCACTAATGCAGATAAGCTTTGCCGGATTCAGCGACTTTGATTGCTGTACTTTAGCCAGCTTATCGGCCACCACCTTAGCATGCGTGATGAAATCCCCATCACTGCAATCCATCATTACACAAGCATGCATGAACATGCTGTCAGAACCCGTTTCAATTATATCGGCCTGAACACCATGGGAATGATGGCCGAGCGCTTTTGTGATTCTCTTAACCATAACATCATTAACATCGGTCGATAATTGAAGCACAGAGCCTCCACCCGTAGGGGAAACATAAGATTTGTCTGGGCCTCGACTTGGTATGGTGTGTACAACAGCTCGGGAAATAGTCATGAAATCGACCTTAAGCATTCCTAGACCCTTCATATTTAGACGCAGCCTATCGGCGCTGCGCCTGTTGTAACAGTTACTTCGTAAGCCATCAGGATAATACGCCAATCCATAGCAAATATGCTGATGGATTTTATAACCAATAGAATCAGCTTCCCATCAACTATAACAAGCTCGTCACGGTTTAATAAAGTTGCTTGTTTTACATAATATCCTTGAAAATATGTCATGCTGGTTATAAAGAACATTTTCGACGCTTAGGAATCTGCCTAACCTATGAAGAATCAATCTACAAAACTCCAATCATCCGCCAATGGTCTAACTCTTAGTGAGGTTGGGCAAAGAATGGGCTTAACTAGGGAAAGGGTGCGGCAAATTGAGGTCAAGGCACTCATCAAACTGCAAAAGCAATTAGATCTTCGAAACCTGAAGCACATAAATCAAATTATCTAACCCCAATACAACCGCCATAGGGAATGCATATGAATAATCCTTACCCAGCCGAAGATGAATCAGAGCACATTGAGGATGTCCCAACTCTTTCAGCGCAATTTTCAGCTCAAAGAGCCATATTAAATGCCATTACCCAGGCAAAAATTACAGATGGAACCTATAGGCCACAAAAATTATTTGCAGATTTACGCCCAGCGAGTCAATCAGTAAATTATTTGATAAAACCGCTGATTAGAGTTTTGCAACTGCAAGCAATTGACTTAATGACAATTTAAGAGCTTTTGAAATTTTGAGGAGATTCATCAATGCAAGGTTATGCTCCCCCCGCTCTATTCCACCCATATAGCTTCGATCAATACCAACCTCATCAGCAAATGCCTCCTGGGAAAAGCCTAGATCTTTGCGCATTTTCCGAAGTGTTGCCCCAATTGCCCTTAGTTCTTTAGAGCCTGCATAGGTAGGAGAAGGTTTTGCCATAGGCAGAATCTTTGCCTATAGACCTTTTTAATACCACGGGATAAGATACCCAATTAAATACAAAATTAATAACCAATGGACTAATAATGAAAAAATTTCTACTAGTAATTTCTGTGGCATGCCTAGCCCTTTTGACAGGCTGCGCAGGATCTAAGGTTTCAAGTCTATCTACCAATGACTCTGGCCCAAAACCAATTGTTAAAACAATTGCTATGAATCCAAGCGGCGCATTGATGTCTGATGCTGTAGCTACCGAACTATCAAATAAAGGTTTTTCCGTTATTGATTCAGCTGCGACTTCAAACCTAATGATTCGACTTAACCTCACAGAAATTGAGATCGCACGTCCTGAGGGGTTGCAAAAATTTAAAGCAAAGGGAATTGATGCATTGCTTACAGTGAAGGCCGCCGCCTCTCAATTTGATGGATTGCCTGATAGCGCAACAGCAAGAATGGTCGATACAAGCACAGGAAAAGTATTGGCAGCAGTTAACTGGCAAAACGGATGGGCTGGAGCAGCTGGTTCCCCAGCAAGCAGAATGATGAGGTCAGGGTTACAAGAGGCAGCCTCAGAAATGGCTAATGCTTTGGCTTTGAGAATTCAACAATAGACATTAAAAAATGGGGGTCAAATGTTTCAAGCATTCAAAAGGGCTAAATACATTTCTCAGAGTAATTTTCATCATCACAATACTCAGGATGGCGTTAGGATGCACTTATGGTTGCAGAAAAATGGGTGGCCAGCTAATGAGTTTGTGGACTGGTTCATGCGCGCATACCCGATTGCAGATGATTACAGCAGGCTTAGCTTCAAGCTTTATTTAACTGATCAATTTGACTGGGTCTATGAAAAAAACGGTGATGCAATTGGTAAGCTGTATGAGCGGATATTGAGCGAAAGATTTCAAGCCCAAGATAAGGATGGCCTGACATCATGGTTGAAAAATATATATGACAGCGCAAACAGTTCATAAGCTAAAAATATGGGAAAGCGTTCATGGAAACAGTAATTAAAATTTTAATAATCGCAGCATTAATTGGCGGTGCTATTGCATACTTTGCAGGCAATAGATCAAAAGAAGATGCGGCAGCAGGCGCTGCAGTTGGTGCAATGTACGCTGGTGGGTGCATTATTCAATTACTAATTTATGGATTTATTGCGATGATTGGTATTTGGCTGTTCGCAAAGGTTTTTAGCTAGCTAAAAAACGGGGTGTCTGAAAGCATGGGAATAACCCTAATTAGGCAACGTGTGTATATCTCCTCATTTTTACCGGGCGCTCTACACGAGATACCTAAAGACACCCCCGCATGCAGTCTTGACTTGTCCACCCCCGCTCCCATCTACCCCACCTGCCTAAGGCATATACAAAGAACTCGCATGACTTAACTAAATTTCCATACAGGTCTGAACTGGATTACGCTTGTCCAATTTCTGTCCAAGTCACAGCATTAAATACGTTAATATTTAGCCCCAAGGAATTGAAAGAGAATTTTTTATTGCTGTAAGTTGTTGATTCTTATTACACTCGTAAAATATTGATAGGTCTTCGGCGATGCGAAGAAAGTTGTGGAAGATATGGTCAAGTCAGTAAGCTAACAGACTAGTAAATTTCATCTAAGTAAGACTTAGATGAAAAAATAGGCAGAGCGGTGGATAAGTGAAAAACTTACCCACCGTTTTTATTCCTACCTGTAAATTACCATAATGAAACTATTCAAATTTATCGCACTCACCTGCATATCAATCGCATCTCAATATGCTCAGGCTGATGCAGAACGAAAACATTACTACACCGATATTCCAGGCGTAGAGGCTAATGTCTTAATCAAAACTACAAAGTCATGGAATGGTGCCACGCTACCTGCATACAGCGAAGGTCAACCTGAAATTACCATCATTAGATATACATTTGCCCCTGGTGCATCAATACCAATGCATATGCATCCCGTTATTAATGCTGGAGTTTTGCTAAAGGGTGAACTCAATATCTTTACAAAAACTGGTGAAAAAATAACAATTAAAGCTGGCGAACCACTGGTTGAGCTTTTTAAAGAATGGCACTCTGGTACAAATCCAGGAGTCGAGCCGGTTGACTTAATTGTTGTCTATGCAGGAACGATCGGGACTCCTTTAGCAATTCGGGAGAAGTAAGCTCTAGAAATCAAGCAAATAAAGTAAAAACCGCTGAACTAAACAATTCCACCTTATGCGATACCGCTATGCATAGTTTTATTAGGAATCATCTCAACTTGGTTCAATTTGCACCTTTGATATTTTTTGTCTCGATAGGTGCCTTATTAAGCGGCTATACGATGGGCGCCAAAAAAAGAGGAGGGCTGGTTTCTGACTACGTTTTATTTAGGCCTGATGGGATTTGCGCTTTACGTCATTTTTTCCTTGGAATTCCCACATCAACTACAGGATCCGCAGCTGATGAATGCAGATTTCTTAAAACTTCAAAAGGTCTGTCAATAGCCCTTACGGAATCACCTTCTCTGGTAACTATTGGATAAGTTGTCTTGCAAAACATAGGCAACCCCATTAGCCACTAGAGATAATTCCTGCTCCAAAACGCGACTTTGGTACTGCCAGCCAGCGGGTAGTACCAATTGATTACCAAGTGCGGCCAAATCTTTCATGCTTAAACTGGGATTTACTATTTGTGAATAGGACTGCATCACATAAACCTCTCCTGCCGGAGAGATCAGTTCATATATGGAACTTCCTGCCCTGTAAACAAAATTAGTTGTGCGATTAATCGTATTAGGGGTGAAACGCTTGTCTCCAAGAATTTGCTTGAAAAGCCCTATCTGAACTGTTGCCCTTAAGTTCATTTCAATACCGCCAAAAGATTCTTTGATATGGTTGATGGTTGTACCCGCGGCCTGAATCTCATCCATCATCCAATAGCGGGGGCCATTTAATACCACCAGGGAAGCATCAAATTGCTTCGCAATAGATTCCTTAGATAGTGCCTGCCAGCGCTCCTCTGGACATAGATTGAGTCCTTGCGTATTAAATACTTTGACTTCCAGTTTCAGAAAATTCCGCTTGCCATAAAGAACCTCGCAGTAACGCTGATTACGTAAATTCGAAACGCTTTTTTCAAAAGTGGGTTGTGCACCCGCTATTCCAGCGCTAAGGAGAAAAGCAATTAATGGCAGTAGGTAGAGTATCTTCATTGATTGACTGTACCAAATAAAAAACGCCTGGTCTTTTGAACCAGGCGTTTTAGTTTCTACAGCTAGATAGCTGAGGAAATTTACGGCTATTACATCATGCCGCCCATTCCACCCATACCACCCATGCCGCCCATATCAGGCATGCCACCACCAGCGGAATCATCGTTTGGTGCTTCGCAGATTGCGCAATCCGTTGTCAATAATAAGGCTGCAACAGAAGCGGCATTAACCAATGCAGTTTTTGTTACCTTAGTTGGGTCGATCACACCTTGAGCTACGAGGTCGCCGTATTCACCAGTTGCTGCGTTGTAACCGTTGTTGCCCTTGCTGGCCAACACTGCATTAACAACTACGCTGGCTTCATCGCCTGCGTTAGAAACGATGATACGAATTGGCTCTTCCATTGCGCGCAATACGATATTGATACCTGCGTCTTGGTCAGCGTTATCGCCTTTCAAGCCCTTGATACCCTGCATCGCGCGTAACAATGCAACGCCGCCGCCAGGAACAATACCTTCTTCAACCGCTGCACGAGTTGCGTGCAATGCATCATCAACGCGATCTTTCTTTTCTTTCATTTCAACTTCAGTAGCAGCACCAACACGAATCACTGCAACACCGCCTGCCAACTTGGCAACGCGCTCTTGCAATTTCTCTTTGTCGTAGTCGCTAGTCGCTTCTTCGATCTGAACACGAATGTTCTTCACGCGCGCTTCGATTGCTTTAGCATCGCCAGCACCGTCAATGATGATGGTGTTTTCTTTGCCTACTTCGATACGCTTCGCTTGACCTAAGTGCTCAAGAGTTGTTTTCTCAAGTGTGAGGCCGATTTCTTCAGCAATTACTGTACCGCCAGTCAAAATCGCGATGTCTTCCAACATGGCTTTACGACGATCGCCAAAGCCTGGAGCCTTAACAGCACAAGTCTTGATGATGCCACGAATGTTGTTCACAACTAAAGTTGCCAAGGCTTCACCTTCAACATCTTCTGCAATGATCAACAATGGACGGCCAGACTTCGCTACTTGCTCAAGTACTGGGAGCAAATCACGGATGTTGCTAACTTTCTTGTCAAACAAGAGAACATATGGTGTTTCCAGTATGGCAACTTGCTTTTCAGGTTGGTTAATGAAGTATGGGGAGAGGTAACCGCGATCAAACTGCATACCTTCTACAACTTCAAGCTCATCTTCCAATGACTTGCCATCTTCAACAGTAATAACGCCTTCTTTACCTACTTTTTCCATTGCTTCAGCGATACGCTGGCCAATGCTGTAGTCGCTGTTAGCTGAAATAGAGCCAACTTGAGCAATTTCTTTAGTAGTTGTGCAAGGCTTGCTGATTTTCTTGAGCTCTTCGATTGCAGCTGCTACAGCCTTGTCGATACCGCGCTTCAAGTCCATTGGGTTGTGACCTGAAACTACGTATTTCATGCCTTCGCGAACGATAGACTGTGCCAATACAGTAGCGGTAGTTGTACCATCACCAGCGATGTCATTAGTTTTGGAAGCAACTTCCTTCACCATCTGAGCACCCATGTTCTGGAGCTTGTCTTTGAGTTCGATTTCTTTTGCTACGGACACACCATCTTTAGTGATGGTTGGGCCACCAAATGAACGCTCGATAACCACATTGCGACCTTTTGGTCCCAAAGTTGTTTTTACTGCGTTCGCAAGAATGTTTACGCCTTCTACCATCTTGGTACGGGCGTTATCTCCAAATACGACGTCTTTTGCTGCCATGATTGAGTTCCTTTCTTAGGTACTGATTACTTCTGTACAACAGCCATGATGTCTTCTTCGCGCATTACGAGAAGTTCGTCGCTGTCGACCTTAACTGTTTGACCTGCATATTTGCCAAATAACACGCGATCGCCAACTTTGACGTCTGGTGCATTCAACTTACCGCTGTCATCACGCTTGCCTGGGCCAACTGCCAATACTTCGCCTTGATCTGGCTTTTCAGCAGCAGCATCTGGAATGATGATTCCTGAAGCAGTTTTTGATTCTTGATCTAAACGTTTAATGATTACGCGATCATGTAAAGGACGCAGATTCATTCCTTCTCCTATGTTAGTAAGTGTTAACTAATTAAAAACCAATATAAATCAATATGTTGCAATCTCTTAACGCGAAGGCAACAAGCTTTTCAGCTGAATAAGCCTGTTTTAGCACTCGCGTGTAGGGAGTGCTAATTATATAGGTCTGATTCCAGGGATTTCAAGGGCAAATTCACCTTAAATTTCAAATGGGCTGGCAGAACAAACTGAGGTTTGAATTTAGGGCAGCTGCATTGATGCCATCCTTGCAGTCTGCCCCTCACTCATAAGCGGACATTTGAAGGGTTTGGCTACCGCAGGCAAATATCGACCCAATGCCGGCATTACAGTCACTATTTTTTGTATACGTCTCGGCTGATGCAATAGCGGCGCCTCCATTTGCGCCACCCACTATCAAGACATCTCCATTTAATAAACGTGCTTCGGCCTGACGCCAGCGAGGTACTGTCATAGATCCAGTGACTGAAAATGTACCGGCAGCTGGATCATAAAGCTCTGCTGAAGAAAGTCCATTTTGCCCATCGCTTGAACCACCAGCAATCAGAACCTTGCCATCGATCAATAGCGTTGATGTTTGTCGGCCAGTCGCAGTATTCATTGATCCTGTATCAGAAAAAGTGCCCGTTTGTGAGTTATACAAACTAGCAGATGCAAGGGCAACATCGTTTTCACCATAACCACCCACAACTAGAACTTTTCCATCCAATAACAGATTGGCTGTTGGATAGCGCCGAGGTTGGCCCATAGATCCTGTCACAGTAAATACACCAGTAGCAGGATCGTAAATTTCTGGGGCATCCAAATTGGCTCCGTTGTAGCCACCAGCTATTAATACTTTGCCGTTATTGAGTAGGGTTGCCGTTTGATTTCGACGGGCAGTCGTTAAGGACCCTGTGGGAGAAAAGATTCCCGTTGCAGGATCATAGATTTCGGCGCTAGCAAGTGCACAACAAGCGCTATCGTAGTCATACCCGCCAACCACTAGTACCTTGCCATTATCTAGCAAGGTTGCAGTGGGGTTTAAGCGCGGAGTACTCATGTTGCTCGTTACCTGCCATGTAGCGGTTGTAGGGTTATAGATTTCAACAGTGTCAATACCGGTAAAACTTACACCTTCACCCCCTGCCACAAAAATATGTCCATTTATTAAAAGTCGGACAGAGGCAGCACCATAGCGTGGGTTATGCATAGATCCCGTTGCACTAAATGTCCTTGAGACTGGATCGTAGAGATCAGCTGAGGCAACTGCAATTGCCCCAGAACCTACGCCGCCGGCCACAAGCACGCGTCCATCAAGCAATAAATTGGCTGTTGGCATAGAGCGAGGAGACGTCATCATGCCAGTTGCAGTGAATGTACCCGTAGCACCAGATGAACTTGAATCTCCATTACCGCCACAAGAAATGACAAGACTTCCTATGCCAGCACACAAAACTAATGAAATAAACTTTTTCATATATAAATCTCAATTTAACTTCAGATTGGCATGTTTTATCGAATGGATGAATCAATACCATTGATACTACCAAAGTATTAAATAGTAGTTACGGGTCAATATCAGCCTCGTCATCCCGTCGGATAGCCCGACGAACCAACGCATCCAACTGTCCAGCTTGGATACATTAATGTCGCTTAATGGCCTTGAATTCAACTGATCGATGCAACACACTACAAACTGCGTAAGCAAAAGGAGTGTTGCTCATGAAACAACGACCTCGAATCTATTACACTGCCACTCAAAGAGAGTTGATGTGGGATCGCTGGCAAAAAGGCGATAACCTTCACCAGATAGCGCAGTTATTTGATCGCCATCACCCCTCTATACAGCGTATTTTGATGC
>FUWD013402289.1_pt2 | contig 14211 bp, 11 predicted proteins | sample 1063281 | NCBI WGS metagenome assembly FUWD01 (sample SAMEA79048168, study PRJEB19326) | metagenome | biome: marine | reverse complement strand
GCCGTTCATAAAATTAATCAATTTTAGAGAAAGATCTTCAGGTATAGTTCCTAGGTAATTATTTTCCTCATTTTGGATGCTCACGAGTCTTTTTTTAGCTACCATGATAACTCTATCTCCATTATTTAATTTTCCAAGAACATCAGGCTCAGCCAAACGCATTAAAGAAACAACTTTTGTTTTTCCAGGTTCTTCTAAAAAGATTCTGGAAAAAAAAGGACTTCTTTTCTTATTTAAACTTTTTTTGATTTTTCCACCCTTAGAAAGCCTAGTAAAATTTCTATTAGCAATAGGGTTAAAATTGTCTATTTTGAGAACTTTTTTGTAGGTTTTAAGAGCTTGTTCAATATCTCCCAGCTCCCAATGACAGTGGGCTAATCTGTTTAAGGCAGAGATATTTTGTGAATTTTCTTTGATAATCTTTTTGTTAATTTCGACTGCTTTTTCCCAGTTTTGTGCTAGTGCTGCTTTTACAGCTTGATTTTCCAAATTTTTGTTCATTCTGATAAAGATATAGTTTTTATCTTTCCTTGTCAATAAGAAGATTAACAGGTAAAATGTTAAAGATGTCAGGACACTCCAAATGGTCAACAATTAAACGTCAGAAAGGAATAAATGATTCTCGTAGAGGTCAAGCTTTTACTAAAATAGGTAATCTAATTACCACTGCTGTTAAGTCTGGTGGTGGAGCTGATGATCCTGAAAAAAACTTTAAGTTACGTTTGGCGATTGAAAAAGCTCGAGCTTTAAATATGCCGAAAAGCAATATAGAAAGGGCAATTGAAAGGGCCTCAGGGCAAAAAGGGGGAGCTGATTGGACAGAGTCTATTTTTGAAGGATATGGTCCTTTAGGAATTGCTGTTATAGTAGAAACGGCAACTGATAACAAGAATAGGACAACGGCAGAAGTTAAAAATATTTTTGAAAGAGGAGGGGGGAGTGTGACTTCCCCAGGGGCAGTTTCTTTTCAATTCAAACAAGTCGGTTTGATCACCATTAAAAAGACAGATGATCCTGAAAAACAAATTTTAAATTTAATGGATGTGGGGGTAGATGATGTAGAGGAGGCAACAGATGTTATTGAGGTATATGTTGTACCAGAAAGCTTAAGAGAAATAAGGGATAAAATAGAAAAAGAAGGCTTTATAGTTTTAAATGAAGAATTAATAATGAAACCATTAAATGAAGTTAAAATAGAAGAAGAAAACAAAGCCCAACAAATCTTAAAATTTATGGGTAACTTAGAGGATCATGATGATGTTCAGAAAGTTTATTCAAATTTCGATATCCCAGAGGAGATCTTAAAAAATCAGTGTTTAAATTAAATAAAAGGAAGAAATTTATTATTACCGCTATTGTTCTTACCTTAGGGCTTTTAGCTATTCACCTAACCGGGATAACATGGCGTTATCCAGCCCTTGTTATTTTAGCTGTTTTAACCTATTTCCTTTCTGCCTGGTCTTTAAAAGAGGGTTTAAATGGAGTTGAATGGCTCACCGTTTTGACATTGCCCGTTCTTTTTACTATTAGTGTTGGATTATTTTACTTTTTAACGCCAACATCTTGGTGGGCTAGAGTACCAATAATTATTCTCTATGGAGGGGGGATTTATGGTTTACTTCTAACAGAAAATATCTTTTCCGTTGCGGCTATGAGAACCATCCAGTTAGTGCGTTCTGCTCATGCGGTAAGCTTTCTACTGACCCTAGCGACTTCTTTCTTTATCTATAATGTTATCTTTTCCTTTAGGCAACCGGTTTGGGTTAATTTTATAGCTGTCTTATTGTTTAGTTTCCCTTTAATTCTACAAGGTCTTTGGTGTATTAATCTTGAACCTAGGATAGAAAAGAATTTATGGCTTAAAACGGTTGCGTTATCCTTAGTAATGGGAGAAATGGCTTTAGTCTTTTCATTTTGGCCAGTTAGTGTGGCTGTGGGATCATTATCATTAACAACAACTCTCTATATTACTTTAGGTTTGACACAGCAGTACCTAAATGAGCGTTTATTCAAGAAGACGATAAATGAGTATATAGCTGTAGGCGTAGCTGTTTTAATCGTTATTTTGTTAACGACACGTTGGGGTGGTTAATTGATATTCTTCTTTAAAAAATAAATTTTCAAAAAAAATTAAGAGATAAACAAAAAGGGGAGTAGGGACACTAAAAGCCCCTTTTTAAGTAAAATGTCCTATAATAGCTATATCCTTTTCACGAAAGTTATAGGGTAGTTTTCACGAAATAGCAGGAAAATAATTAATTGCTAAGTTGATACCTTTTGATATAGTTATCGGAGAAGCTGTGGATAACTCTAGAGGAGACTTTTAAAGAGAAAAAAAGAGAGATGAAAGATAATAAAAGAGAAGACGATGATCATTAAAAGATAAATAGTCGTTTTTATCTTATCCCCTTAAAAGTAGTGGAAGAGTCGCAAAAGAGGACAAAGAAAAGCTACTTCGATAAGGTCGCACAATGTAGCTTTTACGACATGTTCTGAATCTGTTCTTCTGAGAAGAGTGCTTAACATGGATATTAATAAACAAAAAAATAAAGGATTTTTTAAGTCTTTAGTATCTTCCTTTGTCCTTTATTATCCTTATTTATTCTCCATTTTTGGCTTAAATTTAAAAAATACCTGTCCCCCAATAAAACCCGAATAAACAGGTTCAAACTATACCTAATTGAATCTAAATTCTTTTGTCATTCCCCTGGCTTAATTTGAAGCTAATTATAGGTTTTATAGAAGTTAGTTAATAATAACTGTTTATTTGTTAGATATACTTTTTTTGGGTCGAAGAGCGAAACCTTAATATAACCAAGCACTTTTCCCATATTATCAAGGTTTTTGAAGATTTTAAGTTTACTGACCAATTAAGGAAAGAGATGGATAAACTCGAATTAAGTACTAATTAATTAGAATAATCATTATTCGAAGTAAGAACGTCCTTGATTGTAAATTTATTTTATTACTCTTTTGGCTTCATTCATTTTTGCTTTTGTTTTTAGAATTTTATTTATCGTTGCAGAACCTTTTACCCGTCGCTTTCACTATTTACTTTTAGTGAATTTTTCCACTAATTCCTTACTTTCGAATTTAACTTTAATGGTCCCTGAGCTTTTTCTACTAGTCCAGTATTCGCCTTCTAATTCCCGTTTTGGTTTAACAATTATACTAAGTATGGCAGCACCATCATGAACAATACTCCTATCTCGAATAGTCGCGTCTGGTTTATTTGTGTAGTTATACGACAGTTTCTTTATTCCGCTTTCTTCATCACCGGCAATTAGTGCCGCATTGCTGATACTTGTGGATTCCTCGGTATACATCACACAACTGAGGGTATAAAAAGATTGTTTAATTACCAAAACAAGTGGAGTTGGAGTGGGAACTTTTTTGGTCTTTGGGTCAACCCATGTTGTTTGCCATTCACCACGCCATGTTCCCTGTAAATCTGGAAACGGAACTAACCACCCCTGCAGTATCGACCACCTCCACAACCATTTAGTGAAAACAAAATACAAAGCTATATATATCGTAATAACGTCAGGTAATTTTTTTAAAGCATCAATATTAATTCTCAATTCCGTCTTTGTAATGATAAGGATTGCTATCCAAATACCTATAGACAAAAGTAGCTGGAGACATACAGATATTTCTTGTTTTATGTTTTTCATAATTAAATTAATCAAATCCTACGTAATTCCATGCGGCTAATAAAAAATCATTAGCCTGTTTCCTTGTCCACGGTTGAGATGTGCGGAAAAGATATTTAAGTTCGTTTACTTCACCCCATTCTTTGCACTTTTCATAATCAGCCGTGTGATTATAAGTGTGAGTTATAACACTTTTTATGTCATTCCGGTAATACGTATGATTAAAACAACTATCTGGAGCGTTCCATACTAAACTTTCAATCAAGAAAGAGGCAATATCTTCAGCGGCCTCTCCGTTGTTATCCTGCATATCATCACGTAATCTCTTTAGTATTCTAATTACAGCCTTATACCTTCTGTTAGTCCTTTCACTTGAATTTTTATCTACTCCATTTGAGTAAGTCTGTTCTGGCCAATTCTTTATTAAACCACCATCATCTGGTTTGAAAGCTATCCCCTCTGGTTCAATCCAATTATTTGAGCCATCAGAGTCATACCTCCTATGCTTAAAAGCAGCTACTACATCAGCATCGACTCGATATGTGTTTTCGTGGATATCAAATGCTTTATTACCTGGGGTGACAGCTTCTTGACCGAAATAATCAACAAGCGCTTTCTTTACCAATTTTTTAAATTCATCAAAAGAAATAGCAGCGCCAACGTTACCATAATCGTCACTAGTTTTACCTGCTGGATAGTCAGGGAAAAACGAGGTCTTGTGACAAACACAAATATCTACATCACTATTTTGCCTGGTGTTTGTCCTGGCTTTATATGACCCTTGGGGAAAAACATCCACGATGTCAGATAATATGTCACTATTATCAATCGCTTTCCTGACCGCAGTTACGGCATTGTCACATTTGTCTTGCTCAGTTTGACCCGGTGGTTTAGCCCAGCGAGCCAATTGTTCTTCGTCGATATGCATATTTTTATCTTGTAAAAGGTGCCCAAAATTTCAAAACCAAAGTCTTAGGCAAAACTTACTTGGGTATATTAAGTTCCAACTGGCTCCCTTAATAGGGCTCGAATTTTTTATTTTTTTGCTTTTAGAGATAGAAACTGCATTAGTCTGTTTTTACTACTTCTTTTAGATAATAACCACCATCAGGTGTTACTATCCAAATTTGCTTATCTTTTGGATATTCCTTTATGATTTCATTTTCTTCAAATAAAACGTCACCTATATAAAAAGGGATTTTACCATCAGCGGAATAGGCATAAATAGGAACATCACTTCTTTTTTTCTGGATATAATATTTCGTTTCTAAGAAATTAAGGTTACTTTCAGGGATTACTACATCATTCTTCCCTGCTATTGCCGTTATTTGTCCTGCGGCATAATTAATAGCTGGTTTACTTGTTTTTCTAACTATTTCTTCGGCACTTTGAACAGCAAAAAATAGATAGCCTACAACTAATACCAAAACAATATTAGAAAAAATTTTCTTAAAGCTAAATAGCTGGTATAAAGAAAAGGTCACCCAAATAATAAAGAACGGTAAAATTGGAATTAAATATCTCTCGTGAAGAATGGGTATCCAAAAAGCAGAAATAAAATAAGCAATTAAAAAAGGAATAGAAAACAAAAAGACTAAAATTAAAGAAGCATCTTTGTTAAAAGAATCGTTTTCATCCTCTTTATTAGCTAACTTTACTATCCAGTAGGCGCATGCTAAAAAAACTAAGAGAAGAGTAATATTATAAAACATCGCTACACTTGGATAATCTTTAGTCCCTCTAAAAAAAAATCTAAATGTATCAACAAAAACAGCCGAAGTTACCGGACCAATCCAAAAACCTTCTGCCACCTTTGTCCATTGATTCCAAAACATCTGAAGCCAACCTAAAAAAACTAAAATAGGAAAGATAAATAAAGAAGAAAAATGGAGAATCCTTTTCTTTAGATTCTCTCTGTTTTCGAAAAACCAAAAAGCTAATAAAGCAATTAAAAAGAAAACACCAAAATTATGAGTAAAAACCATCAAACCAAGGAATAACGAAGAAAGTAAATATTTTCTTTTAAGATAAAAAAGTATTGCCGTAACTGTTAAAAATCCAAAAAGAACATAACTTCTTGCTTCAAACCCATATTCGAATAAAAATGGATTTAACAAAATAGCCAATGAACCCAGCAAAGAAATCCGCCAATCTTTTATTAGTTGTCTCAATAGGAAAAATGATGATAAAGCCAATAAAAAAAGAAACAGTAAAGAAAAACTACGAGTAATAAACTCTGCATCACCAAATAATTTAATCCAAAAGTGAAGTAAAAAATAATAAAAAGGTGGATTTACATCTTTAGCAGTAAGGAAAAAAATTTCCTTTAGGCTTTTAGAGGCAAGTAGAACACTAAAAGCCTCATCTCTCCAATAACTTTGATGAAGAATTGGTAACATCAAGCAAATTGTAACATAAATAATGATTTACAGAAATTTTATGTTACGACACCTTAACTCCTTTAAGCCCTTTTTTGTCCTATAATTTGACTTTACTCCCCTATTTGAATATAATTCGTCCATTATCGTAGTTCTTTAACTTTTATATAAATTTTTTAAAACTTGAGAGAGAGGAAGAAGACATGGGATGAATGATGGAAGAAGTTATTAATTCTCTGATAGTTGTTGTAGTAATTGTTATTGTAGTTCTTATGGTAGTAGGGATACTCAAAATTAGAAGAAATATAAGAGCTAAAAAAGGGACGGAGACGGAAAAAAATGGAAAAGAATTTGAAAAGAAAATGCGACATTTTTCTCCTAAGAGAGGTTAAGATGAAAAAACTACAAAAGAAAGCCAAAATTAAAAAAACTAGTAGCTTTTCTTCCTTATTTAAACATTATTTCTTTCGCTTGAAATCATTTAAAGGCTTAAGAAACTTTTGTTTCTTTCTTTTCGTTGAGAGCTTATTTGGTTGTTTAGTCAAATTTCTTTTTAGAAGCAAAAAGAATTTTATTGGCAAGACGAATATTGTGCTTTTTCTTAAAAGAAGATATATCTGGTTGATTTTACCAATTGAAGAGTATGATGACCTAATCAATTTTCTTTTTAGAGGAAAAAAGAATTTTATTGGCAAAATGAATCTTTTCCTTAAGAGAAGATATATTTGGTTGATTTTATTAATCAAAGATTATAGGTATTTAGTTAAATTTCTTTTTAAAAGAATATATCTCTGTTTGATTTTATCAATCGAAGGCTATAAGGATTGTGAATGGTTAAATTTTGAAGAAGTGTAGTTTATAGACTGGCTAGGTAAATATTTAGGTTGTTTTTTAAACAATTTATTCTTTTACCTAGCCAAAATTCTCTTAAATTGTTATTTTTCATTGGAGTCACCTAACGGTGGCTTTTTTGTTGCTTTTGAAGATAAATATAAAAATCTTTTACAAGATTATCATTTAATGTTTGAAAATATCTTTCACTTCTTCTAAGGTCTTATTAGTAATCTTACCCATAAGTGAAATATTAGTTTTTGAATAGTCGAAAATATTTTTGGCTAGTTCATTAAGCTCGGCTTTTTTTATTTTTTTAACTTTTTCTATATAGGTTTCAGGGTACCAAACTTTCTTGTCTTTAAAAACTTGATCACCAAAAAAATAAACGATTGTTTCAGGATCGTCAAATTTCATTAAGGTTGAAGAATTTATATAATTTCTTGAAAGATTAATCTCTTTGTCAGTGACACCGTTTTTTACTAACTTATCAATTTCTTCTCTTATCGCCTGCATCGCTGGAATTAGTTTTTCAATGGGGACGGAACCTTCAATAATGAATGCTCCCATCCATGCATTAAGATTAATGTAACTGCTAATTCTATATACGAGTCTTTCTTTTTCTCTTATTCTTTGGAATAATCGCGATGAAAAACCTAACCCAAAAATATCATTGAGAAAAGCTGTTTCTAGATTTTTTATCCTTTCTATTTCTTTCCAACCAAAAAGTGGAAAAGAAATAGAGAATGTTATTTGTGGCCGATCTTCTTTTTGATGATATAAAGAAAAAGATGAATAATCTTTGGTTGAAAATTTTGGTTCTTTTCTTTTAATTCCTTCATCTATTTTTGCAAAGTTATCCTTAATAGATTCAAGAAGTATTTTCTCTTTGATATTTCCAGCAAGAGAAAGAATCATATTGGCCGGATTGTAATATTTTTTTCTCCAAGAAATGATATCTTCTTTTTCAATAGCTTTGATTGTTTCAGGTATTCCCAATGGTCTGTAGCTATAAGGATGCTCTTTTGTTTTAAATCTCTTTCTCCATGACTCATGATAGAATTTTCTATTTGGGTTATGCCAGAAGTCATTAAATTCAGAAAGAATAACTCCTTTTTCTTTTTCAACCTGGTCTTCTTTAATCAAAGAGTCAATTGTTAATTGATGAAGAAAGTCTAAACCTTCTTTGATATTAGTATATGGTAGACCTACCCAGTATCTGGTGTTAGTTTTGTTCGTCCAAGCATTATACTGTGCACCAATTTTTTGCCCTTCTTGTGAAATAGCAAGTGAAGAAATGTGTTTTCTAGTTCCCAGAAAACCCATATGTTCAGTAAAATGAGAAATTCCTCTCTCTTCCCCTTTTTCGTATACTGCTCCAGCTCTTACAAACAAAACAGCATGAGCACTTAGGACAGAATCCATTTGATATAGGAGAATCTTTAATTTATTGGGTAATATGATTTCTTTGTAGGAATTTTTAGTAGCCATTTCAAGTTATTCATTATAACATTTTTTATAACTTGATTATTACTTTCATAATGTCGTACAATATTATTAATGCCCGAAGAAGAAAGAAAAATTAAGCGTAATGAGATCGATCGTCTTATTGAAGAGTTCTTAGAGTATATGGAAATTGAGAAGAACTCCTCTCCCCTAACTGTTCGTAATTACAAACACTATCTTAATCGTTTTTCCGAATGGTTAAAGAAAAATCAATCTCACCCTAGCCCAGGTTCATTAGATATGAATACTATCAAGAAATATAGGGTATTTTTATCCCGATTTACAGGTCTAAAAGGGGCGCCTTTATCACGTGTCACTCAAGGCTATCATGTGATAGCCTTGAGAGCATTATTACGATGGTTGATAAGAAATGACTATAAGACACTCTCTCCAGACAAGGTTGACCTCCCTAAGGGAGAAAGTCGTTCCTTAAAGTTCTTGACTACCGAGCAGATGGAACGTCTTTTGTCCCAACCACAAGTCTCAAAGCCGAGAGGGTTAAGAGACAAGGCTATTCTAGAGGTGCTCTTCTCTACTGGTTTGCGTGTTAGTGAATTAGTTAAGCTAAATAGGGATCAAATTGACTTTAATCGTCGCGAGTTCGGTGTTATTGGTAAAGGAGGTCATCCTCGGGTGGTATTTCTCTCAAAAAAGGCCGCGGAGTGGCTTAAAAAGTATTTTGAAAGCCGGACCGATAGCTGGGATCCAATATTTGTCAGATATGTAGAAAAACCTGATATTATAGAGGATGGTAAGAAGATGAGATTAACCGTCAGAACAATACAGCGCGTTGTTAAGAAGTATGTGAAGAAAGCGAGACTTCCGGTTGATGCTACCGTCCATACGCTTCGTCATTCCTTTGCTACTGATTTATTAATGGCCGGAGCTGATATAAGAAGTGTTCAGGAATTACTTGGTCATAAGAATATTTCGACGACTCAGATATATACTCACGTTACCAATAGAAAACTTAGAGATATTCATGAGACCTTTCATGGTAAGGGAAAGTAACGTTTTATTAATTTTCAGAAAATATTACTTGCTTCGACAATTTCTACATTAGTAATTTTTACTTTGAAATTAAATCAGGCAGGAGGATTTAAAGAGTTTCGTAACTTAGAGTTACTAGAACTGTAATTTCAGATTCACCGGGTTGGATTTGAGTTTGTTCTACTTCGTCTTCTTGAAGAGCAGAACCAGAAGCTCTAAAAAGAGTTGGTCGTGGTTGATAAGGAGAGGTTTCCTGATCAACAATATTGATTAATTTTCCAATTCTTAAACCACCAGCCCTGGCAATTTGCTCTGCTTTTTTCTTGGCCTTTTTAATAGCCTTTTCTCTGGCTTCCATCTTTAATTCTTCTAATTTTTCATCATCGATGATAAATTCTAAATCACCAATTTGATTAGCCCCAAGGGCAGTTGCTTTATCGATGACTTCACTAATCTTTTCAAAATCTTTAACTTTTACTTCTAATCTAATATTGATATTATAACTATCTATTTTTCTACCAGATCGATAGTCATAATTAGGATAAATGCGATAATCGCTTGTTTTTATATCGTTATCCCCTATTCCGATTTTTTTAAGTTCTTTGGTAACATTATTTATTTTTTCGTTAGCTTCTTTTTGAGCTTCTTCAACAGTTGGCTTATTTATTTGAACCCCTAAACTAATAGTAGCCGTATCAGGAACAGCAACGACTTTCCCCTCAGCTTGGACGTTAAAGGCGGTTTGTTTTTCAGTGGTTACTTGGCTTATGGAAAGTGGAATAGGGCCAATAAAGCGGAAATAAAGGCTTAGAATAATAAGGATAGAGACAACTATGGTAATTATTTTCCCATAATCTGTCTTATAAAAGTCTTTTAAGTACTTTTTTACTTTTTCCATGTCTTATTAATATACTTTAATTATGAAAGATTAGTCAAGGATTATTTTTCTAAGCAAGTGACAGCGGCAATTTTGTCATTTGGTTTGTTAAACCTCATGAAGATTACTCCCTGAGTATCTCTACCTAGACGGGGTATATTTTTGATTGGGAGTTTAATAACTTGGGCTTTACTACTGGTAAGCATGACTTGTTTAATATTTTGATCAATTAACCTACAAGTAACGATATCACCTGTTTTTTCAGCTAAATGAGCTGCTTTTGTCCCTATTCCGCCTCTTTTTTGTAGTCTGTAGGCTCTAAGAGAGGTTCTTTTACCCAACCCTTTTTCCATAACGATTAAAAGATCTCTAAATATTTTCTTTCTTTTATCCTTGATTTGAGGCTGTTTTGGAGAGAAAACTTCCATACAGACAACGTAATTATCTTTTTCTTTAAGATGAATACCTCTTACTCCCATGGTATTTCGTCCAGTAGGTCTAATATTGGTCTCCTTAAACCTAATCGATTTTCCTTTATGTGAGGCTAGAAGAACATGATCGTCTTTTTTAACACTTTTGACCCAGCAAAGTTCATCATCTTTCTTTAACTTAATGGCGATTAAGCCTGTGGAACGCATATTAGCAAAGTTTTTAAAGTGAGTCTTTTTAATCATTCCTCTTTTAGTGGCCATAATTAGGAATTGATCTCTATTTTTAATAGCATTTGAATCTAAGGTAAGAATGGATTTAATTTGCTCATCTTGACTGATGTTAATTAAATTAATGACCGCTTGTCCTTTAGATTGTCTTGATCCTTCAGGAATTTCCCAAACCCTAATAGGAAAAACTCTGCCTGTATTAGTGAAGAAAAGGATACTATCATGTGTTTGAGCCTTTATAAAGTAGGAAATTTCATCCTCCATCTTAGTTTTCATCCCACTTATTCCCTTTCCTCCCCTTCTTTGTGAGCGATAGGTAGCTAAAGGTAGACGCTTGATATAGCCACTTTTAGTCATGGTAATTAAACATTCTTCCTGAGGGACAAGGTCTTCTTCTTCAAAACTGTCTAAGGCTTGAACATAGACTTTAGTTCTTCTTGGGTCTGCATATTTCTCTTTAATTTCTAGAAGATCTTTTTTAACAATGTTTAAAATCTTTTTAGGGACGGCAAGAAGCCCTTTTAGATATTCAATTAGTTTTAATACTTTCTTATATTCATCCTCAATTTTCTTTCTTTCTAAAGCGGCGAGTCTTCTTAGTTGCATATCTAATATAGCCTGAGCCTGAACATCGCTTAATTTAAATTTACGTATTAAATTGTCTTTTGCGTTTTGAACATCACTTGATTTTTTGATGGTTTCTATGACCTCATCTAGGTTATCTAGGGCAATTTTAAGTCCTTCTAAAATATGAGCATGTCTCTTAGCTCCTTCAAGCTCAAAGATAGTTTTTTTAATAATTACTTTTTGGCGATGTTTTACAAATTCAGTCAGAATCTGTTTTAAGTTTAAAGTAGAAGGGACTCCATTAATTAAAGCAACCATATTGGCTGGATAGTTAATTTGCATCTGAGTATTCTTATAAAGATTGTTTAGAATAGTTTTAGGACGAGAAGTTTTCTTAAGTTCTAAAACAATCCTTAATCCTTCTCTATCTGATTCATCTCTTAAATCAGAAACACCATTTATCTTCTTGTCTCTAATTAATTGAGCAATTTTGACTAAAAGTCTTGATTTGTTAACTTGATAAGGAATTTCACTAATAACTATTCTAAATTTTTCTCCCTTCATTTCCTCTATCTCTGCTTTAGCTCTAATTAAAATTTTACCTTTTCCAGTGTTGTAGGCTTGGAGTATTTCATTCCTATCATAAATAGTTCCTCCGGTAGGGAAATCAGGACCTTTAATGTGTTTAATTAAGTCTTCTTCAATGGTAGCTTTAGATTCGAAACTTAGAGATAATAATTGTTCATTTTTATCCTCTTGGTCGAGCTTTATTTTCTTTATTTCAAAATCTTTATCTTTTTTACCATCTCCGTTTTCTTCTTCAGGAAGAATAACTTTCCCTTTATCAATCATTACTATTAGGGCATCTACAACTTCTCCCAAATTATGAGGAGGTATTTTGGTTGCCATTCCAACAGCAATACCATCAGAACCCATTAAGAGTAAATTAGGGATTCTTGAAGGTAAATAAATAGGTTCTTTTAAGGTTGCGTCAAAGTTTTCTCTGAATTCTACGGTTTCTTTTTCAATATCTGTTAATATTTCTTGAGTTATTTTATCTAGTTTTACTTCTGTATTGTGATTAACAAAACCATTAGCGATAAAAGAATGAGATTGATCAGCAACCCTGATAGAGTAAACATTTTCTTTTTTAGAAAGTTTCTCAATAGTTTTTATTTGATCAAAGAAAAACCTCTTTTTTAAAAGCCATTCTATTAGAGTTTTATCTTGATAATTTAGAATTTTTTTGAGACGTGGATAATTTTTTTCCAATTTATTATATCTGTCAAAATTATTTTTCTTAACGAACTCATCGTTGTAATTAGTCCTTAAATAATTATTTAGGGAAGGAATCCAGTCTGTTTTGCTCATTCTTTCAGGATTAATATCGGAAATTTGATTTAAAACTGTTTTTTTTCTTGAGGAAAAGAATCCAACTTCTTTCTTAAATCTTTGGATGTTTTCTTTCCCGCTAATGATAAGTTTATAGCAATTATTTCTTTTATCTTGATAGGGAGTAGTCGTTACAATGCCAAAATTTAATAATAAAGTTTTTAGTTGCTTTATTAACTTAAAACTTTTCGAATTATAGTTAAGTTCTGTTGATTTGCCTTGATGTCTTTTGTCTTTATGGAGACCAACAGAACCATCTCCTTCAAATAAGGCGACTAAGAATTGTTTTATAACTTCTTTTTTAGAATAAAGAACAGCAAAAGGTATTTCTTTTTTATCAGACTTAACATTTTCAAGACCAATATTTTCTAAAAGTTTTACTGCCTTTTGATGATATAAGCTTAGTTCTTGACAATTTCCTTTTACCTTTCTTTCATAGAGATTGGTGCCTGGAAATTGGTTTTTAATAATCTTTTTTACCTTAGTATAAAATTCTAAGTTTTGATTGTTAAATATTATTTGTTTTTGATGAAAACTACCTTCAGAAACCAAAGCTCCCAATAAGAAAGCAAGATTTTCGTTCATTTTGTTTGGTAATTTAATATCTTTGTATTTAGAAGGATTTTGAGGATAAAAATTCTTTAGATTTAAATTATCTTTATTGAAAAAAGAAAAATTCCTGTTGATAATTACGTAATCATTAAGAGTTATTTCTTGGAGAAGTTTCCATTGTAAATTTGGGAAACCGAAATCATTTAATCCCCAACAGAGAATAGGATGATTAAAAGAACCCTTTAGTTCATATCCTTGTTTGGTAGTAATTTTGGTAATAGGGTGTTTTCCGGAATCAAAAAATCTGTTTGCTTTAACTTTCTTACCTTGATAATTAATTACCTTTAAATTGATTTTTGCTTCTTTTTTATTTGAAATTTTTTCTATTGGAATGATTCCTTTGTTAGTTAGGATGAGAGTATCGCCGGTTAGACAATACCTCATTGCAGCAGCAGAATCACCATCAATTGAACCAAAGTTTCCTTGACCGTCAATTAATGGATAACGCATTGAGAAATCTTGAGCGAGACGAACGAGAGCGTCATAAATGGCCTGGTCTCCATGAGGGTGATATTTCCCCATTGTTTCTCCAACGACTTTAGCACTTTTGGTATAACGAGAAGAATGAGAAATTCCCATTTGATGCATGGCAAAAAGAATTCTTCTATGAACTGGTTTCAAACCATCACGGACATCAGGTAATGCACGAGAAACAATAACTGACATTGCATAATCAAGATAGCTCTTACGCATTTCTTCAGTGATTTCTATTGATTTTACTTTTCCAATATCTTGTTTAGTCATGG
>FUWD013185158.1_pt1 | contig 14216 bp, 16 predicted proteins | sample 1063281 | NCBI WGS metagenome assembly FUWD01 (sample SAMEA79048168, study PRJEB19326) | metagenome | biome: marine | reverse complement strand
TTTTGTTCGCTAGCTTTGTAATTCTTTTTGGGTGAAACGAAACCGATCAGGAAGCGACCTTCCATTCTTGGTTCCTGTTCAAAATCACCAAACTCATCAAGTTCTTCTTTTATCCTTTTAATAAGTTCCCAGCCCATTTCCTTATGAGCCATTTCTCTTCCGCGGAACTGAATAGTGACCTTGACCTTATTTCCTTTTTCCAGAAATTCTTTGATGTGCTTGACCTTAAAATTATAATCATGCTCATCGGTTCTGGGTCTGAATTTTACTTCTTTAAGCTGTGTAGAATGCTGCTTCTTTTTTGCCTCACGAGCTTTTTTTGACTCTTCAAAAAGCAGTTTGCTGTAATCGATTATCTTGCAAACCGGTGGATTCGCTTTCGGTACGATCTCCACAAGATCAAGTCCATACTCGCGAGCTTTATGAAGAGCATCCTGAATCGAAACAATACCCAGAGCTTCTTTATCGGGACCAATCAAACGAACCTTTCTCGCAGTTATTTTTTCATTAATTTTTTTGTCGTTCTTATAGCTTTCCCGCTGTTTCCAGGGTTTAAACCGTCTATTTATAGAAATTAGATACCTCCAAATAAAAAAAGTGAACGACTGCGGTTCACTTTCAATTTTATTGAAATTATTTCTTGTACCTTATCAACAGCCGTGGCGTCATAAGGTAGGAACTCGCAGTTCCATTTTATGGTGTTACTTATTTTTCACATATTTTGACAGTCAAGTTTTTGTGCTTCGGAAAGTTATCGTTCACCATTCCGCTTCTTTTTCTTGACGATTAAAGTCACACCTTTGTCTTGCTTCTATGAAAAATATTTTCATGCTGGTTGGTGAGCGTTCTGCTGATGTCCATGCCGCAGAAGTAATAAAGCAGCTCAAACGGAAAGACCCTTATCTTAATATTTGGGGCATCGGCGGTCCGTTGATGCAAAAGCAGGAATTCGAATCCATATTTCCATTTTCTAAATTTTCTATTATCGGTTTTGCGGAAGTGATCGGTCATCTCGGATTCATTCTACAAGTTTTTCGCACACTAAAATCTGAATTCAAAGCACGAAAACCCGATCTTGCTATACTTGTTGACTATCCAGGCATGAATATTCGCGTGGCAAAGATCTGCTATGAACTTGGCATACCGGTGCTGTACTACATCAGCCCCCAAGTCTGGGCATGGAAAAAAAAGCGCATTCATAAAATTGCCGAATACTCGAATAAGATCGCTGTGATATTTCCCTTTGAGAAGGAACTATATGAAGAAATCGGCACTGATGTTGAATATGTGGGGCATCCGATAAGTGAAGAGATCACCATATATCAAACAAGAGAAGAATTTGCCGAAAAATATTCATTGAACTCCCACAAAGAGTGGATAGGATTTATACCAGGAAGCAGAAATGTGGAAATTAAAAGAATTCTTCCTGAAATTGTTGAAACGATCATGAACCTGAAAAATATTTATAATGATTCTTATGAATTTCTTATCTCTCAAGCTGATTCCGTGTCCCTTGAACTGTTTCAAAAAATCCTCTCTCCTGTAAAAAATGATGTTACGATCATTCGTGACACACACCCTCTTATGAAATTCAGCAAGATCGTAGTATGCAAATCAGGAACCTCTACATTAGAAACGGGTTATCTCGGAACGCCGATGGTGGTGATATACAAAACCTCTTCCCTTTCATATATGATAGCGCGGGCATTTATAAAGATAAAAATGATCGCTCTTGCAAATATTGTGATCGGCAAAAAAATTGTCCCGGAACTCATCCAACAAGCTGCATCTGCTGAGAGCATCATAAAAGAAGTCCGTTTATTCCTTGAAGATGCGAACTACTATGAAAAAACAAAAAGTGAGCTCTGCATCATAAAAGAGAAATTAGGAAAATTTAATACTTCTGAAAAAGTAGCATTAATTGCACTCTCAATGATCCATGAAACGAAATAAACTTCTTTGTCTAGTCGAAAGGTTTGGTCCGTCACTCATAAAACTCCTTATGGGTACCCTGCGTATAAAGGAGTACAATAAAGATAATTTTTTGCCTACAAGAGAATCTTATGGAAAGGTCATTTATACTTTCTGGCATAACAGGATGCTCATTCCTGCATACACACACAGGTATCAGAATGTTCATGTGCTTATTTCTCAGCATCGTGATGGCGAATATATTGCTCGAGTCATCAAAGAGTTAGGTTTTGGAACCATTCGCGGCTCTTCACGGCGTGGAGGAGTGAAGGCGCTTAAAGAAGCCGTTGCTATCTCAAAAAAATATGATATTGCGATCACGCCGGATGGTCCGACAGGTCCGAAAGAGATCGTTAAAGAGGGAACGCTCTATTTAGCATTGAAAACAGGCAAGCCAATCATACCGGGTGTATTTTTAATTAAATCAAAATGGATGCTTCATAGCTGGGATAATTTTATAATCCCAAAACCCTTCTCTCCAGTTAAAATGATATATGGCAAGCCGATTTTTGTACGATCAAAAGATGAAATTCCTGAGAAAAAGAAAGAACTTCAGCAAGCTCTAAGTCAGAGAAAATAATCCAACAATAACTCACCACAGAAAGCACAGAGAACACAGAGAAAAATTTTAAAATTACATTATGGCACCACAAAAATACTTACAATAATTAATTTTGTTTAGTATTGAATCTTTAGAATTTTAATTTCCATTACTCTAAAAATATTTAGTACCTGTATTAGTTTTACGATAAAGAAGAGAATTACTATCCCGCTTCCCGTTACAATGAAAGCTCTCGCCATTTCCGGTGTAAAAAAAGATTTCCCCTCAGAATCCTTAGCCCTATTTTTTCTTGAGTGTTTGGAGTGAGTACGCTTTATCACAGACATGATTCTGAATTGATCTTTTCTCAGCCACACAACCTCTCCTTCGGGAGTTCGAAAAGGATACAAACCATTTCTTCGTTTATGATAGAAATCCTTCATGTCCATACCGGAGCGTTCGGCATCATCTTTAAATATTCTGTATAATATTTCATTATTGATACTCATAGAGTGTTTTTTGATGTACTTATCAGGTTTGTGTCAATAAAATCAGATCGCATAAAACTCATTATTTAAAAAACTTGCATTAATTTTGCCACCCCAAAAATTTTATCCACTAATATATTCTTTAAGGAGTCTATCTTTATGTTAGATAAAATGCGTGGTATTTCTCGCCCTGTTATCTGGATCATTGCAATTGTGTTCATCGGCGGTATGGCAACCATGGGAATCAGCAGCGTTTTTCAGGAAAAACCTTATGTGGGGCAAATTGCAGGTGAGAAAATAAAATATGATGAATATTATAAATTATTGCAAAACACCTATACAAATTATATGCAGGATCCCGCCAATCAGGGTAAAGAGATCGACGATGCAATGTATCGCCGGTTGAACGACCAAACATGGGATCAGCTCGTTCAGAGGATCATTCTTGATAAGCAAATTGATAGATTTGATATCCAGGTATCTCCCAAAGAAGTTGCATCCAAGATGATCAATGAACCACCCGAAATGATCACCACCTATGAAGCTTTTCAGACTGAAGGACAATTTGACAAGAACAAGTATTTACAGGCGTTGCAAAATCCTCAGATCGACTGGAATTGGCTCTCCGGATACTATGAACAGCTCCTGCGGTACGATAAACTCAGAAGTTTTGTGAATTCAGATGTCATCATCACCGAACAGATGGTTATTGAGGATTTCATAAAAAAGAAACCAAAGTTAAAGCTGACATTATTGTATTTGCAGCAAATCAGGTCGATTCTGTATATGTCTCAGATGAAGAAATTTCCGAATATTATCGTAATAATCTTGAGAATTATAATGAAAGTCCTCAACGTAAATTTCGCTATGTGACAATTCCCTTAGCACCAAGTCCGGAAGATACAAAAACCGCAGAAGACAAGATCAATAAGATCTATGATTCTGCGATTTCCGGCGAAGACTTTGCAACCCTTGCACAAGAATATTCAGAAGGTCCTTCAGCTCCTCAGGGTGGAGATCTTGGCTATTTCACTCAAGGTAAAATGGTAAAAGAATTCAACGACGCCGCCTTTGCCTTGAAGGTTAACGAGGTCAGTAAACCTGTAAAAACTCAATTTGGCTGGCATGTCATCAAAGTAACAGATAAACGAACCAATGAGAATGGTGATGAAGAGTTGAGGGCGAGCCACATACTTATAAAAGTCGAACCCGGTGCAGAGGCACGTAGAGATCTTGAAACAGTTGCTCAGAATTTTTATGAAAATGCTCTGATAGACAGTTTTGCGGTTGTTGCTGAGGATCATGGTTTGGAAATAAAAGAGACACCTCCTTTTACAGAAATTGCAGGTTATATTCAGGGAATAGGCAGAGTGCAGATGCTCATAGACTTTGCTTTCAAAAATAAAATTGGGGACGTGGCACCTCCATATCGAAGCGACAAAGGAGAATACTTTATTGCCCAGATTTCATATGAAATCGGAGATCATTACAAATCTCTTGAAGATGTGAACAAAGAAATCTATGATAAACTCACATTGCAAAAAAAGATGAATATCAAAAAGGAAGAAGCTGAAACAATTGCTCCGGTTCTCACTGCACAAAATTTTGATGAAGTGGTAAAAGACAATGATCTGAAGGTTGTTAATACCGATCTCATTTCAGAAACCAGTAACATTCCCGATGTGGGACGTGAAGCCAAACTCATTCAGGATATGATCGAATTGAAAACCCCCGGGTCAATCACAGATGTTATTAGAGGAAGCAAGGCGTTCTTTATTGCAAAGATCGTTGAATTCCAAAGCCCCGATATGACTAAGTTCGCAGAAAAAAAGGAGGCACAGAGAATTCAGGTTGAGAACCAGCTCTTCAACCAAAATTATAATCAGTGGTTCAGCAAAATAAAGGAAGATGCAAAAGTTAAAGATTGGCGCAGTAAGTTTTTCCGACTCTAATCAGAAAATTATAAATACAAAAAGGGCGAATAACTTTTCGCCCTTTTTATTTTCATTAAAATAAAATATTTTTACAATTTATGGTCCGGGAAGTCAGCTTCATTTGGACAAATTACAATAATCTCACCGGTTTCAAAATTACCTTTTACAATATATTTATCACCGTTCCCATTTTCGGGGCACTCATAAGCATGACGCAGATAACTGGTACGAACCAGCTCTACAAGATCTCCTGAAAAGGATTGTTTTCTCTCAAACATATAATTATCAACAGCATCTCTTACCTTTTTCATGTTCTCAATACACAGGTCTGTTTTTTCCTGCGCTTTCACATTATAGAACTGTGGCACAAGTAGTATGATTGCGAGGGCAATGACCGCTATAATGCTTATCACTGTGTAAATTGAGAATCCCTTACTATTTCTGAGCATTATAATCTCCTAAAAATTTTGTTTAAATGAATTTCATCGCTCTGTTCAGTCAAGTTTTTAATCCAATTCCGTGTTTTCAAATCTTGTGCAAAAGGAAATTGGGATAAGAGCTTTGATCTTCACATTTTCACCATGAATTATTTCAATAACCTTTCCCCTCATTTGATCGATTTTATATAACATTTCACCAAGTTCTTTGTAATTCGTTTCGATGAACATTATTTTTTTGTTCGTCCTTGTCACGATCAGCGACCCTTTTATTGCTTCCTGCGCTACCTCAGTATAAGCTTTTATCAAACCGCCAATTCCGAGCTTGATCCCACCAAAATAGCGAACAACAACGAGGAGAACATTAAGCAATTCATCTCCTGCGAGCACCTTTAAGATCGGAGGTCCGGAAGAATGTGTCGGTTCTCCTGCATCAGTTGAATATTCTCTTATAGAATTATCTTCAACTAATCTGTAAGCATACACAATATGTGTAGGTTTCCTGAACTCACCTTCAACTTGCTTGAGAAAAACATTCACCTCAGCTAGAGATGTGATATGATAAATTTTTCCGTGAAATTTTGAATTTTTGATATTCAACTTGATCCAGTTGGAATCCTTTATTGTCTTATACTGTTCTATCATCGTTGTGTTGATGAATTAAGCTGAGTTTTTGTCAATATTTGTTGACATTATTTTTCCGTTTAGGTGGCGTATAACCGTGAAAGAAATGATTCTTGTTAGTGCATGTCTTCTTGGGCTGCGTTGTTGTTATAATGGATGTGATAACATGGACCAATCAGTTTTGGATATGAGAGAAAAATATATCCTAATTCCAGCATGCCCAGAACAACTGGGTGGCTTACAAACACCTCGTCCCCCATCCTTCTTTATTAAAGGCGATGGTTCGCAGACGATTGAAGGGATCGATAATCTCATAAATGATCAAAATGAGAATGTCTCTTCACAATTTCGTAATGGTGCTGAAGAAACCCTGAAAATTTGCCAACTATTTAACATAAAAACAGCGATCCTCAAAGAAAAAAGTCCTTCCTGCGGTACACATCAAATTTATTTAAAGGAAAAATTGACAAAAGGCATCGGGGTGACTGCTACAATACTAAAATCCAATGACATACGTGTTATGTCTGAAAATGATATAAGGAGACCAGATGAAAGGAAAAACTAAATGGTTTAGTAAGAACAAGGGATATGGCTTCATTACAGGTGATGACGGCAAGGAATATTTTGTTCATTGGCGCTCTATCGAAAGTGATGGCTACAGAACCCTGGTAGAAAATGAAGAAGTTGAATTTGAAGCAACCGAAACTGAGAAGGGAGTCCAGGCAAATAACGTCAGAAGAACGCATGAATTGTAATTGCAATAACACATATGCATAATAAGGAACATGTCTTAGATAAGCTTTTTAAAGAAACCACCCTTCATGAAGAGGAGCATCTCTCCAGATTTGCGACAAAAAATAATGAGGCATACAGACAGGTTTTAGAACATGAGAAGCGCCTTCGAGGTCCTTTTGCTATTGATCGAGATCGCATAATTCATACTGGCGCTTATCGCAGATATCAAGGAAAAACACAAGTTGTATACTTTTCCAATCTCTTTGATGAAGAGATGTCTAACCGTAGTCTGCATACGACCTATGTTTCTCAAGTTTCTCGGAGCATCGGGAAAATGCTGCATCTCAATGGCGACCTTATAGAAGCAATCGCACTGGGACATGACCTTGGGCATCCTCCCTTTGGTCATGATGGCGAGGAGATACTGAATGGGTGCTGTATAAAACATGGCATCGGGCGGTTTCATCATAATATCGAAAGTCTTTTTATTGTTGACCATATCACGAACTATGGAAAGGGGTTGAATCTCACCTTCCAGGTTCGTGATGGTATTGTTTCTCATGATGGAGAAGTTCATGATGAGCAACTTCATCCAAAAATAGATAAAACAGAAAGTGATATTGAAAAATTTCTCCAAACGATGAAAACAGAAAATACAACCAGTCCTCCATCCACGCTGGAAGCGTGCGTTGTACGCATTTCGGACACGATCGCCTACATTGGTCAGGACATCGAGGATGCGATCCGTTTGGGCTTTCTTAACAGAGATGAACTCCCGGGAGATGCGACGAATAAGCTTGGCTCGACTAATGATGAAATTGTCCGCACTCTCATAACAAATGTCATTTATAACAGCTTTGATAAAGATTATGTTGCTTTTGATACTGAAACTTCTGATGCATTGTATGAACTGAAACGTTTTAATTATAAGAAAATTTATAATCATCCGTGGATAAAAAAAGAAAAAGTTGCAATTCAACGCGGTATGAATATTCTTTTTGATAAGTACATGACCGACATCGAAAAGAAACATGCCGATTCAAAAATTTTCAATCACTTTCTCAATCATAAAAGCGGGCAGTACATCAAAATTACAAACGATGCAGAAAAAGTCCGCGATTTCATCGCTACAATGACTGACCGCTATTTTAACCAGGAGCTCGAAGAATATATTCTTCCCGGAAGAGCTTTAAAATAAGAAACCCAGGTTTCGCAGTAGTTATTATAAAAGGTTAAAAATGATTTTATTAAGTAATTCCCGGTCATGCGAAATTTCAGTAAGTAAATAACAAATTAAGGATTTATATGGATGTAAATGTATTTGCAAAAGACGTAAAAGATCTGAAAGAAAAAATATTTGAATTGCGGAGGTATCTTTGACGTAGAGACCAAAAGCGTAAAGATATCTCAGCTCGAAAAAGAGATGAGCAGTCGTAATTTCTGGGATGACCAGGATCGTGCTCGGAAAATATCAGAAAACCTGAGTAGTCTCAAAGAAGATATTAATACCGCAACAAACATAACACAATATATCGAGGAACTTGAAGCTTACCTTGACATTTTGCAGGAAGAAAAAGATACAGAACTTGAAGCAGAAGCAGAAAAAAAGCTGACAAAAACAAAAAATACTTCAATAAATTAGAAACCCAGTTTATCCTGAGCGGTCCATATGATAAAAAAAATGCACTTCTTGAAATCCATCCGGGTGCCGGCGGAACAGAATCCAATGATTGGGCGGAGATGCTTCTTCGCATGTATGCCCGTTGGGCAGAAAACCAGGATTTTCAAGTTGAACTCATGGATAAACAGCCAGGTGATATAGCCGGGATCAGTTCCGCAACACTTGAGATCAAAGGCAAATATGCCTACGGGTATTTGAAATCTGAGATTGGAGTTCATCGGCTTGTACGCATCTCTCCTTTTGATTCGAATAAACGGAGGCATACTTCTTTTGCTTCTGTGTTTGTGTATCCAGAAGTTGACGATACAATAGAAGTTGATGTGAATGAAAATGATTTAAGAATTGACACATTTCGCGCAAGTGGAGCAGGTGGACAACACGTCAACAAGGTAAGCAGTGCTGTTCGCATCACACATATTCCCACAGGTATTGTCGCACAATGTCAGTCCGAACGCTCGCAGCTCCATAATAAAGAAAATGCAATGAAGGTGCTCAAATCCCGTCTTTATCAAATGTATAAAGAAAAACAGGATAAAGAGCGCCAGAAAATAGAAAACGAGAAGAAAAGTATCGAATGGGGTAACCAGATCCGCTCTTATGTATTTCAGCCCTATTCAATGGTCAAGGACCATCGTACTGACGAGCAAACAGGAAATGTACAAGCTGTCATGGATGGAAACATTGACCAATTCATCGATGCTTTTTTAAAAAATAGATCATTGAAGTAACAGAGGTTCTCATGGACAATGAAAATCAACTCATTCATGCTAGAAAAGAAAAACTTAGACGCCTGCTCGAAATGGGTACAAATCCATTCCCCACAAAAGCAGAACGCACTCATCATATAAAAGATATTTTTGATGATCCCGAATTATTTATCAAAAATAAAACAAGTGTAGATGTTGTCGGCAGAATTCGCTCTCTCCGGAAAATGGGCAAAGCAAGTTTCTGTCATATCCAAGATGAAACAGGAAAAATTCAAATATACATCAAGCGTGATGACGTCGGGCAGGAAAAATACAAAATTTTCAAACAATGTGATCTTGGCGACTTCGTACATGTGAGGGGTTTTATTTTCTATACTCAAACAAACGAGCTCTCCATTCACGCAGAGGAATTTACCTTTCTTGCCAAAGCTATCCGACCGCTTCCTGTAGTAAAAGAAAAGATCGAGGATGGCAAAAAAGTCGTTTATGACCAATTCGCTGACAAAGAACTCCGCTACCGAAAACGCTATCTCGACCTTCTCCTCAATCCTGAGGTGAAAGAGACCTTCAAAACACGCAGCAAGATCATTAAAATGATGAGAGAATTTCTCGATGCAAGAGGTTACATAGAAGTAGAAACTCCTATCCTTCAACCAATTTACGGCGGAGCAGCAGCCCAGCCATTTGTGACACAGCATAATAAGCTCGATATGGAACTGTATCTACGAATAGCTGACGAACTCTATCTAAAACGGCTGATCATCGGTGGTTTTGAAAAGGTGTATGAAGTGTGCAAGGACTTTCGTAATGAAGGTATGGATAGAACTCATAATCCTGAATTCACCCAGATTGAACTATATGAAGCATACGCAGACTATAATGATATTATGAATCTTGTCGAAGATATGCTCACAGGTATTGTTAGGGAAGTTTGTGGTACATTAGAAATCAAATATGACAAGCACGCAATCGATATGTCGAAGCCATGGCAACGCAAGCCCATGCTTGAACTCATCAAAGAATATGCAGGGATCGACATTGAAAATTCGAGCATGGAAAAGCTTCTTGCTTTTTGCAAAGAACATGAGATTGAGCTTGATGTGGAGAGTTTTGGAAAAATTGTTGATGAGATTTTCAAGCGATTTGTGGAAGACAATCTTATACAACCCACTTTTGTTATCGATTTCCCAAAAGAAATATCACCGCTAGCAAAATCCAAACCCGAAAATCCTCAACTTGTAGAGCGTTTCGAAATATTTATCGGTGGGCTTGAGCTCGGAAACTGCTTTAGTGAATTGAACGACCCCATCGATCAGAGGGAGCGTCTTGAAAGCCAGGCAAAGCAGCGGGAACTGGGCGATGTCGAAGCAAGCGAAGTTGATGAGGATTTCCTCGAAGCAATGGAATACGGAATGCCCCCAACCGGCGGACTCGGTCTCGGTATTGACAGGATCGTAATGCTTTTCACAAATTCTCATAATATAAAAGACGTAATATTATTCCCGCAAATGCGACCGGAAAGTCATTATGAATAATATTGAAGATTGTTTTGTAATTTTATTGTCATTATTTTCAAACGATGGAGATATATAGAATGGATATAATAAAATGTAAATTTTGTGAAGGGATTACAAAAATCATAATCCTTAAAGAATCGAATAAAGCAACAGAACCTGAAGTTGAATTTTGTCCATTCTGCGGTAGTTCTATTACACGTGAAAAAAAATATAAGGAACTTTATGACTATTAAAAATCTCTATAAACAAGAGAATCAAAACTCGCAGGATAAGTACGAGAAATCGATCAAGTTGATCGGCGATATCGTTGCCAAAACTCAAAAATTTGGAAGCGTACCCGAATAAAAAAGATTTCATCGAATTTTTCTATGATCTTGGAGTTTTCATCTTGAAAATGTATAAATTTGAAAAGCTGAATACTCCCGAACACTTTACCGCTCACTCAACACTCGAGCTCATGGAGGAAAATGAGTCTTTCTTTGCCGAAATACTTCCCGAAAACTACGATACAAGCTGGACTAATCCAACCCACGCAGTGCAAAAGCTCGGTGATAACTTTGGACAGCTCTTCTCATATTTTTACACCTGCATAAGACGTTATATATCCTATGCGTTTCTTCATAAGAGATTTACCATGGCAGAATGTAATGAGGTCTATCTCGAGGCTTTTCATCTTGTCGAAGATAACATACCGAACTTCGAAAAGCTTAAAAAGGTTATAACAAAAATTGACTCACAGTATAGAGTTAAAGACCAGCAAATACGCCTGATGGAAACCTATGATCCTGATTTCGACTACTACAAAAATATCATTAAAAATGCTGATCTCAAGGGCGAAAGATACCTTTTCCGTTTTGGGTGCTATATAACTGAAAATACTATCAGAATTGTAAAGCATCTGCAATCTCTACCCGAGAAGAAGATCAAGGATTTGGCTGATTTTATGGCAGATGCCTATGAGCGCGGTTTTGTTATTTCCGATAAAGATATGTCCAAAAAATCAACGATGATGCTGATCTATCCTGCAGGATTTGAAAGAATTATTAAACATCTTATTCCAGCGCTTAAGAAAAGGGGTATTTCTACTATTGTGAGCCGGATCACAGGGGCAACAACCAACAAGCAATATCCTTACGACCATCGTTTTGATAGAGCCCTGTATCTTGAAGAAGATCTCCTGGTTAGGATAAAAGAAAACTCTGAGCAAGCGCATAAGCTCTGCAAAGAATATTCAGACAAATATTCAGGATTAACGTATTTTGAGACTTTCGGGGAAGAACCCTTCAGCCCAAAAGCAAAGAAAGAATGTCTTAAACTAAACAAAGATCAGCAAAAACTGGTGCAGCAGATACAACAAGTTGCGAGTCAAATCATTTATACATACACTCCTCGTGAGGAGACGAGCTTCAGTATTATTTCTTTCCCCACCCCTGAGATCGGTGATAAGTTTGAAGAAGTATTTGATGCCATCTATACGATCAATATGCTGAAGAATGAAATCTATGAACCGATACAGCAGAAGATCATAGACGTTCTCGACACTGCCGAATATGCTCACATAAAAGGAAAGGGTAGTAATGAAACTGACTTGAAAGTTCGGCTGCCGAAAATATCTAATCCAAAAAAGCAAACCAATTTCGTAAACTGCACTGCCGATGTGAACATTCCCCTTGGTGAGGTGTTTACTTCCCCTCAACTCACAGGCACTAATGGCATTCTACATGTTGAGAACACGTATTTACGCGGACTGAGATACAAAGATCTTAAGCTTACTTTCAAGGATGGTTTTGTGTCAGACTATTCTTGCATGAATTTCGACAATAATGAAGAGAACAGGAAATATATCGAAGAGAATATTTTATTCCCGCATAAAACACTTCCTATGGGTGAATTTGCAATAGGCACCAATACATTAGCGTACATTATTGCTCAGAAATTTAATATTCTTCGCCTGCTCCCTGTCCTAATTGTCGAAAAAATGGGACCTCATTTTGCTGTCGGGGACACATGCTTCACTTTTGAGGAAGATAAAAAAGTGTTCAATCCCGACGGAAAAGAGATCATTGCGCGTGATAATGAAAAAACTATTCAAAGAAAAGAAGATATGAGCAAAGCTTATACATTTACTCATATAGATATAACACTTCCCTACGAATCTATAGGACATATAACATCGGTAAGTAAAAATGGAACAAAAATTGACATTATTAAAGATGAAAGATTTGTTTTGAAAGGTACTGAAAAATTAAATGTACCTTTAGATGAATACTATACATAAGGAGTTTCATGAAAATATACAAGATCGCACTCGTAATTTTTTTGGTTGCTTCTCTTATAGCAGGATGCGGCCAGAATGCTCCTCTTGGATCAAAGAAAAATCCGATAAAGATGTACTTTGTTCCATCCATGGAAGCAGGAAAGATCGTCACAAGCGGTCGGGAGATCGCTAATTATCTCCATGAGAAAACGGGCTACTTTTTCAAAGTTGCAGTGCCAACAAGTTATGCCTCGGTTATAGAAGCACTTGGCACAGATGAGACCGACATTGCATGGCTTGCCACGTTTGCGTATTTACTGGCAAATGAAAAATTCGGTGCGGAAGTTGAGCTCACAACAGTGAGAAACGGACTGGAAAAATACAAGGGGCAGTTTGTTGCTCTTGCCGGAAGCGGTATCGAAGATATCAATGATATTGAGGGTAAGGTGATCGCGTTTACTGATGCGGCTTCTACATCCGGGTATATTTATCCATCTGCTTTGCTTTCTAAAAAGGGAATTAAACCGGCACGCTCACTCTTTGCAGGCGGTCACCCTCAAGCGATCCTTTCTGTCTATCAGGGCACTGCTGATGTTGGCTGCACATTCTGGTCACCACCAGGCGAGAATGGTGAAATTCATGATGCGCGCAGAGCTGTTATAGAAACCTATCCTGATATTGTTGATAAAGTAGTAATAATCGGATATACTGATTGGATACCAAATGATACTGTTACTTTCCGAAAAGGATTTCCTGAAGATATGAAGATCAAAATCGTAGATGCACTTTTAGATTTTGCAAACACTGAAGAAGGTCATCATGTATTGCTTAATCTTCTTGATATTGATAACTTTGTCCGTGCCGACGACTCTGACTATGATGTCGTCAGAGAAACGCTTCAGGCACTTGGTACGGATGCATCCCAATTTATAAAATGAAAAATATAATAAAACTGACCGATGTACATAAGATCTATGATAGTGGCACCCATGCACTAAAAGGTGTCAATCTCGAAGTGAAAGAGGGTGAATTCCTTATTCTCCTTGGTCTATCAGGATCCGGCAAATCAACCCTGCTCAGATGTATGAATAGACTCATTGAACCGACTTCCGGAGAAATTGAAATAGATGATGAAAATGTCGTAACAGCCAAAGGGAAACGTCTTCGAAAGATACGTCGCCACATTGGCATGATATTTCAGCAATTCAACCTCATCAAGAATATGAGCGCGCTGACAAATGTACTTTCCGGCAAGCTTGGTTATGTGTCGCTCTGGCATGCGATCACCTTTTCCATGCACAAAAATGATGTCGCTATTGCAATG
>FUWD013428886.1_pt1 | contig 14217 bp, 25 predicted proteins | sample 1063281 | NCBI WGS metagenome assembly FUWD01 (sample SAMEA79048168, study PRJEB19326) | metagenome | biome: marine | reverse complement strand
GCGTCACGAAACTCTTGACTTCCCAAGAAAATTCCTGGTAGCGCATATCTTAGTTACTATAAAATTAATCCTCTATAATTTCTCACCAAACATATCCTCAAAGGCCATGGCATATGCTGCAAGTTGTATTCTATAAGAATCATGAAGCCATTCTTTACGTTTAGGCTTATTGGAGTTCTTGTGATCACAGACTGTAAGTCTTCCATCATGTATGCCTATAAGATCCGTTTGACCGGCCCACAGACCCTTATAAGCTAAATAAGGTTCAACTCCCCACACTTCAGTTAATCTGTCCTCTAAAGCGCTCTCAATCAGTATATCAGCCATCTTATGAGCAGTGTCACCTAACTCAGTCATGTCTAAATGTCTTGTATCAGTTATATGGTTTTCAACTATTCTATGAAGCACAGATCCTCGTTCTGCAGCGCCATCTCTAATAGCATCAGCATTAGCAGCACCGACTCTATTTTTCCAGTTCTCTAAAATTTGTTTCTTTTCTTCAGATTGTGTGGCTTGAAGTATAGTTGTAACACTTGGTAACTTTTCGTCATTAATAGAATAGACTCTTACTCCATCAACTGTTGCTCTAGTTGATGTTGGGTAATCAAATTCTTTAAAGGTCCAATTATTCATTATATTTTATCTCCATATCTTTCTTTAACTATTCTTAAAAAAGCTTTTGCCATTTCAGGTGTTATACTATGTTTAGCATTATTATATGCCCAAGTCGTAAAAATTAAATTTTTAGGTGTATATTTTTTTGTACATATTATTCTATCTGTGGAAATATTGGTCATAATTTTTTTATGTTCTCCAGGTTTATTAATACCTCTTACAGTAGTCATTTTTTCTTTTGTTGCAGGACATTTCATCCCATATTTAACTTTTTGTTTTAACCAGTGATTATAAAATTGATCAAAATTTTTAAACAAATTTAATTTTTTTTTTCTTTTAACTACATGCCATAAATTAACAAAATAACCTCTTTCAGAATTATTATATACAAACACAGATTTTTTTAATTGGAGGGGATTATTTTTCCTGTATTTACTTTGATAATTTCTTTGTCTTTCGAGTATTTGTTTTTTATTTTTTAACTCATATATTTTCTTTTTTCTTATAATTTCTTCTTTATTTTTTAAATAGTATTCTTTTGTATATGCCATTATTTTTCCCTCTTTTAGTTTTATCACCATAAAGTTTCTGCCATGACCATGAAGTCAAATAAGTTGAGTAGTGATATATTTTCTCAATTATGTATCTAATCATTAATGTAATGCCTGTTGTATAGTAAGACCCATTTGTAGTTTTACTGTAAGTTTAACTTTATGTTTAAAAATTTCCAAATCTTTATGCCACATATCTCTATCTACCTTGTAAAAATGACGTCTCATATCTCTCCATTCTTTATCACTATAACTATTAAAATGTTCTAAACGTTCATTCATTATTTCCATTCTTTCTTGATAATCTTGTTCAAAACCACTTCTTACTTTATCTCTTTTATTATTCACTAGTCCTCCTTAAATATTCTTTTGCTTGTTCTAATTTTTCAACATCATCTTCAAATCTTCCCATACCAACAGTTACAATTTAACACATACCCAACCTCTAAACTTATAAGTGATATGATCATGATCACATTGTAAAACTTTCAGAATATTTTTCCACAACAATCACAATAATCTGTGTTTCCTTGGATTTTCTTTAATTAATCTTATAATTAAAAGTCTTTGTTTATTTTTACAAATCTTACAAGTTTTAAGTACATGTCTTCTATTAAAAAATATCAGTCACACCTCTAACATGAAAATTAATTTGATTTTTTAATTTCACCACAATCCATACATTTAATCATGTTGTTGGGATCTCCTTTGACCCACCAACCATCTCTTTCAAACATTTCAACTTGTTTGTCTAGAGGAATGTCAAAATCAAACCAAGCTTCTGTAGAACGTTTACCCATTTTATTTTTTCTCCAAACAAGTTTTATTAGTTCCAACTTCAATTGTTTTAAATCCATAAAACGTTAAAACATTAGCAATCAAATCCATACGATAAGATTTAATATCATCAAAGACAAATCGTGTATGTGGTGCTGTTCTATTTGCAAACCATATTGCTTCATTGATGACATCTTTAGTCATATGAGGTCCATCAAAATGAACAAAAGAAAATTTAGAATGCATGTGTTTAGATTCATTCATAAATTCAGTATCAGTCATATTAACTAAAGTAAATTTTCCGGCTTTAATGTAAGGATCCATATCTTTTAATAATTGGTCCCTCATCTCATTAGTATAATCCGCAGTGTAAGCTGTTGAATTATCATAATGTTGATATTTTAAATTAGCATAAGGATCTACTCCAACATGAAGATAAGCATTTTTAACATTGTCCATTATAATTTTAGATCCAAGTCCTTCTCTAACTCCAATCTCACAAGTTTTATAACCATTACAGTCAAAGTCTTTAGCCCATTTTTCTAATAAATGATAATCAGTGCTATCTCCTTGTATCATTTACTTTCTCCTTTTTATTTACACGTTGTATTAAAGCATGTTTGTATACTATTAAATCTTGTATAGATTCATCCTCATCTTTAATCTGATTAGCATAAAAAATAATTGGACAATACTGATCTTCACCATATCCATCAATAGAATCATCTGGTAGTGTACATGTATACCTTTCTTCATCTTCTCCAAGAATAATTAATTCAACATTATGATCCATCTTATAATTTAATAATCTATTTATTAGTGTTTTTACTTTCATTTCTTTCTCCTTGTTTTTCTTTTAATTTAGATTGAAGATATACTTTTTGCTTAGACAACATATCTACTTCATCATTTAGTTTTTTAATAATACCATTCAATTGTTTTACTAATTTAGAATCTAAAATTAATCTTTCAGTATTTAAACTGGTATTACTTTTATTTAAAATAGATTCCAATCTTTCTTTGTCTATCATATTTATTTCTCCTTGATTATTACAGGTCTCACAATCAATAATTACCTCTTCTCTACCTTCTTCAAATAGATTTTTGATGTAACCGTTCCCCTTGCAATCCTGGCATATAACTTTTTCCATTTATTCCTTCTTTTAATTGTATTTGTTTAACTCTTTTTAAAACATTACGTCTCACCTGCGTATGATCAATTTCTGCAAATTGACAAACGTCATAAAAATGTTTGTTAGGTACTGTAAAATATTCTAACTCAGTTTTTTGTGCATGAGAGTAATAGTGTTTGTATTTATCTGTAACTACAGATGTATTTGCTCTAACTAAAACTTTAGTTGCTTTAACTACATCTTCAATTGCAGCAGTTAATACTGCACGCCATAAATTACGTATTGGATTAAATTCTTCGTTTTCGTTTAGTGTTTTTAGATTTGAGTTTGTCATTTAATGTTCTCTCTTTCTCGTTGATTAGTATATCTAATGTTTTTGCACGTGAGACCTCTACTAACGGTACAATTACCTTTCTTATCTTATCTAGCTTCGCACATGAAACATGTGAGAGGGCAACAGATTTATATTTACTTATGTCAGTCATTATTGTATCCTTCTTTCATTTTTATATAAATAATTATATAGGATTATTATAAACAATTCAAATAATAAGTCAATGAAGTTTTTTTTAACAATATATATATGTTCAATTGTGTCGCAACAATGCGTGGAAACACCTATAGATAAACATGATTATGATAGATTTTATAATACCCATTATGAATGTGTTCAAAAAGGATTAGGTGAGTCTTATAGTATATTATTTGATGGTAATTCATTTAATAATGAAACCATTAATATTATGGAATTATATCCTAGATTTTCTTGTGAAAAAGTTGAAGAACCCTTGAAGCCTGAGGCCTGAATCCGTTAGCCTTTACCTTGGCCCTTGTAACGTTTAGTACGTTTCTGACGTTTTTCATTTTTATTCAAAGATTTTTTATGCTTTCGGGCCCCTCTTTTCTTAGGCTTATCTCGTTCGTGATGTTCTTTAAATTTCTTAGCCATTATTTACCAACTTTTTTAAGAGCTTTCTTGTGAGCTTTTGTAAATGAATCACCTTTTTTTATATCAACTTTCATTTGTTTCATATGTTTTGCGCTGTGATGTTTGCTATGTTTTTCTAAAATTTTTTTCTTATCCATTATCACTAATTTCTTTTATCCATTTCTTATCAGATTCATCAAGTTTTAAATATCTTATACTACCATTTATATGTTGTTTAGTATCGTGTCCACAATTAGTACATCTATAAAAGTCCGATACGATTGCAACTAATATTGCTTCATCTTGGCATTCTTCGCAGATACCATTAACGGTGTCTATGTTAGTAAATAGTTTATTTAATTTTCTCATATCACTCATGTTAAGTCTGTTGCTTTACCTAAAATAGGTTTATATTTTGTTTTACCATTCTCATCTCGATATGCAAGTAGGAATTGTTTTCTAGGTTTATCAACGATATATGAGCAATGACACCACCCTGATGAGGGTTCTCCGGGTTTATAGTACTCGAGAATCATTTGATCATAGTCTAAATTTTTATAGATCCAATCACAGAGCTCAGCATTATCAACTCCAGGACATTCAAAATCAATGGCTTCCGCATCGCAGTGCTGACTGTTAACTGAACTACCTATTGTAACAGATAATTCCGGAGACCTGTAGCCTGATGTCACAACCACAGGACCGAAATGATCTCGAACCGGTTGTAAAATATTTTCACAAAGTAATTGTAGTTTTGCTATTTGATCTGAGTTTGGATTATTATCTATGCCCTTACGGACAGCAGTGTCTGACTTGGTCAGTTCTTGAAGCGTAAAATTTTTAGAAAGGTTCATTATTTACTTCTAACAGAATCGATGAAACTGTAAACTCTTCCAAATTGTTTGTCAATACTGAATAAGTCTTGTTGAATCATAGTTACCATTAACTGAAGTTCTATAAGTGTAATCAAAGTCCATGTAGCAAGTCCCATTAAGATTGTACCCAACAATCCAATTAACATTGTATTGGTTTTTCTACTCACCTAGTAGGTCCACCAAATAATGCTAAAATACAAATAGCCACAATTAATAAAGCTGTAAATTTGTAATTAATATCTGGTTCCATCCGGGCACACTCCATTATTGACATGATAAACACTCCTCGTATTCAATTTCTTTTACTTCATGTTGACATTTTTTACACTCACATAAATCCATTAAAGGTGTGTAGTGTTCCGAATCTATTTTATCTTCACTGCAATGACACCCATGGCCGCAAGTTTTGCACTTAACCATCATGTAATTAAAATATTATTGCGCCAAGTATAAAAGATACTCCAGCTATTATAATTTCAGTTCTGTTATGTAATTGCCATACCATAAACTTGTTTTTGTATTTTTCGAACATTTTATCTCCATTATTTAATCTCTCCCCAGTTAGGTCCAGACTCATAATCAACTTTGTTTGGAACTTTTAACTCGACTGCTTGTTCCATTATTTGTTTTATTTTATCAGCTTGTGCATCTGATTCAATAGAAAAATCAAGTTCATCGTGAATTTGTATATGAGCTAAATGACCCTCTTTATATAGGTCAACCATTGCTTTTTTAGTCATATCCGCAGCACTACCTTGAATTAATTTGTTTAATGCTTTGTAAGTAAAGGCTCTTCTTGTCGGATTACCATGCCAATAATTTTTTCTTTTATTGCCATCTTTATCTGTAATAAAATTATCTTCATTATCTTTTAAATAAGGACCCATATCTTTTAATTCTTCCATTCTCTCATGATCTTCCGCAGGTACAAAAGTTCCCCAATCACTTCCTCTAAGAACTGGTTCATACTTAGGAAACCTACAACGTCTTCCAAGTAATGTTTTTATTTGACCTTTAGTTTGAGAAGCATTCATTAACTTATTCATTAATTGTTTAACGAATGGAACCATATTGTGATAGTTAGCAAATAATTCATCAGCTTTTTCTTTAGTTACACTTAATTCATTCATTAGTTTTGCTTTACCCATACCATAGAATAAACCTAAGTTAATTGTTTTAGCTTCTTTACGATCTATATTAGCTAGTTGTGCAACCGTTTTGTGGAAGTCAGTAGTTGGATCTTGTTCATAAGCACTAGCAACAGGTTCTACAGAAGATAAACCAAATCTTGATGCGTAATGAGTAACCAATCTTGGTTCCTGTTGTGAGTAATCAAATGTTCCCCATTTACAACCTTCATCGGGAAGAAATAAAGATCTAATTAATGGACCTGTTTCCGGATCCCTGGCTGGAATTTGTTGTAAGTTTGGATTAGAATAACTAAATCTACCTGTAACTGTTCCTCCATCATCAGATCTAATTTGATTTATATCTGCATGAATTCTACCTTTATGTTCATGTTTAATAATAGAATCAATAAATGTAGTTCTAACCTTGTTTATTTTTCTAGCTTCTGCTATCATTCTAACTACAGGATGATTATGATTCACCAGAAAGTTTTTAGTAAATGAAGGTTCGCCTGTTTTCTCAGTTCGCTCATAAGGTAAATTTAATTTATCAAAAAGTGGGGCAATGCTTCTTGCGGCCATTAACTGAACTTCTATTCCAGTTTCTATTTTTATCTGTTGGATTAAGTTTTCTTCTTTTATTCTTAATGCTGTCTTTAATGTATGAGCTTTTTGAACGTCTACTCTTACTCCTAAAAAACGCATGTCGACTAAGCAAGGGAAAAGATCAGTCTCTAAATTAAATATATTTTGAAGATCATCTTCTATAATTATTTTCTTAAATTTTTGCCACAACATTAAAGTTAGTTCAGCATCTTTTTCTGCATAGCCACCAACTTCTGTTGAGGGTAATCTCCACATATCTGCTTTAGGATCTAATCCTCTTTCTTTAGCAGCTTTAGTTAATAGAGCTTCATTCTTACCTTGATTTAAATAAACCCAAGATAAAGAATTTAATGAATATTGAAATCTATTCTCATCAATAATAGATGCTGCAATCATGGTATCTATGATTAAACCATTGATTTTTATACCTAAATGACGAATCCAAGATACATCATACATTGCATTATGAAATATTTTTGTAGCAGGGCATTCACAAATATCTTTTAACCATTCTAATACTTTTTTACGTTCTAAGTTTGGACCAATCTCATGAGCAATTGGATAATAACCTTTCCAACCTTCTACAGCTACAGCTATACCTACAACTTCACCATTACCAATGATGGCTCCTGAACCCTTACTCTTTAAATCTGGATCTCTTGTTTCTAAGTCAATCGCAATCTCATCATATTTTCTTAGATCAGGATATTCTGTAGGTGTTAACCATTCTGTAGTGGGTATAATCATTATATCAATCCAAACATAAATATTGTTATAATTAACAAACCAAAAATATCAGTATATGTATTCATTATTTTTTACCCGTGTCTTTCATCTTTTTAATTTCTAATTCACAATAATGAATTACTTTTTCTAAATCTTGTATGCCATTTTTATTTATATAACGACACACATATTTGATAACATTTCCTTGAAAGAAACTCAAGTCGTTGTGCGATATAAATTCATAAGGTTGAATTTTAAATTTTTTATAATGTGATCCACCAATTTGTTTATCTTGTGGAAATGTACCTTCAAAAATGTTTTTATGTGTCATAGTTTATACTCATTCCTTTTTAAGTTAGCTTTTAGTTTATATAGATTATTCCTGGCACGTGTTATTCCCACATACCAAACACGATGCTCTTCATCATGTTTTTCTGTGCTTTTCAACATACTTTTTTTTATTTTATCTCCAATATCAAGACATAAAATTACGTTATCTTCTTCCCCACCTTTTGCTGCATGAATAGTAGATATCCATATTCTGGCAGGTTCATTTAAATTTTCTCCGTTATCAATCATGTTTTTTATATAAAGTCTTTCTTTTTCATTTGCTTCTTCAAATGCGTCAAACCAATCAATCTCTCTATTCCATTTTTCATGACCTATAAATTCATTAATATCTTTAACGTCTTTTTCATCTAATATTTTTCCTTTACACCATAAATCATAATTCATTGCGGCTTTGTATAATCTTACTTTAAAACTTTTACCTTTTTTGCTTTCAAAGTATAAATTTCTTTTTATTAATTCATCTTTAATTTTCATTAATCTAGATATAGTTCTAGTTAGAATTAACCATTTACCTTTTGTTAAATCTATTTGATCTAAGTTATTTATGTTTTCAGTGTGCCCTTCAAAATTTCTTGGATAATATTTTTTTCTTTTCTATGTCCTTTAATTTTTTCAATAGGTAATTCTGATTGTTCTTGAACTGATTTAGATATTCTTTTTGAATATTTTAACACTGTTTCTTTTGCAGGTTCTTTTATAAATCTTTCAACATCTGCTCCAGCCCATGCGTAAATTGCTTGGTCATCATCTCCTGCTAAATAAATATCATCAGCATATTCTTTTAATTTATCAAACAGTTGCCATTGTAAAGGTGATAGATCTTGAGCTTCATCTATAAATATAACTTTAAATTTAGGTAGTTTTTTTTTGTTAATTAAACTTTTAATCATGTCATTAAAATCTAATAGTTTTCTTTTTTGTTTATAAACTTTTAAATTATCATCTATATGTTTTAATAAATGCCATTTAATTTCTTTACTATTATGTTCATTTCTATCAAATTCTTCTCTAATATCTAAGTCTCTATTCATAGCTTTACCTATCATTTGAAAATAGGGACTATCACAATTTAAAAAACTAACTTCATCTTTATTATATTTGTCATAGTATTTAACTTTAACATTTAATAATTTTCCAAGTTCTTCATAATGAAAAGGTTGCATAACATCTTCTTCATTTAATGTTAATTGATGATAAGCAAATGAATGAAGAGTTTGAAAGTATGGAAGTTTTTTATCTTCTGCTGGCATTCTTTTTTAGCTTCCAATGCAGCTTTTTTAGTAAATGCAAAGTAACCAATTTTATGCAGAGGAGTACCCATTCTAGCATAAGCTTTAGCTCTAGATATTAGTCTATGGGTTTTACCTGTACCTGGTGGTCCAAAAAATTTATATATCATTAAACAATATCCTCTTGATCTTCTATGTGTACAATGTCTTCTACATCTTCATCTTCTTTTTCAATAATAGATAAAGGTATCATTGCACATCCCCCTACACCTGGATAAGGTTTATTTGTTTTTTTATCCTTACCTGGAAATCTTTTCTTCTTGTTAAACTCCGGTTTAGGTCGACCTTCAAATTCTTCTTTATCAAATAATTTCTCAATCATATGAGAAGTTCTTGAAGAATCTTTTCTCCATTCTCTTTCTTTTAAATAAATATAGAACTCATCATAAACAAAATATGCATACACCTCATCTTTAAAAACGTTTCCACTTTTAAATGAATGGTAGTTAGTAGCCTTTGAACCATTAACAAAATTATTTAAATGTTTATGTAATATCTCATGAGGCCTGGTCCCTGGAGCCGGTTGCACTGTATCAATGTTAGAGAACAACGCTTTTATAATTTCAAAGAACTCCATACCTTTGATAGGTGGAGGTGGAATATCCGCTTGAGCCATAATTAAACCACGCATTTCTTTTTGTTCTTTTATTTTATTTACATCTTTTGCATGGATTGGAATAGTCTCACCATCTTCTCTCTCAACCGTAAAATAGTATTCTGGATCTGGTTTAAAGTCTATCTTTTGTAAGTTACCTAGTACAGGCCAACTTGCTTTAGCTTCACTAGCTATACCAAATTTTCTTTTTATACATTCTGATTTAACACAAACTGTATTGATTGGATCTTGATGACAAGTATGTCCTGCTGTTGCTTTGTCCCAACTCTTTATCTTTTGTTTAACATGATCATCTGTCCAGTTCTGATCAAATTTAAAATAGTTTCTAGCAGCTTCTAATACTTTTGTTTTCCAGTTGTCTGCATATTTTTTCTTAGCAAACACCATATAATTAAAAAGAAAACGATCTCTACCTTCAACCATTATATTTTTAGTTAATATTCCAAGACATGGTGGACCATCATTAAATTCATCAGCACCACCTTTTAATTCGTTCTCGATAATTTTACTTTTTATATTTCTTAAATGCTCTACTTTAACTTTATTTAATTCAATACATTTTAAAAATGTATCTAAATCCATCTCACTACCATCTGGATTTAATGCAACTCTTTCTATTTTATTAAAATATGGAAGGTTAATAAAATTACCATTCATCTTTTGACCTTCAGTATTAGAACCTAGTTTAGTTTGTTTAGGAAATATTTCTGTTTTAATAGTTAGATTAAATAAAAATAATACCTGTTCTAAAAATTCTTTTATCTCTAAAGCTTTAACAGGTTCTTCTGTAAATACATATAAATGTAATCCGTTACTTTTTGATTTAATAGGTATTAAAGGTAATTCTTTTTCTTGAATAATATCTAAATAAAATTTTACATCAAAGTTTTTATATATTTTAGGATCAATATCTATTGCACCAAAACTTGCATAACCATTATCGTTACAAGGTTGAATACCTATAGATTTTATACCTTCTATATGTTCTTCGTAATCTTTATCTGAAATTGGTTTTCCGGCCCAACCATAATCACCATTGTTAAATTTTATCTTTCCTGTTTCTGGATCCTTGTAACCTTTATTAATGTTACAGAAACCAAAGTCTCTTTGTAAACCTGTAAAATATCTTGTAAAATCTTTCATATCTATTCCTTATTCTTTTATTATATGGGCAGCTACAGTCTCCCGTAGCCGCCCAACCTTCGAAGTATTCACTTAGTGAATTATACAATGTCCTCAGTTTTAAATTCCACCTTCTTCTCATACTCGGGTTTAGCAGAACCCTTAGACACAGTTTTTTGTAGTTCCTGTGCCATTACGTATAAGTCAGCGTCATCTTTCTTAGATATATCTAACGCTCTATTCATAGAGGGTTTGTAAACATGCCAGCTTTTACTTCCTGCAACTTTACCAACAGTTTTTAAATTATAAACTGCTGCATATGCTGCTGGATTATAAACGCCTTTGTCATCCTTAAATCTAAGATTTTTAATCAACTGATTTAATTCTCTGGCAGCTGTTAAGTTAGAAGATCTCATAGTAATAACTGCAGGTCTAGGCTCATCACCTAAAACAATCACATAAAAATATGCGGTCTTTTCTATGTAGTTACCATTTGATAATCTCCACTTACCATTTCTTTCTTCCTGTGCATCACTTGGAATAGATAAGTGTGTTGTTACAGGCGGAGAAGCTGTGTCTCCCATTTCTTGCCATTCTGGATATCTTGTTTGCACATGGCAAATTAAAACATCCACTCCTTTAGTACCATCAACTAGTGTACCGAGACCTTTAGCAAATATCATTCCAGGTTTTGAACCTTCAACATATTTTGCATTAGTCGCATTACACTCTGGTGATAGTTGGTGTAGGATTTTTAAAATCGGTGTTGACATATCATCCGATTTTATTTCTTCAGAACCTCTCCCAGAATCGCTTCTAAGATTAATTGTAGACAATGCACCTGCATTATCTTTCTTCGTCATAGCATTTGTATCAGCCATAGTTATATCTCCTTATTGAGTTATTATTTATTTTTTATTTTTAAAATACGTTCGACTTCCATCCAACGTATTGAATAGTTCTTCCGGAATTTCTTGACCTTTGTCTTTCCATTCCTTCATAACTACTGTGAGTGAAGCGTGGTGAACTTTCTCCTCTTGGATAGGTTCATAGCCACGCTGCCTCGCAAGGCTAGCGTAATCGACAGCCTTGTTATCTTCGCCTTGGCCAAATGTTACTGTAATATTATTTTTTACAATATCACCTAAGCCATTGTCTCGAAGCCAGTGTATGCCTTCAGCTTTTTTATCAGCTTTTAGTGAGGCAAAATAAACATCTTTGATAGTTAACTCTGAACCATCTTTTAGTTTTAAACTTTTTAAATTCATGTCTTCCATTAACTTTGGAATTACAATACAACTGAAATGTTTCTCATCTTCTTTTAAATCTTTTATTTTATCTTCGAAAGATTTAATTTCATTTTGAATGGATCTTAACTTTTCAACCTCAGTTGATAGTTTGTCTGGATCAACAGTGTTTGCCTGATCTGGTGCATCTTTACGCATATCTATTAACATATATTATTCCTATTGGTTATCTGTTTAACTTTCATACATAGGATAATAATAACTTTTAATTAAAAGTCAAGTCTAATTTTGAAAAATATTTATATCTATTGGATAATAAGTTTTTTCTTGACGGTCCCATTTTAATAGCTTGTATTTACCGTTTGTAATATCTGAACAAACTGAACATACAACTCCAATGATTGCGGGATCGCCTGAGAGTAGTAAATAATCATCAGTAGTAAAATTTTTTAATAAACCTTTAAGTTTTATAATTAATGGACCAGGAGATAGTATAATTTGTGAATACATAGGAAGCAGCGTCACTATGTCGCCATACTTTTGAGCACCTAATACATTGTATTTTGGTTGTCCAGTGTCTCTATCGACAGGTATCTCTTGTGTTAAATAAACTTTGCTCATTGACTTTTTATTTTAAAGTATTATTATAGTTATTAGAAAGAAAAGTAAAGTATATTATGGATATTAAAAATTATAAGTTCAAAACTAAACCATTTGATCATCAAATGGATGCATTAGAAGCTTCTTGGGATAAAGAAAACTTTGCCTATTTTATGGAAATGGGAACAGGTAAATCTAAAGTATTATTAGATAATGCAGCTGTTTTATATGACAGAGGTTTAATTAATGGATTATTATTAATAGCGCCTAAAGGTGTTTATAAAAACTGGTTTGATTCTGAAATACCAATTCATTTACCAGATCACATACATAAGAAAGTTGTTCTTTGGAAAACATCTGACAAATCTAAAAAACAACAAGAATTATTAAATACTTTATTTAAAACTGGAACTGATTTCCACATTCTTCTTATGAATGTAGAATCTTTTTCTGCTGGAGATGGTGCAGAATTTGCAGCTAAATTCTTATCTTGTCATAAAACGATGATGGCAATTGATGAATCTACTACAATTAAAACTCCAACATCTAACAGAACTAAAAATATAGTAGAACTAAGACACCATGCAAAATACAGACGTATTTTAACAGGATCTCCTGTTACTAAATCACCATTAGATTTATTTTCTCAATGTGCATTTCTTGATCCATGGCTTCTAGGTCATGATTCATTTTGGACTTTTAAATCTAGATATTCAATTACTAAAAAAATTGAAGTTCAAGGTAGAAGAATTGAGATAGTAGTTGGTTATAAAAACCTAGGTGAATTATCGGATAAGATAAAACCATTTTCTAAAAGAATATTAAAAGAAGATTGTTTAGATTTACCTGAAAAAACATTTGTTAAACATTATGTTGAACTTACAAAAGAACAGAAAAAAGTTTATTCACAAATGAAACAAGAAGCTATAGCTTTCTTAGATGGTAAAATGCAATCTTCAGCAACGGTTATGACTCAGTTAATGAGACTTCATCAAATTACTTGTGGACATTTCACTGCTGATGATGGAACTATAAAAGATTTACCTTGTAGTCGATTAACTGAACTAATGAGTGTTCTTGAAAACATTGAGGGTAAAACAATTATATGGTCCCACTATACTCATGATGTTAGAAGAATTATTAAAGAAATTAAAAAAGTATATGGTGAAGAATCTGTTGTTGATTATTATGGTGCAACAGACACTGATGCAAGATCTGTTAATATTAAAAGATTTCAAACAGATGATAAGTGTAGATTCTTTGTAGGCACTACTCATACAGGGGGTTATGGTATTACTTTAACTGCGGGAAGTAATATGGTTTATTTCTCTAACGGTTATGACCTTGAGAAACGTCAACAATCAGAAGCTAGAATAGATCGTATAGGTCAAACTAAAAAAATGACTTACATTGATATAATGGCTCAAGATACTATTGATGAAAGAATTGTAAAAGCTTTACGTAATAAAGTTAATATTGCAAATGAGATTATGGATGAAGATTTTAGAGAATGGATTTAAAAAATTACAGAATAGGACAGAGAGTAATCCAGGGGATAGTGGTAGGTTCTCGACAGCAATGTCGGCGTTGGTTCGGGTCTCTAGTTCTTTTTTTTATTACCCGTTAAATCAACAACTACCACACATTTATTTTT
>FUWD013366901.1_pt8 | contig 14237 bp, 12 predicted proteins | sample 1063281 | NCBI WGS metagenome assembly FUWD01 (sample SAMEA79048168, study PRJEB19326) | metagenome | biome: marine | reverse complement strand
AATATTTAATCCAGCGACTTGACTAAATACTTGCCTTGAATTACTTGTAGCAAGATTTGCCATAGATTGTTGAATATTTATTACTTCATTTTTTTTGCCAGCATAAATGAAAGTTCCACGGTAATCTTTAAGACGAGATAATCCAAATTTTTCTCTTTTTTCAGAATTTATAATAACCTCAGTTAAGTTTTGAATTCGACTTTGGAATTCAATCTTTACAAAAGGTTCTTCAGAGAGATTAATTCTTTTTTCAAAGACAGGGTAGCTATTGGTAATAAAAATTAAATCAACTATTTTTTTGTCGAGCATAATTTCAAATGTTCCACCTAAAGTTGAAGACACAATAAATCCAAGATCCTTTTCATAAATTTCCACTAATTCTCCTACATAAATTGAGTCAGAAATATGAATCTCTCCTTTCAATAGATTTTGACCTATAATAATTCCAGGAATTATTATAAAAAGTAGCCCGCTAAAAACCTTTGATTTCATCATTTAGTGGGATCACCCATTTTTTATGTTTAAAAGACTCTTTTTTTATGAATAAGTTAACTTTAGGATCGATAAAACGTTGACTCAAACGACCATTTAGTCCAACATAGCTATCAGCAAATACCTGAATATTTTGATGTCCTTGTCCTTTGAAGTGATTACCAAGAAAATGAGCATATTCTAAGATGAAATCTGGCTGGAAACTCATCTGTTTTTCTTGGAATGCAGATAAAAAGTCACTATTATTTACGTAGAAGTACTTTTTTGAGATACTATCTGCTATTTTAAAATCAGTAGCACCCTTTTTTTCCACTAGCATTACTCTCCAAGAAAACCGGTAACCCTCTTCATTCCAAAAGAGTTCACCAGGATAAAGAGTGTATCGAAATGGAAACAATAATTGAAAAATAAAAAAGCAAATCAACACCAATTTTGAAATAGGCGACAGATGAAGTTTTACAAAAGAAACTGATTTTATGTGTTTTATCGAATTTTTTTTAAAGGGCGATAAAAAAAAGGAGATTTTCTTTATAATTTTATTTTGTAAATCAGAGTCAAAGAATATTAAAGCACTAAAAATCATTATATAGGGAAACATTCCAATTGGGAAAAGAATTTTTGTTAGAAGATGGAAGATAATGACCATTATAAATGCAAATGGGCGAGTTTTTTTATTTAACAAAAGAAACGGAATAGCTAAATCATAAATCATTCCTCCCCAGCTCATTAAATAGTGCACCCATTCTAGCTGCATGAATGTTTGACCAATTAAGGGAATATCATATTTAGATGGAAGCCAAATTGCTAAAGGCATAGCCTTTAAAAGCCAGTCCGAATTGATTTTCGCTAAACCAGCATAAAAATAAACTATGCAGATAAGAAGCTTTATACTGTCAACTGTCCATTTTGGGATTTTTTCATAGGAAGTTCCATCTAGATAATTGTCCAATGAAAAAAATTTATTTGCTGGCAAAAAACACATTAAAAAGGACAAGACACTCACAAAATAATAATGATTTAAATAAGTTGTTTTATCGATTAGTTCAATATAAGTAAAGGATAAAAAAAGATTATTATTGAAATTCTATATTTGAATCCCAAAGCAACAAATAATGATGCAATAGCACAAATAATAAACAAGAGATAGGTATATGAACCTAGACTTTCAACCCATTCAAAACCATAATATTTAAAGTTTAACGTAGGGTTTATATAAAGGGACTCTATCCATCCTTTGTACCAGAATCTAATTAGGCTAAAAAGCATAAGTAATCCAAACAAAATCCTAAAAACTGCTAACCCTGAGGGATCAGTGTAGGTATTTTTAAAATAGCAGTTTATTTTTTTTAATAGCATTTTTTCTGAAAACTAGTAGAATGAAATTAATCACCATCAGCATCAGCATAATCAACATTGACATTTAATACTTGAAGCATATCCACTTTAAGGAGAATAACAACTGACTGTATTCTATCATAAGTGAGCAACATTGTGTTGTTATCTGTGTTAATTTGAGATGTAAAGTTATCATTTAATTCAGTGACACTTGAAATGGCAATATCTAGTTTAGAGAGAATTAGATCGCTTAAACTAGTGTCATTTTTTTTTGCATTTAAAAAAGTTAAATAGGATTGAAAACTATCCCCAACTAAAGCATCATTTTCAAAAGCTTTTCCAATAAAAAAGTTTTTCACAGCATATAAAGATTCTAAAGCAAGAGTTTTTGAATATAGCTTACTATAATAACCCTCAACTTTGTTAGGAAGTTCGTCAGTGGAAAAAACACCTGCAGGTATCCCAAATTTATTAGCACGTAATCCTTTTTCAAAATAAAAGATGAAGTCATTAGATAATTTATTGATACTTGAGGTCGCAGTATTTTCGGTTGAAACCACAAAAGCGTCTCTATATGAATCCCAATCATTTGAAACTAAATTGGTTTTCGCTTCCATTTTATTAATTACGCTTACTAAATATTTTGAATAATTATTATCGGAGGGCTGATATTTTTCTAGAATTTTAGTATCATTTTCGCCAAGACCAAATAATAGGTAGTCTAGTGCAGGAAAACCTTGAGATGCATAATTGTTTGGGTTTTCAAGATCATAAATACCAGAATTAATATTACTTGTTATACGTTCCTCGTTTACAGGATAAATATTCATAAAGGATGAGAGATATATTTCTTCTGCTTTGCCAATATTAAACATTTCAACATGTTGCCACGTTTTATAGGCAGATAACCATTTTTCTCTTACAATTTCAAAATTAGCCTGAAGAGGTTCTTCATTAAAAGAAGCAATACTTTCTTTTAAAACAGAAATATCATCTTTTAATTTTTTGTAAGCAGGTACAATAAAATTGTCAGCCCAAAAAACTAACATTGCACTTCTATCAAAACTTAAAGTGATATTAGTGTCAATAACTGATTCTAAGATTTCAGTTGAATCACTTAAAAGGTCACCTTGAATATCATCTTCAGAAGAACAAGAAAAAGTGAAAATAAATATAAAAAGAACAAGGAATATTTTTTTTGTCATATCAACTGTTTTTCAATGATCATTCTGCTTGATTTATAATGAATTGGTTTATGGTTTTCTAAAATTCTAACTTTCAAATGAAAAATAATTCTAATTAAAACCAAGCAAAAGTAATCAAAGTATTTCTGTCTAATTTGTTTTAGGCAAAAGCGTTGCGAGATCTATTTGGTCAGCCATTGCTTTAAGCTCAGCCTCTGTTCTATCCCAAAGTCCGTTTCCTGCCATAAGTTCACTTAACATGGTATTAACTTCAGCTATTTGACATGTAAGGCACCCCATCTTCGTCTTGAGTGAATTGAAGGCTTAAAATAAAACCATAACCTTCAGATAAAGCATGAAAAGCATCTGCATTATTTCCAGCAGTTTTCTTAGCACCACCATCCCTTAAATAATAAGCAGCTTTATATCCAATAATTTTAGATAATTCAGATTTTACAATTTGAGCTTGCTGATCACGTAGTGTATAGTTTTTAGCTACAATCGCAGCTCTTCCAAGAGCAAAAGCATCGTATATTTTTTTTGCAATACCAGGCTCGTTACCTTCAACTTTTTTCAAATATTTATTTAAAAGAACTCCTTTTCCAAGAGCAGGATAAGTTTGACTATCCAATCCATACAAATATCCAAAACCTTCATCCCAATAATGTTCCATTTTTGTCACATTAGCTTCAGTAGCATTTGGAGATGTGTAATGTAATACTCCAGCATCGTTATCGTCTTTAGCTCCATCTAATTTGGAACTAGTTAAATAATTATTTATTATTTGGTCCGCAGCAAAAGCGCCAATTAACCCCTTCATAAAGACTTGATTGAGCTCTAATCCTTTTGCATTTACCCGAGCAGTTCTTGGGTCAGAACCACTATCTGTAATCTGACCAGCTACCCCAGCAGAGGCATCACTGTTCCAAGCAGGAAAAACATTTGAGGTAGCATCAGTAATCCATCCATCAAATAAAGGTTTTATCGTTGCTGAAGAATAGGTCGATGCTCCCGTTTTATTTCCAACTTTTTTCCCTGATGCATCTAAAGTTGAATCCGTAAATCCAGTACCATCGTTTAGCATTGTTTTTATTTGAGCCTCCGTAAACTCTGAAGGCTTTCTTCCAACGGCATTTCCTAATTCAACTGCCATATTTAATCTTGCCGTCTGGCCAGTATAATAAACTGTGGAAATACCATCTCGGGTAAATGAATAGGAATCAGGAGGTAAAGGATTATTAACCACTACTGTTTCAGTAATAGTTTCTCCAGCCACTTCAACCTCAACTATTTTTTCTATTGTTCTGTATTCAATTGTTGCATCCTCTTTAGCACAACTAATGGGCAAGATAAAAAGGAATAAAAGTGAAAATATATGTTTCATAATATGGTTATTTATAATTAGTCTAAATTAATTTTGGGCAAATATATGTATTTTATTAATTAAATAAAAACTATTTAGATTAATTATAAATAAGTCTTTATGCTACTGGTTTAATTGATTTTTCTAGACAATAAAATAAAAAATATATTCTTTTTTTATCTTAAAATAGTGTACATTTAATTTAAATAATTCCAGTTATGAAGCATTTATTATGGATATTTTTTTTAGCAATGCCCTTATTTGGGCAAGATTATTTCACAAAACGATACCAACCTTTTCAAGAAAGTATTCCGACACCTAAAGATTTTTTAGGTTACGAAATTGGATCACAACACACACGCCACGACCAAATTGTTTCTTATTTAGAACATTTGGCAAAAGTTTCAGATCAGGCTCAAATTATATACTATGGTAAAACACATGAAGGAAGAAAACTTCCACTACTTGTTATTAGTACCTCTGAGAATTTAGCGAATTTAAAAAGTATTCAAAAGCTACATCTGGACTATGCAAAAGGCTTACCAACAGAAGAGCCGGATATTCCACTAATTTTAAACCTTGCCTACAATGTTCATGGCAACGAACCCTCAAGCTCAGAGGCAGCTCTTTTGTCAGCATATACACTAACTGCCTCTAAAGACAAACAAATTATTTCATTCAGAGAGAATTCCATTATTTTTATAGATCCTACAATTAACCCTGACGGTCGAGATCGTCATACACAATGGGCGAATTCCTATAAAGGGACTCCTTTAGTTTCAGATCCAATGGATGCTGAACACAATGAGGCCTGGCCAGGGGGAAGAACAAATCATTATTGGTTTGATTTAAATAGAGATTGGCTTTTGGCAATAAACCCTGAAAGTCAAGGAAAATTAGCCTGGTATCACCAGTGGTATCCTAATGTAGTAACTGATTTTCATGAAATGGGAAGTCAAAGTAGTTACTTTTTTGAGCCAATGAAAGCAAATGGATCTTTAGACCCCATTATGCCAAAAGATAATTATATAAAGCTCAACGATTTATTTGCTTCATACTTTTCTAAAAGCTTAGATAGTATAGGGTCTCTTTATTTTACCAAAGAAGCCTTTGACGGAACATATCCAGGGTATGGCTCTTCTTATCCTGATCTTCAAGGGGGTTTAGGGTTACTTTTTGAGCAAGCAAGCTCAAGAGGACACAAGCAAAAAACAAAATATGGATACATTACATTCCCTTTTACCATAAGAAACCAGTTTGTTTCCAGTATGGCAACTGTTCAGGCTGCGGTTGAAAATAAAAGCACCTTACGAACCTACCAGAAAGCATTCTTTAAGAGTGCCATTGAAAAAAGTGCCAAAAGTAAAATTAAAGCTTATACTTTTTCAGAAAAAGATCAGAATAGAAATAAAGCGTTTATCGATAAGTTAATTCGTCACAAAGTTTCGGTGTTAAAAACAGGAAAAGACACTTTCGTTGTACCAACAAATCAACCTCAATACAGAATGGTTCAAACCTTTTTTGAAACTTATAAATCATATCATGACAGTGTTTATTATGATGCTTCTGCTTGGTCTGTTGCAAATTTCTACAACATTAAATATGCATCATCAAATAAAATAATCAATGGAACAGAAATTAAGTCAACAGAAGATTTAATAGCATTAAAACCAGTGGAGCTTTCATCCTATGCATATGCCGTTGATTCTAAAGATTATAATCTACCAGCTTTCATTTACGAAGCACAACAAAATAAAATTGTAGTTGCAACGTCTTTCAAACCATTTTCGATAAAAAACAAGACCTCTTTTTCATATGGGTCATTAATGATTCCGGTTGCGCCTCAATCGCTATCTGAAAAAGAATTACACACAACGTTAAGTGCTCTTCAAAAAAAGTATAGTATTCAAGTTCATAGTGTGTCCTCTGGTTTTAGTTCACAAGGAATAGATCTAGGGAGCAGAGCCATTCGTCCTTTAGACAAACCAAAAGCACTAATGATTATAGGAAAAGGAATACGTTCTTATGAAGCGGGTGAAGTATGGCATTTATTAGACACTCGCGTGGGGATGCCTATTACTAAAGTAAGACAAAATTCTTTTGATCGAATAAAACTTGAGGACTATACTAGTTTAGTAATGGTTTCGGGTAGTTATGTCTGGAGTAAAAAAACAATAGATAAAATTAAAAACTGGGTCTCTAAGGGGAATACAATAATTGCCATTGGAACGGCAAATAATACTCTAATTAAACATAAAATTATTGATGAGAAAAGAGTAATTTTTAAAAAAGATTCCACCACTATTGCCACAAGAAGACCTTATGTTGAGGCTTCAGAAAACATAGGGCGAGAAAAACTAGGAGGTATTTTCTTGAAAGGAATAGTAGACCACACGCATCCTTTAGGGTTTGGTTTTACTCAAAAAAGTGTGAGTTTGTACAAAAATAATTTAGTGTGGTTTCAACCAAGCAAAAGTAATTATGGAACACCTGTAGCATATGCTAAAAACCCTCATGTTGATGGTTATATTTCAAAAAATATTCTCAAAAAATTCCTTCCAAAAGCTGCACCTGTAGTTGTAAGTAAAGTAGGGAAAGGGCGGGTTATTTTATTTGCTGAAAACCCGAATTTTAGGGGGACTGCCTACGGGACGAATCGTTTATTTTTAAATGCACTTTTTTTAGGAAACCATATTAGCGTTCCAAAAGAACAGAGCATCTCATCGGATGAGTAAGAAGAAAAACCTAAGGAATCAATAGGGTCCGTTTATAGGTAACAGACTTTATTTTTTCTTTAGAATAATAGACTGGGAAATACTGGTCTTCTGCCCAATCTTTAAAGAGGTTATCATAAAAGGGACTTTTTGGATTTCCTGACTGTCCAGGAGCATTGGTTCCAATAGCTGCATCCCAATCACCAGTATTAACAATCATTCGAAAACTGGCTCCACTACTTTGTCTATCATTACCCCCTGTAGATCCAGGAGTATAGGCATTTCCTCCCCGGGGTAGCGGCCCTAGATTAAGCTCAGAACTAACTATATCAGTACCAATGGCCCCTAGAGCATGTTCCATAAAGCTATGCTTAAACTTTGTTTGTCCATAGCGCCACCCTTGAGTATCTGGTCCTAGGCGCTTTTTTAAATTAGAGACTCCCTCTTCAAAGGTCACTTTAAGAAAGGTATCACGACGGGATATACTACCAAAATAAGTTTCTTTAGGGTTTTCGATCCAATCAATAACTCGTTTTAACTGAAGGGTAGTTATATAGGGCTTTGCTATTTCAGGCACAAATTGTTTATGGGCCATTCGTTTAATTTCATTCTCCCATTCAACATAAATTGCAGCTTCAATAGAAGAGGATTCTAAAAGAAAATCCCAGTTTAAAAGACGGTTTTTTTGTTCTGTCTCAAACTCTTCAAAATCAATTTCTCCTAAAAAAGGAATTAAAATTTTTGCGGGTAAGGAGGTCACATCAACTTGAAGATTTTTCATATCCTCTCGATTTAATTGATCATTCTTTGCAAGGACATCATTTACCCGATCTCCACGATAAGGATCAGACCAAGAGTATCCTATTGCATTCCAATTGTCGTAATCATTAGGGGTTACGTTTTGATTGGCTGTTGCAATAAATCCCTTTTCTGGATTTAATTCATTAGGTTTTTGAATAATGGGCAAATAACCCTCCCATTCATATGTTCCATTTCCTGGAACGGGCACAAGGCCACTATAATTATTTCTTACAGGGGCAATCCCGACGGCTTGCCAACCAATATTCCCTTGGGCATCAGCCCAAATCATATTTTCTCCCGGAATATTACTGTAGGTACAAGCCTCTTGAAATTCTTCCCAAGTTTTAGCCTGATCCATTCGTAAAGAAGCCAAATACGGAGATCCACCAGGTTCAAGCCAAGCACACCTTACAGCATAAGCAATATGTTTTTCTTCATTTAGATAGGTTACAGGGCCATGATGGCTGTAATAAAGGGCCACTTCCCTTGAAGGTACTCCTTTTACTGAAATCAACTCTTTAATAATTTTAAAGTCCATCCAAGCTCCCTGATATTTGTATTGCAGAGGGTTTTTAGGGTTTAATTCATATTGGTAAAGATCTTCACCATCGGTTCTAAAAACAGTTAACCCCCATGAACCAAAATTATTATGACCAATCGATATTCCTGGTATTTCAGGTTCACCTCCACCAATAACATTCCATCCAGGGGCAACTAAATGAGCCATATACCTTAAGGAAGGGATGGCTATTGTTCGATGAGGATCATTGGCCATATATGTATTACCATCTTTAGTTTTAGAACCCGAGACAACCCAATTATTACTCCCTAAGTCTAAAGAATCTCTTGAAAGATCATTATAGCGACCAAGTACAGCCATAGTGCCATTTTTTTGATAATCTTTCTTAAGATGTTCTGGCTTAAAACGAACTGTTTTTCTAAAAGCGAAATAGGGTGCTAAAATATCCTCAAACAAAAGTTTTGAATCTATTTTTTTATCCAAATTAATATTAGGTTCTTGAGGGTGAAACCACAACAACTCTTTAACTTTTTTTGGCCCTAAAAGCGAAACGGCTCTTCCAATCTGTAATTCTTGACCAATATTTCCTAATAACCCTTGATGTCTTGAAATTACGACTTCAGGGGTCCAAAGCTTTGGTTGAATTGCTAACATTTTAAAGGGTAAAGGAAGCTCTTCAGGGGTTTTTAAGATCTCCTTTATATAACTATTGACTCCCGCAACATAGGACTCGATAATGTCTTTTCCCTCAGGATGATAGTGATTAAGCTCAGTGTTTAAGTCACCTCTAAATTGAAAAAGACGAGTTCCAATATCACGAGCTAACTCATCAGGGCCTAGAATTTCAGCTACGGTTCCAGTAGCTTGTCTTCGCCAAATTTCAAATTGGAATAAACGATCTTTTGCAGCTGCATAACCTTGAGCAAAAAAAAGATCTTTTTGATTATTGGCATAAATATGATTTATACCCCATTGATCCCTTAGAATTTCTACGGACTCTTGAAGGCCCTCAATTTTTTTTTCTTCATTTAAAAAGCTGTTTTTGTTTGAAATACAACTATTTATTAATAATGAAAGAATACTAATGAAGAGAATACGCATAGCTTTATTTAAATTAAAGGGTATTAGAGGCAGGGATCAAACGGGCATTTAAATTAACTGAATCCATGTCTTTGTCTAGAGGAAACATGGGCCTTTTAATATGTTTATACCCCAAACGTTCAAGGTCTTGATCTACTCCTCCCGGGGTAAGTGCCATGATCCAATCACCACGCATATCATAAAGCTCAGGAACAAGATATCCTATTTTAACAACTAAGATATCGGCTACTCTAGGGCTTAATCCAAGTTGAGTAAAATCCTTTTCATGATGATAGGGCTTACGTTTTTTAGTAACAATTACTTTGATGCTTCCCACGCGAACTACAATCTCTATCTCTGCATTAACATCACCCTTATAAATTGCTTCAACCATACCTTCTAGTAGTATTGGAGGTGAAAAACGGTTGTCAACTAAAGCTCCTACATGGGCAGAAACCATTCCTCCAACACCAGCAGCTAAAGCAGCTTCAATCATTTCTGGCCCAGGAATAGAGGCATAAATAATTGTCGGCCCAGATTTTTTTTGAAAAGCTTTATTGGCTAGAAGCTCCCTAAGGGTCCATGTAACGTCACCCGCTCCTCCTGCAGTTGGGTTATCACCCATATCACTGATTATGTAGGGTTTCTTTTTAGATTTTAATGCAAGATCTATACTCTTTTCTAAAGTTGCAGTAGGTGCCACAAACTCAAATTCTTTTCTTACGTCCCAAAAAGCTTGAGCAAGGGTCTCCGCACTTTCTGTAACAGCTAGTTTGTCGTCTCCTGTCACCATAACCACCGCATGGTTTCTTGGTTCATCTGACCAAGCGTATCCAATCCAAATTGCAGCATCAATGACCCCTTCTTTTTCTGTTTGAGGTTGGACTTTTGCGTAAAGACTTTTACCCGGCTCAATTCGGGTACTTGTTTTTTCTCCTGGCAAAAGAATAGGGATAGGTATCCAAGCTTTAAATTTTGGCCTTCCTTTTCCGCTAATAAGACGTTCTAAAAGATTGTCCACCGCACGTTGTTTAGATTCAAGGGCATCTTCATGAGGAGCCATTCTATAACAAGTTATAAGATCAGAATGTTGTGCAAGACGCTCAGAAACATTTCCATGTAGATCCATGGAGGTTGAAATCAAGGTTTCAGTTCCGATAAGTGCTCTAATTTTAGTGATAAAATCTCCTTCAGGATCTTCAATTCCTTCCACACTCATTGCTCCGTGTATGTCAAAAAACAGCCCATCATATGGCATCCCTTTCTTTAGTAGGCCTAAAGTTTTTCCAACCAAAGAATCATAAGCTTTTTTAGTTACCATGCCTCCTGGAAGTGCATGCCCTCTTAATGTTGGAACCCAATCTGCAGCTATTCTTTGTTCACTTTCCTCGGATAAAAAAGGATAATATTTAAAAACATCTTTTCCTTCTCGTGCTAAAAAAGCGTTCACTCCAGACCGTGCAGGCGAAAAAGTGCTCGACTCTATTGCTAAACCAGCAATAGCAATCCGAGGCTTTTTAGTTTTTGATATAGTAGAGTTGCATCCATATATTAAAATTGCACAGATTATTAGAGGGAATGATTTATTAAAAAGAGATTTCATGTATTTATTTTTATTAAATATACACAACTTTGTCACAAGGATTTATAACTACAAACTCATATTACACCTAGAATTATTTACATATTAAAAAATCTTGAAATAAAAGAGTTCATGAAAAATAAGCTATTCAAGACTTATAAAATTTCTTAATCAGCTTTTTAATTTCCTATCTTCGAAATTCAAATTTGATAAATGGACTTTAGTTTTCACAAAGTAACACTTAAGAAACGCTTCCCTCTGGCAATTAGTCGTGGGGTCCACTACGATTCCGAAAATCTTTTTGTTCGCTATGAAAAAGACGGTTATGTTGGCTGGGGAGAAGGAGCACCAGGAGGAACCGAAGGGGCTTCAACTGCTGATGAAATTCAAACAGTCTTAAGAGAATTTATTGCAACAGGAATTGAGGGTTTTTCGATTCAAGAACTATATGATCGCGCAAGTGAAATGCGAATCCCACCTTGTGCTTATGTAGCCTTAGATACAGCATTTTGGGATTGGAAAGCTAAAAAAGCACACCTTCCTTTACGACAGCTTTTGGGTTTTTCAAGAGCACACACGCCAACTTCAGTCACTATAGGGATTAATTCACCTGAAGTTGTAAAAGAACGCGTTCCCCTTCTGCTAAAAGGGACAACGGTGCAGTCACTCAAAATAAAATTAGGCTCCCCTGAAGGAATTGAAGCAGATAAGGCAATGTTTGAACAGGTAGTTGAAAGCACAAAGGCCTACGATGTTAAATTAAGAGTAGATGCAAATGGTGGTTGGGACGTAAGTCAAGCTCAACATATGATGAAATGGTTGGCAGAAAGGAAGGTTGACTATATAGAACAGCCATTAAAAGAAGGGGAAGAAGACGGATTAAAAACATTATATAATGGCAGAGCATTGCCCATTTATGTGGACGAGTCATGTCGATTTTCACACAATATTCCTGCCTTTGCTCCTTATGTAGATGGGGTAAATATGAAGCTAATGAAGTGTGGTGGGATTACTGAAGCTTTGAGAATCATTGGAACTGCAAGAGCTCATGGACTCAAAACAATGATAGGATGTATGAGCGAATCTTCTATTGCTATTGCTGCTGCTGCCTCACTAACGGGAGGCATTGATCACATTGACTTAGACTCTCACTATAATTTAGCTCCCGATCCAGCGGAAGGAGCGCCTATGGTTGAAGGGGTAACGCTTCCACTCGATATTCCTGGTCACGGTGCTATTTTAAAACAAGAATATTATGCTTAAGAGTACTCAAAAAATAGTCATTTACATGGAAGGTCATATCGATAGTGATTATGGAAAAATGGGTACAGGAGTGGTTCGCTATTTAAAAAATCCAATCGTAGGGGTTATAGATAAGAAGCTTGCAGGAAGACATATGAGAGAGTTCATGGACACGACCAAAGAAGTGCCTATTTTAGCAACACTTAAAGAAGCAATTGTAAAAGGTGCAGAGGTATTGGTTTTAGGGATTGCTCCTTCTGGAGGAAAAATACCTGAATCATGGAATCCTGTTATTGAAGAAGCCCTAGACAATGAAATGTCAATTGTAAACGGACTCCATGATGTATTAAATGAACGTTGGAGCCACCTTATAAAAAATCCACTAAAACAATGGATATGGGATGTTCGCATTCCCCTATTTACTCCTGAAATAGCGACAGGGAAAGCTTCTCAGCTTCAAAACAAACGAGTGCTTTTTATTGGTACAGACATGGCTGTTGGAAAAATGACTGCAGGCTAGAATTGTATTCTTGGCTATTGAGCATAAAAAAAAGTTGGTTTTGTGGCTACAGGACAAATTGGGATCACCATCACAGGAAAGGGAATTCCTTTAGATGCTTTTAAAGTTGATCATGCTTGTGGTGCAGTAGAGCAGGTTGTTTTAGACCAAGCCGACAAAGATATAATTCTAATCGAAGGGCAAGGATCATTATTACATCCTGGAAGTACCGCAACTCTCCCACTTATGCGCGGAAGCTGTCCAACACATTTAATATTGTGCTTACGTGCCGAAAAAAAGACACTCAGAAGTCCAGAACATATTAAAATCCCAAATTTAAATGATTTTATTGCTTTAAACGAATCTTTAGCCAGTGTCTTTGGAACTTTTTCTAGGTCTAGAGTTATTGGTATTGCTGCAAATACAAGCATGCTTTCAGAGAGTGAAGCAAAAGCTTATTTAAGCAAGACATCAAAATATACGGGCCTGGTTACTACAGATCCTATTCGTTATGGTATAGCTACAATAGGAGAACAAATCTTAATGTCTTAATACATCTTTTTACGATCTATTTGGTGCTTTAATGGAAGGCCTTTTTCTATCCTTTCAAAACTTTCTAAAACCTGATGAATTCCTTCTTCGGGATACGTTAAACTGGCTATGTGTGGGGTGATTTTAATTTTCGGATGATCCCATAGGGGACTTTCTTTTACCAAAGGCTCTTGTTCAAAAACATCTAAAAAAGCTCCCGAAAGTAATCCTTTATCCAAAGCTTTAAGAATATCTTTTTCTACCTGAACAGCTCCCCTTGAGACATTAATAAGATAGGTAGGATATTTTAGCTTTTGAAACAATTCATAATTTAATAACCCGTGAGTATTTGGTGTATAAGGAACCGTACATATTAACATATTTATTTGACTTAAAAATATATCTAGTTCTCCTTCAGAAAAAGAAGGAAATAAAGTTTCTTTTGGGGAATTACTGTATCCAAAAACTGAAAATCCTAAGCTCGTTAAGCTTATTAGCAGCATCCATCCCAAGATGACCAGTACCAAGTATACCAATTCTCAGCTCTTTTTCATTAAAGACAAATTGAGCCCAGTGTTTTTCTTTTTGTGCTTGTTGAAAATCATAAAAAGCTCGTTGGTGATTTAACACTCCCATCAAAATATAATTTGTCATTGAAAAAGCCATTTTAGGATCCACTACTCGACACACTGGAATATGTTTAGGGATAGTAGTGTCAGTCATAATATGATCCACACCCGCACCCATTGAAAAAATTAATTTTAAGTTTTTAAATTTAGCTAGCGAACCTATAGTCTGATTCCAAACCATAGCACATACAACGTCTTCTGGTGTATCAGTATTTTCACCAATAAGTAAGGGAATCTTTGGTGCAATTCTTTCAAAGTTTTCTTT
>FUWD012911097.1_pt1 | contig 14240 bp, 20 predicted proteins | sample 1063281 | NCBI WGS metagenome assembly FUWD01 (sample SAMEA79048168, study PRJEB19326) | metagenome | biome: marine | reverse complement strand
CGTTCGCTACCTTAGGACCGTTATAGTTAGTGGACGGCATCACACGCGAGCAGGTGGCGGTAGCCAAGGAGCGCATTGACGTGCGCAAGTGGCTGGCGGCGGTGAACAGCCCGGACAGGTTCCGCCAGAACCCCAACGGCCCGAGCGTGACGATCAACATCAACCAGCTGCACCTCGAGGCACTGAAGAAACACCGCGACGGCGGAATCCTGATCGAGGGGACGGCGACAGATGGTGAGTGACGACGATAGCAACGACAACGACAACGACAAGAGCGTGGTCAAGTTTCGACTCGTGCGTGCGCCGGACTTGGTGCCGGAAGCCGACGACGAACCGACGCCGAGCACGGTTTTGCTGCAAAGTGAGGCGCGCGGGCTGTCATCGGTGATCGTGCTGGGTTACACGCCCGAGGGCACGATGTGGGTTAGCAGCTCGGGCAGCGTGACGCGACAGGAGGCGCTGTGGCTGTTGGAGAGTGCCAAGACGCAAGTAATGTATGGGGATGATGCAGAATGAGCGCGCAGAATCCGTTTGAGGAGATGATCGCCAGATACGGGATGACCGAGGACGGACCGACGCTGTTCGTGCGCGAGATCTTGGGCGCGGTGCCGGAGCCGTATCAGGAGGACCTGCTGAGGGCCGTGGGGCGCGGCGAGCGTAAGATCTCGGTCAGGTCCGGGCACGGCACGGGCAAGTCAACGGCCCTGAGCTGGTCGATGCTGTGGTTCGTGCTGTTCCGGTTCCCGAATAAGGTTGTGGTCACAGCACCGACGACGGCGCAGCTCTACGACGCCCTGTTCGCCGAGCTGAAGCGGTGGATCAACGAACTACCGGACGCGCTGAAGGTTTTGCTGGAAGTGAAGGCCGATCGGGTGGAACTGATCGCGGCGGCGAGCGAGGCTTTCATCTCGGCCCGGACGTCCAGAGCGGAGCAGCCCGAGGCTCTGGCGGGCGTACACAGCGACAACGTGATGCTGGTGGTGGACGAGGCTAGCGGCGTTCCGGAGCAAGTATTTGAGGCCGCCAGCGGCTCGATGTCGGGGCACAACGCCGTGACGATCTTGGCCGGCAACCCGACGCGAACGAGCGGCACGTTCTATGAGACGCACAACCGCCTCGCGCAGTACTGGCACACGCTGCACTGGAGCTGCATCGACAGTGGGCGCGTGTCGAAAGAGTTCGTTGAGGAAATGAAGACGCGGTACGGGGAGGACAGCAACGCCTACCGGATCCGCGTTTTGGGTGAGTTCCCGCTCGGCGACGACGACACGATCATCCCGCTGCACTTGGCGGAGGCGGCAGTGGAGCGCGACGTGAGCCTGTCCACGAACTTGCGGCCCGTGTGGTCGCTGGACGTGGCGCGATTCGGCAGCGACAGGACCGTTCTGGTGCGGCGTACTGGCAACGTTATCACCGACATCGAGGCGTGGCAGGGGCTCGACCTTATGGCCACCACGGGACGCGTGAAGGCCTACTTTGACGCGCTGCTGCCGAGTCAGAAGCCCACGGAGATCTTGGTGGACAGCATCGGCCTTGGGTCGGGCGTCGTGGACCGCATGCGGGAGCTGAAGATGCCGGTGCGGGGCATCAACGTCAGCGAGGCCCCGGCGTTTGGGGGCACATATTTCAACCTGCGCACGGAACTAATCTTCCGCGTTCGGGGTTGGCTTGAGCAGCGCACGGCGCGGATTCCGAAGAACCCGGCGCTGGTCGCGGAGCTTACCAGCATCCGCTACAGTTTCGGATCGACGGGCAAGGTAAAGGCAGAATCGAAAGATGACATGCGCAGACGCGGACTCAGATCGCCCGACCTTGCGGACGCGGTATTCTTGAGCTTCGCCGGTGACGCCGCGACGGCGCTGGGCACGCCGACGACGGGGTGGAGCCAACCGATCCGGCGCGGGCTGAAGGGCGTCGCCTGACGGTGTAGCCAAGGAAAGGCGAATCTGATATTCTTGCGCCGCAATAGGAGGCTGACGGCATGGCGATTGAGGATCTTCGCGCGATTGGGAACGTGCTTTACCGCGTCGCGCAGGATGGCACGTTGTACCCTGTCCGCCGCATGCAGCCGGACGAGGCGGGCAGGGAACCGCTTTATTCTATGCCGCCACGGGCCGAGGACGCCTTTACGTCGACACCGGTTCCGCAGGACACTTTCGGCGACACCACGATGCGCATGGCGCAACCCTATCTTGATGCCGCGACGGCAAACCTGACCACTGGACCGCGCCCGACCTACTTCACCGACCCCGTGATGGGCGGAATGGAGCGACTGGGGCAGAGCGCGACCGACGTCGGGATGGCGGGTCTGAACACGGCCTTGGCTGGCATGTACGGGGGCGCGGGGCTGCTGGGCGAAGTATTCGGCGGCAACACGCAGAATGAAATGCGACTGGCCCGAGATCTGGCCGCTATGGCGGACAGCGCGGGCCCAGCGCCCGAGGGTCGCATGCTGGGTCTACTGGCGGACGCTGGCGCGGCGCGCAGCGCGGGTAAAGCCATCGCAGAACGTGCCAACCTGCCCGGACCCGTGCCGACGATGTACAGCAACCCCGTACCGGGTCTGCTGGTTGGGCAGCACAACTTATCACCGAAAGGTGTGCAAGTCGCCAGCGATATCGGCGGCATCCCGATGCCATCGATGGCGATTGCGCAAGCAGATAACCCGCTGACGAATTTTGGAGACGTCACGCTTTTGACGCGTCCTGAAATGGTACTACCATCAAAAAACGTAAACGTGTGGCCGAATGACGCATATACGGGCAGGCAACCCCGGGGTGAGATACAGTTTACAGACGAAAAAGCAGCAGCCAAGGCGTTGAAGGCCAGCCCCGAGTTTGGGCATATGCGGGATGCGACATACTGGATGGATGCGGCCAACAACTTTGCCGACGCAGACAGGATGATGAGAACCGCCCAACTTGGCGTTAAAGAAGGTATCGACCCATCAAAATACAGCAGCATGTGGGACTATGTCCGGGATGTGCAAGCTAAACTAGGTTACGCCGCGGATGGTGACGCCCCGCAGATGCCCGGGTTTGAGGCATACGCCGACATTGAGCGGGTTCTGTACCCAAAAGACATATTCACGCCCGCAGGGAACCGAAAAAAACCACAGCCGTACACCTTAGGCACGGTGATGAAACGCATGGGGTCTGATAAGGCATACACCGCAGGTGCTGAGGGCATGGATTACGGCCCCGGTTCTTTCCGTGCCGCAGTGACGCCACAATTCCGCACGGCGGCGGAGGTGAAAGCAGCGCGCGGCAGGGTCACGACAAAAGAAAACTTTGACCCGATCCGAGATGCTTTTGAGACCGCTTATGGGAGTATTCGTGACGATGTGAAACAATACGCAAAAAACAACAACGTAAGGTATGACACATCCGATGCGATGATTGAACTCGGGCGCGGCGGCAGCGCCAACTGGTTTGGAAACGTCCCAGCCGAAGTGCGCGGATATGTTGAGGAGCTGGCCAAAACAGCGCGCACCATGCCGACAGAGTATTTTGAAGCAAAGCCGAAAGTCGCATACAGTCTTGGCGATTTTCCAGCGGCGCTGGTGCCTGAAAGCTCACCTCAGACGGCAGACATCTTGCGGAGGGCGGGAGTGAAGGATGTGTTGACATACGGATCCGACACCGCCCGTGCGGAGCTGATTCAGCGTTTCCCGCAGTTACTTTTCTCAACTGCCGGGGCAGGTTTCCCTCTCGGCCTTCTAGCCATGCAACCCGAGCAGGAGCAGTACTGACATGCCACTGAAAAAAGGATCGTCCGCGAAGGCCGTTTCTGCTAACATCCGCGCCGAGATGAAGGCCGGAAAACCGCAGAAGCAGGCCATCGCCATCGCGCTGTATGAAGCCGGCAAGTCCAAGAAGGGGACGAAATAATGGCGGATACGACAATGGGACGGATCACGACACCATCGATTGTCAGCAAGGCGGAGAACAAGCAAAACCTGCAGCGCGTGCTGGATGAGTGGATGCTCGGGCCAGCCAAGGCCAGCCCAAAGCCGGGGGCCAACGCACCCTATTGGAACGACATGGCACGAATCTGGGGGATCTCGGAACCCGAAGCGCGGCGGCAGCTCTGTGCCAACTGCGAATATTTTGAGAACACGCCGGAGATGATGCGCGCAATGGAAAAGATCCCGTTTGACGCGCTGGATTCGGATGGCGGCGGGCGCGGGTATTGCCACAAGTTCGATTTTATCTGTCACAACCTGCGCACCTGTCAGGCATGGGAACGCAAAGAATACGGGGCCGAGGAATGAGCATTGGTACTTACGACGAGCTTAAGACGGCCATCGCGGATTTCCTAAACCGGGAAGATCTGACGTCGGCCATCCCGACGTTCATCAGTTTGGCCGAGAGCCGCGCCAGCCGCGATTTGCGCCACTGGCGCATGGAAAAGCGTGTTGCAACGCCGCTCGCCACGCAATACGTCACCATCCCGACGGACTTTCTGCAACCGATCCGGCTGCAGATCACCGACGCACCGACGAATGAAGTGGCACCTATCAGCACCGCGCAAATGCTGCAGCTGCGCGGCGAGCGCAACGACCGCGTTGGACGGCCCACCAGTTACGCCCTGACGGCGGGCGGCCTTGAGATGTATCCGACGCCAGATTTGACCTACAACGCCTCCCTAGTGTATCATGCGCGCGTGCCAGCCCTATCGGCGAGCAACGCGACGAATTGGCTGCTGACTGAGGCCCCAGACGTTTACCTGTACGGCGCGCTGGTCCACGCGGCACCCTACCTGAAGGACGACGCGCGCTTGCAGATCTGGGAAGGCCTGACGGCGCAAGGGATTGCGAATTTGAATACCAGCTCGAGCGAGGCCAAATTCGGCGGGGTCGGTTTGGTTATGCGGACAAAGCGGGGCGCGCCGTAGCGGCGCGCAAGACTCGGGCAACGTGAGGTGAGACATGGCTGACACAACCACAACCACATTCGGCCTTGTGAAGCCCGAAGTCGGCGCGAGCGCCGACACTTGGGGCGGCAAACTGAACGCGGACATGGACAGCATCGACGACCTGCTGGACGGCACGACGGCCATCAAGCCGAACCTGTCAGAGGGCTTGTGGAAGGTCGGCGGCACGGTCGTGACGGCCACGGCTGCGGAGCTGAACATCCTTGACGGCGTGACAGCAACGGCTGCGGAGCTGAACATCCTCGATGGCGTCACGGCGACGACTGCGGAACTGAACATCCTTGACGGCGTGACGGCCACGACTGTGGAAATCAACTACACCGACGGCGTGACGTCGGCCATTCAGACGCAACTAGACAACCGCGTCACGTCCAACGCCGACGACGCGTTGACGGGCGGGTACACCACAACGGCGGTGGATGACGGCACGAAGTCTTCTGGCACATACACCCCCACCCCGGCGGGTGGTAACATGAAGCGCATCGTCAACGGTGGCGCGTTCACCTTGGCAGCGCCCACGGCGGCCGACGACTACACGCTGGTGATCCAGATCACCAACAACGCGACGGCGGGCGCGGTCACTTTCACCGGGTTTACGCGGACATCGGGCGACGTGCTGACTCTGACCAACACGTCAAAGTTCTTCATCTTCATCACCAAGTGCAACGGCTTGACCATCGCCGTGGTGCAGGCTCTGCAATGAGCTTCCCGCTGACGCCAATATGCGGACAAGTTTATGCCCCGAAGTTTTCACAAACTTTGGTCTGGCAGGGATCTATGTCAACAAACCCCAGCGTTGACGTATCGTCATACGTCCTTTTGCCGTACTCATCTATCGTCGTGGTGCAGCTTTACGGGACGGGTAGCGAGACATATTACTACCCGCCAACGGCAAAGCTTAATGGCACCAACATGCCGCTTGTGTCGTCGACGTATACTAACGCCTTTGACGACGGCAACGCGACGGCTGTGTCGATCTCAAATGTAACCCATGGGGGGGCAGCGGTAGTAACTTGGGGGACCTCAGCAGCTCAGTATGCACTTATTTACGTCGTAACCGGGTTCAGGGATATGTTTTCATCCCTATACGACACCGCCGCATCAGTAAACTTGACCTCTGGAAACGACCCGTCACCCCGAACAACGACAGTTGACACGACAGCAAAGTCAAAGGTTATCTTCATATCGATTGGAGGTATCACGACGGATGTTGATATCTCCGGGCAGATGGACAGCTTCATAAAGGTCAACAGTTGGGAAATTGGGTGGGATTATTCCACCAGCAGCCCGACAAAATCGTACTATGGCGGCGACAGGATGACTCTTCTTTGCTCGTTCAACCTCAACGAAACGCAATAATGGGACGGAGCTGCATCGATGGAAATTCTTGAAGCTATCATGAAGTGGATAGTGGCCCCGATGGCCGCTTTTGTCTTCATGCAGTACCGCACGCAGCAAGAGCATGCGACCGACATCGCCGTGCTGAAGGCCGAAGCGACGGCCAACAGAAACGCCCATGAACGTGAATTCAAGCAGCTACAAGATAATTTCAAGGTCGTCTTCACCAAACTGGACGACATAGAAAGAGCTCTCAGAAAATGACACGCCAATACAGCGCACGCAGCCTGAAGAACCTTAACGGCATCCACCCAGACCTGCGCCGGGTGATCGACCGGGCGCTGCAAGACAGCTCCCTTGATTTCGTCGTCATCGAGGGTTTGCGGACCCGCACGCGGCAACGGCAACTGGTCGCAAGCGGGGCGTCGAAAACCCTCGATTCGCGCCACATCACCGGGCACGCCGTGGATCTGGTGCCGATCGGCCCCAACGGAAAGCCGCATTTGATTGGCCGCTTTACGATCGCCTCGGCCCTGCAGTGAAGGCGGCGGCAAAGGGTTGAGGGCGTGGCGCTTGACTGGGGCGGCGACTGGACGAGCTTCAAGGACGGCCCGCACTTTGAGCTGGATCGCAAGGTCTACGCCGACAAGGATTGGGCCAGCAAGGACAAGCCGACGCCAGAACGCACGACGCCGATGCAATCCACGACGGTGCGGGCGTCTGCCGTGCAGATCGCTTCCGGAACCGGCGCAGGAATCGCGGCCGTCGGCGCGCTAGACGGCACGGCGCAGATCGTCGTCATGGCCCTCGCGGGCGTTGTCATACTGGCCGCCCTGTGGATCATGCGGGAACGCATCAAGAAATGGGCGGATGGTGATCGATGATCGCCCGCCTGCAGATGCTGGCGGCGGGCATTGGGCTTGTCGGGGCCGCGCTGTTGGCAAGTTGGTTTGGCGGCAGAAAAGCGGCACAGGCTGACATCAAGGCCGAGGCGGATCTGACCAAGGCGCGCGCAATTCGGCAAGCGATGGAGATTGAGAATGAGGTTGAGGCACTTTCACCTGATGCTCTGGAGCGTCGCGCTGCTAAGTGGGTGCGCAACCCAACACGGTGACTTCTGCGAAATCGCAAGCCCGATATACTTTGACCGGCCAGACGTGGTAACGTGGCTTACAGAGAACGACGCGGAAATGCTGCGCGACGTCGTTGTACACAACGAAATGGTTGACCGATGCCGCTGATCCCCCTTCAAGTTCCGCCCGGCGTGTACCGCAACGGGACCGACCTGCAAAGCACCGGGCGCTGGCACGACGCCTCACTGGTGCGTTGGACGGATAACACCATGCAGCCCGTCGGCGGGTGGCTGACGCGCGTGTCCGTGACGAATCAGCCGCTGCGTGGGGCCAAGGCGTGGCGCGACCTGAGCGGAGACCGCAGGTTTGCCGCAGGCAGTCACCAAGGGCTTTTCGTCGCGTTGGCAAGCAACACGGTCTACGACATCACGCCAGCGTCGTTTGTCGGTGGGACCAAGGACGCGGCCGTCAACATCGCCTACGGCGGGGGTTTCTACGGCACGGCAGCGTATGGTATCGCGCGCCCCGACACGGGGTCATACAGTTCCGCCTCGACGTGGTCGCTGGATACGTGGGGCGAGTACCTACTCGCCTGCAACATCGCAGACGGCCGGTTGCTGGAATGGCAACTAAACACAGCCTCCGACGCCGTTGCCCTCAGTGGCGCGCCGATCGATTGCAGCGGGCTTGTCGTCACGGAAGAGCGTTTCGTCTTCGCCCTCGGCGCGGGCGGGAACTATCGCAAGGTTCAATGGTGCGACCGCGAGGACAATACGACGTGGACGGTGGCAACCACCAACGAGGCAGGCGACATCGAGCTGCAGACGGCAGGGCAGATCATGCTCGGCATCCGCGCGCGCGGCCAGACGCTTATCCTGACAGATCAGGATGCGCATACGGCCACATACCAAGGCCCGCCATACGTCTACGGGTTTGAGCGCGTCGGGTCGTCGTGCGGGGCCGTGTCGCGGATCTGTGCGGCATCCGTCGATAGCGGCGTGTTCTGGATGGGCCAACGCAGTTTCCACGTATTCTCCGGCGGGGCCGTGCAAGAGTTGCCGTGCGATGTCGCGGATTACGTCTTCAACGACATCAACACGACGCAGATCTCGAAAGTTGCAGCCGTCTCAAACGCGCGATTCATGGAAATCTGGTGGTTTTATCCGTCCGAGAACAGCCTCGAGAATGATCGGTACGTTGCTTTCAATTACGAGGAAAAGCACTGGTCGATCGGCAGCATTGACCGCACATGCGGCGTCGATGGCGGTATCTTCACGACGCCGATCTGGATGACACCGGCGGGCGCGGCGATCAACCACGAGATCGGGAACCAGACGGGCGGGGCTGCGGTCTACGCGGAGAGCGGGCCGGTGCAAATCGGATCCGGCGACAACGTCATGGCAGCGACCAGCTTCATCCCCGACGAAAAAACGCAGGGCCAAGCGACCGTCACGTTCAAGACACGATTCCATCCGAACGACGTTGAAAGGTCATATGGACCGTATACGATGGCCAACCCGTCGGACGTGCGGTTTACGGGGCGACAGGTGGCCATGCGCGTCGATGGCGTTGCAAACACCAACTGGCGGTGGGGCGTGCCGCGCCTTGACGTCACGCCGGGGGGCCGCCGATGAGGTTGGGCATCCCCACCGTAGGGCCAGACGTAGGCCTGTGGGCCAATGACCTGCGGCGCTGGTTGGCGCGATCGTGGGGCAGTCTGACGTTTAAGGACGCGACCGCGTCGGCGACGCAGGATGGCGTGATGCTGTGGGATGCCGTCAACGGCTATCCCGTCGTCAGCAAGAACAACGTGTGGCGGCAGGTCGTGCTGTCCGACGGCCAATATATGGGACAGATCACGACGAACCAGACCGCCGCCGTGATCGATACGGCGTACCCGCTGGTGTACTCCACAATCGTTGCAGACAACGGAATCGGGACCGACCCAGCACACCCGTCGCGCATCGTGTTCGCCGAGGGTGGAGAGTATCTGATCAGTTTCTCGGCGCAGCTAAGCGCGGGCGCATCCAACGACGTCACGTTTTACTTTTGGCCGAAAATCAACGGCACAAACGCGACCGGGTCAACGATGGTCAACACGATGAAGAACAACGGCGCGCAGGTCATCACGGCGCGCACGGCGATATTTGATTTCAACGCGGGCGACTATATCGAAGCCATGTGGGCCGTAACCAACCTGAACGGATTTCTGAGCGCGGTCGCGGCAACGTCGTTTTGCCCCGCAGCACCCGCGACAACGATCTCGATTACGCGGGTTCGCGCATGAATATCATAGACGCCAACCGCGCACATATCGAGGCTGCGCTGGCGCATAGCGGCGGCACGCATAATTTCGAAGACGTCAAAGCGGGCATCTTAGAGAGCCGCATGCAGCTTTGGCCGACGGCAAACAGCTGCGCCGTGACAGAAATCGTCAACCATGCTAGAAAGAGGGTGTTGCACGTATTCCTCGCGGGCGGCGACATGGACGAGGTCGTGGGTGGTATCAAGAGCGTAGCCGATTGGGGCCGCGCACAAGGGTGCCAGAGCATGACAATGTCCGGCCGTCGCGGCTGGGAACGCGTACTAGACAAGAGCGGGTTTCGTCCCGTCATGATTGTGATGGAGAAGGATCTCTAAATGGGCGGCGGAAGCAAAACATCGAGCGTAACTATACCGCAATGGCTGGAAGACGCGGCGCGGAGCAACATCGCGCGCGCCGAAGATGTCTCGCGCATTGGGTACACGCCATATTATGGGCCAGACGTGGCGGGTTTGACCCCCGCGAACATGGCGTCCGTGCGCGGCACCGCGAGCATGGCTTCGGCCTTTGGCGCGCCATCATATGACGCAACGGCGGGGATGCCGACGGCAGGCAACTACGACGGGATGAGCGCCTACTCGGCGGGGCCGATGTATGACGCCGCACTTGCGGAATTGAAACGACGCGATCCGAATATGTATGCCAAGCTGGCGGCACCGTTCGCAAGCCAACTGGCGAGCGCGACATCGAGCGGTGTGGCGTCGGCGTTGGCGGGGCTGACCAATGCAACACCACGGGTTGGCAGCGATCGGGATGTCAGCTTCGGTAGCCAATACGGCGCCGGGAACACGGCCAGCGGCAACGGATACACAGGATTGCGCGATATGCTAAACGGCGGCGGCCCGGGTCAATCTGGGTCAACCTTTTCCGGCGGCGGTAGAGTATCCGCCGTGGCAAACGCGCTTGGGACCAAACCTTGGGGGTCAAAATAATATGGGCGGCGCATCAAACCCACAGTTCGTGCAGGCACCAATGGGCTATGGCACCAATATGTCGGCACCGGCATCAAACGCGGACGTGACTGCGACGCCATCGGCGTCTGGCCAACCAAACGTCTCAACGACATCGGCCAACCTGTTCAATGCGGCAGCGGCTGGCCCCAACATCGGCCAGTTCATGAACCCGTACACCAACATGGTGACGGGGACGGCGATGCAGGATCTCAACCAGCAGCGGCAAATGGCAACCAACGACATCGGCGCGGCGGCGTCGCGGGCAGGTGCCTTTGGCGGATCTCGGCACGGCGTGTCAGAGGCACTGACCAACGAGGGTTTCGCTAAGCAGGGGGCGAACATGTTTGCCAACCTGCAGCAGCAGGGATTCAATACCGCGTTGAGCGCGGCGCAAGGCCAGCAGGGCATCCAATCGAATTTGGCGGGGCAGGGCTTCGGCTTCGGCGAGAAGATCGCCGATCGGCAGATGGCCGAGGGCGACATGATGCGTCTCATCAACCAAGCCCTGATCGACTCGGCCAAGGGCCAGTATGGCGGCTTCACCAACGCACCTGCAAACGCTCTTACGCCGTTGAACGCGGCGACCGGGGCCGCCAACATGGGCCAGAGTACGACGACAGACACATCAAAGCCGGGGCTTTTTGACTACATCACCGCAGGCGCAAGCATGTTCTGTTGGGTCGCGCGCGAAGTTTACGGGGATGAGGATGACCGTTGGGTTCAATTCCGCGTGTGGATGTTTGCCGCAGCCCCTAGCTGGTTCTTCAACGCGTACTCTAAGCACGGCGAAGCGTTCGCCGGCGTTGTGCGCAAAGTGCCTATGCTGAAGCGGGTGCTGCGTCCATTGATGGACCGCGCGCGGCGCGCGGCTGGGTTTGAGGGATAACCAGACATGACACCCGAAGAGCTAAAACGCAGCGTATTCCCCGGCGAAAGCGGCGGGGATTATAACGCGCTGTTCGGTTTCTCTAACCGCCCCGGCGGTCAGTTCTCCGGGGTCAATCTGACAGACATGACGGTCAACCAAGCGTTGAACTTTGCGGCCCCGAGCGGCCCGTACGGGCAAGGTGTCAAAAGACAGATCGGTCGCGTAGCAACACCGATGGGGGCGTATCAAGTCGTAGGAACTACGCTTGAGGCGGCCAAAAAAGGCCTTGGCTTGACCGGCGCTGAGCGCATGGATGAAGGGCTACAAGACCAGATCGGGATGTGGATCTACCAAAACCAAGGCCCGGGGGCTTGGGCTGGGTGGGGAAAGCAAGGCAGCAGCGGCGGAAACAACGCCAACATCTCAGTCAGCAGCAAGGGAGGTGGCGCGATGCCAGCGGGACTTTTATCGATGGACGAGGAACCGCAGACCTTCGGGCAGCGGCTGAAACGCGATTTCAAAAGCGGCGATCTTATGGACCGCATCGCGCTGGCGGCCAATAGCCTGCGCATGGATCCTGACCCCGGCGTCGTCGCAATGGTGCAGGGACGGCAGCAGCAGCGCGCCGATAAAGCGACGTCCAACCGAACGGCGCAATGGCTGCAAGCATCGGGGCGTCCCGATCTCGCACAAGCTCTGATGGCGGGTGCGTTGGATCCAAAGTCCGCAGTTGCGATGGCGTACCAAAAGCCCGACGCCGTCAACGGCGTGGAAGTAGACGGTCGCCTGATCAACCCACAGACGGGCGAAGTGATCTACGGCCCCGCCGATGGTACAAGCCCGACGCTGACGTCTGACCAGCTGACCGCGTTGAACACCTTGCGCGACGACGCGTCAACGGCGTCCGCCGAGCTGGGTGCAATGCGGGATGCGTGGGATAACGTCAACACGTTCTACAAAAACCCCGGCTCGGTCAGCGACCGCGCGCTGGTGATTGCATTTGCCAAGATCCTAGACCCCGGGTCGGTTGTAAGGGAAACGGAAAGCGCCGCCATTGCCAACTCTGGCAGTCTCGATGAAGGCATGCGGGCGTTGCTGTTAAATGCGTTGCAAGGAGGTGGGAACCTACCACCAGCCATCCGCACCGAGATCATGTCGCTGGCGCGCGAGATGTACGCCAACAAGATGCCAAGCGTAGAAAACCGCATCAAGATGCTGACGATGACAGCGGAGCGCGCGGGCTTGCCTACGGATCTGGTGTTCTCCGGCAGCTTGACGCCACCGGTCACTGGCACAGTCGCAACACCGCCACCAACGCCGGCGCCGGGACCAAACCCAGCTCCGGCACCGGGTCCCGCACCCGCCATATCGCCCCGCGCGCAAACATACCTCCCGTAAGGATTCCCGCACATGTCTTACACCCGCGAACAGTACCTTGAGGCAGCGGCCAAAGCCGATGCCGCTGGCGATGTCGGATCGGCGGAGGAATTGCGCGCCTTGGCCGCGACGGTAGAACCACCGACGCAACGGACCCGCGCGATGGCTCAGGGCGCTACTTTCGGGTTCGCTGACGAAATCGCGGCGGGTCTGCAAGCGCCTTTCGGCCCCGGGTCGATGAGTGAGAATTACGACGCCGCGCTGAAACAAGAGCGCGAAGCGTTGTCGCAATACAAGCAGGATTACCCGGTCAGCTCGGCCGCATATGAGATCGGCGGGGCAGTTCTGCCCGCGTTGTTCACGGGCGGTACGTCAGCGGTCGCTTCTGGGTTACGCGCGGGCAATGTATTAGGCGGCGTTGGGCGCGGGCTTGTCAGCGGCGCGAAGATGGGCGCGACCTATGGTTTTGGTACGGGCGAGGGTGGGTTTACTGAGCGCGCAGCCAACATGGGCATGGGCGCGGCTTACGGCGGCATCGCAGGCGGCGCGCTGGGCGGCGCAGGAAGCGCACTTCGGGGCGTCGGCGGCAGACTGATAAACTGGGTTCGCAACAAGCTCGGCAACCGTATGGCGGGCGTCGTAGAGCATGAGATCCAGCGATTGGCCGAGCAGGGCGGCATGACGGCAGACGAGATTGTCGACGGCGTAGCGGCGGGTCGTCTGATGGCCGAGAACCGCACGCTCGAAAGCATGATTCGGAGCTTTTTCGCCGAGGGTGGACCCGCCGGGGCTGAGATCAAGTCAACCTTATCGGCCCGCCCCGGCACGACGCGCGCGGCGGCTATGGAAGAACTGCAGGGCGCGCTCGGCAGCCCGGGTAATCCACTTGCGCGAAAGCGCGCCAACGAAGAAATGACACGGCAGGCCGAGGATCTGGCATACGAAAGCGCGTTCCGCCCGTCCAGCGTTGAGATTCCCGCCCCGCCCGAGGTGGTTGCGCAGATGGCTGACATCGCCGCACGGGCGCCGGGTGCACTTAAAAACGCGGCGGAAGTGGCGCGCGTCAAATACGGCATCCGCCCATTCTTCACTGAGGCGTCTGACGGCACGATTTCTTTTGCGCGCGAGCCTACACTGCGCGAGGCAGAACTTATCTACCGTAGCCTGCGCGACATGAAGGGCGAAGCCTTTAAGGGCGGGCGGGGGACGCTCGGCGGCGCGTATAGCGATCTGGCCGAAGGTTTCAAAACTCAAGTTGACATCGCATCGCCTCCATTGGCCGCCGCGCGTGCCGAGGCCGCCACCGTGCGCAACGCCCGCGACGCGTTCACGGCGGGGCAAGAGGCGATCCGCAAGTCTCCAGATGAGCTGTC
>FUWD013393197.1_pt1 | contig 14249 bp, 20 predicted proteins | sample 1063281 | NCBI WGS metagenome assembly FUWD01 (sample SAMEA79048168, study PRJEB19326) | metagenome | biome: marine | reverse complement strand
GCGTTGAACCGCCAATGGCATCAGAGAAAGACTGCAAAACTCTAACCAACGTATTAGCGCCATCCACGTTGGCTTGATCGAAACTCTTACCAATGCCGCGCGAGCTGCTGGCGCCTGTGCCTAAGTTAAAGCTGGCGCTGGCAGCGTTGTTGCCGTTGTTATCTTGTCCGAAAAGCGACTCCAAGGCGCTGCCGATAAAACTGCCAATCCCAGCGCCAAGTCCAGGAATAGGTATAGCGATAGAACCAGCAATCCCGCCAATGCCTGCACCGATACCACTGGTTTCGCCAAACGCTTTAGTGCCGAAAAAACTCCCCACAAGCCCGCCGCCAATATCAAGCCCAATTGACGTAAGCGAAGTATTTAGCCCTTTGGTATAAGCCGCGTCACCGATTCCTGTCAGCCCGTTGTTGCTGGCAAATGTCCCGATACCCTCATAAAATCCCTGCCCAGCCGCAGCAATGCCACCGGATAATCCAGCCAAAAAGCTACCGCCAGACAGCAGCGATGAGGCGCTACCCGCAGCAGCGCCGGCGGAAGTCGCGCCAATTCCCACGGCCAACAGTATGCGGTTAGCCGCAGCCTCGGCCAGCATCTTGACGATCATCGCTTTAAATCCCTTTACTAGGGTATCAAAAGCGTTGTTTCCATCGCGGGCCATTTCAAAAAAGAAATCAGACAGCGTGCTGCGTGCAGACTCCCACGCCTCAGAGGTTTCTTCTGCTGCACTAACGTTAGCCGTTCCGAATACTTCAGCTTTTCTCGTTGCGGTGACGATAATCGGGGATAGCTTGGCAACCTCAGTTGCAGCCTTGCTGCATGATGCGGCTTTTTTGATTAAAGCCGTGGAGGATTTTTCTGTTGCTGTTGCAAATGACGCAGTTCGCTCTGTAGCCGTGACAATAATCGGCGATAGCGCCGTAATAGATTTGCCTGCGGAATTGATCGCTTTTACTTCTGCGTCATATGCTTTCTGTAAACTGACGAGTTGAGCGCGGTATTTAATTGCGGTCGCAGAGCTGCCCCGCCGGTTTTTTTCAAGGTTCGCAAGCGCAGTGCTTACTGTATCAATCTCCTCTCCAAGATCAACTAGCGTTTTTTCTCGTGTACCGGCAATGGTCTGGTATAAAAATGCAATCGCGGCAGCGCCTTTAGCGGCAAAATTAACTATACCTATGAGGCCGTTCAAAATCGCGTCCATCGACTCTTTAAATTGCGGGTCAGATATGGTCTGGTTTAGGGTATTTATGGAATCGACCATGCCCTCAGACGCCTGTCCCTGAACCTCGAATAGATCACCCCAGTTGTTTTTAAGTCCCTCCAGAGCGCCGCCTAGCGTGTTTCTAGCTGCCTCAGCAGATCCGCCGAACTGTGATTCAAGCTCTTTAAGGATGAGTGTCTGCGCTTCTGCGATGTTTCCAGACTCGACCATCGCCTTAACCATTTCCTTCTGCGATTCCGAAAAGGAAACACCAGACCGAGACAGTGCTGAAAGTTGAGTGGCTGGATCGTTGAGCGCCTTGCCGAGCTGAATAGCTGCCGATTTAAATCAGTGCCCATTGCTGTTGACATATCCAAAACGGCTTTGGTCGTGCGGTCGAAATTGTCTCCCTTTATCTCCTTAAATGTTAGCAGCAAAGACTGTGCCGAAATAATGGCTTCATCGCCGTATGTTGTGATCTTTTGCAGTTCAGCGGCAGTTTTGGCTAGATCGCTAGCAGTTTACAGCGGCTCGCTGTTGATTTCAATGTCGCATTGAGCTGCGCCATTACCCTATCTGTTCGATAGTGGCGGCAATCATTTTATTAAAAATAACGGCACCAGCAGCAGAAGCCACAGCCAGACCAACGCCCAGCGCCTTAAATGCAGTCGTCAGCTTTTCAGTGCCTTTCGACCAGTCATCGCCTGAGCGCTTGGCGTTTTTCTGCGACTTATCCAAGCCGTCAACAGAGCGTTCTGCCTTTTGCACTTCGGAGGTAAACCCCGATGCGCTGGCTTGCAGCACATAATCGAATCTACCTGTTGCCATTTTTTGACTCTCGATTTATGAGCGTGATTTCCATGATTTGAACATCAGCAAAAATTTCCGGCGTGAGCCTTATTTTTTTTGCATAACACACGGGGCGAATGCTGGAATACTCCAGCCCGGTTCTTGATCCAGTTGGGGATATTCGCCATTGCGTTTGCATTGCAATAAAGACGTTAAGAGAGTCCCAGTTTTCCGGCATAACGCCAAAAGTTTCGGACACTGCCGGAGGCCTTGCGCTTTCGGGCGCTCCCCAATAATCAAGATCAGCCTCTAGTTCTTTTGATCCACCGCTGCCGCCAACTAGATGATCGACAGCGTCCTTCAGTTTTTTATTCGTCGCCCGGATATACCTGCAATCCAGGCATCAGATAACGCGCTGACAAAGTACGGCACCCGCAATATAATATCATTGCGTGATTCGTCGTCCTCGCACAGCTCGCCGTCCTCGTCCCTCACAGGGAAACCCGAAAACGAAACTAACGCCTCACGCAGCACACGAATAGATCCGCCTTCCGCATCGTCACCAATCAGCACATTTATTTCTTCTTGAGATAAAACCTTAAAGGTTACATCAAAAGGCACCGTTTCATATTTCCCGCCGTCTGGCACTTTAGCCTTTGCGGGCCATGTGAATGTTGCCTGCGCTCGTAGTTCAAACATAAACTTTCCTTAGGTGGTTATAATTAGGATTTCGTTGTTGCCAGCAGAGGACGGCAACAGCGAGAGGCTGGCTGATATGATTGAAACGCCATCTGATTCGGCATATGTTGGCGATATTAGCTGCACACTCGGAGAGCTAACAATAACCCTGTTGCCTGTCACAGTTCCGTGGATAACGTTAAGGCTACCCAGTGTTGAAAGGCGCGCAATTTCAAACCAGTTTTTTGCTGATATTGCGGGAGACTCAAAAGAGATAGTGCCAACAACAGCTCTATCCACAATCTGGACAGATTCTTCGCCGATGATGTTGCGGTAAATCACTTCGTTGGCAAAATCCACGCTAAAAGCGGTCACGTTCATTGCTGTTGAGTGCAGCGTAAAGGTCGCCGTGTTCACCTTATTTACCGGCACTGGCACGATGTACGCGGCAAAGTCCGGCGTGGGGTCGCCTGTGGATGAGGGCGCGACATACAGACCTGTAAAAGTAAACGCATACTTTGGAATCGTGCCGGGATCCATCTGCAAGGCGACACTGCCGCGAGCGCCTACCACCTTGTGCAGTTGCCCATCGTGCGCAAAATACATCGACAGACCTGGAGGAGCTGTTGATATAGGGTCATAGCGAACACTGGTTGCAGCAGTAACCGTTTCGGCGGTTCCGCAAGCGCGCAAGAGCGGGCCATAGGCCGCAGGCGTGTCAATACCTCCTCCGCCAGCCATCTCAACCATGAAAGAAAGCTCAACGAACGTCCCTACTTGTATCTGCAAGTCTCCGCCAAGAACCGATCTATCTAAATTACGGGACACAGTCGGACCAGCCAGAGGAGTGATTGACAAGTCGCTCGTCTGTATGGCGTTAGCCGCACCCGTGGGGGTTGAATCGGTGCCATAGGTGCTTTCGATCTTGGCAAGTAATATCTTTTTACGCGCTAATAATGGCATGGTTTAATCCTCATCTTTTGTTTGCGGTGCTTTGGGTGTTTTTGGTTGCACCGGAGAAGCGACTTCTCCAGTCACTTCTGGGTCTGTTAATGTTTTCTTGCCGAACAAATCAACCGCGTAACGGTCGCCTTTTTCGTCTATGTAAAAATCCATAATTGGCTCCAAATTTAAGTTAAATCACGTTATCGGGATCACCGGCTGTTGTTCTGTACCAAATCTCATAAATAAGATTCGTCACAAATATCGGCTTCTCGCCTGCATTCATTTCCGTTGTGGTAGTTGCCAGCATCGAATCAGTTACCTTACCGCCTAGCGTGGTATCAGCCGCCATTGCTATTTCACACAAACTTGCAAAGTCGTCGGCCACTTCATCGCAGTCCACCGAGTCGCTGACAGTAATCGCAATATCAACGATTAGCCTTCGGCTGTACCTTCGAGGTGCGGTCAATAATTCATTTTCTGAACTTGATTCCTCGGAAAGCGTAAACACTGAAATAACCGGGAGGGTAACAATCGGATACACCCGCGAGTTGAACACATCAATGTCAGGTATCGCGTCCAAAATCGTAGCTATATGATCTCTGATCTTTTGCCTCGCGTGGCTCATGTGACTTTAACGCCCATGCGAATCAAGCCTCCACGAACGCGCCTATCCATTTGAGAAAATAGCATTTTGCTGTATTTGTCTTTGGCTAGTTGCCCGCCAGAAAATCCCTGTATTGCTCGCTCGACTTGCGGGCCAATTTCTAAGGTTATGTTTTTTATCGGCAACCTTCCCGCACCCTTGCGGACAAAAACACTGTCTGAGCCATTGGTGTTCTTGCCCATAAATGCATTGGGGTTAACCGGCTCACCCTTCATTGTCTTGTATTTTACCGCCCCACTTTTTAGCTTTCTGGGAGCTGGCTTTAGCTTGGCAACCTTTACCGGCCACAGCCCTCCGAAAATCACAGTCTTGAGGCCGCGAATAGTAGACTTTTTACCCCGTGGTACTGCAATCCTGTTCTTTAATATCGTGGTCGGCACGCCTGTAGCTTTCGACGCAATCTTGACGGCCTCTCGCTTGATATAAGCCGCCGTGCTGTTTAGCGCAAACGACTGAGCAGCGGGCGCGTGTTTCTCGCTCAATTCCCTGAGATGTCGTTGCAGCTTTTTGTTGTCGGACTTAAACTCTACTTTCATACAAGCCCCAGAATAATTCGCGTCATACTGGGATCGAAATACTGCTTGTCTACCAGCTTATAGTTAATGCAATCAACCGTGAACAAATCGCCACTCCTCGCACTGATTGAAACGTCAGAATCCCTCATCAGTAAGAAAGGCGCGACCGTTGACACGTCGTTATACTCAACATAATCATTATCAAAAATAGCGAGCGGCGCTGTGCCCCATGTTGTTGCTGTCACAGTCACAGCAAAATCAGTCAGGAATACGTCAGACAGATCGCTTAAAATATCACTCGCCAGCGTCACGATTATTAACCTGCACATCAGCGATCATTCGATTCGGTAGCTTCTTTTCTTTCTTTGCCTTGTTGACTGCCTTTTCTGGCTTTTCGGCATAAACAGCCGAGCCTGTTGCCACAAGATAACTCGCGTCATACACACTGGCATCAACAGTCTCCCCAGATTGAACAGTTTTGCCGCCGCAAATTGTGGAAGTAAGTAATCGGATAGTTTTTGGTAGTGGTGAATCCATTGGTTAATCCTTAAAAGAAAAGGGGGCCGAAGCCCCCAATACAACAGGTTTACACTATGCCATCGTGCGCGTAGCAGAATGAGCCAGGCTGACGTACCGCAACATCACAAGTCTTAAAAGTGATATAACGGATTCGGCCTTTCAGGCTCTGGGTAAAGGGATCGACATTGATCTCCAAACCGCCCCACTCGCCAAGCATCACCTGAGAGAAATCACCGAAGAAATATTCTTCAGTGGTCACCTGGTTGGACACCTGTCGCTCATAACCGGCAATGCGGTTATTTTCTCCGAGGATGAAATTGCCCTCAACACCAGAGCCTTGCTTGGGCGTAGTGCTCAGTGCTTCCCAGCCCGCCGGGCTTATCAACCACTGCGGAGTACCTGTCAGCGCGTTACCCGCCAGCACTTTGCGAACCATTATGATGATTTCCGCGTAGGTTGGGCTAGCTGCGGCCAGATCAAGCGTTTGCACACCTGTCTGATTCTTGATGCCACGCGGCTGACCTGACGCAGCCGTCCCGTAAAGCACAGCTTTATCAATGCCAAGCGCCTGAGCCATAGCCAAGTCGCGGCGAACAATACCCTCAATTGCGGGAGTTGATTGCAACAACAAGCGGCGCGTGACTTCGGTGTAGCACGCCAAGTCTTTCGGCGTCAGTGTGACCTGATCAAACTGTGCTTCACCTTCGGTAGCGTCACCATCTTCAGCGCTGATCCACGTTGATGCAGCGCCAGAAGTTTGGCGAGGAATCGCAACGTTACCAATCAAGCCGGGCAGGATAGTAATACCCGCCTGAGCGGTCACCATAGCGTTTCTGAGCACCTCAATGTAGCTATCTGCCAGCAGGTTGTTGGCAACCAGTTCAGCGCCGTCTGTAGCTATACCGGCTGACAAGTCACGCTTGCCAGACAGTAAGCTGTCAGGCACAAACTCACCACGACACTTAAAGTCGCTACCAAATCCGCGCTGTGATTCGGCTGAAACTTCCAGCTCAAAACCTGCGCGATTCTGTGCTGATCTATCATTGGGATTGCTGATGGCATCCATCAATCGGATCATGCTGAACTCTTGTCGATCCTTCGGAGAGAGATCAACTTCACCAGAATGGCGTGACTCAGTGCGCGCTTTTTGGTTTCGCTCGCCTACTACTTCAAGCGCTTTTTTGTTGAAATCGGTCAAGCTCCAGCCTTCGCTAATTCCCTGCTTTGCGAGATCGCCAAGATCATGCAAATCAGAAAGGCCGCGAATAGCTTCTGTGCGGTTCTTTTCTTCTGTGCGTATTTTGGTGCGCTCTGCTGTAGCGTCAAAAGTGACCGCCTCAACCTGTACTTCTTCTTTGATAGTTTCCATGTGAACTTCCTTTTGTTTGGCTTTGATTTTAGTTTCAAGTAATTCTTCTGCGGATCGTCCAACGCCAACAGTGGCATCAGCCGGAATAGCGACGATCGAAACCTCGAAAGGTTCCCAGTCTGTGACGGTTACAAGGTCAGACATACCCTCACGCTCCACCGTTTTGTATCTATGAATTCGATAACCTACGGACACTAGCTGGCGAATGTCGTCCTTCACATCCTGAAAAACATCCTGCCCTCGCTGAGACTTGCTGAAGCGGATCACGGCCCGCCCCTTCATGTCGTCATCAATACGAGCAGAATCCACGACTCCGACTTGATCGCCAGAATCGTGATTCACCAACACCGCAGCGCCGCCATCAGACGGCAAGCTCACACTTGCGGGTATGGCTTAAAACATCAGAACCGAAATACCGCTCATAGGGTTCTTCGGAACTGAAGGAAATTTCTACTGTTCGCGCCTCATCATCCACTGCGCGACTTTGTATGGTAAAAGTGCGCTCCAGTGGCATGGCCTCAATCGTGTTTTTAGTCATCAGGTAATTCCTCGGTCTCAGGTTGGTCAGGGCTTGCAATCGGCGCAATTCCTAACTGCTTCATCATGTCTTGATCTCTCGCAATTTCTCGCCAGACAGAATCAGGGTCATCCCCTTGCTCGCGCATGACTTGGGAGTGTGATTTCAGTCGGTAATCAATCGCCAGCTTGTTGGCGTTGCCGTCTTTAAGCGGGTCTACCCACGCCCAGCGCCTTGCCTGAAAGTGGGCAGGCATGTATTGCTGAATAGGCCGAGCCAGTGGGCGCGTGTTGATCTTGATAGCGCCGGACATATAAGCGTATGACAGCCACTCCTCGTACACTGGCCGCATAAAAGAGCGGATAAACCAGCTCTGCAAGCCTTTGTATACTTCTCTATCCTCCAAAACCCCTGATCGTATGGACGAGTAGTTCACGCCCTCAAGGTCGTTCGATAGCGAGTGATAAGAAATTCCCAGACCTGATGCGATGCCCTGTAATTGGCTTTTAACAAAGGCCGCATACATCTGGTGCGGATAGGACGAATCGAGGTTAGTTATTTCCCTGTTGCCTATGTCTTTGATTGTGCCCGCTTCAAAAGCATCAAGCGTAATGCCGTCTCCTCCGTCCTCCTCGCCCTCGTATCCCTGCTCGCCTGCCGGCGTCCGCATGACGGCCATCGTTGCCGCAGTGCTTCGAGCCTTTACAATCGCAGCTTCCTCATACTTCTCTAAGTGCTTTGATCGCTCCAGGCTGCTGTGCATCCACGGAGCACCACGCGATTGATCCGGCCACTCAGCGATAAAGCCGTGAATGATATTTTTCGCGCTAATGATGTAGCCGTTCTGGTGGCCATAGGTGCCGTCAGCATTCCGGGCGCGGAAGTGGTACTGAATAATTCGACCGGAAGCGTCATATTCAACGCCAAGCCGGATCTGCCCGTTTCGTGTAGGCGTGTTCTTGCGTGTATCCAGTAGCTCAGGGTCGATAGATTCAAGAGAATATCCATACGCGCCCGCGCTCTTGCCGTGGTGCTTGCGAAAAAGAAACTCACCATCTTGCCCCGCGCAACTGATGGCGAGGTTTTGCATATCGACAAAATTAGTCCGACCCCGATAGTCGCAATGGTTTTGTGCCCAATCTTTGAAAGCCGCTTCGATCGCATCATTTGCTGATGTGTCGAGGTTCATGCCCATCAAGCTCTGCGCCTGAATGCCAATACCAACAGGGCCGACAACGTTAGACTTAATTGTGGCGATGAACCGCTTGCCATACGGATTAGAGCGAACCATCTTTCGAGATCGCGCCCGCAGCTCTGTCAGTTCCGCCTGTAAATAATAATCAATAGAGCTGCTATCGGTTTCCCAGCCGGACAGCAGTCGGCCAACGTCCTTGCTAAAAAATCCAGCGCTCCGTACCCCCATGTGTGTATGCGGATTGGGCGAATGAATGCGTCGAGCAGTAACAGTTTTGCGGCTAAAGCGGTCAAATAATCCCATATCAAGCGCCCATTTTGACTAGCACACGGCGACTGAATCTACGGCCAGCGTTTTTCTCAATATCCGATTGCTCTCTGCGCCAGCGGTCAGTGAATTCTTTTTCCATTTCCAGTAACTCAAGCGGGGTTCTGTTCGACAGGGAACGCCCGCCAATCGAATAACTGGACTGCTCTTTCGATGCTGTCTTTTTCAAGGTGGCGCGGATGGCAATCAGGACTTGATACACCCACGAGGACGATTCTCCCGGCGCTATCAGATCCGGCTGAATGGTTAGCAGTCCTTGATCGACCTGCACTTTCTCGCCGTCACTGTCACGAACAATAATCGCCTGCCAGGTATAATCGCCAAGCGCAGTGCCCGTGGTGTTTGCGCTTACTACCTCAACAACGTGTGCCGCGCTAATCTTGCTGGCAATTACGTTCTTCACAGCGAAAGGCGCTATCAATTGCAGTAGCCGGAAAGTCAGCGTGTAGCTTGCTGTTGGGTATGCAAGGGTTATGTCTGCCCTCGTCCACGCCCAGCGAGCGCCCGCCACCAGTTCAGCAGGCACTGCATCGGGATAATGAGCCGTATCAAACTGGTTTTGCATTTATCGCGCCCATAAAAAAAGGCCACCGAAGTGACCTTGTATTGAATTTTTGCCATTAAAAAAGGCGACCGAAGCCGCCTTTATTGGAGATTACTGCTATTGCCTTGCCTTGCCTTGCCAGGCCGCGCCTCGCCAAGCCATGCCAAGCCTCGCCTCGCCAGCCTTGCCGTGCCATGCCTCGCCGCGCCTCGCCAAGCCATGCCAGGCCTCGCCTCGCCAGCCTTGCCTTGCCTTGCCGCGCCATGCCAAGCCTCGCCGCGCCAAGCCTCGCCAGCCTTGCCTTGCCTTGCCGCGCCATGCCAAGCCTCGCCGCGCCAAGCCTCGCCAGCCTTGCCTTGCCTTGCCAAGCCACGCCAGTCCTAGCCTAGCCTAGCCAGCCTTGCCTCGCCCCGCCACGCCACGCCGTGCCCAGCCCCGCCTAGCCAGCCTTGCCTCGCCCTGCCACGCCCAGCCGCGCCAGTCCTAGCCTAGCCACGCCTTGCCAGCCTTGCCTTGCCTTGCCCTGCCAGTCCTAGCCTAGCCACGCCTCGCCAGCCTTGCCAGCCTAGCCTTGCCTTGCCGCGCCATGCCAGGCCCCGCCGAGCCAGTCCAGTCCACGCCAGCCTTGCCATGCCTTGCCGCGCCACTCCTAGCCTAGCCACGCCCTGCCAGCCTTGCCTTGCCCAGCCGTGCCAGGCCCGTCCGTGCCACGCCATGCCAGCCTTGCCTAGCCGCGCCAAGCCGCGCCTCGCCGCGCCACTCCTTGCCCCGCCAGCCTTGCCTTGCCTTGCCTCGCCTCGCCTGTCCTGTCCCGGCCGCGCCTTGCCTCGCCAGCCTTGCCACGCCCCGCCAGTCCCGGCCATGCCGTGCCTTGCCAGCCTTGCCAGCCTTGCCAGCCTTGCCTCGCCCTGCCATGCCTTGCCTGTCCCGGCCTCGCCTAGCCAGCCTTGCCTTGCCTCACCATGCCTCGCCCTGCCATGCCGTGCCTTGCCCCGCCAGCCAAATCAAGCTGCCAGAGAAATAATCCCCCGCAGCTTCTCAACGCGCATCTGTATATCCTGTAGCTCAGACTCAAGCCCAAGCGCTAGCGCAAGAGACCTTGCCCGCTCACACACCGACGACACGCGAATCATTTCCGTGTTCAGTGCCTCCCTAGCAAGCGACTCATCGTCACGCAGCTTGGCCACTTGCACATATCCCTGCTCTTTATCCGCTGTAGGGTCGCGGATATAACAGACAGTGGACACTATTCGGCTCGTCGTTTCGATCTCAATCTTAACCGAGCGTATTAATGTCCTAGCCTGACCCAAGCGCCACTGCCTCGCAGCGTCGGAATCATCCCACTCGAATTGGTCATGGAGAGGGCTTTTGACGCTCTTCGCATCTTTCAGCACGTCGTCCGGCGTGAGCCGCCCATCGTTTTTAGCCGCAATCTCAGCCAGCCGCGTAGCGATGGCCTCCCGCTTATCGCTATTCACGAAACCACCTTAAAGCCGCGGCGATTGGCCTCAGCTTCGTACCAGCGGAACAGATCCTCTGTGTCCTGATCGTAAAAATTAGGCGAAGCCATAGCATCCTCCTGAGCCTTGCGCCCGCCGTGCTTGATGATGTGACTAAAGCGCTCATCATCCTCACTGACTAGCTCAAACTGCCCGTAGGTTCCAGAGCCTTTGCCCGGACGCCAGTCACCCACGCCTGACATTATGCCAGCCGATGCCAACAGGTTAGCAATGCCCTGCTCTCGCAAAAGCGGCGTCACAAACGAAACAGAAACGCGAGCCGCCCACTGCGGCACAATGGCGCGAGTGCGAACATCTGGCGTTTTGTTAATGTCAGCCGATCTCGTAACAGACATCAGTAGTTCAGGTACGCCATAAATATCAACGCGCTCACCGTTTACCCACGTCAGCCGACCTATCTGCGACTTGGTAGCGCCGGGCATATCCAGTGCCGCTGCCTTGATAGCGCCTTTAAACGCTGACGATAAGTGCTGTATCAGCGTTGCGCCGTCCTCGTCCCTATTCGTGTAAGGCGAGTCGCGGAACTCCTCAAGTGGAATATGCTTTTGACTGGACGCCTTTTCGCTCGCCGTTTTTTTGCCTTTCGGCATCAACAGTTCACGCAATACCTTTTCCGACATTCGGTTAAGAATGATCGGAGTTGAACCCAGGACACAAAAATCTAACGTGCTGTGCGTAACCTTGAGCACGTCTACTGCTGTATCTTTCTTTGCTGTTGCCATGATAGTAACTCCCCAAATATCCGGCTGAATTTAGCCGTGATTGAAGATTACTACAGCATCCTTGAAATTGCTATAGATAATTGTATTTTAAATAAAGCAAAACAGTGGTATTATAAACGCCATGTTAACAGCAGAAAAATTACGCGCTATTCGGAACCTTCGCGGTATATCGCAATCCTCATTGTCTGGATTATCCGGCATAAGCGCCGTGTCCATCTGTACTTTCGAATCAGGCAAAACCGATATGCGTGCGTCAAATATCGTTAAACTCTGCACTGCTCTCGGCGTGACCATTACATACCGCATCGACGATACGGAAATTACCGGCCCCTAATTCAGATCGGTTGCCCAGTTCTTTTGCGGCCTTCTTGGCCGGACCTTTTGTGTGCTGCGCTTTAGCTCTAGCTCTACCTTCTGCACTGGCTCTTTGTTAAGTCTGTGACTAATGGCAGACCACACCGGATTCAGTATCTTGAGCGCCGCCAGCGCATACACACGGCAGTCAAGAGCCTCGTTACGCTGCCTGCTTTTGACCCATTCCTTGCGAGGGAAGCCCCGCGAGAACTTAATCACCAGCTTCTCAGCCGTTAGCTGCGCAAAATACTCCTCGTCCCGCTCTCGTGGAAAGTGACAGTAACCTGGCCCCGGCTCCTCAATCGCCAATCTGGCGTAGATAATGCCCTTCGCATCGTCTACCCCTATCTGATACAGGTCAACAGAGCGCGTTTTCTTGCCCGATACCCGCCGCGATACCTTAACAACAGGCCTTCCGGCACCACTAATGCCCTTGCCTGCGAATATTCTGCGGGCTTGGCGTGGCTTAACAAACTGATAAACCGTTGTCGTCTGGTCGCCAGAGTCAATCACTGCGCTGGTAATGTGCAGCTCAGTCCCTGTCTCGTGCGTGTAGGTTGCGTTCAGACAGTCATCAAGATCACGCCATACATCGGGGCGGCTCGTGTCGCCGGGCAACACAATGTAGTCAACGTTCCAAGACTCTTCGCCCTGACCCCACCCAACGACCTCCAGCTCAATACGATCCCGCTGTATGTCTACGCCAGCCGTTAATAACAGGGCATCAAGTGGCACTTGTGCGGAATATTTCTCTCTGCGAGTAACTAATCCCACACCGTCTATAGATTCGCCCTCGTCCCAAGTCTCCCCAAGCGTTGTGTTGATCCATGTTTTCAGCAATTCAGGACGGGGTTTTGCCTCAAGAAACGCAGTACACATGCTCTCAAGCGTAGACCACGGGCTGTAAAGCTCCGACAAATGGAATCCTGCGCGTGACTTTGTGGGCTTCGTGGCAATCCATTCGCCCAACTTCACCGCCGCGTGACGCTCTACCTCCGTCCATATAACCGCACAATGCTCACAAGTGTAGCTCGCAGTCTCCGCGATCCCTTTGCCTGCCTCATCTTTCAGCCAGGTCACACTTGACCATATTAAACGCTGGCCCTTATGGCAGTGAGGGCAAGGCACGTGGAAATAACGTTGATCGGATTCCTCAAACTCGGACTCAATCCTCGACACCCCCTTAATCGTGGGAGTGCTCGTCAGGATTACAGTTCGATTCCAAAATGTCGCTGTGCGCTTTCTCGCCAAACTTACCGGATCGCCCTCTGTACCCGCGCTTGGTGGATACCTGTCTACCTCGTCACACAAGACAATCCGCACCGGCCTCGATGCCAAGCTGGCTGGGGAATTACTCCCCGCCATCGTGATATGGCCTCCTGGAAAAACCTTATGCAGCAGAGTGTTAGCGCTGTTCTTGCTCCTCGGTGCCTTCACCCTGTTGCGTAGTGCGGGCGTATCCCGCAGCATTGGCGCCAACCGATCCTTAGACCAGGCGTGCGACATATCCAGCGTAGGCTGTAGCACTAAAATCGGTGCCGGGTCTTGGTGGATGTGATAGCCAACCAAATTATTTACAATTTCCGTCTTTCCTGTCTGCGCGCTCGACATAACAACAACAGTATCAATAAGCGGATCACTTACCGCGTCCATGATCCCGCGTTGGTATTCTGCCCGCGAGGTCAGCCACCTGCCCGGCTCCGCCGACGACTCTGGAGATAACCGCCGAAACTGATCCGCCCACTCACTTACAGTAAGTTTAGGAGGAGGCGCTAGATTCGTCTTCCTCCTGTTCGTTATCGCTGCTCGCAGCGCTGTAACCGCTATACCTACCATCTGCCGTTAGTTCCTCCAGTGCATCGTGGATCGCGTCCTCGATTAATTCCCGCAAAGCCGGTAACGATGTAAGCCCCATAACTTGCGGAGCTAACCGCGTGGGAAGTGCCAATATTCTGGCCCGGACGTTTGAATATTCCTCTCCCACAACGCTGGCAATGTGCTCAATTTCGATGAGCTGGCCACGTCTCTGCGCTAAATCAAGCTCCAGCATAGCCGCCTTCGCAGCCATTTCTCTGCGCCGGGCCTCATCATAGTCCAGTGTGCTAGTGTCCCCAACAGCCTCTTGCGCTATCTTGGCCTCTCGCCATGCGATTACATCAGCAGGAGAGATGCGCCACTTGCGCGTCTTGCTGCCTCTTTCCAGTACCGGGCAGCCTTGATGGAACCACGCCTTGAGAGTTGTGACATTCCGGCCAAGTATGGCCGCTGCCTCGTGCAGTCCGAAGGATGAAAAATCAGGGGATGCCGGCTGCACTGTCTTTGCCATAATGTAGTAGTCGTGACCCTATGCTGGATGCAAAATTTCTAGCTGAATAGCGCGGCGATCTCAC
>FUWD013182937.1_pt1 | contig 14280 bp, 11 predicted proteins | sample 1063281 | NCBI WGS metagenome assembly FUWD01 (sample SAMEA79048168, study PRJEB19326) | metagenome | biome: marine | reverse complement strand
GCCAATGGCTTTCCAGCAACACGATCTTTAACCCACTCAAGATACATAGGCGCAGAAACTCCAGGAGTCGTAAAGTGGGTTTGCTCCCCAGGCAACTGATTTCTTCCCACATTCGCACCCATGGCACACATTTGCTTTTGATAGAGCTCATGCATGATTGGCGGAACCGCGGTGTCTTTAGTTCCCCAGTAAATAACAACTGGCGCTACCGGCTTAACAGGCTTCACACTGCCATCAACAAATGCTTTTACCCATGCCAAAGAATTGCTCGGCTCTGGCTTTAATAAATACTTATAGTTATCGCCATAAGCATAGCTAAACGTGTCAGCCAGAACATGCATGCACTTATTTCTGGATAATTTATCTACAACTTTTACACCCTCATCAGTCAATACATCGGATAGCTTCAGATCAGGAAAGGCTGCCTGCGTACCCCAAAGACCCATCATGTAATGAGCAAACAAAAATACGTTTGGTACGTTAGCTTGAGTGAAGCCATTCATCAGCCTCTTGGCTGTAGCTTCATCAGTGGGGACATTGGGTAACATGGCAGCCACATCTTCGGGTGCTAATGCAACGAAACCAAGATATTGCAGATTATCTGCAGCAGTGCCATGAAGGGCTTGATAGTCTGGCAAGCTTGCAGCGGCAATAGTAGCTCCGCCGCCCTGTGACCATCCATACACCACAGCCTTTTTACCGGCGCTTACTTCTTTCATGGAGCTGACAGCTCTTGCGGAATTAATGACATCCCTTCCATTGGTTTGCGCCACGGCATATTGATGCTTACCGCCGCCGCCCAGGCCTTGGTAGTCAGTGGCAACAACCACATATCCTTGATTAATGAACTCTTGGCCATTCGGAATTCCGTAATCAGTCCAGGAGTTACCGTCCATCAGAAAATATTCATTTAAAGCCGCTGTTGGATCAATGATTTGAGATGGTCCACAGTTTTGCGCTGAACCTGTTGTGCCATGTGCCCAGGCCAGAATAGGCCTCCCCTCTTTTGGGCTTGGGCCAACAGGAGCAATGATGGTTCCAGTAGCAATGGTCTTACGCCCAGCTACATCAGATGAAATATAAGCAATTCTCCATGCTTGAGCACCTTTAACAGAAGTTGCTATTTTTTCTTTCTTGATCACTTGCCCCAATTTACCTTCAGGAGCCATTTTGATGACAGAGGCATAAAAAGGCGGTATAGGCGGATCAGCATACACGGTGGAAGAAAAGATGCTCAAGGCTGCGCCGAGCACTACGACTGAAAGTTTAGTAATTTTGTTCATGGTTCAAAGCAATAAAAGTAGGCCAAAGGTCAATTTTAAATAACAATTTTAAATACCGACAGATATTTGAAGAAAGTTATGCGCCTAACTAGGGACGGATATAGAGATCTTTACCATTTTTAATCGTCTTCATAATCTGAATATCTTTAATCTCCATTGGATCTACTTTCAATGGATTGCGATCGAGTAGAACCATATCAGCAAGCTTACCAGCAGCAATGCCGCCTTTTGATGCCTCTTCTTTGTATTGATAGGCAGCTACAGAAGTAAATCCACGTAGCGCAATATAAGGGTCAATACGTTGATCAGATCCCAGGGTAGCTCCTCCGTAAGTCTTCCGATTTACAGCAGTCCAAATGGTAAATAATGCGCTTGGGCCTGACGATGGAGTGTCATTATGAAGGCCAAACTGGATACCTTTTGTCTGGGCTGAGTTTAGTGGCACCATATTGCTAGCCCTATCTTCCCCCAGAATTTTTCTATACACATCGCCATACATCCAGATATGGTTAGGCATAAATTGGGGAAGGATCTTATTGGACTTGTATTGATCTAATTGATCATCACGGATAAAAAAGGAGTGTGCAATCGCTGTTCTACGATCTTCGGTAGAGCCCGTCTCTTTGATTGCTTTTGCAATTGCAGAGATCGTCATATCAATCCCAGCATCGCCATTGGAATAGCCGTAGTACTGAATATTCTTTTCGTAGGCTAGCTTTGCATAACGATCAACTAAATCCTGAGTGGCGACAGCCATACCACGCCAATCCTTTGGGAAACCAGTGGTATCTAGATAGGGCTTACTGAAATACGCCAGACGTAACTGCGGCGCACCATCAGTAGATACCAAGATTCCGGCAACCTTAAAACCACCATCACCCCTTGTATAGACACCAAATGGGTACTTTTGGTTTGTTGCCAGCAATTGATCAACCACATCATAGGTTGGTAGCGCAATAAGATCTAGATTGATCATATTGCGATCTACTGCTTGACGCATATTACGAATATCCTCAAGCGTAACTTCATAGCTTTGTGCAGTGGTAAAGCCATTTGAAGCATAAATCTTTTCGGCTTTACGGTAAGTTTCCATCATTAAATCTTGGGAGTACTTACCAAATACCTTAGCAGTTGCGCTTATATTAGGACTGCCAATCAATTCACCAGTAAGCTTGCCAGTTTTTGGATCAACAGGAATCATTCCTTGCACAACTTTGGTAGATTTAGTAATCCCCAATTTTTTCAAGCCAGCAGAATTGACAATTCCTGTCAGGGTGGAAATGTTATTAACAAATACTGGTTGACTAGGAAATGCTTCATCCAATTGCGCAATTGTCAAAGGGCCATCAGTTAGAAAAGCATCTGCATACTCAGCGCCAATGATCCAACCATTGAATGGTCGAGCCTCAACTTTCAATCGACCTATTAACTCTTGGGTTGTATGAGGAGGCTTCTTTGAAAAATAACCCAGATTAACGCCCAAGGTATTTTGAGCAATCAAAGTAAAGTGACCCCAGGCGTCTATAAAGCCAGGGATTAAAGTTTGGCCTTTCAAATCATGAATTACTGGATTGGCCCCGGCCTCATTTAAAGCATCTTTCATGCTGCCGGCATAGGTAATCTTCTTACCCTTCACCACTACCGCCTCAACATACTGTGGCTTTTCACCCTCCATAGTCAGGATGTCGCCATTGAAATACACGCTTGTACTATCAGCACATACTTGGGCGGCAATTAAAAGCAAGCATGCAGCAAAATGTATTTTGAAGATTTTCATAGGTGAATCACTTTTGATAAGCAGGGAGTCTAGAAGGGTTGAAATACAAAATTGAGCTCAATGCTAAGCCCAGAATTCTTTAATTTTTGGCGCTTCTAATTTAGCACGCTCATATCCGGCCTTCAAAGCGCCGCTAATCTGTTTCGGGTCGACAAGACTGATTCCTGAAGGTGTGCCAGCCACAATCCATTTCACCTTTGTACCGGTAGATTCCAAATCTTGAATATTTTGAGCAATCGGATGTGGAATGGAAGTCAATATTGCGCCTGTTACACCATCAGTTAAAGTAATAACTAGCGCTCTTTTAGATCCCGCAACAACATCTACGTGGGCTGGATTTGAACAAATTCCCCCATCCATCACATAGCGCTGACCTAATAATGTTGGCCCAATAATGCCAGGCAATGAACTGCTTGCGGCAGCACCATGTGCCAGAGGAATATTATTTTTTCTGGCAGCGGCCTGACTGACTACCAGACGCTCGCCGGTATAGCAATCAATCCCAGTTGTAAACATGCGAGCTGCTGGCCAATCCTTCTTGCTATCCCCCGTCAATAGCGCAGCTAATTTTTCTGCTTTGTGACCATTCACTTTATTATCGGTAGCCAAGGCTGCGGCGCCAATCGTTCTTCGCGTTTCAACACTGCCATCCACCGCACTCATATTCACCTTATCTGCACGTAGCTGACTTAAGTTGGGATTGGACAGTGGCGCAATCTTGGCAAAGATCTCCGGAAACTTGCCAAAGAAATCAAACTCCGCTCGCAAGCGAGAAAACTCACCAGAGAGTAACGATGAGCCCATATAAGATCCCGCTGAAGTACCCACAACCATTTCAGGAAGCTTAACCATATCCAAGCCCACCTCAAGAAGCCCATGAAAAAACCGCAATACCAAGCAATGTAATACTCTCCGCCACCCCCAAGCACCATCGTACGATCCAAGCCCTTTGCGAAACGAGATGCTGTAGGCCGAGTGGCAATCGGCATCGCCAAACCATCATCGGAAAATAGTTTTTGGGATATCTCGCTTGCCTTTTGTTCGATATTCGATTTCTGGAGATTTGATTGCGCCTGAGCAGAATGAATACCGATTCCAGAAGTAGCAGCAATAGCAACCGTACTGACAGCGGATGTTTTTAAGAAACTACGACGGGAGGATTGGGTCATATTTACTCCATGAATAATTAACAGATTTATAACAGATCATGCAACGAAAAAACTACCCGAAGGTAGTTATGAGGAGGTAGATAGCCATTCTTCCCCCAATAATGAAAGTTATAGAGCGTGATAGTCTAAAAATTGACTCAGAAGATAAAAAGCCACTAACGCTATCAGCATTAGTGGCTTCATTACTGGTGATCCCACCAGGAGTTGCCCTTAGCGCCTACTAAATAACTAGCGCATTAACTGGCCTGTTTGATCGCCATCTGAGTAAGGTAGACCATCGATCAACCACGACATTTGCTTGTTCGTTTCAAACAGTTTGTTTAGATCCAACTGAATGTAATTAGTTCGATTTAAATAATTAGCAATTTTTAATTTATTGTGGGTCAAATCCTTGATTGCCACCCATTGGGTATTGTCGGAAACAGTTGCCTTGCCTTCGGTAGAGATGGATGTTCCAAGGGGCACGTCCACATTATTGAGAATATGGCCAACCAATTGATTCGCTTCTTGCCCAGTCTTAACTTGACCCGCCATTTGCAATAAATAAGCTGCGCGAATAAAGCGGCCAGGAGTTGTGTAATCACCCGGCATACCAATCATTCCAGCACCTTCTGAGCCAAGCTCATTAATGCTTTTTCCATTAACAGTTAAAGGCTTTGGGGCAACCCCAGAAAGGGCTAAATAGTTTCGCGCGTTATTTAAATGCCAATCATATGTAGGTGCATTCGTAAGGGTATTGGCAATGTTGTCAAAAATAAGCATTTCGCCTTTTACGAACTCAACAACAATACTGGCTCCAGTTCGATCAGTAAATACAAAATGAAGCCAAGGCGCCGTTGGAATTCCCGAGACTTCGCTAGGATCAAACCAGACTTTATATTTTGGCAATTCTTGCTTTAACTCTTTGACGGTTGAAAACATTCCAAGGGTAAAAGTACCCAAATTTACGATAGATACATAGTTCTTATCCTGCGGTGTTACGGATTGATATTGAGTAAATCCCGGAAGAAAATTTCCACTCATACCCAATCCAGCACTGTTTTGCCCCTCAAGAAAAGCATTTCCCCCTTTTAGAATTGCCGGGCTTACACCAATAAAAGCATATTTACTGGATAACTGCTCTGAAGGAAGATTCAATTTTGCGGGCGCACTTAATAGAACAGGCGTTCCTTTAGGCATCGTCATTAATGTCCATTTCATATCAAAAGCCCAGTCCATATTTCTTCCGGCCACAACCGTGCCATCTTTGGCAGTAGCGTTAACTGCAGTACAGGCCAAACTAACCTGAACGAACGAAATAAGTGAAAGGCTAACAATACAACGTGCCGCAAATGAAATTGAATGAGAAAACATAAAACTCCCTAAAAGAAAAATCCACCGGCTGTAAGAATAGCATCCCAAAAGACAAAACCCCCACCATTTGAACTGACCCACAAAAATTGGACAGTTTAATTAGGTTAACTACAATAATTGTGGTCTGATATTGGCTAGCCATTTGATTTAGAACTCCCATCACTCCCAAGGCTCTCTCGCTATCCAAAGGAGCCGTCGGTTCATCAGCCAAAATGACGGGCGGTTTATTAGCTAATGCTCTTGCAATAGAAACCCGCTGTTGCTCTCCGCCGGACAATTCTGATGGGTTACCCCAAATTACTTTGAGCAGCTTTAATCATTTTTTTAACCTCAAGGCTCTCATTAGTAGTGTGAATGGTAATTTGCGGATTTTGCTTAACAAAAACGCGAAATACTTCGTCTGCAAATGCCTGACCAATTGACTCAACGCTCTTAAAATCCAACAGCACAGTCTTAAAACGATCAACGCGATTTAAAATTCGCTTCGCTTGTGAGCGCGAAATAAGCTGACCACCTTCATATAGAACCAGCTTTACCGGAACAATGGTCTTATTAAATGCGTAATCTTCGTCTTCCGTACCGCTAAAACTATCAAATACCGTGCGCAATGTTCTTTCTGAATTAAGGGCTATTTTCATGACAACCCTAGTTCCTTGATGACTTTTTTCGTTATGAAGTAAAAAATCCATTCCCGAACCGTCAGCATGCGTAAAGACCAAATCACCAGAGAATATAAAGAATTCATCAAAAGCGCGGGATGAGAAAAAGATTTCTTGCCCAGTATGATTGCTTGGATCAGTAGTGAGCTTTCCTTTACTCAACTCCAAAATAGACTCACGTAGATCGGTAATCGCCCCCATCCCTTAAATAATCATTAACTACTTTTAGCTTGAATTGTGTGCTGTGTTTGCTCATGAAGCTGACCCCTTTGAGTTGGATTAGGTGTCCAACTTTTGTGGGTCAGTTCATTTCTGATGAGGGTTTGCTTCTGGCGGACCCACCAGAACTTGAGCCTGGGAAGAGCGGGTCTGCGGGCAATCAGTGTCGGTGTGTGAGCAAATAAATAATTAATCAACCTTACTAAAAGTTAAGATGCTTCGTTGCATACCCTTATCAGCCCAATTTGGCATAACACGCCAAGTTGTAAAAACTCTGAGTATATTTCCTTGGATTTCAAATTTACGACGCTGTTCTGAATTTACCCATTCTGGATTCCAAGCAACCTGCACACTTGTAACCCATTCATTGCCTTCTATGCGATAGGTACCAGCATAGGAAACGATTGTATTAAGAAGATGGGCTCGCTCTTGGTCATTTATAGCCACCTTCCTATCATCGCCAGTTAAAGTAACCATGACATGATTATTTTTAGTAAAACAGGCAAAACCAGATGGGTCCTTCCCCATGGTGTGCATGATCTCGCCAGTTTCCTGGATTTCAACCTCATAGGAAACTAACTTCCAAATACCTAATAGCAGCTGATAATTATGCATAGACACCTTACGTAAAAATTGATGCTACAAATTCTAATAATATCGCTTTCAAAATTACTCAAGTATGAATAAAAATCTTCCAGTTGACCAATTCAATGCTTTTATCCAATATGGACAACCTTATATTGCAGGTGAGATAAATAAACCCCTTAGCAATCTTTCCTTTGGCATTAAGGATATCTTTGATATAGCTGGATTTCCAACTGCTTTTGGCAGCCCTGATTGGTTAAATACTCATCCCGTTGCGACTCAAACTGCCCCAGCAGTACTTGATCTAGTGCAACAAGGGGCAACGCTTGTTGGTAAAACACATACTGATGAACTCACGTACAGTATCTTAGGCATTAATGCCCACTATGGAACACCCACCAACCCAAACTATCCCAACCGAATTCCTGGTGGCTCGTCTAGTGGCTCGGCAGTATCAGTAGCCGGAAAACTAGTCGACTTTACAATTGGCTCTGATACTGGGGGCTCAGTAAGAACGCCGGCAAGTTTTTGTGGAATTTATGGAATGCGACCTACTCATGGAAGAATCACACTTGAGAATGCGCGGCCTCTGGCTAAGAGTTTTGATACATTAGGATGGTTTGCTAGAGACCCAGAAATATTATCTGAAGTAGGAAAATCGTTACTTAAGGAAGGGCTTAAGCCAAACACTCAAGACATCGAAGTCGTTGCCCCTAACCAGGCGTGGGAAATTGTCCCTGACGAACTCAGAAGATTGGCATTGAAAAGAGTTCAGGAAATTTTGGTTAGAAATAATGTAATCAATAAAGATCTTCCCTCACTAAATCTTAAGTCATGGGCAAATACCTTTAACATTATTCAAGCGAACGAAATATGGCAAGAACATGGGGTATGGGCTTCTAAGCATTTTGAGAATCTTGGGCCAGGCATCAAAGATCGTTTTCTATTTGCAAGTAAGATTGATCCCTCGATTGCTGCACAAGCAGTGGGCCAAAGGATTAAAATCCAGGATTTACTAAACTCAATACTTACCAACACATTTTTATTAATTCCAACAGTTGCCGATATTGCACCATTACTTAACAGCACGAAAAATCAATTAGAAGATTTTCGTCAAAAATCGTTGCAATTATTATGCATTTCAGGACTAGGTGGATTGCCGCAAATTAGTTTGCCAGTTGTTTCCAACTCAGAAGGCGCTCTAGGAATATCATTAGTTGGCCCCAAAGATTCTGATATGGAATTACTACATTTCGCTAAGACCTTAGCTATTTAAATGAGATACAGAGTAAAAATGGGGCCGTGTAATAAATTAGGCAATACGTACTCTAATTTCAATTTTGGCGAACTCTAGCAATTAGAGTTGTTTAACCGACATTTTTGAGTGCCGAATGCGCAACACATAGAGCATATTTTCAAATTTGAAATGGGTTTATATAAATCCAGCTTCAAAACTGAGCATCAATTCAGATCTCGGCACATTTTCGGTGCAAATTCACATTTCTTGCATTTAATTAGTGCAATCAAGTTATTTCTGAAAACTCCTAATGGGCAAACTTGTATACAAGTAAGTACACCAATTTTCGTTTGTTAACCCTAAGGAGCCTTTCACATGAGTAAGAGCATATTTAGCATTGGACGTCGTCAGTTACTACAAGCGGGCGCTATTACGGCGGCATCAAGCCTTATTCCATCATTTGCCAAAGCAGCCGATGACAAGATTCAGATTGGTTACTGGCCTATCGCTAGTGGACTACCTTTCTATGTAGCTCTAGAAAAAGGCTACTTTAAAGAGGTTGGTCTCAACGTTGAAGGCGTGAAGTTTGCTAGCCCCAACCAAATCGCCGAAGCAATGATTGCTGGTCGTATTCAAGGCTCTGCAAACGGCACAGCCTCTGCGGCTTTAGCGCTTGCAGAAATATCTTCACCGAACTTATTTAAGATTATTTGCTCAAACCCATCAAATGCAAAGTATGTATTAGATGAGGTCTTGGTACCACTAGATAGCAAAGTCAAGGCCATTAAAGATCTTCCAAAAAATGTTAAGTTTGGTTGCGGGCCTGGCATTCAAAACGTAACCCTAGCGAAGATTATTCTTGAAAAAAATGGCCTAACAAATGTTCAACCAATCGAGCTGCCTGTAGGCCAACATATTCCAGCTCTAGCAGCCGGCCAAATTGATGCGGTTTATACCCTTGAGCCATCTGGAACGATTGGAAAGGTAAAAGGTGTATCACGTGTATTGGAAGCAGGCGTTATTTCCAAATACATGTTGGGTGATGCGATGGCGCCTTGGTTTGGTGGATCAGCATCATTGACCACCACACTCATTAAGGAGCGCCCTACCGATGTGAAGAAATACATTCTTGCCTATGCCAAGGGAGTAGATTTTGTCCGCAAGAATCCAGAGGAATCTAGAAAATCACTTGATGGCTTTACTGCAATTGAAGAGGCGGTTGTTAAAGAAGTGCCTTTAGCAAATTTTGTGATGTTTAACGAATTTAAACCTGGTGATATTGCCTACTTCCAGAAATACTTCGACGTCTTTACTGATCGTAAGATTTTCTCCAAGGTTGTGGATGTTAAACCCCTCATCTACGGCGGCTAATATTTCATGATCAATAAAGAGCACCTTCAGAAACTTCTTCCATTGATTGGGCCTATTGCACTTTTGCTGCTGTGGAGCCTGATCTTGGAGGCAAAGTGGGTAAAGCCAATCTTGCTGCCACCACCTGGGGCAACCTTGGCTTATATGGCAGATTCTTTTATGAGTGGCGCTATCTTTGGTGATTTATTCGCCACGATTAAGCGCACCTTTTATGCTTTTGCAATTGCCACTGCGATTGGGGTTCCTTTAGGCATTATCTTGGGTAGCAATGAAAAGATTTATCGCAGCGTCGAATTCTTGATTGACTTCTTTAGGTCCACGCCTTCATCTGCCTTGATACCGCTCTTTATGCTGATCTTTGGCATTACTGATATTAATAAGATTGCGATTGCAGCTTTTGCTGCTGTATTAGTCATTCTGTTTAATAGCGCCTATGGTGTGATGAATGCGAAAAAGACTCGTGTAAACGCCGCCAAAACAATGGGGATTCCCACTCGCTTTATCTTCAAAGATGTACTACTCATGGAGAGCCTGCCCCAGACGTTTGTAGGTTTGCGAATGGGTGTGTCGATGGCATTAGTGATTGTGATCGTGGCGGAGATGTTTATTGGCTCTGAAAATGGCTTGGGTCATCGCATCATCGATGCGCAGCAAGTTTTCAATGTCAAAGAGATGTATAGCTCGATTCTCATTACTGGCGCTCTTGGCTATGGTCTTAATCTTTTATTTCTGATTTCAGAAAAGCGTATTGTTCATTGGGGTGGAAAAGCATGAGTACCGTTCTTGAATTTCCTGCAGAGATAGGAACCCACGTTACTATCCGCGGTCTAGATAAGTCTTTTAATGGTGCCGTCCTGTACGACAACTTTAATTTAGATATTCCTAAAGGAAAGATTGTCTCAATCTTTGGCCCTAATGGATGCGGAAAATCAACTTTAATCAATATGGTTTCTGGTTTGATGCCAATTGATTCAGGGGAAGTTCTGTTTGACGGCAAAACCTTAGATAAGACAACTATTGGCTACGTATTTCAAAATTATCGCGACGCTCTCTTTCCTTGGATGAGTTCATGGGACAACATTGCCTACCCGCTTAAACGCAGCGGTATGTCTAAAGAAGAAGTTAAAGCGCGAGTTGATGAACTAGTAGCTTTATTTGAGATTAAATTTAATCTCAATCTTTACCCATATGAGCTGTCTGGCGGTCAGATGCAAACTGTCTCAATTATGAGAGCCTTAGCCCCAAATCCAGAGATTCTATTTTTGGACGAGCCCTTCTCCGCTTTAGATTTTGAAATGACTCTATTCATCAGAGCTAAGTTACAAGAAGCCAATTTGAGTACTGGTGTGACGATGATGATCGTCTCTCATGATCTGGAAGATGCAGTCTTTTTAGCAGACAAGATTTTATTATTAACTCGCAGGCCTACTCGCATCGCTGAATACCTCACGTTTGACATGGCAAAACCTAGATCACCTGAGAGTGTCAGTGAGGCAGAATTTATTAAAACAAAAGCATTGGCATTGGAAATATTCCAACGGGAGATGAGAGCGTGATTACCATTAAAGAGTTACTTCACTGCTATCAAGCTGGAGAGATTTCTCCACAAAAGCATATTCCTGCCTTACTAGATGTAATTCGCAGTCACTTTCATAAAACTAAAGACCCAGCCTGGATTTGCGTAGCCACTGATAGCAATATTAGTAATCAGCTAAACAATCTGGAGTTGCTGGCGAAAGAAAAAACGATCGCTAACTTGCCGCTATACGGTATTCCATTTGCCATTAAAGACAATATTGATGCGCTGGGCTGGGAAACAACTGCAGCTTGTCCTGACTTTGCATTTGATCCTAAAAAGAATGCGACAGTAGTACAAAAGTTAATTGATGCTGGTGCCATCTTGATTGGCAAAACCAATCTAGATCAATTTGCTACTGGCTTAGTTGGAACTCGCTCACCTTATGGCGCTGTACCTAATACGTTTGACCCCACTTATGTCAGTGGTGGCTCTAGCTCTGGCTCTGCCTCAGTAGTTGCAAGGGGATTAGTTTGCTTTAGCCTAGGCACTGATACTGCTGGATCTGGCCGAATTCCTGCGGCATTTAACAATATCGTCGGCACTAAACCCACCCCTGGATTGGTAAGCACTGAGGGTGTATTTCCAGCATGCAAGTCAATTGACTGCGTATCCATCATGACGCTCACTGCTGCTGATGCCGATATTGTTCTTGATGTTATGAAATCTACTGAACTTGATAGAGTCAAAGAGGCGCAGTTCCATCCAATCCCAAAACTAGTCCCCAACTTTATAAGACCCACTCGCTTAGGCATTCCTATCAGATGTCAATTTTTAGATGATGGTCAGTATCAAAAAGCTTTTGCTAAAGCCATTGAGAACGCAAAGGGTCTGGACGTTGAGCTTGTTCAAGTAGACATTGATCCATTTGTTAAAGCTGGAAAGCTTTTATATGATGGTCCCTGGGTATCTGAGCGTTTTGCCGTTACAGAAGATTTTCTAAATACTAATCCAGACTCTTTCGATCCCAGTGTGAAGCAAATTATTCAAAGTGGCGCATCATACACAGCCGCACAGGGCTTTAGAGCAATATATCAGTTAAAAGAGTTAGAAATTGAGGCTAAGGAGACTTGGGCAAAATGTGATGTCATTTTGGCGCCAAGCGCCCCTAATCATCCCACCTTAGAAGATTTAAAAAACCATCCTATTTTGAAAAATAGTGAATTGGGAATGTATACCAATTACGTAAATCTCATGCGTCTATGCGCTGTGGCAGTTCCTGCTGGATTTACGGACAAAGGTATGCCCTTTGGCGTTACTCTGATAGCACAAGAAGGCTCAGATACCGCCTTACTCAAACTGGCAGCACAATGGCAGATCTTATTTGGTCTCTCATTGGGCAAATCCGATGCCAAGGCAACCCATACTGAACTCACCATTAGCGGCAATAATAAAGACATCATAGAAATTGCCGTGGTTGGAGCGCACCTTCAAGGTATGTCTTTGCATTCACAGCTAACTGAGAGGCATGCTCATTTAATAAAGTCCTGCAAATCCGCAAAGTCCTATCGGCTCTTTGCGCTACCCAATACCACTCCACCAAAACCCGGGCTAGTAAAATCTAAGTCGAATGGAGCCGCGATTGATCTAGAGGTCTATGCAATGCCAATGTCTGAAGTAGGATCATTCTTGGGGTTGATCCCTGCCCCACTAGGTCTTGGCAATATTGAATTAGATGATGGCACATGGGTTAAAGGATTTATTTGTGAGCCCTATGCAATTGAAGGCGCGAAAGATATTAGTGATCTAGGCGGATGGAGGGCTTATATGCATCGATTAGGAGGTCAACAGTAATGCCATCCATTATTTCTATAAATAGCGAGTTCTCCAGTCTGGCAGAACATGCCTATGCTCAGATTAAACAGAAGATCTTTAATTTTGAGATGATGCCTGGGGATTTAATCTCGGAAGGTAATTTAGCCAAACTGGTATCAGTAAGCAGAACTCCACTACGTCAAGCATTACAGCAATTGCAGCATGGTGGATTTATTAAATCCATTCCTAAAATCGGCTGGCAAGTTGCGCCTTTAGATTTTGATAAGCTTGATGAGCTTTATGACTTTCGTATCTTGATTGAGTTAAACGCTGTTAAAGCTCTTTGCAACTCTAATCGAGATAATCAAATCTTCAAGGATCTGCAAAAAATCTGGCTAGCCCCCAAATCAAAGCGCAGTTTCAATACTTTGGATGTTGGAATACTCGATGAGCAATTTCACACTTCATTGGTTAAGGCATCAGGAAATGAAGAAATGCTAAAGACGCATTCGGAGATAACAGAACGTATCAAGATTGTTAGAAGGCTGGACTTCACGAAGAGTGATCGCATCAATAGCACTTACGATGAGCATGGACAAATTATTAAGGCCATTTTGGCTGGAAGAACACCAGAAGCCCAAAGATTACTAAAAGCACACATTGAACAAAGCAAAATTGAGGTGAGGAAAATTACCCTAGGAATGCTGCAAGATGTCAGGAAACAAGCTGTCGGTTGAAAAAATCACACACCACAATCTACAAGTAGTTGATTGCTCCAAGCTAGAGCCTTATATCTATTGGGGTTTAGTGCTGATATTTGCTACACACCAACTACACATTAATAAAAAATGACTTAGCGCTCTCACGCTAAGTCATTGATTTTATTGGTGGGCCCACCAGGACTTGAACCTGGGACCAAAGGATTATGAGTCCTCTGCTCTAACCAACTGAGCTATAGGCCCGTTAGTCTTTGGATCAATCTTCTTCGAGGAAGGTCTTGAGCTTGTCGCTGCGGCTTGGATGACGCATTTTTCTCAGGGCCTTGGCTTCGATCTGACGAATACGCTCACGCGTCACGTCAAACTGCTTACCCACTTCTTCGAGAGTATGGTCTGTGCTCATCTCAACACCAAAGCGCATACGCAATACTTTTGCTTCACGTGGTGTTAATGAATCGAGAACGTCTTTAACCACATCGCGCATAGAGTCATGCAATGCCGCTTCAGCTGGAGCCAAGGTATTGCCATCCTCAATAAAGTCGCCCAAATGAGAATCTTCATCGTCACCAATTGGTGT
>FUWD013015357.1_pt1 | contig 14280 bp, 12 predicted proteins | sample 1063281 | NCBI WGS metagenome assembly FUWD01 (sample SAMEA79048168, study PRJEB19326) | metagenome | biome: marine | reverse complement strand
CTGGCTTTAACGCCAAGGCTCGGGCAGCTGAAGTCAGACATTCCGACAACACAGATGTTCTGACACCGAAATTCCGTGTAGAGGCGGAACAGATCCATGAAACGCCCAACGTCCCTGCTCACCAGTCAAAGGTGCCGGAGGACGATCGGCCGACAGTAAATGCTCCGGCACCAGATCCTATGGTCTTTAAGGACGACGATCTGGAGATCCCCGCTTTCCTGAGACAGCGACAGCAGTAGTCCTCTCCGAAAAACAGTCTCTCTCTTAAACAAAAACCCCGCTCCTGCGGGGTTTTTGTTTTCTCACTCATCTCTAATGATGTAAACTCGCCCTCACTGTAAAATAAAATGATGCCTCGTTTTTGCCTGACCACAATATTGCTTTGTATCATGCAATCCATGTTCCTTTTTGGACAGGAAATTCCTGATCTGGAAGGGGTCTATGAGCGTGTTTCACTCATCAATCTGAACACAGGTCAGGCGCTCGACCCGACCCAACGCGGCTTGCTTATGATGGCCCACGGTTATTATTCGATGATGACCATAAAACCGGATCGTCCCGTGCTTGAACAGGGGAAGCGTCCTGAAGATCTACCCAAAGATGATCAGATCACCTTCTTTCAGGAGTGGTTAAAGCTGAACGCCCATACCGGACCTTATGAGGTAGAGGGCGATACCCTTATCTGGCACCGTGACCTTTCGGAAAACCCCCGCGAAGTAGGCACGGTGTCCCGGTTGCCCTATCAGTTGCGGAATAATCTGCTCGTCATCCATTTCAATCTATCAAATGGGAGCCGCTGGGAATGGACGTGGCGGAAAATCCGCTGAAAGATGAGTGACAGGTGAAAAATTGTGTTATGATGCTCCGCACAAAAATGATACGCCGCTTGGGAGTTGTTATTCTGTTGTGGATCGGAAGTGTATCAATCGCTCACACTCAGCCGTCCGGTTTTATGGAAAAAGATGTTACCGTCCACGGCTTCAACATGCACTACATCGAAGCAGGCAGCGGACCGCCGCTTGTATTACTACATGGTTTATGGGGTGGTCAGAACGAGTGGCGACTGAATATGGAGCCACTTTCCACCAATTTTCGCGTGATTGTCCTCGATCAGATCGGTTTCGGTAAATCGGATAAACCCCACGCCAATTATCACAACGCGTTGCTTGCACAGTTTCTTGTGGGTTTCTTGGAAGCTGTGGAAATACCCAAAGCCACGCTGGTGGGGCACGCCATGGGTGCGAATACGGCCACTTACATGGCCGTCCATTACCCTCATCTGGTAGAGCAAATAGTGCTAGTCGACGGGGCTGGATATAGAAATCCGAATCGTGATCTCGCCAAATCGCTGACGGAACCGCAAATCAAGTTTCGCCGGATCGTAACGGGATCAGATCTGGCAGCAACCCGAAATTTTCTGAAGCGCCGGGTCTACGATCCCGAATTGATCACTGATAGTTGGGTGCAGGAAGCATTTACATTGTGGCTTAAATCTGCCCGAGCCATAGAGAATATGTTGTTGGAAGGTGGAGATATAACCGAGGAAGAGATGCGAACGATTCGGGTACCTACCCTAATCGTGTGGGGTAAAGAAGACCGGGTGTTCCCCTTGAGCAATGCCGATCGACTCAATCAGGATATTGCCGGTTCACAAAAGGTCATCTTCAATAAAACAGGGCATCTGCCGCAGGTGGAGGTTCCGGAAAAATTCAATCGAGTGATCTATGAGTTTTTGACTACAGGCAAGGTGAAATCGGAGAGTTATTAACGCCTGGAATGTGTAAAGTAGCCTCAGAATTACACAACAACCTCTCAGAGGAGGATTCGTGCAGACAGCCATCGTAGCCATCTACCTGGCAGCCATGATACTTGTGGGTTTAGCCCTACGGAGCCGGATCAAAAACATATCCGACTTCCTGATCGCCGGTCGAAACCTCGGGATATTACTGACCACAGCCACATTCGCTGGCATCCAGCTCGGTGCCGGGGTCATTCTTGGGGGCGCCGAACTGGCGGCACAACACGGCGTATGGGCTGGTATGTGGCCGGGAATCGGCGTTGGAGGCGGGTTGATCTTCGCCGGCTTCATTGCGGCCAAGAAGCTGCGCCGGCAGGGTGCTTACGTGCCTCTGGACTTCTTCGCGGAGCGATATGGGGAGAACCTTTGGGTTCGGCTCTGGGCCTGGATATCCAACATTCCTAGCCTGCTGGGAGTCTTGGGTGTGCAGTTCATGGCGGCAGGTACCGTAGCCACCATGTTCGGCGTCAGCTTCGAGACGGGCGTCTGGTGCGCCGGAGGCGTGGTTCTGATCTACAGTATGCTCGGCGGAATGTGGGGTGCCGTTGTCACGGATCTGGTTCAAGTCTCGGTCATCGTGGCGGCGATCCCTGGACTCGCTTTCTTCACTTCCAAGGCACTGGCGGCCAACGAAGGTATGGCAATGACCTCGAGAGTCGGGGAGTTGCTCTCTGTGCCGTTCGTTCCCCAGGGTATGGCATCGACTGCCGTCTTCAATATTCTTCCTTTCCTGCTCATGGTGTCTGTGTCATACGACGCCTATCTGCGCTTCCAGTCTGCCAAATCAGGGAATGCTGCCAAGTGGGGTGCTGTGTACGGCGGATTGATCGTTATTACCATTTCGTTTTTCGCTGCGCTTATTGGTGCGGCCGGACGTGCCGTGGATCCGGCCAGCAATGCCACCGCGGTCCTTCCGCAAATGATCCAATCCATCTTGTCGCCACTTCTGGGAGGGATTGTACTCGCGGCCTTGTTGGCGGCTGCCATGTCAACGGCCAACAGCCTTGTCATCTCAATCGCTGGCTCCTGCTCTCGTGATTTCTACAACAAAGTCCTTCATAAAGACGAGAAGCTTAATGATTTGCCGTTCGTTAAGCAGCTGTCTCGAATAGTGGTAGCGGTTTCGGCGTTCCTTGGTATTCAGATTGCACTACATTTCGAAGGCCTTCTGCGGACGATGATTGTTTTCGCCACGCCATACATGGCAAGTATGCTGGTTTCCTTACTCGGGGGTCTCTTATGGCCGCGAGCCACTGCGAAGGCTGCGTACAGCGCCATGGCCGTGGGAGGAATCGTGGGCATGACAGCATTTGCGGTCTCGGTCCCTGGACCTTTTGAGGGTCTCTTCAACGCTGACCTTGCGTTGTTGATTGCCTGGTCCCTGTCAACTGTTGTATTTATTCTTGTAACTCTTATGATCTCTGAAAAAGGAGAAACCTCATGACGAATCCATCAGGATCCACGGCTGCTTGGCCCTACCCTATCAAATACGGGGAAGAAACCACAGTTGAGTGCGATGTGCTCGTGATCGGCGGAGGTTCTTCGGGATCCGTGGCCGCTTTGGCCGCACATAAGCGCGGTGCTCATGTGATACTACTCGAGAAGGGAGTTGTAAAATCCAGTGGCGCAGCAGGATCTGGTTTTGATCATTGGATGGATTGTCCGGCCAATCCGGCCAGCAAGGTGGATCCGGAATTCAACACCCGCATGCCACTGGATAAGTTCAAGGGCGGTTTCGGTAACTACATTTCAACCTACATCACCTGTCGCGATAGCTACAGCATGCTGATGGAGCTGGAGGAATTGGGCATGCAAGTGCGTGATGTGAATGATGAGTTCAAGGGAGCACCGTTCCGTGATGAAGAAACAAAATTCCTTTATGCATACGATTACGATTCCCGTAACTGTATCCGCGTTTGGGGCACCAAGATGAAGCCGGTGTTGGCGGAAGCACTGGCGAAGAAGAGAATCGAAGTACATGAGCGGACCATGGCAACGGCCCTTCTGACGGAAAACGGACAGCCTGGATCGAGAGTGATCGGATGTACTGCCATCAACAATCGAACAGGTGCCTTTACGGTATACAGAGCCAAGGCGGTGGTTCTCTGTGTAGCAACACCAGAGCGCCTGTGGATCTTCTCTTCCGAAATGAGTGGTCTGGTAGGTCGTGATGGACCTCCTACCAACGCGGGTAACGGCCACGCCATGGCGTTCCGGGCCGGGGCCGAATTCATACGGATGGAGTCCTCAACACACGAAGAATGGGGCGGCGCCACCGGAATTGGCTCAGTCATGTTTGGCTCGGGCTCCAACTTTGCCAGTTGGTTTCCGTGCTCCATTATCGATGCTAACGGCAAGGAGGTTCCATGGGTGGGCCTCGATGGTCAGCCGCTGAAAACTGTAGCGGAACGTACAAAACCGCGTCCCAAAGACGACTTCTTTCACCTCCACCTGGGTCCGGGTGAAGGGGAGGCAGCCTCCATTCCACAGCTGATTCCTGATCTCGAGGAGCGGATCGAAAAAGGCGAGTACAAGCTTCCACTCTACGCCGACCTGCCCGGTATGCCACCCCACGATCGTCGGGTGATCTTCGGCCTCATGGTGGGTCAAGAAGGGCACACTTGGACTGTCTACCGGACTTTGACACGAGGAGGATTTGATCCTGACAAGGATCAACTTCAGGTTTACGGCCTGGGTGAAGCTCCTCCTGGCTGGCGGCGTTTGAGGTACGGAGGCCTGGCGCACGACTGGACGCTTAAGAGTACTCTGGATGGGCTCTACGCAGCCGGGCAGCAGCTCTTCGACAGTATTGGCGTTTCCCAAGCTACCTGCACAGGCCGATGGGCAGGCACTCATGCAGCTGATTACGCTTTAAGCGTGGAGCACGTTGAAATAGTCCGCCAGCAGGTAGACAATGAGAAGCGGAGGGTCTATGAGCCGGCTCTGCGTAGCATCGGGATCGAATGGAAAGAGCTGTGCTCGGGGATTGCCAAGGTTATGCAGGATTACTGCGGCGATCAGAAGAACGAGGAGCTGATCCAGCTCAGCCTGCGCTACCTGGAAGAAATCCGTGAATCGGAGGCAAACACACTGACTGCACGCAATCCACATGAGCTCATGCGGGCCATTGAGGCAATGGACATCCTGACGTGCTGCGAGATGATTGCGCACGCCTGTTCAGCACGAAAAACAAACTGCCCCTGGCTCTACTTCGAACGCATTGATTCTACAGATGAGACGGATGCCTGGATGAAATGGATCACCATCAAACACAACGGAGAGAAGGTTATTTACGGTGAGTTACCGTTAGACTACGCCGGTGACCTGAAGGAGAACTATGAGCAATACAACAAGTATGAAAACTGATCCGGTGAAAGAAAGTCGTGAGGACAGTTTGGAAGCGAATCTGGATCGCTTAAGAAAGCGATCCCTCCCCCTCACCCCAAATATGGTAACACCCAACAGGCCACTCATATTTGATGAGGAGACATGCACCAAGTGCAACCTTTGTATCGAGGCTTGTCCCATGGACGTTCTGGTTCCAAATCCAGTCAAGAACGGTCTTCCGCTGATCATGTTTCCGGACGAATGCTGGTACTGTGGCTGCTGTGAGATGCACTGCCCATGGTATGAAGATGGAGCCATCCGGATCAACTTCCCTGTAATGCAGCGAGTCCGGTGGAAGCGAAAGGAGAGCGGTGAACATTTCCGCGTAGGGATGAAGAACCCGCCACCCCCCAACACTCGAGAGCCGGCCTAAAGTGTTTTCAGATGTATAGAAAAACTTGAAAATAAACTTCCCGCTTCAGTCTAAAAAATGAAGGTATAATTCACCCTTCCCAGAAAAAACCCTAGAGGACCATATGATACTTGATAAAAAATTCCGGGGAAACTGGAAGGATTACATTTTACAGAGTGCTTATGCAGCACTTACGGTATTGTTCATAACGCTCATACTTAATCTGCAACACGCGGTCATCATTGCCAGCATCGGTTCAACAGCTTTTATCGTTTTTTCCATGCCCAATAGTATCATCTCACAACCAAGAAGTATTATTGGCGGCCATGTAATTGGTTTTATCCGTTGGCGTCTGTTTTTCAATGTTTCCCTTTTCAGGTTGGTTGTTTTTTTCAGGCTTATGGTATGCTTTGGCTGTGGGTATAAGTTTCTTTATCATGGTGGTTACAGATACAGAGCATTCGCCTGCCGTCGGTACTGCATTAGGTATGACTATTGTTGGTTATTCCCATAAGGCTGCCATTGGCATCTCTCTTGGGGTAATTATACTGGCGTTAATTAGTCGTTATATGAAGTCCCATATCCGAAACTTAGTTTGACTCCAGAGTGGTAGTTTCCCCCATCACGTTTATTAACTGAATTCCCCATCTCAACCTGTAAAGAAATGAAGGGGGAATAATGTGAATAGAAGAGACTTCACCGGAAAACTGCGCGTTCACTTCAAAACCAACCCCCAGGCGCCAGGGGTTTTTCAGATGACTCGGGAACGTTACGAAGCGGCGGCCCGGAGACACCCCGACGTCGCCTCACGAGTTGATTGGAGCATCGGCAGCGGTGACGAAAACTTCAATTCAGTGATTGGTGAGATCGATGTTTTTGTGGGATGGCAGTTTCCACTGGAGAATCTGGCACAGCGGGCCCCGAAATTGAAGTGGATCCATATCTGGGGTGCTGGAATAGAACATCTTCTTCCCTTGGACTGGCTTCCACGCGGCGTTGCCCTGATCAACAACAGCGGCGTACACGCACCCAAGGCGGGTGAGTTCATGGTCATGGCCATCCTGATGTTGAATAACCGGATTCCGACCCTGGTTACCAGTCAGCACCAGGCCCACTGGAACGAAATCTTCAGTACCTGCGTGGCAGACAAGACACTGGTTATCATCGGCGTTGGCCAGATGGGCGGCACCGCGGCCCGGCGCGCCAAGGAGCTCGGTATGCGAGTAGTGGGTGTGAGACGATCCGGGCATCCCCGCCGTTATGTGGATGAAATGTACGTTCCCGGGGAACTGGACAAAGTTCTCCCGCAGGCCGACTTTGTATTGATATCCATTCCTCTCACCAGGGAGACGGAGAATTTGATTGGACGCCGGGAACTGGATCTGATGAAGCCACAGGCCGGGCTAATCAATCTGAGTCGGGCCCAGGTAGTGGATTACGATGCTTTGGCGGAAAAGCTTCATAAAGGTGAGCTCAGTGGAGCGGTCCTTGATGTTTTTGATCCTGAGCCGCTGCCTTCTGAATCACCCCTTTGGAAGACACCCAACCTGATCATTACTCCTCACGTTGCTTCCGATGATTGGGATCAGTACATGCCTTTAACTCTTGATCTGTTCTTCAACAACATTCGACGCTTCTTTGCCGATCGCCCGTTGCTTAACAGGGTACGGCCTAGGCTGGAATACTGATGACCGATTTTGGTATCGTTTCCGTCCTCCCTCCCCTCCTGGCTATCGGCCTGGCCATCAGAACCAAGCAAGTCTATTTGTCTTTGCTGACCGGTATCTGGCTGGGTTGGACCATCCTGAGTGGATGGAATCCTCTCACGGGGATCATACAGGCCGTCCATGCCTTGGTGGACACCTTTGCCGATGTAGAACGGACCCGGATCATCTTGGTGAGCATCATGATCGGCGCCCTGCTGAGCCTGACCCAATACTCAGGCGGCATGGCAGGTTTCGTAACCTGGCTGGAACGAAAAGGGCTCGTACAAACCAGACGGGCTGCAGGCGTTCTTGCCTGGGGCCTCTGTTTCTTCATTTTCGTGGAATCGGTCATTGGAGTACTTATATCTGGCACTGTCACCCGGCCCCTTTTCGACCGGCTCAAGATATCCCGGGAAAAATTGAGCTACATCCTGGACTCGACCTGCGCCCCCAAGGCGACCATCGTTCCCCTGAACACCTGGGGTGCCTACATCATCGGTCTTTTGCTGGCTGAGAACGTGGCCAGTCCCATGCGAGCCATGGTGTCTTCAATTCCTTTCAACTTCTACTGTATCCTGGCTATTGTCTTCGCCCTGTTCTTCGCCCTTTCCGATAGGACTTTTGGTCCAATGAAAGAAGCCGAGCGGCGTGTACGAGAGGAGGGAAAATTCTTGAGAGACGGAGCGGAACCTCTCATAGCCTCAGAAGCTTTGTCCATTCCACCGAAAGAGGGAGCTCCCATTAATCTACTAAACCTGGTGCTTCCAGTGGCGACAGTCCTGGCTACCCTTCCCGTTGTACTCTGGATCACGGGAGATGGCAACATAATGGACGGCTCCGGTACGCTGGCTCCCTTCTGGGCCTTGATTGCCGGCCTGGCGGTGTGCGGCATCAGCTATCGGCTCCAGGGAATTATGAGCAGCACTGAAGTGGTAGACATGTTCATGAAAGGGGTGGGCTCACTGGTACCAATGGCCGTTCTGTTGATCCTGGCTTTCGGCATCGGAGACGTCTCCCGCGAGTTGGGAACAGGTGTTTTCGTGGCTCAAGCTACCCAAGCTAATCTTCCCATTGCTGTGGTACCGGCCGCCCTGTTCCTGGTGGCCGGGATCATCTCTTTTTCCACCGGAACTTCCTACGGGACGTGGGCAATCATGATTCCCATCGCCATTCCTACCATTGCTTTGATGGATCTTAATCCGAGTCTCACCATCGCCGCGGTGCTTGGCGGGGGTATATTCGGAGACCACTGCTCCCCCATCTCCGATTCTACAATCATCTCTTCCATGGGCGCGGGAACGGACCACATTGATCATGTCCGGACACAGCTCCCTTACGGCCTGGTCGTGGCCGGGCTCACCATAATTTTATATCTCTTTTTCGGCTCTGTTCTATGACCACCAGTTCGGAAGATACTGTTACTCAGATCTATAATACTTTTCAATCAAATTCCCAATCTCACCATGGAAAGTGAAGGAGGGACGGCCAGGATGGAAGAAATTCATACACAATTAGGGATTATATTGAATGTGCGGTAGGTATTCCCTGAAAAACAGTGGCCGTGTCAAAGAGATCTACAACCTGGACCTTAAGCCAAAATATAATATTGCGCCTTCCCAGAAAATTCTCACCGTAACGGATAAACCACAAATGATGAAATGGTCTTATTCACCATCTTGGGCCAAAAAGCCTATGAACTTAATTAATGCCCGTTCGGAGACATTGAGTGAAAAGCCGTCATTCAGAGAAGCCAAGAGATGTGTGATTGTTGCTGACGGCTGGTTTGAATGGAAGAAGGAGGCTGAGAGTAAAATACCCTATTATCACCATCTGAATGGAGAGGTATTTCATTTTGCAGGCTTATACAATCCTGACGGGTGCCTGATTGTTACCAAAGAAGCTTGTTCAGAACTTTCTCACATACATGGCAGAATGCCTGTTTTAGTAAAAGATCCGGAAATCGGAGACTGGTTAGGAGGGGAAGACCTCTTTACTTCCTCCCTTTCAAACCTCATACATACATATCCTGTCTCAAAACATGTTAATAATCCAAGAAACGACGATGAGAATTGCTGCATGGAAATGACATCACCCTGACCTGTTTTCTTGCCTCATCCGGTTAAGTAATTCCTCATCCCTTTTACACTTTTTGCTTTAGCTTGATATTCAACAGGTTACTGTCTACTTTCACTGGGAGAGATTTTCAGGCCGTAATCGAGATCCAACCTAAATAAGGAGGCAGATTATGAATAAGTTACTGACTGTTTTGCTGGTATTACTGACGGTCCCATTTCAGACTCAGGGACAGTCCAAGGATGAGGCTGCCATTAAGGCTGACATTGTAAAGGTGTGGAAAGATGCAGCCCAAAGGAAAATGGACCGGAACAAACTGGGTCCTGAGCACAACATGGTCGCCTATTCCACAGGTGGTCTGTGGGAAGACCTGACAGCCGAGGAGATGGCAAAGAGTATCGTTGGCGGACCAAACACCTTCGCTCTGCGTCCGTACCATATCAATGTGATGCTCCTTGGTTCCAAGAAGGATGTTGCATATGTCTCCTACTACCTTGTCGGGAACATAATGAAGGGCGACAAAGTCGTTGTGGCAAACTACAGGACCCGCATATCCCAGGTCTCCGAAAAAAAGGGCGGTATGTGGATAACCGTTGGCAACCACGCCAGTCCCCTCTATGGCGGTTCCGGCATAGTATTTGAGTAAATTGGCTGAGAAAAATATTCCCATTCCGCTGTTTTTGGTAGTTTTCTACGCTTTACAGCAGCTGAATGTACCGGCCCTATGCAAAAGAGAGCTAGGTATAGCATGCATCAATCCCGAACGCTAAAATTGATCAGAAATCACTCTTCACTCTCATTTGGGAGCACGAATTATGAAAAAACTACAGAAAAGCTGGCCGATTGATTTAAGAAGTATCCTCCCAATCTTTGCTTTATTTGTCTTGGGTTCTTGTGGCCAGGAATCAGAAAGAGATTTGGTTGCCACAGCCAGGGCTATCCACGACAGAGTGATTACAATAGACACGCACAACGACATCAACCCTAGCAATTTTTCTGCGGAACGCAACTACACAATGGACCTGAACACTCAGGTCAATATTCCTAAGATGGAAAGCGGGGGACTCGATGTCTCCTGGATGATTGTGTACGTAGGCCAAGGGCCCCTAAATCCAGACGGTTATGCTAACGCCTATGACACAGCCATAGCCAAGTTCGAAGCCATTCACCGGTTAGCTGAAGAAATTGCACCAGAACAGATCGAGATCGCTTACACTTCAGAGGATGTCAGAAGAATAGCTGCGTCAGGGAAAAAAGTCGCAATGATCGGTATCGAAAATGCTTACCCGATTGGGCTGGATTTATCCAATATTAGAAAATTTCAGGAGAGGGGTGGGCGATATATGTCTTTGGCCCATAATGGCCACAACCAGCTCTCCGATTCTAATACAGGAGAACGAGATAATATCTGGATGCACAATGGACTCAGTGATTTAGGAAAACAAGCTATCGCTGAAATGAACCAGTGGGGCATTATGGTGGACATCTCTCATCCTTCTAAAGAGGCCATCATGCAGATGATTGAACTGTCCAAAGCACCCGTAATGGCTTCTCATTCTTCTGCACGTAGTTTGAACGACGTAAGCCGCAATCTAGATGACGAACAGTTAAGGGCTGTACAAGCAAACGGTGGAGTTGTTCAGACTGTGGCTTTTAGCAGTTACGTTGACTCGGATAAGAACACTAGAAATCGAGAAGCCCTCACTGCATTACAGCAAGAAGTGGCGTCAGAACTGGGAATAGAGTTGCTAGATCGATCAGCAATGCGTTCGATGAGCGCAGAAGAGAGATCATCGTATGCAACCACAATGGAGGCCGTCAACGAGTTGACCGCACCGAGAATTTCTGAAGAAGTCAACTCAGATGCTCCACCCGTGGACGTAGCCGACTTCGTAAATCACATTGACTACTTGGTCGATTTAATTGGGATAGATCATGTCGGTATAAGTTCAGACTTTGATGGTGGAGGTGGGGTGGAGGGCTGGAACGATGCATCAGAAACCTTCGCAGTCACTTTGGAGCTTGTACAACGAGGATACACTGAGGCGGATATTGCAAAGCTTTGGGGTGAGAACCTCCTCCGCGTACTAGATGAAGTCCAACGTATAGCATCGGAGATTCAAAGCTCATAAATTTATAGATAATTCTGTCAACCTGATACAAGAGGACACCGTGAAAAATGAGGTCTCTCAGCCAAGGTTTATTGACTTTTATAATATGTCTGAATAGATTGAATCGAGGGTAAGTTTTGGGAAAATCTCCATTATTGTATGATAGAAAGTAACGGCTGGTACGGCCGGGAGGAAAGAATGAAAATCACCACACTGCTGACTGTTTGCCTTTTTGTTTCTTGCACACAGAATCTTCAGAAGGAGAATTCAATGATGCCGCCCACTGCTGAAAAGATCCCCAGGGAATTGACGGTTCACGGTCATACGCGCATAGATGATTACTACTGGATGCGCCTCACGGATGAGCAGAAGAATGCCAATGAGCCTGACGATCAGACGCAGAAAGTCGTCGACTATATGGGGCAGGAGAATGCCTACACTGAGGCAGGTCTGAAGCAGACGAAACAGTTTCAGGAGAAGCTGTTTGATGAAATCGTCGGTCGTGTCAAGAAAGATGACTCCACAGTACCTTACTTTAAGAACGGCTATTGGTACTACCGGCGCTATGAAGAAGGCCAGGAGTATCCTATCCACGCTCGCAAGAAGAGTTCGCTGGAAGCAGCCGAGGAAATCCTGCTGAATGTGAATGAAATGGCCGAGGGGCAAGATTTCTATCAGGTAACAGGTCTAACGGTGAGTCAGGACAACCGCTGGCTGTCATTCGGTGTAGACACAGTGAGCCGCAGGTTGTATGCCATCCATTTCAAGAATCTCGAGACGGGAGAAATCCTTGAAGAGACGATTCCCAATACTACGGGATCCGCGGCATGGGCCAACGACAACAAAACCGTTTTCTACACAGCCAAGGATGAGATAACGCTCCTCTCTGAACGAATCTACCGTCACCGCGTCGGCACCAATTCTGACACCGATGTGCTTGTTTACGAAGAAAAGGACGTCACCTTTTACAACGGTGTTTACAAATCGAAGTCCGACAAGTACCTAATCATAAGGAATTCAAGCACGTTGGTGAGTGACTATCACATCCTGGCGGCAGACAATCCTGAGGGAGAGTTCCGCCACTTCTCACCCCGGGAGACTGAGCACGAATACAATATCGATCACTACGGCGATGAGTTCTACATCGTCACCAACTGGGACGCCAATAATTTCCGACTCATGAAAACAGCAGAACAGGAGACGTCGAAAGAGAACTGGCGTGAAGTGATACCCCACCGGGATGAGGTACTTCTTGAGGGAATTGAACTGTTCCGGGACAATCTGGTAGTGAGCGAACGAGAGGCAGGATTGAAACAACTACGAATCATTAATCAGCGGACGGGTGATGAACACTACCTCGATTTTGGCGAGGCGGCTTATTCTGCCTATATATCCGTCAATCCGGAGTTTGATACGGATCTTTTGCGCTACAGTTACACATCCCTCACCACACCGAGTTCAACTTACGACTACAACATGATCAGCCGCGAAAAAACGCTCAAGAAACAGCAGGAAGTGGTTGGCGGGCATGATCCCGGGGACTACATCACTGAACGTATTTACGCTGACAGCAGAGACGGGAAAAAAGTTCCCATTTCTCTGGTGTATCGCAAAGGGTTCGAGAAGAACGGAAAGGGGAATCTCCTTCTCTACGCCTACGGTTCTTACGGCAGCACGCGGGATCCTTCCTTCGGATCATCACGTCTGAGCCTTCTCGATCGAGGATTCGTCTATGCCATCGCACACATCCGTGGTGGACAGATATACGGCCGACAATGGTATGAAGACGGTAAGTTGTTCAACAAAAAAAATACTTTCACTGACTTTGTCGACTGCGCTCAGTTTCTCATTAATGAAAAATATACCAGTCCCGAGCATCTATTTGCCATGGGCGGCAGCGCCGGTGGACTACTTATGGGTGCCATCGTGAACATGCAGCCGGACCTTTTCAAAGGTGCGGTAGCGGCCGTCCCTTTTGTGGATGTGATCACCACCATGCTCGATCCTTCCATCCCGCTCACCTCCAACGAGTGGGACGAATGGGGCGACCCCAGAAAGAAGGAGTATTACGATTACATGCTTTCCTACTCACCTTACGACAATGTGGAGGCAAAGGAGTATCCCAACATGCTGGTGACTACCGGTTACTTCGATTCACAAGTGCAGTACTGGGAGCCGTTGAAGTGGGTGGCAAAGCTGAGATCCATCAAGACCGGGGAGAACATACTGTATCTCCATGCCAATATGGATGCGGGGCACGGAGGGAAATCGGGACGCTTTCGCCGTTACAGGGAAGTAGCGCTGGAATATGCCTTCATGTTCGATCTGGTAGGAATCACCAGATAGCACCGATACTGACTATTCCGAATAATAGACCAGCGGCCTAATAATCAAAGGTCATTCAACTGAGAAGCGTTCGAACCAGTTTCTCAGATAAAGCTGCACGCGAATGAAATTGGTCGGTGGTCTGCTTCTGCTGTGCCAACCATCGGTGAGCCGGATCATGGCTGTAGGCACTTTCCGAAGTTTCAAGGCTTTGTAATACTGTTCCGTTTGCTCCATTGGGGTTCGGAGATCCTTCTCCCCGGTCATGAGCATGGTAGGAGTAGTGACGTTGCCCACGTACATGAGGGGTGAACGCCTCAGATGCTCGCTGGGATCTTCCCAGGGCAATTTTTCGAAGTTGTAGTACCAGGATGAGCCATCCGTCGTTCCAACAAAGCTTATCCAGTTGATAACGGGGGCCTTAGAGACAGCAGCGGTAAACCTGTCCGTATGACCAACTATCCAGGCTGTCAGGACTCCTCCCCCACTCCCGCCATAGACAAAGAGATTTTTCTCATCGATGTATCC
>FUWD013191864.1_pt1 | contig 14282 bp, 15 predicted proteins | sample 1063281 | NCBI WGS metagenome assembly FUWD01 (sample SAMEA79048168, study PRJEB19326) | metagenome | biome: marine | reverse complement strand
CTTCTCATCAATGATTGATGGTATGGTTTTAGATATGGAAGAAAGATCAATTGAACTAACCGATCTCTTAAGAGACGCTAAATAATTTAAATGGCTATAAGAGAGAGAAAAGCTAGAACTGGCGCTATCCCTGAAGGTGGAATGGCAGACATTGCATTTTTACTGTTAGTCTTCTTCCTGGTGACTACTACCATTGATATGGATAAGGGTTTAGGTATTATTTTGCCAGCAGAAGGTCAAGAGCTTGAGATTAACAAAAAAAATATTTTGAACTGTTTAATTAGCTCCTCCGGTGCTGTCCTTTTAGGCGGAGAGCCTGTTGAACTGAAGAATCTAAGCAGAAAAGTCCAAGATGAATTAAGGGCTAATGACAAATTAATTATTTCAGTTAAAGCTCATGAAAAAGCACAGTATGACGTATATATAGAGGTGCTCGATCAGCTCAAATTAGCAAAAGCAACACGTATTTCAATAGCGGAGTCAGAATGAAGTTTAGAAGAAAATCTGGTGTAGAATCAAAAATATCAACCTCCTCAATGCCTGATATTATCTTCATGCTTTTAATATTTTTTATGGTCACTACGGTTTTAAGAGAGTTCTCTGGACTACCAGTATCTCTTCCTAAAGCTGAACGAATTGAAAAGCTAGAATCAAAAAGACACACCTCGGACATATGGGTATCAAAAGATGGTCTTATATCAATTGAAGACAAGCTATTCAATAATGACGATGTTAGACACGTTATGTATGAAAAAAGAGCGGCAGATCCTCAATTAACTGTTTCACTTAAAGCAGATCAGGCTGCCCGTATGGAAATTATTTCTGGCGTTCACAATGAACTAAGAAAAGCCGACGCTTTAAAATTAAATTATTCAACGAAGGTTAAGGTGCCGAACTAAATGGATTTTGAAACAATAAAAAAGGTGCTTTCAAAAATTAATCCGTTTTCTAAGCTGGTTGATTTTTTATTATCTCGCGCTAAATTATCGGAACAAACATTAAAACAGAAATATTCCACGGTGCTAAGAATTGGTGCATTGTTTGGCTGTATACTTACGTTATTGAGTTTCTATAGCCTTCAAAGATTCGAAAACGATATTGAGATTGAAACAGAAGGTCAAATTATTATTGAAAATATTGAAATTCCAGAAACGCAACAATTTGAAACTCCTCCACCTCCGGCGAGACCTTCAATTCCGGTGGAATCAGAAGACGATGACCTGGCAGACGATTTAACTATTGAGGAAACAGACTTAGATAACTTTGATGCATGGGACGCACCACCTCCTCCTCCATCAGGTCCTCAAGTAAAATTTATCCCTTATGATAAAGCTCCGGTACCTTTGATGCCTATTAGACCTAAGTACCCAGATATTGCACAGGAAGCAGGCATAGAAGGTCAAGTTCTTGTTCAATGCTTTATTGACAAAAAAGGTAAAGTAACAGAAACCATTATTCTTAAAGGAATACCAAACACAGGTTTAAATGAATCCGCTGTTGAAGCTCTGAGAAAAACAAGATTTAGACCTGCAAAACAACGAGAAACTAAAGTTGGTGTTTGGATTACGATTCCAATTAACTTTACCCTTCAAAACTAACCCCGAAAAAAACTTTAAGGTTATATATTAGTATTTCTACGTGAGCTCATTCTTGCTAAGATACCTATATTGATATCTTTAGAGCGAATCATTTTTTTTCTTTAAAAACGCAGAAAGGGTGCTTGATATATATTCTTGATTCAATCTTGCAATGTTTATTTGGCCTATTTCCTTTGGACATTCAGCAGAACATGCACCAGTATTAGTACATGAACCAAACCCTTCGGCGTCCATTGTAGCAACCATTTTATTAACTCTTTCTCCTCGCTCCCTCTCCCCTTGTGGCAATAAAGCCAGGTGTGAAATTTTAGCAGAAGTAAATAACATGGCTGAAGAATTTTTGCATGCAGCCACACAAGCGCCACACCCTATACAAGCTGCAGATAGGAACGCCTCATCGGCGTTTTTCTTATCAACATTAATTTGGTTTGCTTCTTCGGTGTCCCCAGTATCTACCGATACATACCCAGCCGATGAAATTATACGATCAAACGCTTGTCTATCTACAGATAGGTCTTTAATTACCCCAAATGAGTGTGCTCGAAATGGCTCTAGCAAAATATCGTCTTCGTCTTTAAAAGATCTCATATGTAACTGACACACAGTGGTTGCCTTTTGAGGGCCGTGCGGTCTACCGTTAATCATAAAACCACATGAACCACATATTCCCTCTCTGCAATCGTGGTCAAAGGCCACTGGGTCTTTTTTTCTTTGGTTAATTTATTATTTAAAATGTCAAGCATCTCTAAGAAAGAAATGTTAGGATCAACATTCTCTAGTCTGTAATCATGGAGCTTTCCTTCTTTTTTGCCTGAAGCTTGTCTCCATATTTTTAAATTTATATTCATTTATAGCTTCGCGTTTTTAGTTTTACGTTCTTGTATTTTAAATCTTCTTTATAAAGCTTTGGCTTTCCACTCGCGTTATATTCCCAAGCAGCTACATATTTATATTCTATATCATTACGTTCTGCTTCGTTTTCTTTGGTTTGGTATTCTTCTCTAAAATGTGCTCCACATGATTCGTTTCTATCTAATGCGTCGTGGGCCATTAACTCAGCAAGCTCTATAAAATCTTTAAGCCTTAGAGCTTTTTCTAGTTCTTGGTTCATATCTTTGTCGGTACCAGGAATAGAAACATTGTTCCAGAAATCTTTTTTAATTTTTGGTATATTTGTTATTGCGCTTATTAATCCTTCTTTATTTCTAGCCATTCCAACCTTATCCCAAACAATTTTACCTAACTCTCTATGGACCTCATCTACAACCATACCTCCCTTAACAGACATAATTTTTTTGATGTCTTCTTTTGTTTCTTTAACAGCCGCAATAAATTCTTTCTTGTCTGTACTGTTTGATTCAGCGGGCGCTTCATTGGCTAAATAATTCATAACTGTATGTGGTGCAACGAAATATCCATCTGCTAATCCTTGCATTAATGCGCTTGCTCCAAGCCTATTGGCCCCGTGATCCGAAAAGTTGCTTTCGCCTATTGAAAATAGTCCCGGAATTGTTGTCATTAGATTATAGTCTACCCACAACCCTCCCATGGTATAATGGACTGCTGGATATATTTTCATTGGGGTTTTATATGGGTTTTCGTCTGTAATGTTTTGATACATATCAAAGAGATTGCCGTATTTCTCTTTAATGTACTGTTCTCCTTTTTCTTCGATTGCTCTTTTAAAGTCTAAATATACTGCCACTCCCGTATTTCCAACACCTTGGCCATTGTCACAAACCTCTTTAGCTCTTCTGCTAGCTACATCTCGGGGAACCAGGTTACCAAAAGCTGGATAAATTCGTTCTAAATAATAATCTCTTTCTTCTTCAGGTATTTCTATTGCCTTTCTTTGGTCGTTTTTCTTCTTTGGAACCCAAACCCTTCCATCGTTTCTCAAGCTTTCACTCATTAACGTTAACTTAGATTGAAACTCGTTTTTTACTGGGATACAAGTAGGATGAATTTGAGTAAAGCTAGGATTCGCAAAAAGAGCTCCTTTTTTATGGGCCCTCCAATTTGCCGTTACATTGCTTGCCATTGCATTTGTGGAAAGATAATAAACGTTTGAATATCCGCCTGTGGCTAAAATTACAACATCTGCTGAATGCGCCTCCACCTTGCCGCTAAGAAGGTTTCGAGTAACTATACCTTTAGCTTTGCCATCAATTTTAACAATATCTAACATATCGTGTCTTGGGTAAAATGTTACCTTACCTTTATTTGTTTGTCTACTTAAAGCTGAGTATGCTCCTAGTAAAAGTTGTTGACCTGTTTGCCCTCTCGCATAAAAGGTTCGCGAAACTTGAACCCCGCCGAACGATCTATTGTCTAATAACCCTCCATACTCTCTAGCAAATGGTACCCCCTGAGCAACGCACTGATCTATAATATTAACACTAAGCTCTGCCAAACGATAAACGTTGTCTTCTCTTGATCTAAAATCTCCACCTTTAATAGTGTCGTAAAAAAGTCTCATTACGCTGTCACCGTCTTTTTTATAATTTTTTGCTGCATTAATACCGCCCTGTGCTGCTATGCTGTGTGCTCTACGCGGGGATTCATGATATGAAAATGCATGAATATTAAATCCTTTTTCTGCCAATGTCGCTGCTGCCGACGCTCCTGCTAGTCCCGTGCCAACTATAATAATCTTATATTTATTTGCTTCTTCTGGCGATAGCCCGCTGAGTGTTTTTTTGTAATCTTCCCACTTGGTGTGGAGGTCTCCTTTTGGAGCATTTGAATTAAGTGTAAAGTCCTTCATGTTTATATAAACCTTATTATAAAACCAAACCACAGAGGAATTGAAATAAAGCCAAGGGGAATCCAAAACCAAAATATAGTTGATAGATTGTTATATAGTTTTTCATATTTTGTACCAACAATGCCAAGCGTTTGGCCCGCAGATGAAAAGCCGTGTTTTAAGTGATAGCCCAACATCGCAATGGCTGTAATATAAAAAATTGCGAAGAAAGGATTTCCAAATCCCACCTCATTACCAATGACGATATCGTAATAAGATTGGTTGTTAGTATCAAAATTAAACTTATACCAAAATGTAGCCCAGTGTGTAGCTAAAAATATAAAAATAAAACTTCCGGTTAGCGCAGCATATCTAGCTGGTGCCGGGGTGTTTTCTTTGCTGTATGATTGTAGATTTTTTTTAGCCTTTCTGTTCTTTGACCACAATAATATACCGCTATAAGCGTGGCTTAATACAAAAGTAAGTAAAAAGAATTCTGCAATTCTTATTAAAAATCCTAAATATTTTAGTTTTTCAACATATGCGTTAAAGGCGTCTTCGCTTACAAACAAAAATAGATTTCCAAAAAGATGAAATGCCATAAAGAAGGATAGCAATAATCCTGTTATTGCCATTAGAATTTTTCTTCCAATTGAAGATGTTAATATTTGAAATATGGACATAAATTTGCTTAGTAGTAAAGCTAATGTTATAACCCGTTTTGATAAAGGTAAAGACAAAAAATGATAAACAAATTTCACGTCGCTGGTGGGCATAAGGATACCGTTGTTGCCGCATATAATGTTTTACAAGAGGGTGGCAATGCTTTCGATGCTGCGATTGCTGGCGTTTTTGCGTCGATGGCATGTGAATATATATTTACTGGTGTAGCTAGCGGGGGGGCGATGATGGTTCAAAAAAATGGTTGTGCACCTAAAATAATTGACTTTTTTGTCGACACTCCCGCCATTAACCCTAGCACTGTTAAAGATTTTAAAACAATAGATGCTGATTTTGGGGATACTAAACAGGCGTTCAGTATAGGGGTAGGGTCTGTAGGTATTCCTGGTACCATCCCCGGCTTAATTGCTGTACACCAAGAATATGCCTCTTTACCTTTTAGTTTTTTAATAGAACAGGCTGTTAATTTAGCTAAAAAAGGAAGTATTATTTCAGAAAACCAGGCATATATATCTGAAGTTCTGACGCCTGTTATTAACAATTCTAAGTCTCTAAAGTCTTTATTTACTAAAAACGACTCTCTGTTAAAAGCTGGTGACCTTTTTATAAATAGTGATCTTTCTTCTTTTCTAGAACAGTTTTATTATGAAGATGCAGAAATATTTTATAAAAATGAGGTGTGTCCAATTTTTTTTGAATTTCTAAAATCGGGTGGTATTATAGGACTTGATGATTTACAAAACTATAAGCCTGTTATAAGAAAGCCTATACATCAAAAATATCATAATTATGATGTTTTTTTAAACCCCCCTCCCTCTACGGGAGGGAAAATGATTCAAGCTGGATTAAAAAATCTAAAACATCTTAACGGGGTCTCATACTTAGATTTTGAGGATGCCTTATATGTTACCCAAAAAGTCGAAGTAGAAGATAGGCTTGGCTCCACTACTCACTTAAGTATCAAAGATGCAAATAATAATGTGGCGTCTGTTACAACTACAAACGGTGTTGGTGCTGGGTGTTTAATTCCGGGTACTGGTATTATGCCAAATAATATGCTAGGAGAAAAACACTTGAATGTACGCGGTTTTCATAATTGGAAACACAAGCAAAGAATACCAAGTAACATATGCCCCACTATCATGATTGATAACAACAATCGTTCAATTGCTTTGGGGTCTGCTGGTAGTAGTCGAATAATTTCTGCAATTTTATCTGTTATTACTAATTTGATTAACAAAAAAATGTCGTTGAAAGACTCAATATCAAAACCGCGTATTCATCTTGAAGGAGATGTTCTTCACTGCGAACCCGGAGTAACCTATCCGACCTTCTCTACTATTAAAAAAAATTTTTGGAAAGATAAAAATTCATATTTCGGCGGGGTAAACGGTTGTGGCGTTGATGGGGCTGCTGCCGACGAACGTAGAGACGGCTCTGCTATCTAGAAATATTTTAAAAAAATCGGTTCTTCTAAATCCTAATATTAGCTTGTTAACCAGATGAACAACCTGTCCATTTGTTTGCTTTTTGGCATTATTTCTGGGTGCCACTGTACACCTATAAAATTATTTCTCCCTTTTATTTCAACTGCCTCTACTATTCCATCGCTTGATTTTGCGGTTATATATATATCTTTTCCTAGCTTGTTAATACTTTGATGATGGCTACTTTTAACCTTTATTGTTTTTTGTTTTAATATATTTGAAATAAGAGATTCTTGATCAATAATTTCGACTGAATGGGTGCTAGCTTCGCCGTTAAAAACTCCGTGGTCTATATGTTTTATAACTAAGGTTGGAATATCTTCAATAAGAGTTCCTCCATAAATAACGTTGGCGTGCTGTACCCCCGCGCATATAGCTAATATTTTTTTGTTTTGTTTCATTGCTTCAAGAAAGATAGCCCTATCAAAAGCCTCTCTTTCTTCTGACATTGTGTCGGGGTCAAGTAGGTGTGGGTTTTTTGAATTATATTTTTCTGAAGGTATATCAGGCCCGCCTACCATGAGTAAACTATCAATACATGAAACGGCCTGTATAATCTGTGAATTATTTTGAGTGTGGCTAAGCGTAACCGGGCATCCGCCCGCCCGCCAAACTGCTTCAAAGTATGCTTCTTTGGTAGCATTCCACGCCCTTCCTTTTCTTTTAATATCGTAGGGATTTATTCCTATAAGTTTTGCTTTCAATAAATTTCCGTCTAAAACTTGTATTCGTTTAGTTTTGGAACTTGTTTTATTAGCTCTTCAAATGTGCCCTCATATGCCTTTTTATTATATCTTGCACTCCACGTTCCAGAAGGTTTTCCATCTTTAAAACTCCCCTTGATAGTTGGATTCTCTTGTGGGGCTACATAATTCCATTCTCCGTTTTTTTTATCGTTCTGATAGGGGCCTTTTCCGTAAAAACGTGATCCAAAATCTATATCTGAACCTTCTGTCCATTCTCCATTTTTAATATCCTTTATATAAGGTCCAGATGCCACCTTTCTTGATTTTGTAATATTGGTTTCAATAATACTGCTATCTTCTTTTTTAAAATGAGACCAAACTCCCTCTTTTTTACCAAACTGGTATGCCCCCGCCTGCTTAAGAGCTAAAGACCCTTCTGAAATAATAAAATATTCTTGCCAGTCGCCTGTTTTGACTCCATCTTTATAGGCGCCCCTTCCTCTGTTGTTAGAAAATTGAGAAAGGTTGTGAAAGGTGCCATTGAGGAGCCCGTTTTTATAATTTTCTTCCCATCCGGTATCTTTCCCTTTTTCAAACCATGTCCACTTATCTATTTTTTTACCGTTCAGATAGCTTCCTTCGCTTACAATTGTGCTCTGCGGGCTCCAACTTTTCCAAACCCCTGTTTTTTCCCAGTTTTCATAATTACCCGCCTTGATTAACGCTCTAGTATTTGGGTCCCTTTCTTTCCATCTTCCAGATCCATTTTCAAATGTAATTTCTCCTCTAGTAATGAGCCTTCCCTCTTTATCTTTGCTCCACGTTGTCCAGGTGCCAACAATATTACCTTTTTCATATTTAATGTATTCTAGTCTTTTGTTTTTATCTCTTGGACCTGGAAACAAATAGGTTACCTGTTCGCCTTCGGGAACCCCTTTAATATAGTTTGCCTTTTTTTGTGTGCCTTTTTTAATGTCAACTTCAAACCAGTTTCCGTTTTTTAGTCCTTTTTTATATACACCGACTAATTCTCCATATTTGTCCAAAACGTCGCCAGAAAATATTTTATCTGTTTCTTTGTTGTATGCCAAGCCATCTTCTTTGATAATAATTTTATCGTCATATATTTCTCCCGAACAAGAAGTAATTAGCACTGTAAATAATGTTATAGTAAAAATTAAAAATGATTTTTTCATACCCTCTCCTTAAAATTGTAGAGCTTAATTCAATTAAGTTGTAAAATATTTAACTGCAGTAAATGTATTCATTATGAACTATAAACAAAAAATATATTTTTTTTCACAAACAAATACAGATGGCGATCAGACAATGGCCTCTATTCTTGGTGGTAAAGGAGCTAACATAGCAGAAATGTGTAAGCTGGGTTTGCCGGTTCCTCCAGGTTTTACCCTTGCTACAAGTTTGTGTAATGACTTTTTTAAAAATAAAAAACTTTCTTTATCATTGAAAAAAAATGTGAAAAAAAACATTTTAAAGACTGAGCGTTTTTCTGGTGCTTCTTTTGGGGGTGAAAACCCTTTATTACTTTCTGTCCGCTCTGGGGCTCCCGTTTCAATGCCCGGTATGATGGAAACGATTTTAAATATTGGTTTAACATCAAAAACTATTCCTTATTTAATTGAAAGGTCTAAGAGCGAGCGCTTTGTTTATGATAGTTATCGTAGATTAATAATGATGTACTCGGATGTTGTAATGGAAAAATCGCTTGGGCTCAATAAAAGCAATAAACCTATAAGAATTAAAATGGAAGACATGCTTAGTGCTTTAAAGAAAAAATATGACTACAAAAATGATGCTGCTATTTCTGCCGACCACTTGAAAGAGCTTGTTTCAAAATATCTATCTTTAATTGAAAAAGACTTTGGGATACCTTTCCCGGATGATCCCTATGATCAACTTTTTGGTTCAATTGAAGCTGTATTTTCTAGTTGGAACGGTAAGCGCGCTAAGGAATATAGAAAATTTGAAAATATACCCTCTTCAATGGGCACCGCCGTAAGCGTTCAAACAATGGTCTTTGGAAACTTGGGAGATAGATGTGGAACTGGAGTTGCCTTTACGCGAAATCCCTCAACAGGCGAAAATAAATTTTATGGTGAGTGGTTAAAAAATGCTCAAGGAGAAGATGTTGTAGCGGGAATTCGCACTCCGCTTCCAATTCTGGCAGACTCTGGGGAAAAAGGAAGCTTAGAATCTACTATGCCAAAAGCTTTTAAACAGCTTGTCCGAGTAAGAAAAAGACTTGAAAAACACTTTGGTGAAATGCAAGATATTGAATTTACTGTTCAGGATGATAAGCTTTGGATGTTACAAACTCGTACGGCAAAAAGAACTGGGATTGCAGCGATTAAAATTGCTACTGATATGGTTAAAGAAAGATTAATTAGCAAAAAAACAGCTCTTTCTCGCGTTAATCCAAATCAAATTTATGAAAGTCTTTTAAAAAACATTGAACCCAATTCGTTAATAAATAAGCCTGTTTTGGGGATTGGCTTACCTGCGGGCCCCGGAGCTTCATCTGGTCAGGTTGTTTTTAGTGCGGAAACAGCAGAAATTTTGGGGGAAAAAGGAGAAAAAGTTATTCTTGTTAGAGAAGAAACCTCTCCTGAAGACATCCACGGTATGCGCTATTCCGAGGGCATCTTAACCTCTAGGGGAGGACTTACAAGTCATGCCGCACTTGTTGCAAGGGGTTGGGGTAAGAGTTGTATCGTTGGTTGTCAGAGTCTACATATTAACAAAAATCTTAGCTTTGGCTTTCTTGGAGATGTTAAAATTAAAGAGGGTGATATAATAACCCTTAACGGTTCAACTGGAGAAATTTATTTAGGAGAGCTGCCCCTATTTCAAAACCCTCTAAGCGAGTCCGGAGCGCTAACAGAACTGCTTTCTTGGGCTGATCAAGTTAAAAAGCTTAAGATTAGAACTAACGCAGATACGCCTGAAGACTGTCAAAAGGCTATAGACTTTGGTGCTGAAGGTATTGGTTTGTGCCGAACTGAGCATATGTTTTTTGAAGAAGAAAGAATTCATGAGTTTAGAAAAATGATATTATCTAATTCAAAAAAATCTCGCGTAGCCCACCTAAAAAAACTCTTACCCTTTCAAAGGAAGGACTTTTATAATATATTTAAAGTTATGGGCGATAAACCCGTAACTGTACGACTATTAGATCCTCCCCTTCACGAGTTTATCGCTATACAAGACGCGGAGATTGGTCTTTTGGCTTCAGATTTAAACGAAAGCAAGGCTGCTGTTGTTGCCAGAATTGAATCTCTTAAAGAATCTAATCCCATGTTAGGACATAGGGGTTGTAGGTTGGGTGTTTCTTATCCTGAAATAACAGAAATGCAAACTCAAGCCATACTTGGGGCCGCCCTTAAGCTAAAAAGGGAGGGGGGTAATCCCAATGTCGAGATTATGATTCCGCTTGTATCAAATGTTAATGAATTTATTAACCAAAAAGATGTGGTTATCGAAACATATAGGGCTATGTCCTTAAAGATGGGATTGAATCTTAAATTTAAGGTTGGTACTATGATTGAGGTTCCAAGGGCCTGTTTGGTTGCAAGCAGAATAGCCAAGCACGCAGATTTTTTTAGTTTTGGAACAAACGACCTTACACAAACTACCTTTGGCTTTAGCAGAGATGATACTGGGGCGTTTTTTGAGCCATACTTAAGGAGCGAAATTTTACCATGTGACCCATTTGAACAAATTGATCAAGAGGGTGTTGGCTTTCTAATGAAGTTGGCGGTAAGGGGTGGTAGAAAAACAAAAAAAACGCTCTCCATAGGAATTTGCGGAGAACACGGAGGAGAGCCAAATAGTATAAAATATTGTAGTGAGCTTGGATTGAACTATGTAAGTTGTTCGCCGTTTAGGGTTCCAATTGCACGGCTAGCTGCAGCGCAGGTAGAGTTATGAAAAATAAAAAATTTGATATTATCATTTACGGAGCTACCGGGTTTACTGGCAGCCTTTGCGTTAAATATTTAAAAGAAAACTATTCTAATATAAAATATGCCATTGCAGGGAGAAGCGCTAAAAAACTTCAGGGTGTTAAGGAAAAATTTGGTCTTAGCTGTGACATAATAATTGCAGAAGGTAGCGATTCGGTTGCTCTAGACAAATTAACCAATATTACTAAAGTTGTGCTTTCAACCGCCGGCCCATTTCATCGCTATGGTTCTAAAATGGTTGCATCGTGTGTTAAAAATAACACTCACTATGTAGACATTACTGGCGAAAATTTTTGGGTAAGAGAGATGATTAAAAAACACCACGAAACCGCAAAAATAAAGGTGTCAGAATTGTTAATGCTTGCGGATATGACTCAATCCCATCTGACTTGGGCGTTTTTTATGCAGTGAACTCTTTTGGCTCTGCGGTTAAGTCTGTTTCTGCATATCATACCTGGAAAGGTGAAGCTTCCGGTGGAACAATAGAAACTATGTTTTCTATTAAAGATTTAAATTTAGACAGGTCTGTTTTCGGTGCTTTTTCTTTAAATCCTACAAATAGTGTCACCGATTTACAAAAAAAATTAACAAACGACAAAGTTTCTATTGAAAGGAATGACACTATAAACGCCTGGACTGGACCATTTATTATGGCCATGGCTAACACGCGTGTTGTGAGAAGGGGGGCTGCTTTGTTGGGCACCGATAATAACTATGGTAAAAATTTTATTTATAAAGAAAGTGCCTATTATTCAAAAAAGAGTACTGCTTATATTACCACACTTTTCTTGGCAATTTTGGGCTTTACTGTAGTAACACCGCTAAGAAGGGTTGTAAGACCTCTGTTAAAAAAGCCAGGCCAAGGGCCTTCTCAAAAGATCATGGATGAAGGGTTTTTTAAATGCAAATTTGTTACTGAAGGAGAAAATGGGGTAAAAAAGATTTATAGTGTTTATGGAGATGGTGACCCTGGATATAAGATTACTTCCAAGCTTGTTTGTGAAAGCGCTCTTTCGTTGCTTGGTGATCACAAAAACCTTCCAGGTGGTTCGGACTATGGCGGGGTTTTAACCTCATCTTCTGGCCTTGGTAATGTCCTAATTAAAAGATTAATAAATGCAGGAATAATTTTTGAAGAAATTCTATAAAAAAGGAATAGGGGCTTTTATCTTTGTTGCTCTATTATCCTTCAGTCCTAATTATGCCCAAGAAGTTTCTGAATATGAAAAACTGGTTAATCTTTTTAAAGACTGGAGAACCTTTGAAACGCCGCCGCTATTAAACGGTGCACCCGACTATACCACAGAGCGCCTTAGAAAAGATCATAAAGAGTTTAAGGCTCTTCAGTTCCGCTTAAAAAACATTGAATTTGAATCATTGTCTACTAAGGAACAAATTGATTGGCATGTTGTGAGGGCAGAAATGAACGGGTATGACTTTAACTTTAGGGTGCTAAAGCCATGGCAAAGAGACCCGGCCTTTTATCAAACTATTTGGACCTATAAAAGCGATGTACCAGCACATGAGGGGCCTACTAATCATTCAACCTTAGAACTATGGACCTATAATTTTCCTCTTTCACAAAAAGATGTTACCAGGTTAACAAAAGAACTTAAGGTTATTCCTCCTCTTTTAAATCAGGCGAGAAAAAATTTAACTGGTAATGCTCGCGACCTATGGATTGGGGGAACAAATAATTTTTATGAACAAAATAAGGTGCTTAAAAACCTTAAAAATAAAATTAAATCAAAAAAACCTGCACTTCTACGTGAGCTTGACAGCGCTATTCAAGCAAACACATCTTTTATAGTTTGGTTAGAGGAAAAGGCAAAACATAAAAATGGGCCATCGGGCATAGGAAAAGAAAACTATACCTGGTACCAACAAAATGTTCATCTTGTACCATTTACATGGGAAGAAGAGTTGGCTCTTTTACAGAGAGAACTAGATCGCGCATGGTCCTCTCTTTCGCTAGAAGAGCAAAAAAATATTGCTTTGCCGCCACTAGTTTCAGCAAACACTCCCAAAGAATTTGATGTCCTATCTGCACGAGGCGTTCAAAGACTGATGACCTTCTTAAAAGAAAAAGAAATTATGTATATTAAAGACAACATGGAGCCGGCCCTAAGAGAACATGTGGGCACCTTTGTACCGGAAAGTAATAGAAATTTTTTTACCATTGGAATGCACTATGACCCTGTTCCTTTATATTCTCATTTTTATCATTGGTTTGATCTTGCCCAAATGAGAGACGAGCCGCACGAGAGTGAAATTAGAAGGGGTCCGTTGTTATATAATATTTTTGATTCAAAAAGCGAAGGGATAGCTACTGGGGTCGAAGAAATGTTTATGCATGCCGGCCTCTATGAGGACAGTCCTAGATCAAGGGAAATTGTGTGGATAATGTTAGCACAAAGGGCTGCGCGCGGTATTGGTTCTTTGTATGCACATGCAAATATAATGACAATGGAGGAGGCTGGTGAAGTACACATTAAGTGGACTCCGCGTGGATGGATGAGGAGAGAGCCTCACCTATTAAAGTTTGAGCAACATTTATATTTAAGGCAGCCGGGCTATGGAACGTGCTATATTACTGGAAAATACCTAGTTGAAAAAACCATTACCAGTCGATCTAAACAACTTGAAAAACAAGGTAAGGTTTTTATATTAAAAGAATTTTTCAAAGAGTTTAATGATGCTGGAAATATACCTGCGGAGCTTGTGCGCTGGGAAATTACTGGAGAAAAAACTATAACCAGATGATTGTGATTCCTGGGTTTCTATTATTAAAATCTTCGTCAGCGCTTTTTTTAAATTTTGATCTCATATTTACCGCATCTTTATTAAACATGTCGTAGTCTTCTCCTTTAATAACGCCCCTAAAGCGACCCCTTTGCCCTTCGGCCCACCTTCTAACCTCTAGAGCAATTCTTCCGCTGCCCAAACCGTGTATAATTTTAACAGCTGTTGTTTTTCCATCCGACTTTGCCCTACTAATAGCAACCTCGAGGTCCGTAACTGCCCCCTGAACATTTTGCCCTTTATGACCAATATCTATTTCTTTTAACATTTTCTAAAATTTTATATATTTATTTTCTAAT
>FUWD013248622.1_pt1 | contig 14286 bp, 12 predicted proteins | sample 1063281 | NCBI WGS metagenome assembly FUWD01 (sample SAMEA79048168, study PRJEB19326) | metagenome | biome: marine | reverse complement strand
ACCACCATAGGTTTTGGTCCATTCCAATTCGGCCTCTGCATTGAACTTCAAAAGCCATAGATCACTTTCTTCAATGGTTTTATCTGTGACATCCCCATCAACGCTTTTGGTATTTCCAAAAACAGCAAAACCGCCTTCTTTAGTTTCAATGACAGCATGAGCAATATCTTCGTTTGAACCTCCAAATGTTTTTACCCAAGAAAGCTTTCCTTCAAAAGAAGAAAAATCTTCTGGAAGATAGCTTGGGCTTTCGCAGCCATAAAAACAAAATAGTATGAAAATGAAAAAATTACGCATCGTTTTATTCACTTGCTTTAACTAAAAAAAGGCCTCTATTCATATCACTGATTACAATTACTCCGCTCTCAAAATAGGGGTAAACACTCCAAACGCCATTATAGTTTGCACCATTATTTTTTGGATAGGTATCAAAAAAACCAACTTCTTCCATTACGCCTGTGGCTATATTTTGTATGTCTATTTCGCGAACACCCGCTGTATAATTCGCCAAGAAAAACGAATTGCCTTTAGTATATCCATTATGGTCAATTGCATTGGTAGTGCCCAAATAGCTGAAGTGTAAAACAGGATTATCCAAATCCTCCAAATCGAAGACCAAAGTTTTGGAACGGTTTCCAAATCGAGTCTCATCGAGTTCATCTCCAAGATAATAGTATTGATGATCTTCTGCCAACCAACCCTGGTGCGTATATCCACCATTGCTATAAGTCTCATTCGAAATTAGTATTGGAGCAGTTTTATCGGTAACATCTACAATCACAACTTGATTGTTTTCGCCTCCATCGCTATTACTTCCAAAGTAAATTTCCTTCCCTTGATGCTCTAAATCTGGTCCATCATAGGTAACTATATGTGCATCGTGTGAGTACGATTCATCTGAAAAACCACCAACTAAGGTTGGATTTAAAGGATCGTTTATATCAATAAAAGCAGGACCACCGTCAAATAACTCGCTCCCAATTACATAGGCGAAACCACTCGTTTCATTGATTGCAATATTGTGGGCATTCCCAAAGCTATTTAAACTAGCATCGGCTATAAAGCGCGTTACTCGAGTTATATCGCGCAAGCGAGTTAAATCAAAAACCTGTAAGCCATGATCTGCTGCTTCACTAACAACATAAGCATAATCTTGGTACACCTTGATATCCCTCCAAGAACTTGGATCAGATGCGGTAGGTAGTTTCCCCAGATAAATGGGTTGATCGGGTGTACTGATGTCTATAAAAGCTGTTCCGTCGTTCACTCCCATGATAGCATATTCCTTTCCCGTTAGGGTATCGGTCCATCCCCAACTATCATTTCCAAATGAAGCACCCATAGTTTCTAGAGAAACCAAGGCCTGTAAATCATACCCTAAACAAGGGTAAATACCCGCTTGTCCATCAGCACAGGGAATTAATCCACTCAGAGGAATTGTTACTAATGAATCTAGAATTGGGGTTGGGGTTGGCTCATCTACTAAAACAAGTAAGGGTTCTATTGGATCAGATGTGCAGCTAGAAAAGAATGTCAGAGAAACCAAAAGAAGCTTAAAAATAGTTTTCATCGACAATTATTTTGTGTAAAGATATACTATCCAAGAACCCTGCCAAAACCTAGGGGTTTATTTCAAGAAACCTCTTATTTTTGCAGCATGTTAGAAGATAAAAATATTCCTAAGACACCTATTGCTACTTTAGGTGAGTTTGCACTTATTGAGACAATAACCAAAGACTTTACAATCCATGACCCTTCTACTCACATCGGGATCGGAGATGACGCAGCCGTCATTCAGCACGGGGACGAAGAAACTATAGTTTCAACAGACCTATTAATAGAGGGTGTGCATTTTGACTTGAGCTATATGCCTTTGAAACACCTAGGTTACAAAGCCGTAATGGTTAATCTTTCGGATATCTATGCCATGAACGGAACCGCAACACAAATTACGGTTTCAATTGCTGTTTCAAATCGGTTCCCCTTAGAGGCAATAGAAGAACTATATGCAGGCATCCATTTGGCGTGCAACAATTATAAAGTTGATTTGATTGGAGGAGATACTACCAGTTCAACCAAAGGTTTAATGCTTTCGGTAACTGCAATTGGAAAAGCACCGAAAGAGGAAATAGCATTAAGAAGTGGAGCTAAAGAAGGAAATCTTGTCGTTGTGACTGGAGATCTTGGTGGAGCTTATATAGGACTTCAAGTATTGGAGCGCGAGAAAGCCGTGTTCCAAGTAAACCCACAATCACAACCTGATTTGTCGGAATACAGTTACTGCATAGAGCGTCAATTGAAGCCAGAAGCCAGAACAGACATCAAAGCCCTTTTGAAAGAATTGGGTGTAAAACCCACGGCAATGATTGATGTAAGTGACGGGCTTTCATCGGAAATAATCCATCTTTCTAAGGCGTCTAAATTAGGATGTCAAATCTATGAAGATAAAATTCCGATCGATCCAGAGGTTGGAAAAACCTGTGAAGAATTCAACATCAACAATACCACAGCTGCGCTCAATGGAGGAGAGGATTACGAATTACTTTTTACCATCTATCAAAGTGATTTTGAAAAGGTAAAAGGACATCCACAACTAAGCGTTATCGGGCACATGACCGACGAACCTTCAGGTTATAATATGGTTACTGGATTGGGACAGCAAATCAAATTGACTGCTCAAGGCTGGAATGGTACGCAAACCGAAGAATAGGTTTTAACCTAAAGCCACGTCCAAACACATCATCACTATAAAGCCTCCGATAAAACCTAAGGTTGCTATATCGGTGTATTTATCTTGTTGTGTTTCCGGAATAACCTCTTCTACCACTACAAAAATCATTGCGCCTGCAGCAAAAGCCAATGCATAAGGAAGTAAGGGCGTAAAGAAAGTGACGGCAACGGCACCTATTACGGCTGCTACTGGCTCTACCGCTGCTGAAAGTTGTCCGTACCAAAAACTTTTGAAACGACTTAGACCTAAGCGTCGCAACGGCATCGAAACTGCAATACCTTCAGGGAAATTTTGAATTCCAATTCCAATAGCCAGAACAACTGCTCCTGCTATTGAAGCTTCTGGAATTCCAGCTGCTACACCACCAAAAAGAACCCCAACGGCTAAACCTTCTGGTATATTATGTAAAGTTATAGCAAGAACCAATAAGGTTGTTCTGTGCCAAGGAGTTTTAATTCCTTCGCTTTCTTTAAAATTGATATGAATGTGGGGTAGTACTTTATCTAAAGCAAAAATGAACAAGGCACCTAAACCAAACCCAATGGCAGCAGGCATCACTTTCACAAAACCTTCCCCAGGGCTCATTGCTATTCCGGGGGCCAAAAGACTCCAAAAACTAGCAGCGACCATAACACCTCCAGTAAAACCAAGCATTCCATCAAGAACAGCTCGATTCATGTTTTTGAAAAAGAAAACAAACGAAGCTCCAAATGCTGTTAATCCCCAGGTAAAAATAGTAGCATATAATGCACCTAAAACAGGATCTGTGTCTTCAAAAAAAGCAATTATTGTTTCCATTTCTCTTAAACTTTTATAAATCTTTCGCGAATTTAATTAAAATATGGTTATCAACTATCCCCTTTTCCAATTCAAATCTTTAATTTTATAGAATCTATGGAAAATAAAAAATATTTTGACTACATAATTTGTGGCGGGGGTGCTTCTGGTTTAATGCTTTCGCGTGCACTATGTTTTGACCCATTCTTTGATCAAAAAAAAATTCTTCTCCTCGAAAAAGACTCTAAAAGCATAAATAATAGGACGTGGTGTTTTTGGGAAGAAAAAAAATCAGCCTGGGAATCTATACTTTATAATAGTTGGGATTTTGCTGAGTTTAAAGCGGCTGGAGTTGATAAATCAATAACCCTTAAGCCTAATAAGTACAAAATGATTCGTGGGATTGATTTTCATAAAAAGATCCATAAAGAGCTTAGTCAAAAATCAAATATTACTCTTATAAACCAAGAGATCATAGATGTTGTAGATAAAAAAAATCACGTGCTGGTTAAAACTAAAAACGAATCCTTCATTGGGAGTAAAGTTTTTTCTAGTCTTCCTAATAACCTCCATCTAGAAAATAAAAACAAATTTCCTGTCCTCAATCAACATTTTATTGGATGGTTCGTGAAAACTGAACATCCTATATTCAATCCTAACACGATACAACTTATGGATTTCGATTTGCCCCAAAAAGGCAATACACGATTCATGTATGTGCTCCCTTTTTCAAAAAATGAAGCTCTTGTAGAATATACTTTGTTTTCAGAAAACCTATTGAGAAATGAAGAATATGAGACTGCAATTAAAGACTATTTGATTCAAAAAAATGCTGGTGAATTTTCTATTGAAGACAAAGAACAAGGCAGTATACCCATGACTGCTTATCCGTTTTGGAAAAGCAACACCCCAAACATAATGTACATTGGGACTGCTGGTGGATGGACAAAAGCTAGTACTGGTTATACCTTTCAAAAAACCATGCGTAAAACAAACGAAGTTGTTGCTTTTCTTAAAAAGGATAAAGCATTAAATACGCTCAAACAAAAAAACAAATTTTGGTTTTATGACCTCCTGTTTTTGGATGTTCTAAGTAAACATAATGAAAAAGGAAATCTGCTTTTCTCTCTTATGTTTAAAAGAAATAAAACGGATCAGATTTTCAAGTTCCTAGATGAACAGACTTCTTTTTTGGAAGAAATCAAAATAATGATAAGTTTTCCCGCAGGGCTTTTTCTTAAAGCACTATGGAGACGGGTGTTTTACTTATAGTTTTCGTTCCATCAACTCTAGAGCAAAAGCCTTGAAAATAAGTTTTTTTTCTTTTATTATTGGAAAACTCTCAACCTCCTTGAGCGCTTTTTGAGTATACTCTTTCATCAATTGCTGAATCTGAGTTACTGCGCCTGATTTTATGAATATTTTTTTTACGGTTTCAATTTTTTGAGAAGGATCAGGTGGATTGGTATTGAAAAAATCTTTCAAAACTTTTCGCTCCTCAGCACCACTTAGTTCGTGTGCTAAAAGAAAAAGCATTGTTTTTTTATTCTCAATAATATCACCACCAACTTGTTTTCCAAAAGTTTCAGGATCTCCAAAAGCATCTAAATAGTCGTCTTGTAATTGAAATGCTAACCCCAATTCGATTCCAAAATTATAAAAAGGTAGACTTGATTCTTTAGTAGATCCACCGACTAAGGCACCCATTTGTAGTGAACAGCCTAAAAGCACGGCAGTTTTATAGGCAATCATTTGAAGATACTCTTGCTGAGAAACAAGCTTTTGATTTGGAAAATCCATGTCGTATTGTTGACCTTCACACACCTTTCTGGCAGTTGCACTAAATAAAGAGGTAAGCTCCTTAAATAATGTTCCTGGATAAGCATTCAAAGACTCATAGGCCCATATTAACATTATATCTCCAGAAAGAATTCCGGTATTGACATCCCATTTCTCATGGACAGTTGCCTGACCTCTTCTCAAGGGTGCATCGTCCATAATATCATCATGCACTAAACTAAAATTATGAAAAACCTCAACTGCTAAAGCAGCTGGAAGCGCACTTTTAAAAGAACCTCCAACTGCATCTGCAGCAAGTAAAGCTAATATCGGACGAATTCGTTTTCCACCTAATTGCATAATATAAGAAGCTGGTTCATATAAACTTGCAGGATAATTTTCAGGAAGTTGTTCCTTCATATAGCTTAGAAAAGCAGATTGATATTGTGTAAGCACAGTTGTTGTTGTTTTTACAAAAATAACCTTTTTTATTGCTTTCTCTGTTGATGCAAAATACTTTGGAAACTTTTTTGGTTTTTATAGTTTCCCCGTGTATCTTTGCATCGAATTTATTCATTCTAAAAAATGAAAAGTGTCATCATCGAAAAAGCTACTACGCTTTTTCTTCAGTTAGGATTTAAAAGTGTAACCATGGATGACCTTGCGGTTTCCTTGGGGATCTCAAAGAAGACCTTATACATTCATTTTGAGAATAAACATCAGCTGGTCAAAGAAGTTGCTTATTCCATTTTCGAAAAGGTTACCAAGGATATTATTAAGATAAAGAAAGGTGCTTCAAATCCAATAGAAGAATTCCATTGCGTAAAAATAGAAGCGATGAAGTATTTAGGAAATGAAAAAACTTCTCCGAATTATCAGCTGCAAAAATTTTTTCCAAAAATATACGAAGACTTCAAAACTAAAGAATATCAGTATTTAGGTAAATTAGTCAAAAACAGTCTTCAAAATGGGATTGACTTGGGCTTGTTCCAAAACGATATTGATGTTGAATTTGTTTCTCGTTTATACCTAAACGGAATACGTGGTATTCGAGACATTGAAATATTCCCTATTGAACAATTCAAAATAGAAGACCTTTTCGAAAAATATTTAGACTATCACCTAAGAGCAATTGTAACGCCCAAGGGACTGAAATCATTAATCCTCTTCAAATCAACGACCTAATATTATTATGAGAAAAACACTTTTCTTCCTATTCCTGAGTTGGAATATAAACTGCCTAATTGCCCAAGACGTCCCTAAATCTGTATCGCTAGACGAAGCGATTGAGTGGGGAATGATCCACAACCGCACTATGCAGAGAGCCGACATGGAACTCAAAAAAGCTCAAAAACAAAAATGGGAAACACTTTCCGTTGGATTCCCACAGATAACAGCTAACCTCAACTATCAGAATAATATTGAGCAACCAGTATCGTTAATCCCTGCGGAGTTTTTTGGTGGTCCTGCTGGAGAATTTACTGAGATTACTTTTGGAACGCGACAAACCTCCATGGGTGTGGTCGAATTAAAGCAACTCTTATTCGACGGAACTTATGTTGTAGGTGTTCAGGGAATCAAACACTTTTTAGATATTGCTAATAATGTACAGGAAAAAACACAATTAGAGGTTCACAGAATCATCGTGGATGCATACCTCGGTGCAATTGCAGCTCGAGCAAATGTTATGGTTTTAGATGAAAACATCAACACACTTTTTAAGAATGTAGAAGAAGTGCACCAACTTTTTCGATCCGGTTTTGAAGAAGAAGAAAGTGTAGAACAACTTCAACTTACTCTTACCTCACTAAACAACCAATTGGATTACGCCAAGAACATGGCTGAATTGTCTCATAGTGTAGTAAAACTATTATTGGGCATCCCTTTGGATAGTCCACTAGAGCTAACCGATCAACTCGAAGGCTTGGTTCTAAAAAACCTCAGTATGGAAGAAGAAGATCCGGGCTATGCAAACAACATTGACTTACGCATTGCAGAAAATCTAATCTCAACGGAAGAACTCTTTTATCGTCTCGAAAAAGCAAAAGGACTCCCTAGTCTAACGGCGTTTATCAATGGTGCTTATATGGGGAATAACGACAGCTTTGGTTTTACCGATAAAGATCAAAAATGGTATGGTTCTGCTGCCTTTGGGGTGCGGGTTAAAATTCCTATTTTCAGTTCTTTTGGACGAACCGCAAGTGCTCAAAAAGCTAAAATTACCCTAGAGCAAGCAAAAACTGCTTTTGACGAAGCACGAAGTAAGGTTTACTATGAATACGAGCAGGCTAAAAACAATTACCGACTAGCCATTAAAAAACACTTCAATACCAAGGATCAGTTGAATCTTGCTGAACGTATTGAAAAGAAAAATAAAACCAAATTTTTTGAAGGTTTAGCCAGTAGTTTTGAACTGCGCCAAGCACAAATACAACTCTACAGTATTCAACAAAGTTATATCCAATCCATGCAAGCGGTTGTAGTACAAAAAACTGCGCTCAATATCATCATAAATAACAATCCTCAATAAAAACATAACATGAAAAAATTCATTGCACTCCTTAGCTTTGTAAGCTTTATTCAATGTGGATCTTCTGACCAAAAAAGTGTCTCAGAAATTATCGCAGCTGGTACTTTAGAAGAAATCCAACTGCAAAAAACTGCACACGTAAAAACCATCAATCAGCTTGAAAAAGAGCTGGAATTACTTAACAAGTCTCTACAAACAAAAGATCGAACCCAAAAGTTTGTTCTTGTAGGCTCTGTAGAATTGAAGCAAGAGTTTTACCAACATTCCGTATCGTTCCAAGGATCTATTGAAACTGATAAGAACATTCTTATTTATCCTGAAATCCCAGGATTACTGAAAAAGATTCATGTGACAGAAGGGCAAAAGGTAACTCAAGGCACGCTCCTTGCCGAAATTTCGGATGGTGGATTGAGAGATCAACTTGAGCAAATGAAGCTTCAATTGAAACTTGCTAAAACAACGTTCGAAAGACAAGAGCGTCTTTGGGAACAGAAAATCGGATCAGAAATTCAGTTTTTACAAGCGCAAACCAACTATCTCAGCATCGAAAAAAGTGTTTCTCAGATGAATGATCAGGTTGCTAAAACAAAGATAATAGCACCATTTGATGGGGTAATTGATCATATCGTTGCCGATCGAGGCAGTAATCTTTCACCAGGGATGACGCCTATTATTCGGATCATCAATTTAAGTCAAATGAAGGTCGCTGCCGAAATTCCAGAAACACATCTTCCAAACATCCACATAAACACCAGTGCTGTGGTATCCATTCCTGTTTTAGGAACGCAATACGAGGAAACCGTAAGTGTTGTTGGAAATTTCATTAATCCAAATAACCGATCCTTTCGAGTTGAAATTTCTTTAGATAATAAAGATGGGATGTTAAAGCCAAACATGACTGCAGCAATTGAAGTCAATGACTACAGTAATCCAAAGGCTGTTCTAGTATCGATCAAAAATATTTTAGAAAACCGAAAAGGAGCGAGCTACGTTTATAAGCTTGTTGAAGAAGACGCAACTCAAAACACTTATAAAGTAGAGAAAACCTTCGTCAAATTAGGGAAGTCTTCAAATAATAAAGTTGAAATTCTTAGCGGCCTTCAAGCTGGAGATCGGATCGTTGAAGATGGAATTCGATTGGTTAAAGACCAACAATTAGTTAAAAACATCTAGGACCCAAACACAATAGATCCATGAAAAAATCATCCGACTTAAAAGAATTCTCCCTCTCCTCTTGGGCCATAGACCACAGTACTGTAATCTATGTGATTATCGCTTTATTCTTTTTGCTAGGCGTATCGTCTTACATCAGTATGCCTCGTGAAAATTACCCAGAGATCAACAGCAATGATGTGTTTATCAGTTCTGTTTTCCCTGGAAACACTGCCGAAGATATGGAACGGCTTATTACTGACCCTCTAGAAGAAGAGCTAAAAGGTGTTCCAAATTTAGTTAAAATCACATCGACTTCCCTGGAGAATTTTCTCTTTGATCACGGTAGAATTTGATGAAAACATAACCAAAGAAAACGCAAAAATAAAAGTAAAAGATAAAATTGATGCGGTTACTTCAAGTGCTGATTGGCCAACCTTTAACAATGCAAAAGTTGAACCGACTGCTTTTGAGTTTAATATTTCTGAAGAGGTTCCTATTCTCAACATTGGTCTTAGTGGGGATTTATCCATTAAGGAAATGAAGTTTTATGGTGAATTGCTTCAAGATAAAATTGAGCAGATGTCCGAAATCAAAGAAGTTGATCTTCGTGGAGCTCAAGACTTTGAGGTAGAAGTTTCCCTTGATCTTATGAAAATGAATGCTGCAACGGTTTCTTTCGATAATGTGATCAATGCCATAGCCAGAGGCAACAGTACGGTTTCTGCTGGAAATATTGAAGGTGATGGCTTACGCAGAAACATTCGTGTTCTTGGAGAAATTGAAAGCCCAGAAGAGCTTGAGGATTTTGTTGTTAAAACACAAAACGGTGTCCTTTCTTTAGGCGATATAGCCACAGTTAGTTTCAAAGAAAAAGAGAAAAATTCCTATGCTCGATTGGATGGAAAAACTGCTTTGGTTCTTGACGTTAAAAAACGAAGTGGAAAAAATCTTATTCTATCGGTAGATAAAATCAGAGTCATTGTCGAGGAAGTTATTGCAAATGATTTTCCTAGCACCATCCAAGTTGATATTTCAAATGACCAATCCAATACCACAAAAAACATTGTTAGTGATTTAGCCAACAACATCATTTTTGGAGTGATTTTAGTAATCACCGTTTTGATGTTTTTCTTAGGATTCAGAAACGCACTATTTGTTGGTTTTGCAATTCCAATGTCGATGTTCATGTCCTTTATGATCTTGGGATTTTTGGGACAAACCATCAATACTATGGTACTCTTCGGTCTTATTATGGGACTTGGAATGCTGGTCGATAACGGGATTGTTGTTGTCGAAAACGCTTACCGTTTAATGGAAAAAGAAGGCTTCACCGCAATCGAAGCTGCTAAAAAAGGAGTTGGCGAAATTGCTTATCCTATTATCATCTCAACAGCAACAACCATTGCTGCTTTTGTACCGCTCGGTTTTTGGCCAGGAACAATCGGAAAATTCATGATATTCTTCCCCATAACACTCTCCATCGTTCTTGGGTCTTCTCTTATTGTAGCAATATTCTTCAACTCCATGTTGGTTTCTAAATTCATGGAAATAGAAGATCGTGAGATTAGTCAAAAAAGCCTTTGGCGTTTAACCTTTATCTTAGGTGGCTTAGGAATTCTTTTAGTTTTCAACACGGGAACGGTTCGAGGACTAGGAACCCTAATGCTATTTACTACTGTTTTGTTTTGGGCATATAAATTTTTCATTAAAAAATGGGCTGTCTATTTCCAAAATGTAGTCCTAGTGAATTTAGAAAAAGGCTATACCAAAGTATTGCGTTTCGCATTGACTGGACGTATGCCTTATGTCTTTTTGTTTTCAACAATTGGGCTCCTGTTTTCATCCTTTATCATTCTGGGATTAGCATCTCCAAAGATTGAGTTTTTCCCTGAAAATCAGCCACAACAAATCTTTGTTTACATGGAATACCCTGAGGGAACCTCCATCGACAAAACCAATGCTGCTGCTAAACTTATTGAAGCAGAAATACAAGAAGTAATCTCTCAAGAAAAATATACAGACGGTGATTCTAGTTTTATGATCGACTCCAATGTTTCTATGGTAGGTGCTGGTGCTCAAAACCCAGAAACAGATAAAGGTGGGGATCAAGATATGCCGCACAAGGCAAAAGTCACCCTAACCATGTCGGAATTCAAACTCAGAAGAGGGCTTTCTAGTGAAGATTTGAGAAAAGAAATTCAAGATAAACTTCAAGATAAATATGCTAGTCTTTCTATTTCTGTTGAAAAAGAAGCCGCGGGACCTCCTGTTGGTTATCCTGTAAACATTGAAATTAAAGGCGAAGATTACGACGAATTAATTGCGATTGCTGAACAATTGAAATCGTATTTAGGGAAAGAAAATATTCTTGGAGTAGAAGAAATCAAAATCGATGTAAATAAAAGTAAGCCCGGCCTATCGGTTCATATTGACCGAAAGAAAGCTGGAGGTCTAGGAGTAGCTGGAGGTCAAATTGGTCAACAACTGAGACGCTCGCTCTTTGGTGAAAAAGCAGGTGTCTTTAAGAAAGACGGAGAAGATTATGACATCAACGTTCGTTTTGATGAAAAAGACAGGCTCAGTACTGCTTCGCTTTTAGATCAATACATTGTATTTCGAGATCAAGCAAGTGGAAAAATCAAAGAAATTCCAATCAGTGCAATTGTTGATATGGACAATTCGGTTTCCTTTACCGCAATAAAGCACAAGGATCTTCGACGTGTTGTTACCGTTTATTCAGCTGTACTAGCTGGTTATAATGCGAATGAAGTTGTCGATCACGTAAAAGAAAGTATGATTGGTTTTGACGGTATTCCAGCCGATGTAGATTATGCCTTTACTGGAGAAGTTGCAGAACAAGAAGCCAATATGGATTTCTTATTGGGTGCCTTGGGAACAGCTTTAGGGCTTATCGTATTTTTACTCGTACTTCAATTCAATTCCGTCTCCAATCCACTCATCATCCTACTTTCTATTTTCTTGAGTTTTACAGGCGTACTTTATGGAATCAGTTTATTCGGAATGCCTTTTGTAATCATGATGACAATGATGGGAATTATCTCGCTTTCAGGAATTGTAGTAAACAATGGGGTGGTTCTGATTGATTATACCCAGTTGCTTATTGCTCGTAAGAAAGAAGAAATGGGTATATCATTTGAAGAAATGCTTCCACGCCTTGAGGCTAGAGAAGCAATTGTTTTGGGAGGTACCGCGCGTTTGCGACCGGTATTGCTTACTGCAATCACAACCATCTTAGGGCTTATCCCTCTTGCGACGGGTCTCAATATTAATTTTTCTTCTTTAGTGATCAACTGGGATCCCAATATATATATCGGAGGAGACAATGTGATTTTCTGGGGCCCATTGGCTTGGACCGTGATTTTCGGATTAACCTTCGCTACCTTCTTGACTTTGGTAATCGTTCCAGCTTGTTTTTACTTGGTGTACCGATTAAAGTTAAAGATTAAAGCCTTTCGTAACTCGTAAAGAAGATCGAACTTAATACCTTTGCCAAGAATTCTGAAATTATGCTAAGAACAAATAATTGTGGGGAGTTAAACCTTGCACACGTTGGAAATAAAGTAACCCTTGCTGGTTGGGTGCAAAAAACTCGTAATAAAGGCTTTATGATATGGGTCGATTTACGCGATCGTTATGGCATCACTCAAATCATTTTTGATGAAGAGCGTACCGATAAAAAAACATTGGAAATGGCGCAAAATCTGGGACGCGAATTTGTGATTCAAGTAGAAGGAACAGTCATTGAGCGCGAATCTAAAAACCCAAATATGCCTACGGGTGCAATTGAAATTTTAGCGGAATCTTTCAAAATCTTAAACGCTTCGAAAACTCCGCCTTTCACTATTGAAAACGAGACCGATGGCGGCGAGGAATTACGTATGCAATACCGCTACCTCGATATCCGAAGAAACCCTGTTCGTGAAAATTTAATTTTTCGCTCTAAAGTAAGTTTAGTAATTCGCAACTACTTATCTTCTTATAATTTTATTGACGTTGAGACTCCTTACTTGATTAAATCTACTCCAGAAGGAGCACGTGACTTTGTAGTACCATCTCGTATGAATGCGGGTGAGTTTTACGCCTTACCTCAATCGCCGCAAACCTTCAAGCAATTGCTTATGGTCGGAGGAATGGATCAGTATTTTCAGATCGTTAAATGTTTCCGAGATGAAGATTTACGTGCCGATAGACAACCTGAATTTACTCAAATTGATTGCGAAATGACCTTCGTAGAACAAGAAGATATTTTAGCACGTTTTGAGGGCTTACTTATACACCTTCTACAAGAAATTAAAGGAGTTGAAGTATCCGATTTTCCAAGAATGACATATGCTGATGCGATGCAAAAATACGGTAACGACAAACCAGACATTCGTTTTGGAATGGAGTTTGCCGAACTTACTGATCTCGCAAAAGGAAAAGGCTTTCCTGTTTTTGACCAACAAGAATTAATTGTTGGAATCGCAGTACCAGGAGCTGCAACCTATACTAGAAAACAAATCGATGCTTTAATCGATTGGGTCAAAAGGCCTCAAATTGGTGCCAACGGATTGATCTGGGTAAAATGTAATGAAGACCGAAGTTTCAAATCGTCTGTAGATAAATTTTATTCCCAAGAATATCTGCAAGGATGGGCTGCAAGCACACAAGCTTCAGCAGGTGACTTAATCCTATTAATGGGTGGTGAAGCAAATAAAACTCGAACACAGCTTTCTGCTTTACGTATGGAACTGGCAGAGCAATTGGGTCTTCGTGATCCAGAAGTTTTTGCACCCTTATGGGTAGTAGACTTCCCACTCTTAGAATGGGACGAACAAAGCAAACGCTTCCACGCAATGCACCATCCTTTTACGGCTCCAAAACCAGAGCAAATGGAGCTTTTAGCGACCGACCCGGGGGCCGTTAAAGCTAACGCCTATGACTTGGTTCTTAACGGAAACGAAATTGGCGGAGGTTCTATCCGAATTCACGATGCTGCGGTTCAAGAGACCATGTTTGATTTACTTGGTTTTACTAAAGAAGAAGCACAAGCACAATTTGGCTTTTTGATGGAAGCATTCCAATACGGTGCGCCTCCTCACGGTGGGATTGCACTTGGGTTGGATCGTTTGGTTGCCATCTTAGGTGGGCAAGAAACCATCCGAGATTTTATTGCATTCCCAAAAAATAACAGCGGTCGTGATTTAATGATCAACGCTCCCGCCTCTATTGCTGCAACACAATTGGACGAGTTGAATCTCATTCTTAAACCAACATCGTAATGCATCTTGAAGGGAATCTAATCCTAAAAAAA
>FUWD013231624.1_pt1 | contig 14290 bp, 11 predicted proteins | sample 1063281 | NCBI WGS metagenome assembly FUWD01 (sample SAMEA79048168, study PRJEB19326) | metagenome | biome: marine | reverse complement strand
GGAACTGGTTCAAGTATTAAAAAAACATCTAATAATTCTCAATCATTAGGAACAGCTTATAAGATATATGCCTGCGGAATCATGGTTGCCCAAGGTACGGAACTTGATGATTATGACGGTGAGGAAGAAATAATTATTCCGTTAGAAACAGTGATGGTTATGCCAAATTAAAATATGAATAAAATTTTAAAAAAAATTATGCAGATATTAAAGGTAACATCCATTTCCTTGGTATTTCTTTTAGTTGTAAACAAAGCTAGTTTTGCATGTGATTTCCTTTCTATCAACATTGGTGGCAACAAATCTCAAATTGAAAAGTATTTTGGACCCATCGAGACAGATGAAGAAAATGCAGAGGAACCAAATGATGTCACAACTGTTTCAACAGAGATTGATCGTTTTTGTCCTAATTCAAATCTAGGTAATTCTTTTATTCAAGCGTTTATTGTCAATGATAAAATTGCTGGAATTATAGTTGGAGTATTAAATGGAACGGATAATGAGGAAAGTAAAAAACAGTTACTTTATAATTATGTAATCAGCAATTATGGTAAAATTGAAAATAGTAGTAGACCAGACTGGACAGGTTATAAAGCTTGGAAAATTGGTGGCAAAGAAATTATATACGGTAAGTGGTACCACAGAAAAAAATTTCTAATTGAAGAATTACAAATATCAAATGCAGAATATAAAGATTATTTAATTATTGAATAAAAGGAATGATAAAAAAATGTATAAGTTTTTAAAAATTATAATTAGCAATCTGTTTATTGTACTTGTTGTATTAAATCAAAATGCTATCTCTAAACCTTTACCTCCAGGCTCGGGTCCAGGAGATGTTCCAGCTAACATATTAATACTTTTAGATAGCTCTGCTAGCATGAATAGCAAACTTAGTTCGGGTAGTGGAATTGATAATCCAAATGATATTGTAGAAGATTCAGCTGGTAACCTAATTGTAGGTGAGGGAAATTTAGGCTTTATAAAAATTCTAACAGCTGACAATACTATTGATAGAACTTTTGCACCTACAATTGCCAATCCATTAGGTAATAGAAATTTTAGAGGTTCTGCATCGGATACATGTACTTTAGATGGAACTAATAATTCAATAGTTGGTTCTATACGGCACTTAAGTCTTGCAACTAGTGTTAACGGTGTATCAGGGGATGTGATTTATGGTACTGACCAAGGCAGTAAGCCAAAAATTGTGGGAATTAATACATCTGGAGAATGTATTGAAGTTATTACTAATGCTGAGCTTGGAAATTTTAGACCTTTGGCAATGGAAGTAAGAACTATTGGTAGTGAAGATCATTTATTTGCATCTGGAAAAGTGAATCAAGGTGGTGGCATGCGAAAACGTTTTTATACTAAAAATTTAACCACAGGTGACACTTCAACTTGTGGAAGTGATTATGGTGGAACTTTGGGTGCTGTCATTGAAAAAGGATTTGACCTTACAGTCGATAATAGTGGAGGCTTTATATATTATACCTTCGGAGGAAGCATCCATGGATTTGCATTAACTCAAACTGGAGCCAATTATTGTCCTAGTAATACAGACCGTGATAAATTATATCTTCATGGCAGTAACACTTCTCATCGAAAAGCTGAAGCAATTCAGGTTTCTCCAGACAGTGATTCTATAATGTATGTTGCAAGCTCTAATTCAAATGTAGTTCAAAAAGTAAGTCTTACAGGAGATAATACATTAACCTCAGTCATACTTGCTGGAAGAAGAAAAGATGCCGAAAATACAGCCAGTGCTGGTGCACTTAGTGCAGCCGAAGTTAATTTGGAGAGACCAATAGCTTTGTTTGTTACTTCTACAAAAGTGTGGGTGTCAGATAAAAAAGCAACGATACAAGAATTTGATGAAAACAAATTTACAGAAGCCAATATTGATACTTCATGGCAGGCTGAATATGGTGGAAAAAAAGAGACTAGATTTGAAGGAGCTAAGGAAGCTATCAAAGCAGTTGTATCTGACTCTTCGTTAACTGCAGGGGCTAATTTTGGTTATGGGTTTTGGAATGCTGGGGTATTAGGTGAGGGAAAAGGTAATATAAATACAGTAGGTAAAGGATATTACTGCCATGTCGTTGATGGTTGTGATTATTATAGAGGCTGGAATGGAGAGCATCCACAAGGAAGATCTCAACTTTTTAACAGTGACTCAGGTATATCCGTAGGAATTAGCAAAGAGGGTGCTTCACAAATACCTGAGGCACTTGATGCTACATCTTTACAATGGGGAACAGATGCTAATGCTTTTGCACAACTAGCTGATGAATATTTTGAGCAACACAAAGATGCATTAAATTTAAAAGGTAGTGAAGCTGAAGAAGCTGACTGCCAAATAAGTTATGTAATTGTTATCGGTGATGGTGCATGGCAGCATGGTGACCAAGCAGCAAAAAAAATTAAATTATTGAGACAAAATTTGGGTGTAAAAACTTTAGTAGTTGCTTATGGTGGTGGAATTAGTGCTTCAGGACTTAAGAAATTTGATGAAATGGCACTTGCTGGTTCATGTGATGATAAAGCTCACCAGATTGTCAAGCAAGAATAGATGCAGACAGTCCTCAAATGTTAAAGACAGAGCTAGCAAGTAAAATACAACAAATTATTGCTGAAAGATTATCTTTTACTGCTCCATCAATTACTGCAACTATTCAAGAAGGGGGCTCTTTATACCAAGCACAGTTTGAATATATTCAGTATGGAGAATGGCGAGGAACCATTAGTAGACAAAGTGTTAAAGGTGATGGATCTTTAAATACTGACTCAAGTGAGGAAAATTGGAATGCAGCAGAAAAATTAAAAAATAGGAGTAAAGAGAGAAACATTTGGACTACTCTGCCAGATAACTCATATATAGGAAATTGGAATAATTGGACAACAGATGACAAATATTTATCAGATATAGAAGGTCTTTTTGATTATACTGGAAACTCAATTTTAGATTATCATAATACCACATCCAATTGTTCAAGTGCTGATGATGTAGAAGATGGAATAAATGATGATATTAAGGGATTAATTAACTTTGTTCGAGGTATAGATTATTTTGATTATGATGGAGACTGCAATATAATTGAAAAAAGAGGGCACTTATTGGGTGATGTATATAATTCACAACTGGTAGAAGTTGGACCTCCAAATGCAAATTCAAATTTTACAGATGTCAATCAAGAGGCATATTGGAGAGCTAAAAACAATTACCAATCTTTTGTTAGTGCAAATCAATCTAGACCAAACGTTATTTATGCGGGAGCAAATGATGGAATGCTACATGCATTTAATTCAATTACGGGAGAAGAAGAGTGGGGTTTTATACCTCCCTTTATTGCATCAAAACTACCAACGATAATAAACAAAGCTTATGATGGAAAATTTGCAGGGGATCCAGGTGGAACTAATCCAATTTTTGGTGTCGATGGTTCACCCGTTGTTCATGACATGTATATACAAGGACTAAATGCGGAGGGAGCTTATGAAGTAGGTAAAAGCTGGCGTACTATATTAATGATTCCCTATGGGAGAGGAGGAGCTGGTTTTTCTGTATTAGATGTTACTAATCCCATTATCAATGGTGGTCAAGGACCTCTGCATATGTATTCAGTTTTTAATGATCATATAAATAGTAAAGTTTTAGTAGCTGATAACACGGGTCAGATTACAGAATATCAATATACTCAAGCAACTATAAATATAAATAATTCAGAAGAAGCTAAAAAAGCATCTGAAAATCAAAATACAGCAAATGATAATGACTCAGTCACTTGTGAAGAAACCAATAATTGCACTCAACAAGATCTCATTGCTGCTTGCCAAACAAATGCTGGAGTTTCTTCTGGTTCATTTAGAGTTGACGGAACAGCAGCTTGTTTTACAGGCTCAACATTCACATTTGATATAGAGGTTACCTCAGATGGTGCTGGTAATGTTAGTCAAGAAGATCTTGATGTTACCGAAATAGCCAATGGAGTTAAAGATAAAATAAATTTTGCAAGTGCTAGAATTGTTGATGGTTTTTTGAAAGTTGATTTTGGAGCTGAAAAAACTTTCAACGCAGGTATAGGTGATGCATTAACTAATTTAATTATTTTACAAACTTCATGTTCGTCAGTTGGTACAGACCCAGTTGGATATGACTATAGCCAACTAGGAGAAACCTGGTCAACACCAAGAATATTTAGAATTCCTGCAAAAGAAGGTGATGCAAATATTAATGATGATAAATATGTAGCAGTAATGGGAGGAGGCATGGGAAATACTTTTGTATGCTCAGGATCAAATGTATTCCTTGTTAATTTAGAAGATCTTGAAAATCCAGGCAGCATTTTTGGTGCTGTAGTTAATAAAGGAGCAATTAGTATCATTGATACTGATACTAGTGATATAGCAAATGCACTTCCAACAACGCCTGTTGTTATCACACCAGATTTAACACGAGGTGTTCCTTGGAGAGGAGCTATGGTTTATTTTAATGATCTTGAAGGAAAAATTACAAAAATTAACTTAACAAACCAAACAATTAATAATGCTAAACTTTATGATCAAACAACATTATTCAAATTAAATGCAACAGTTGAAAATGGAAGATATAGTTATAAATCAATGGATGCCACAATAGGAAGAGATACAAATAATTTTTGGCTCTTTGGTGGAACTGGTGACTTTCAAAGAATTGGTGACAGGAGTAATGGGATGGACAATATTTTATATGGTATAAAAGATGAGGAATTTCCATACTTTAAGCACTTAAATAAAGTTACTGTTCCTGGACAATCGGAATGGTAACTTTGAAGAAGAGGCTAATAAAGGTGCAGATGCAGCTAATCATATTGATGATGCAAACGTTTGTGTTGATACTACTATTGATACCAGTGGAGCGCTTTGTCCTGGTCCTAGTGAAAAAGCTTGGGTTATTAAATTGGATCCAAATGAGCCAAAAAGATTTAGAAAAGTATCAGCACCGCCTACAGTTTATAAAGGGAATGTATTCTATCCAATTTACGAACCTCCTATAGGAAATAAATGTAATATAGGTAAAGCGTTTATTTGTTCAGCTGATGATGAATGCGGAACTAACAATTCATCTGAACTAGGCGCAGTAATAGCAGGTGAAGATTGTTTATTTGTTAGAAGAGGAATATTGTCTGAATTAACAATATTTGCAGACACACTTTATGGTAACGTAGCAGGCCCTGCCGAACAGGAAGATACATTATATATTCTCTCTACTAATGCAGGAGAAGTAACTACTTACAGAAGATCTTGGAGAGAAAACTATTAATAAAATTTTTTTTATAATAAAAAACTTTTAATTTGGTTAGAGAAAGATACATAAAAAATAACTGCAATAATAATATAAGGTCCAAAAGGAATTGAGACGACATCTTTCTTGATTTATTAATTAGTGATGGCAAAACAAATATTAGAGCACAACAGAGACATAAAAATTGTAAAGGAATACTAAACCAGCCAAACCAAAAACCTACTACTGCTAATAATTTAGCATCACCAAGACCCATACCTTCTTTTTTTCTAACTTTTTTATAAAAAAAAATGATTAACCAAATTATTAAATAACCAAAGACACCCCCAATTAAAGAATTGATATAATTTGGAAAAATTGTTTGATTTAAATTTGGATCGAAAGATTTAAAAAATCCTATAATCATTAAAGGAAAAGTTAATTCATTTGGAATTATAAAATGTTTTAAATCTATAAAAAAAATAATAATAAAAAAAACACTTAATATTGATAATAATAAAGCAGCAAGGGTTAGTCCAAAAAAATAATAGATTGATACAAAACTAATAGCAGTGATTAATTCAACTATAAAATATTGTGAATTAATTAGTTTTTTACAAAATCTACATTTACTCTTTAACAATATAAAAGATAGTAGTGGAATATTATCATACCAAATAATTTTTTTTTTACAGTTAGGACAAGAGGACCTTCCTGTGACTATACTTTTATTTTTAGGTAAACGATAAATACAAACATTAGCAAAACTTCCACAGATAATACCAAAAAAAAATAATGCTAAATAATACACAAATTAAATTTTTATTTGTGAAGAAAAATGTAAAATCCCATCTATGGCGTATTGTATAAACATTGTCATGTCTTGAAGATGCAAATAAAAATTTGGTGAGTTAATAATAATTTCCATAGCTGTATAAAAAATATCAGAAGAAAACTAAAATGCAAATTACAATTTCATTGTTTAAATTTTAAAACACAATTAACTACATTGGTGTGTGTCCAATTTTATGAATAGAATTTAATCTATTACAAATATAAAAAATTATATTCATAATAGTAATTTTTTGTGGATAAAGCTTACACAACAAAAGTATAAGTTGACACAAACCCAATTTAGGCGGTATGTAAACCCATTATAGGCACATAACTATGACAATAGATAAAGAAACAAACGAAAATATTAAGACTATTTCTTCCGAGGAAAAAAAAGGTATTGAAGGAGCTAATGAACCAGCTTTTTCAAAAGGATTATATGACTGGCTAATGTTTTTATTAGCCTATTATTCAAGAATAAGAGAAACTTTAAAGATTGATTTTGAAACTTTTATTATTCTTCAAGTTGTTGTTAGTCATTCACTTTATCACATGAACAAAGATGGAATTAAAAAATTTACTGAAATTCAAAAAAATTTTGATCTAATGTCTATGTCTAATTTAAGCAAAATTAATAAATTGGCATTTGCTAGTATTGCAGAAGTACTACATTTACCAAGAGAAACTGTTCGTAGAAAAGTATTACAGCTTGAGCAAAAAGAAATAGTAAAAGTTGATGATGTCAGTGGAATTATACTTGGGCCTGCTTATAAAATAATTTATAAAGAATTTGTTTCAAAAACTACGATAGATACTAGTACCTTACTTAAAAGATGGAAAACAACTGGGACACTCGAGAGATTATTGCAAATGGATGAAAAAAAATAGTGGGTAAATTTTTTTATGCACTTTATGACCTAGCTAATTCAGCTTATACTATTATAGTTGTAACATTTATCACATCAGCATACTTTGCAAATCAAATTGTAGGCAATCCACAACTTGGTGCAGCGTACTGGCAGTGGACAGCTGGACTTTGTGGAATACTAGTTGCAGTAACGGGTCCTTTACTTGGAAGCATAGCTGACAAAGAACCTAAAGGTAAAATTAATTTATTATACACATTTACTATCTTTTGTGTTTTATTCACAAGCCTATTTTGGTTTGCTAAACCATCAGTTGATTATATTTGGTATGCATTGATTATTTTTTTACTATCAAATTATTTCTATGAAGCTGCTGTGATTTTTTATAATTCACTATTAAAAAGCTGTTCAAATGAAAACAATATTGGAAAAACATCAGGCTTTGCATTTGCTTTAGGATATATTGGATGTGTTCCAATATTATTATTTTCATTATATGTTTTTGTGTTACCTGACACTATTCCTTTTGGTTTAGATAAAAGTAAATTTGAAAATATAAGATTTATTCCTGTTATTGCTGCGATTTGGTTTTTAATTTTTTCTTATCCCATGATAAATTATTTTAAACATCACATTGAATACAAAGAAAATAGCGATCAAACTCCCGTTTTTAAAAAACTTATTGCAATAATATGGAAAAATAAATTTACAAGTACTGGAAAGTTTCTTTTAGCTAGAATGATCTATTCAGATGCTTTGATTGTTTTAATTGCAGGAGGAGGCGTGTATGCTTCTGGTGTTTTTGGTTTTACTCCAGGAGAGTTATTAAAATTAGCTGTTTTTGCAAACTTGGTTGCATTCGTAGGAGTTTTGCTAGGTGGGTATTTAAATGATAAAATTTCATCAAAAACTATTATTTTAACTTGTATTTTCGCATTAACGTTATGTGTTTTTTACTCTTCAATTATTGCGCAAACTAAAACACAATTCTTTATCAATGTTATGATTATATCTCTTTTTATAGGATCAATTCAAAGTGCAAGTCGTGTTATGATGACAGGATTATTAAAAGCTGACGATCAAGGAAGTGGCTTTGGATTATTTAGCTTTTCAGGCCGAATTACAGCATTTGCTGGACCGTTATTAGCTGGAACCATGACGTTCTTTTATTCTCAAAGAATAGGGCTATTATCTATCAGTATTTTCTTTATTTTAGGTTTTATTTTGATGCTTTTTGTCGATAAGGATAAAGAAAACAAAAAAATCCCTTAAAAAGCAATTTTTTTTAAAATACGAATAGATCATATTTAGAGCAAATAGGGATATCTTTTTTTTATAAATATGAATTTCTAAAATTATAGATATTTAACAATTAAAAATTATTCTCTAACACAAATCAAATATCTCTAACACAAAAGTTATAATTCTAGATTAAAATCCAAAAAAGCATATTTACTGATTTTTAAGCGAAAAAAAAATTTTATTTCACTAAAATACTCTAACACAATATCAAAATACTCTAACACAATGTTAAAATTACTCTAACACAAACAAATTCCTTTATTTAAGGAAAAATATAAAAACTTATAATAAAATTAAATATTTCTTCTTATTTTTTTATACTTTCTATTTTAAATTGATAATTTCACTATTTTCAATTTCAGTAAATCTAGCATTTTATTTTTATTACCTGTGATTCAATTTAATTATTAAAATTTTTAAAAGATTAATTTTTACATTTTTTTAGAATTATTGATGATTCACCCATTTTAGGTTCACAACTTATGATTACATTATTATTTTGTGTTAGAGATTCGTAAGTTTAGTGTTAGAGAAAAAAATTTTATTACAATAATTATGGACGAAGATAATAAAGACAATATTAATAATAAAGAGGAGACTGATGAAAATCTCAATGTTGATGAGAATCAATCACAGGGTGAATCTAGTTCTCCTGAAAATAATCCTTCTGTGACATCAAGTGAAACCCAAGAAGAAATACAACCCAAAATTGAAGAAAGTAACGATCATGAAGTAATCCATAAAAAAGATGGCAGGTTACACATATATATTAGGCAAGATAAATATAAAGGTGAACTAAAATCAAAAAACTTTGTTGGTAGACTTTATGTTGATGGAAAACAGAAAATTTCTTCATCAGGAACACCTAATCTTGAAGAGGCTATACCAATATTGGAAAAATGGTTTGATGACATTCAGGCAGAAAGTAAAAAAGAAGAACAGGCTCATCAAGAAACAATAGAGAAAATAAATGAAGAACCATCTGTACTACCAGAACAAACAGAACCTGTAACTGCTTCACAATATGTTGCTGCTTCAGTTGAGAATAAAGAAGCTCCAGAGTCAAAAATAAATTTAAGTATTCTTGAAAAAATTAAAAGTATTAAATTAAAAGAAATAAGTTTTGATAAAAAAGATTTAACGAAAAAAATTTCTGCACTAGGAAAAAATAATTTTGTAGGAAAGGTTGAAAGTTTTTTTAAAGCACGACTTGGAAAAAAATCTGCACAAGGTGAAGAAATTTTAGGCATAGAACTTAATAATACAGAAATAAGGTTAGCTCAAATTTCAACTAATAAAGAAAATCAGTGGGTTCTTGATAAATTTTTTATACACCCTATTGATTTACCAGATGAAGCTTCAGTTTTAGAAAATGCTGATCATGTAAGTAATGAATTAACGATTGCTTTACAAAAAGCAAAAATTGTAACAACAAATGCTGCAATTGCAATTCCAGTAACGAGTGCGATAATCCGTGTAGTAACAGCTCCATTAATGACAGAAGAAGAATTAGCAAAAGCAATTGATACTAATTCACTTTGGGAAAACTTGGTTCAACTAACTGACAACCTAGATGATTATTCTATTTTTCATCAAGTAATAAATAGAAATCAAAAAGAAAATACGATGGATATTTTATTTGTTGCATCAAAATTGTCTGATATAAATAATTATACCTCCATAATTAAAAATAGTGGTCTTAATCCAGTAATTATTGATGTTAAATGTTTTGCATTAAAATCAGCAGTAGATCAAATTAATCAAATTTCCAGAAGTACAGAAGATGCTAATTTAACAGCAGTATTAGAATTTGGTTTAGATGAAAATTATTTAATGATTTTATATGATAATAACCCAATTATAACTGATATTTTTTTAAGAGGTCAGGATAGAAAAATTTTACTAGAGTCAGAGGATCATGAAGAAAGAAAAGCTTTAAGTAGAAGGTTTATTACACAAGTAAAACAAGCGATACAGGACTTTGAAACAAAATATGAAAAAAGAATTAGAAATATAAAAGTAGTTTCAGACCTACCAAATGTAGATATTTTTTTAGGAATTTTTAGAAAAGATTTAATAAACATAGGGTTTAAGTTATTTGATCCACTAGATGGCTTGAAAGTTCCACAACAACTAGAACAAGCTATTACTTTAAAAAATCGATCTTATTTATCAACAGTTATTGGACTTGCTTTTAGAAAATTAGATGTCTTTGGGTATTACAAATTTGTAACTGCAGTCAAAAACATCAATCTATTGCCAAATAGAAAAAGTTTAATTAAAGAAAAGAAAATAAAAGCTGTTTCAAATTTTGCATTTAAAGGGGTAGTAGGAGGAGTAATAGGGATTTATTTAATACTTTTCACATTATCTTTTTGGAATATTCATTCCTACAACAAAAAATTAAATAATTATGAAAATGTTCTTTCAATGCACGTTGTTAAAACAAAAGAAAAAGCAAAAAGCACTAAAGAGTTGGGTTTAATTACAAAAACTTTAAAATTAAGTAAAAGTTTAAAATCAAATAAGGAAATTAGTTATAGAGTTTTAGCACAAATAGCATCGAGCGTTCCTAATAGAGTAAAATTTGAGTCAGTAGACTATAACGGAAAAAGCCAAGTTATAATTCAAGGAGTTGCTGCTAGTGATCAAGATATTTTAAGGTTAATTGGTAACTTAAGTAGTAAAAAATTAATTCAACAAGCATCGCTAAGCTCAATGCAATTACCAACCAGTTCCAATGCAACAGGACAACCTAGCAAAGGTTTTAAAATTTTTGTTAAAATTAAAAAAGGATAAAAAAGATGGACTTAAATAATTTAAATATAGAGGATTTAAAAGCAAAAGTTTTAACTTTTACTGACAAAAAGACTCTTATAAAAAGTGGAATTGCTTTTGGAGCAATTATTTTTTTTCTAATTATTTACTATTCTATTTTAAATCCAATTGTAAATTCGAAAAAAATTAAACTAGATGATATGATCGTTAAACAAAATGAAATAATCGAATTCACCAAAAAAATAAAAGCAAACAAAAGTAAGATAAAAAAACTAGAACCTGATTATGAAAAATATTCTACATTATTTCATTCCAGAGCAGAAGTTGAAGGGCTTTATCAAACCCTAAGTGAATTTGCAGGACAAAATGGTTTAGTTATTTCAAAAATAGAAAAGAAAAAACCAGAAGCAATTAGTAGATCAGATATTTTAGATAAAAAGAAAAAGAAAAAGAAAAAGACGACCAAAAAGAAAAGTATAAAAAATATAGCTTATTATAAAATTCCTGTAGACTTTGAAATCACAGGTAATTTTTTAGGTTATATTAAATTTAAAAGACAAATATCTCTGTCAAACAAAATGCTCAATTTTGACAAAGAATCAATAAAAGTTGTGCAAGGAACTTCAGCTGGCACAGTAAAAGTTGATGGAACTTTAACTATTGTAGGATTAGCAAATGATTTTTTTTAAAACTATAACCTTATTTCTGGTGTTGCTTTTTATGAGCATTACTCCAAACAATGTAATAGCCGATAGTCACGATGTGGATATAAATACTGAGGAACCATTACCTTTAAATGACCCTTTTGCTGGAAACTCTTCTTTAGGAAGTGGAAGTGGAACAAGTATAATTTCAACAGGTCAAACGGGGGAACGTGAAGAAATGAGTTTATATAATTTTAAACTTGTTGGAATTATTTCAGGCTCTTACGAGAGTTATGTTTCTTTAGTTAATGCTTCAGGTGAAATTATAACTTTGCAATTACATGAGGAATTAAGTGACGGAGTAAAGTTAGTTGATATGACACTTAACGAAGCAGTATTTCAAAAGGCAGATGATACCTACATGACAATTGATTTTAACAATAAAATTAAGGAAACTGATGAATTTTAAATTAATAAAAATATTTGTTTTGTTTTCTTTTTTAGTACTCAGTTTAACGGGCTGTGCTTCTGGTCAGTTTGGGAAATCTAAGACATTTAAACATAATACTCCTTTAATAAAGGATGATATTAAAAAATTAGGAACAATTGAAGTTGATAAAACAGTTGAGATGGGACCAAAACCTACTATTGGCGATATAGATTTATTAGAAAAAAGAAAAAAAATATCATCTCAGAAAACACGAAATTACTTGCTTATACCTGATGAATTTGAACTTTTAAAACAAACAGTAACTCTTAATTTTCAAAACTTAGATTACAATGAAGCCATGAGTTTAATGGCTAAAATTGGAGAAATTAATATATTAGTAGGTGATGAAGTTGCGGGAGCTATTTCAGCAGAATTAGTTGATGTTCCATGGGATAAAGCATTCAATGCTTTATTAGACATGAAGAATTTTGCAGCTGATATTGATGTGGCAAGCAATCTTATAAGAGTACACACTCCATCAACTTTAACTGGACAAGAAACTTATAAATCAACGAGAGCTGCGGCTGTTAAGAAAAAAGTGGAACTTGAGGATTCAGTTGAGCCAATTCTTTCAGAAATTTTTAGACTTTATTATATTAGTCCTGCACAAGCTAAAAAAACTATAAGTGAACTATTTACTTCAGTAGGAGATTCTTCTTATTCCCCAATTCAAATAACAGAAGAAACAACTACAAGATCCATAATCGTAAGAGGAAAAGAAAAAGATTTAGATGTAGTTGATAAAGTTATTAAAGAAATTGATGTAAGAACTAAACAAGTTTTAATTGAAGCATTTATAGTAGAGGCCGACTCAACTTTTGAACAAGCCTTAGGAACTAGGTTGGGTGGAGCATATTCAAGAAAGGGTAAAAAAATAGGTGGAACAGGTGCAAGCAGTATTACCTCAACAGGAACTGGCAGTTCATCAGCAGCCATAGGAGGTGCATCTGATGCTTTAACAGATTTTGCTGCAGTTGGTGCAACAAGTGGCATAGGTATTTTAAGACAAACTGGATCGGCAGTATTGAAAGCAGAAATTACAGCTTTAGAAGTGTTGGGCAAAGGTAAAACTATATCCAATCCAAAAGTTTTTACTTTAGATAATCAAGTTGCAACAATCACACAAGGAGAGGAAATATCTTATCAAGCTACCGGATCTGAGGGAGCAGATACTTCATTTAAAGAAGCAGCATTAAAATTAACAGTTACACCGAGTATTATTGGAGATGGTAATGTGCTATTAGAAATTATGGTCAACAATAACACTGTAAATAGAGCAAATGCTGGTGAACCATCAATAAATAAAATGGAAATTTCAACAAAGCTTTTAGTGGCAGATGGAGATATTGTTGTTATTGGTGGAATTAAGAAGAATAAAGTATTTAGTAGCAAATCACAGACACCGGGTGTTGGAAATTTACCAGTTCTAGGAAATCTATTCAAAGGTAAAAGTAAATCAGACAAACTGGATGAACTATTAATATTTATAGCACCAAGGATATTATAAAATGCTTAAAATCAGCAGAGAAAGTGAAATTAATCTCATTAATGTTTTAATCGATCATGACATTATATCGGGTAAAGATTTACCGAATATTAAAAAGGTAAGTAGCGAGGGCAACAAATCTCAAATTGATGCTGTCTTTGAACTTAAACTTACAGATGAAGATAAGATTTTAGATGTACTCGTTAAAGAACAAAATCTTGAAGTAGTAGACTTATCAAAAGTTAATATTACTGAAGATATCAAAACTGTACTTCCTTCTAATTATATAAATATGAATTTTGTTGCTCCATTTAAAGTTGACGGCAAAACACTTCATATTGCAATACCAGATAGTTCTAAACTTGGTTTAATGAGAAATTTAAAAGCCATAACAAAAAAAAATATAGAATTACATGCAGCTAAATTATCTCAAATTTCTGAATTTATCGAAAAGCTTCTTAGTGAAAGTGGGGATGTAACTGCAGCAACAATTAGAAACGATAATAAAGAAAAAACAAAAACATTTGACTCTGAATTAGGTGACGCTGGAGAAGTTCTCGAGAAAGCTCCAGAAGAAGATATTGAAGCATTAGAAAATGAGTCTGAAGTTATAAAATTTAGTAC